>OFMO01000235.1_pt1 | contig 51051 bp, 56 predicted proteins | sample 1541821 | NCBI WGS metagenome assembly OFMO01 (sample SAMN04209253, study PRJEB22552) | human gut metagenome | biome: gut; material: feces | host: Homo sapiens | place: USA: Oklahoma | reverse complement strand
CACCACCTTTTGAAAAAGGTGGACGAAAACTTTATTATATTGCTATATCCCTTTTGTGATGCGGCAGGCACAAACGGTGATGTCATCATCGTGGTTATCGTTGCGGCGCAGGCGGGCGGTCGAAGCGATGTCGTCGCACAGCGCCTGCAAATTGCCGTCGGCAGCAAAATGGTCCAGCACCGATAAAATCCAGTCGCTGCCGCAGGCGGTGGCTCCGTCGGACACCATCACCACCAAATCCCCATCCGACAGCTTGATGCTGCTCTTTTCAAACTCGACCGCTGTCAGGATACCCACCGGCAGGGAGGTCGATTCCACCATTCCTGCCCGATTTCCTCTGCGGACAAAGGTGGGCGCTGCGCCCGCTTTATAAAAGTGTGCCTGTCCGGTGTAAAGGTCGATTGCTGTGATGTCGATGGTGGAAAGGGACTCCTCCCCCGATTTGACCAGCAAGGCGGAGTTGACAATCTTCAGCGCCGCCGTATAGCTGACCCCGGCGTCGATCAATTTGGTAATCAGCGACACCGTCATATTGGCATCCACCGCAGCCGCCGTCCCGCTGCCCATCCCGTCTGACAGGACAATGTGCGCCACCGAGCGGCGATCGGTGAAGGACTGGCAGGCATCCCCGCACAGGCGGCATCCTTGACAGGTGTGCTGGCTAGCGGCAAATTCCGCTGTAAATTCAGCCCGCTCACAAAAGCGGAGCCGCACCGCCCGCTGCTGCCTGCCCGAAGGGTCGGTTTCGGTGATTTCCAGCTTTTGCGGCAGCGCAAAGGCACAGTCGCACACGCTGGACAGGTCCATGCTCATCCGCTCCAGCTCCAGCCGAGCCACCCGATACGGCTCCAAATCAATCTGCAAAAACACCCTGCCCTGCCGGTCGCGGTAGCAATCCACCCGCCGCAGCTGGCAGCGCTCGTGCTCCAGATATTCCCGCACCTGCGCCATCATCCGCTCCTCATATCCAGAGATGCCGCACAGCTCCTGCGACAGCCCTTCCAGCAACTCGCCCAGACCCTCAAACTGGTCGGTCACCACCGAGCGCACCCGCGCCACCTTGCGGCTCATCCCCTCCTTTGCGGTAAACTCCTGATAGCCCAAGTTGATCTGCTGTGCCAGCTGCGCCCGTTTGCCACACCGCGCCGAGAGCGGATAACCAAAATCCTCCTCGCAGATGCTGCCGTTCTGCCGCAGCAGCGGCGTTAAGTGATGAAAGACATCGAGCGTGTCGGTGTACTCCTGCTGCCAGCAGCGGGTCTTCAGCCCACAGTGCAGACAAATGTTGTCCACCGCCTCATCATACACCTGCTCCAGGCTGCCGGCTTTGACCTTGTCCAGCTGGTGAGAGACCGCCTGAGTGGTGCGCGCGATCTCCCGCAGCGCACCGCTTGCCTCTCCCAGCCGCTCCAGCATCAGCTGGCGCACGCTTTTCCCCGCGCTGTCCATCGGTTGGCGGAACAGCTTTGCCCGCAGCGCACACAAAACGCTCTGCGGCAGCAACAGCAACGTCACCGCACTGATGCACCCTTCGTACACCAGCGGCATCACCGGCGGCGGACCGGAAAGAAGGCTCATCCCCCCAAAGGTGAGCACAAAAGCTCCCGCACAGCCAAATCTTCCCAGGTTGGAAAATACCCCTGCCGCCAGTCCTGCCAGCGCATAAATTCCAATCAGCTGCATCTTTGGAAAAAGTGCGACACCGACCGCTGTTCCGCAGACGATGCCGGAAATGGCTCCCCAGCGCTCGCCGCCTGCCAGCGCACACAGCAGCACCGCCAGTGCAGCCAGCAGTCTGCCCAGAGAGATGCCGCCGAAGGTGACGTTGCTCAAAGATACAATCAGCATCGAGGCGGTCAGCACCACGCTGATAAAATCTGCCCTTGTCAGGGTGAACAGACCCTGTCCCAGCGAAAACGCCTTGAGTCCCCGCGCCAGAAAATAGGCACAGGCGGCTGCCATTGTCGCCTCCGCCAAAGCCATCACCAGCTTGTACCCGGAAAAGGACTGTGCCAGCAGCGATGCCACCGAAGGCAGCAGCAGTCCAAAAAATGCCAGCAGCGGCGCCGCTGTTGTCCGCTGCATGGTCGATTCGCTGTGTGCTGCGGTGCGGCGCGCCAGGGTAATCAGCAAAATCGCCGCTGTGTATTTGATAGTCAGGGTGTGCGCTCCGCCCAGCTCGGCAAGGTTGCTCAGCAGCAGGCTGCCCGCCGCACTGCCCAGCGCCGCCGCAGGCAGATAACGAAAGGGTGCTGCCGCACACAAGGCTGCGCCAAAGGGGGAAATCTCCATCATCATATTGCCTAGCCCGACTGTAAATCCCAGCAGGACCCACAGCAGCGCGCCCATTGCCTTGATTTGGTTGTACATTGCCTGTCTGAGCTGGTCCATCCATCCGATGCTTACAAAATCTGTCCTGCTTTTCATAGTGCAGCCTCCTTATGTGCTATTTGTAAAATTTTGCTTTCGATGTATAAAAGCATAGCACGCTGCATAGGCATAGATTGTCGTTTGTGCAACCACAAATCCATCGAATGCTGGATGTTTGCGACCGGTGTGGACAGCCTTTTCTATTTCCCTGCTTTCCGACCGGCGTTCTGCCAGTTTTTGTTTTCTTTTTCCACCTTGCACCCATTGGCTGCCAATCAGCAAGGATAAAAAAGGGAACAATGTCCCATCTGCCTTTATCTTTAGAAAGGACGTGTAATGTATGGCAACTGCCACCATCAAAAAAATCCTCAACAGCGACATTCAATCCGTCTGGGAAACGGTGCTTTGTGTAAAACGGTACAGCCGCTGGCGCAGCGATTTGAGCAAAACACAGGTCATCCACGACGGACGATTTATCGAGTATACAAAGGACGGATTTGCCACCCATTTCACCGTCACAAAAACCGAACCATACCGTCGCTGGGAGTTTGATTTGGAAAACAGCCGCATCCGCGGGCATTGGACCGGTCTTTTTACCGCACAGGGCACACGGACCCAAATCGAATTCACCGAATGTGTGACCGCCAAAAACCCGCTGATGAAACTGGTTCTAAAGCCGTATCTCAAAAAGCAGCAGGCACAGTTTGTGCAGGATTTAAAAAGAGCGCTTGAGGCGCAGCGCCGTTGATTCTCCTATCGAAAAGGCAAAGACGCAAACGGTGTTGACATTTTGCGGGCTTTGGAGTATCATAGGTTCAAACAAAAGGTCGGTTTGTCACCGACCGGTAAACCGATGAGTAAGAGAAGTAAAGATGGCATACCTGTCCCCAGAGAGCCGCGGCAAGGTGAAAGCGCGGCGGCAGCGGCTGTTTTGAATGGGCTTACGAGGGCGACCCGAACGAATTTCCAGTAGGCGTCGACGGCAGGCTGCACCGTTATCCGGCAGCACCATTTCGATTGAGTGGGCTCTGCCTTTGCAGGGTCAATCTGGGTGGCACCGCAGGAGTAGTAAAGCTCTTGTCCCTGTTTTTCGGTCTTTTTCTGCCGAAAAGCACAGGACAAGGGCTTTTTTTCATACCCTGCTTCCACCTTTGTCTTGTACATCCATCCAAATAAACGAAATAAACGACAAAAGAAAGAAGGAACTGTTATGGAAAACAATATGAACATCTCCGAAAACAAACCGGAACGCAAAAAGGTCATCTTCTCCGGCATCCAGCCGACCAGCGGCGCTTTCACCCTGGGCAACTACCTGGGCGCTGTTAAAAACTGGGGATTGCTTCAGGACGAATATAATTGCACATACTGCATTGTCAACCAGCACGCCATCACCGTCCGTCAGGACCCGAAGGAGCTGAAAAACAACACCCTGTCCGCCTATGCGCTGATGCTTGCCTGCGGCATTGACCCAAAGAAGAGCATTGCCTTCATCCAGAGCCATGTCAGCACCCACGCAGAGCTGGCATGGGTACTCAACTGCTACACCCAGTTCGGCGAGCTGTCCCGCATGACCCAGTTTAAGGACAAATCCGCTAAACACGCCGATAATATCAACGCCGGTCTGTTCACCTATCCTTCCCTGATGGCTGCCGACATCCTGCTGTATCAGACCGACCTGGTTCCGGTTGGTTTGGACCAGAAGCAGCACCTGGAGCTGAGCCGCGACATCGCTGTCCGCTTTAACGGTCTTTACGGCAACACCTTCCGTATCCCGGATGCTTACATTCCAAAGACCAGCGCCAAAATCATGTCACTGGCAGACCCGACCAAGAAGATGTCCAAATCGGACGAAAACGTCAAAGCCACCGTCTTCCTGCTCGACTCCAAGGACAGCATCATCAAAAAGTTTAAGAGCGCTGTCACCGACTCCGAGATGGAAGTCGTTTACCGCGAGGGCAAGGACGGTATCAACAACCTGATGTCCATTTACAGCGCCATCACCAAAAAGAGCTATGAGGAAATCCAGCGGGAATTTGAAGGCAGAGGCTACGGCGACTTCAAAACTGCTGTCGGTGAAACGGTCGCTGAGGAGCTGCGCCCAATCCGTGAGGAATATGACCGCCTGATGGCTGACAAGGCTTATCTGGAAAGCTGCTACCGCGATGGCGCACAGAAGGCGCGCACCATCTCCCAGCGCACCCTCGACAAGGTCTACAAAAAGATTGGCTTTTTGCCTGCTTCCCTCTAATTCGCCTGTAAGGAGTACACCATGACTGAAAAATTATTTGACCTCGACAGCTACTGCACCCGTTTTTCCGCCTCGGTCCTCTCCTGCGAGCCTGCCTCCAAAAACGGGATGCAGGGATTTGCTGTAAAATTAGACCGCACCTGCTTTTTCCCGGAGGGCGGCGGGCAGCCTGCGGACACCGGCTGCCTGCAAGCAGGCGACCAGAGCGCGCAGGTGCTGTACACCTATGAGCAGGGAGAAGCCATCCTGCATCTGTGCGACCAGCCGCTCCCGGTTGGCAGCACGGTGGAGGGTGTCCTTAATTTTGACCGCCGCTTTGCCAATATGCAGATCCACAGCGGCGAGCACATCCTGTCCGGTCTGATTTTAAAGGAGCTGGGACTGCACAACGTCGGCTTCCACATGGGACACGAGAACAACACCATCGATCTGGACGGCGAAATTTCTGCCGAGCAAGTGCGCACACTGGAGGAAAAGGTCAATGCGCTCATCTGCCAGAATCATCCGGTCTTTGTCAGTTACCCTTCTGCTGAGGAGCTTGCTGCGCTGCCGCTGCGCAAAAAGCCGGAGGTGGACCATCTGCGCCTGGTGGAAATCCAGGACTGTGACCTCTGCGGCTGCTGCGGCACCCACGTTGCCCACACCGGTGAGATCGGACTGCTCAAAATCATCGACTCCCAGCGCTACAAGGGCGGCACCCGCCTGACCTTCCTGTGCGGTGCAGCTGCTTTGAAGGACTGCGCCGACCGGTGCCAGAGCCTCAAACAAATCTGCGTCGGTCTGTCCTGCAAACCGCAGGAGGCTTTTTCCAACGTGGAAAAATTAAAGGCGGAGCTGGCTGCCAAAAAGCAGGAGCTGGCTGCCAAAAATAAACAGCTGTTCACCCTGCTGGCAAAGGAGCTGGTGGCAAATGCCCAGCCGTTTGGCAGCGACCGTCTGGTTTTTGTATGGGACGACAGCCTTTCTGCCGATGAGCTGAAAAGCTTTGCTGCACAGCTGAGCCAGCACAGCCAGGTGGTCGGCGCGCTGTTCACCCGCCAGGGCGAGGTGCTCTCCTATGCTCTGTGCCGCTCGGCAGATGCCGGCTGCGACCTGCGCGCGCTGTGCCAGACGATGAACAAAGCGCTCGGCGGCAAGGGCGGCGGCAATCAGGAGCTGTGCTGCGGCAGATTGCCGGTCTGCGAGGAAGCTGCACTGCGCGACTGCCTGCTTTCCTTTGCAAAATAAATTTATTTTAAAACAAAAAGAGAGCCTGAAAAATCAGGCTCTCTTTTTGTGTTTGCCTTATTCTTTTCCCAGCAGCAGCTTTTGCAGTTCGGCAACATCCTGCACCACAAAATCAGCTCCGGCTTCTTCCAGTTCCCCCGGCAAAGCGTAGCCGTAGGCAACCCCGATGCCGGTCAGCCGATGTGCCTGTGCGCCCTCTATGTCAAACCGGCGGTCGCCAATCATCGCAGTCTCCCCTGCATCTCCCAGCAGGTTCAGCTGCCGCAGCGCCTCGGCGACGACCTCCTCCTTCTGCACCCGTCTGCCGTCCAGCTCGCTGCCGACCACCACCGAAAAATACGGCTCGATTTGAAAATGCTCCAAAATCTTTTTGACAAAGACGGTCGGCTTGCTGGATGCCACCGCCAGCGTACACCCTTGCGCACACAGCTCCGACAAAAGCTGCGCCATTCCCGGGTAGATTTCGTTTTCGTACAGTCCCACCGTCGAAAAACGCTCCCGATATTTTTCCACCGCCTGCTTTGCCTGCTCTTTACTCATCTGATAAAACTGCTCAAAGCTCTCCTGCAGCGGCGGTCCGATGAAGGGCGTCAGCCGGTCGGCATCCGACTCGATGATTCCAAAGGCTTCCAGCGCATACTGCACGCTTTTGGTGATGCCCACCTTCGGGTCGGTAATGGTTCCGTCCAAATCAAATAACAACCGTTTCCAACGCATCTTTCTGTCCTCCTGTTTTCTTTGTCTGTCCTGCCATTCCTGCCGGGTCTGTGAAAAGCAGCTCACATCCAGCAGCGCACCGTCAAACCGTTCGGTCGCCTGCCGCAAGGTCCCTTCGTACACAAATCCGGTCTTGTCCATCACCCTGCCGCTGCGATGGTTATAAGAAAAGCGGTAGGTGGAAATCAGCTCCAGCTGCAAATTCTTAAAGGCGTAGTCCACCACACAGCTGACCGCTTCGGTCATCAGTCCTTGTCCCCACCATCCTTTGTCGAGCAGGTAGCCCAGCACCCGGCAGCGGCTTTTATCCCTCCTGCGGCGGTGGTCCTCCCGCAGCCACACCGCTCCGATATTTTTTCCGCTGACCTTATCACAGATTGCCCAGGTCAAATCCTCCTGCATCAGCTGGTTTAACAGCTGTCTGCTTTCTTCGATGCTCTCGTGCGGCTTTTTGTCCGCATGGATGCCGGTGTCCGGCTCGCTACAATAGGCATACAGGCTTTGCAAATCCTCCGATTCAAAGGCGCGCAGCAGCAACCGCCCGGTTGTCAGTCGTTCCATGGTCATTCCTCCTTTTCCTCTCCCTTGTTTCGGGTGGTTTCGTTCATCAGCTCCACAAAACGGGAAACCGACGGCGGCAGGCTGACCCCTTTCAGACTGACCATCCCGATGCTTCGTGGCGGGACCGGCTCGGTCAGGCTCAGCTCGAACAGCTTGCCGCTTTGCAGCTCCTGCCTGCAAAACTGCCGCACCATACAGGATACGCCCAAATTGATGCGCGCCAGCTCTCCCATCAGCTCATAGGAAGCCAGCTCGATCTCCGGCTGCAGCTCCACCCCCTGCCGCAGGAAAAACCGCTGGACATACACCCGACTGTTTGCCTTGTGCTCCAGCATAATCAGCGGCAGCCTTGCCAGCTGCCGTGCGGTCAACGGCTTGTCTTTGAGTTCGGCAAATTTCTGCCCTGCCACAAAGATGTCCTGCACCGGGCTTTCCCAGTGGACGGTGATTCGATCATCCTCGATGGGCAGGTTGACAAACGCCGCATCGATTCTGCCGGCGTGCAGCAACTCCAGGCTGCTGGCACTGGTGCGGTTAAAGATGCTCAGATGCACCTTTGGATAAAGCTGATGAAAACGCTCCAGCGCAGGCAGCAGCAGGTGACGGGCGGTGATGTCCCCCGCGCCCAGCCGCAGCTGTCCGGCTCCCAGCGTCTGCAAGCCGCTCAGCTGCTGCTCTGCCGATTCCAGCAAGCCCAGCGCCGAGCTGGCGTACTCATACAGGATGCTGCCCTGCGGGGTCAGCTCCACCTTTTTGGAGCTGCGCACAAACAGCTGCATCCCCAGCTGCTCCTCCAGCTGGCGGACCGACTGGCTGACCGCCGGCTGCGACAAAAACAGCTCCTGCGCTGCACCGGAAAAGCTTTTGTGCTGCGCCACCTTACAAAAGACCCGATAATTTTCCAGCTTGGTAAGCATTCCCTTCCCCCTTTCCACAAACTATAAGTCACACTTATCTTTAATATTCTATATATTTATTTTACTTATCCTTATATTTCTATTATAATAAAAGTATCTGGGCAAAACAAGCCCAACTGCAACCTTATTGATCCAAAAGAAAAGGGGATTTTGATTATGGAAAGACTGGTAGGTACCGTATCCCGCGGCGTTCGTGCGCCCATCATCCGCGAAGGTGACGACCTTGCAAAAATCGTCGTCGATTCTGTCCTGGCAGCAGGCAAAAGCGAAGGCTTTTCCTTCCACGACAGAGATGTTGTCGCTGTAACCGAGGCGGTCGTTGCACGCGCACAGGGAAACTATGCGCACATCAATGACATCGCTGCCGATGTCAAAAACAAACTTGGCGGAGAAACCATCGGTGTCATCTTCCCTATCCTGAGCCGCAACCGCTTTTCTGTCTGCCTCAAGGGCATTGCCCGCGGCGCGAAAAAGGTCGTTCTGATGCTCAGCTTCCCGGCTGATGAGGTCGGCAACCACCTTATCGACGAGGAGCTGCTCGACGAAAAGGGCGTCAACCCATGGAGCGACGTGCTGACCGAAGCAAAATACCGCGAGCTGTTCGGCAAGGTGCTGCACCCATTCACCGGTGTAGACTATGTTGAATTTTACTCCGAGCTGATTCGTGAAAGCGGCGCTGAGGTAGAAATCGTTCTTTCCAACAATCCAAAGACCATCCTCGACTACACCGACAAGGTGCTGACCTGCGACATCCACTCCAGAAATCGCACCAAACGCATCCTGAAAAAAGCAGGCGCTTCGGTCGTACTGGGTCTGGACGACATCCTGACCGCACCGGTCAACGGCAGCGGCTGCAACCCGACCTACGGTCTGCTCGGTTCTAACAAGGCAACCGAGGAAACCGTCAAGCTGTTCCCGAAGGACTGCGACCAGTTTGTCGCAAACGTTGCTGCTATGTTCAAAGAGCAGACCGGCAAAAACATCGAGGTCATGGTCTATGGCGACGGCGCCTTCAAAGACCCGGTCGGCAAAATCTGGGAGCTGGCAGACCCGGTTGTTTCCCCTGCATACACTCCCGGTCTGGAGGGCACTCCAAACGAGGTCAAACTCAAATATCTGGCAGACAACAACTTTGCTGACCTGAGCGGCGATGCCCTCAAGGAAGCCATCTCCGACTACATCCGCCACAAGGACGAGGACCTGAAGGGTCAGATGGTATCCCAGGGTACCACCCCACGCCGCCTGACCGACCTGATCGGCTCGCTGGCCGACCTGACCTCCGGCTCCGGCGACAAAGGCACCCCGATCATCCTGGTTCAGGGCTACTTTGACAACTACACCAAATAAAAAACCTTTGCAGGGCAGGACCTTTTGGGGTCCTGCCCTTTTTTGTAGAAAAGCTGCCGGCACAATTTTCTTTTGCCTGCCGCTGTGCTATAATAGGTGCAAGTTCCGATACCAAGGACCAAACATTTACAAGCTGAAAGGAAGATAGAATATGAAATGGGGAATCATCGGCGCAATGCCGTCTGAAGTAGAAGTGCTCAAGCAGCAGATGGAGGACCTCAACGAGATCAAGGTCGGACGTCTGCTCTTCTGGGAAGGCATCCTCTGCGGACAGGAGGCTGTTGTCTGCTGCTGCGGCATCGGCAAGGTCAACGCTGCCATCACCACCCAGATGATGATCGACCGCTTTGAGGTGGAGCGCATCATCAACACCGGCATCGCAGGCGCTGTCCACCACGATTTGAAGGTGCTCGACGTTGTCATCTCCCGCGAGCTGTGCTACCACGACTTTAACGCCCGCTTCCTGTGCGACTATCCACCGTACATCGACGGCATCCATGCCAGCGAACTGATGGTAGAATCGGCAGTCGAAGCCTTCCAGCAGATCGACCACGGCTCCTCCTGCTGCTTTGTCGGCAAGATTGCCACCGGCGACCAGTTTATCGAATCCGCCGAGGTCAAAAACAAGATTGTGGAGGAGCATCACCCGATGTGTGTCGAGATGGAAGGCGCTGCCATTGGTCACACCTGCTGTGTCAACGACATCCCGTTTGTCATCATCCGCACCATGAGCGACAATGCAGACGAGGAAGCAGCCGAATCTGCCACCAACTTTGAAGAAACCGCTGCCCGCCACTCTGCCGGCATCGTCATGCAGATGCTGAGCAGCGCACGCTAAGGAGGAAAATCAGATGAAACGCATCGAAAGCTTTTGCGTCAACCACGATAAGCTGACTCCCGGGATGTACCTTTCCCGTATCGACGGCGATGCTGTCACCTACGACGTGCGCATGGTAACCCCGAATGCCGGTGTCTATCTGGAAAATGACGGCATCCACACCTTCGAGCATCTGTTTGCCACCTATGTGCGCAATACCGCCGATTCGGACAACATCCTCTACGTCGGTCCGATGGGCTGCCGCACCGGATTTTACTTCATCACACGGGACAAAATCTCCAAAGCCCGCGCCATCGAGCTGGTGCAGGAAACCTGTGCCTTCATCGAACATTTTGAAGGGGAAATCCCCGGCTCCAGCCGCATCGAGTGCGGAAACTATCTGGACCACAGCCTGCCAAAGGCAAAACAGTACGCCCATGACCTTGCCAAAACACTGGCTGGCTGGACGGAGGAAAAGATGGTCTATCAGCTTTAAGTTTTTCTCCTGTTAAAAAAAATTCAAAAAAATATTGACAACGAAAATAAAATCCGCTATATTAAGGAGGTATGGGATACAAAGTTTATCAGAGGTTCCATGCAAATATTTCTTGACCACCCCAGTGCGGGTTAAGGCCATACGGACAGCCGGGTCAACTGCCGAGCGATGACACAGGTCACCATTATTGATTGAGTTAGAAGCTCAAATTTTATAAGTTGGTTACTTTATAACCAGTGCGTAGATTCGTACATCAACTTGTGAAACGGTCAATAAGAGTAGTAAAAGTAAGTATTTGCTATATAGACTCTGATCTTTTGTAATCCTTCTTCCGGTGTTTTATAAGGACACCGGGGGATATTTCCCGGTCAACTGTCCGGTTAATGTCCTCTACCCTCTTGGGTTGCCTGCTTTTTGTGCCAGGAAAACAGGAGGAAAATCGGGATTTTTCAAGCAAGTAGAAACGCTTCTGCGTATCTACTTGCTTTTTTTATGCCATAAAATCTCAAGGGCTTGCCTGCCCGTTAAAAGGAGCTGAGGAGATGGGAGAAAAATTAAAGCTGTATGGCTTTAACAATCTAACTAAAGCGTTGAGCTTTAACATCTATGACGTCTGTTACGCCAAAACGCCCAGAGAACAGCGGGACTACATCTCTTACATCGATGAACAGTACAATTCGGAGCGTTTGACCAATATTTTGACCACCCTGACCGACATGATTGGCGCAAAGGTGCTCAACATTGCACGACAGGATTATGACCCGCAGGGCGCTTCGGTCACCATTCTGATTGCCGAAGGTTCGATGATTCCCGTCGGTCAGACCCAGCTGGCACATCTGGACAAGAGCCATGTAACGGTACACACCTACCCGGAATACCACCCCGAAACCTGCCTTGCCACCTTTCGGGTGGACATCGACGTTGCCACCTGCGGCGCCATCACCCCTCTTTCTACTTTGGATTACCTCATCAGCTCCTTCGATTCCGATATTATCACCATGGACTACCGGGTGCGCGGTTTCACCCGCGACATCAACGGTCAAAAGCTGTTTCTGGATCACCCGGTCACCTCCATCCAGGATTACATCGACCCTGCCACCCTGCGCAGGTATGATGCGGTGGACATCAACGTCTATGATGCCAACCTCTTTCACACCAAGATGATGCTCAAGGAAATCGACCTGCAAAATTATCTGTTTAAAACCGATGTCTATGAGCTGCCCCCGCAAAACCGACTGGAAATTATGAATAACCTGCGTCGAGAGATGATTGAAATCTTCAGCGGGCGCAATATCTACTAACATTTTTGCAACGGAAGATTGCCTGCAAGCGAGATTCCCCACAAAGGAGGTTTTTATCATGTACAAGCTCGAACAAAATCGAGCGCCCATCTATGAGGCTCTGCAAAACTTCAAAAAAATGCGGGTCGTTCCCTTCGATGTTCCCGGGCACAAGCGAGGACGCGGCAACCCGGAGCTGGTTGAACTGCTGGGCGAGCGCTGTGTCGGCATCGATGTCAACTCGATGAAGCCGCTGGATAATCTGTGCCATCCGGTTTCGGTCATTCGGGAAGCCGAGCAGCTGACTGCTGACGCCTTTGGCGCAGCCCACGCCTTTTTGATGGTGGGCGGCACCACCTCCGCCGTACAGGCGATGGTACTTTCTGTCGCAAAGCGCGGAGAAAAAATCATCCTGCCCCGCAACGTCCACCGCAGTGTGATGGGCGCCATGGTATTGTGCGGTGCCGTTCCGGTATATGTCAACCCCGAATGTGATGAACGTCTGGGCATCCCGCTTGGAATGAAGCTATCCGAGGTAGAAAAAGCCATCGAGCAAAATCCCGATGCCAAAGCGGTGTTGGTCAACAACCCCACCTACTATGGTATCTGTTCCGACCTGCGGGGCATTGTTGCACTGGCACACCGCCATGGAATGAAGTGTCTGGTGGACGAGGCACACGGCACCCATCTGTATTTCGGTGAAAATATGCCGGTCAGCGCCATGGCTGCGGGAGCCGACATGGCTGCGGTCTCAATGCACAAATCCGGCGGCAGTCTGACCCAAAGCTCGGTGCTGCTGACCGGTCCTTCCATGCACGAAGGGTATGTCCGGCAGATCATCAACCTAACACAAACCACCAGCGCCTCCTACCTGCTGCTGTCCAGCCTGGACATCTCCCGGCGCAACCTGGCGCTTCGCGGCAAACAGGCGTTTTCCGAGGTGGTCAAGCTGGCGGAATATGCCCGCAAAGAAATCAACTCCATCGGCGGCTACTACGCCTACTCACGGGAGCTGGTTAACGGAGACAGCATCTACGACTTTGATGTCACCAAACTGGCGGTCAACACGCTGGACATCGGTCTTGCCGGCATCGAGGTCTATGACCTGCTGCGGGACGAATACGACATCCAAATTGAATTTGGGGATTTGGGCAATCTGCTTGCTTATCTTTCCATCGGCGACCGGCAGCGGGATGTGGAACGTCTGGTCAGCGCTATGGCGGAGGTGCGCCGGCGATTTGGCAAACCGGACAAAGCCAACCTGATGAAGCAGGAATATATCGAACCCGAGGTGGCTGTTTCCCCGCAGGATGCTTTTTACGCCGAAAAGGAATCGCTGCCGCTGCGGCAGACACAAGGGCGCATTTGCAGTGAATTTGTGATGTGTTACCCACCCGGCATCCCCATTTTGGCTCCCGGCGAGCGCATCACCGGACCGATTCTGGATTATATCGAATACGCAAAAGAAAAAGGCTGCTCTATGACCGGTCCCGAGGATGCACAGATCGAGCGGCTGAATGTGCTCAAAGGAGTTTAGGAAGATGGAATATTGGTTTTCTGAATTACAGACCCCAAACGTTAAACTGTCCATTCGGGTGGACCGCCAGCTGTACAGCGGCAGGAGCGAGTTTCAGCGCATCGACATCTTTGATTCCCCCGAGTTCGGACGTTTTCTGACACTGGACGGCTACATGATGCTGACCGAAAAGGACGAATTCATCTACCATGAGATGATTACCCATGTCCCGATGGCAGTTCACCCCTGTGTCAAAAAGGTGCTGGTCATCGGAGCCGGTGACGGCGGCGTCATCCGCGAACTGACCCGCTACCCGGAAATCGAGCAGATCGACCTTGTTGAAATCGACCAGCTGGTAGTGGAGGTCTGCAAAAAGTACCTGCCGCAGACCGCCTGCCGCTTTGATGACCCCAGGGTCCACATCTATTACGAGGATGGATTGAAGTTTATCCGCCGCTTTGAAAATGAATATGACCTGATTATCGTCGATTCCACCGACCCCTTCGGTCCCGGAGAAGGGTTGTTCACCCGGGAGTTTTACGGCAGCTGCTACAAAGCACTCAAGGAGGACGGCATCATGGTCAACCAGCATGAAAGTCCCTTTTACGACGAGGATGCCACCGCCTGCCAGCGTGCGCACAAACGCATTGTCGAATCCTTCCCCATCAGCCGGGTCTTTCAGGCACACATCCCCACCTACCCCTCCGGTCACTGGCTGTTTGGTTTTGCCTCCAAAAAGTACCATCCGCTCAAAGACCTTGCCGAAGCCCGTTGGAATCTGCGGGGATTGGGCTGCAAATACTACACCACCACACTGCACAAGGGCGCATTTTATCTGCCCGCTTATGTTGAGGAGCTTTTGAAAGATGTTGAATAAAAATGTTGAAGTATTCATGGGCTGCGACACCGGCTGGCATTTTGCTTCCACTGTACTGTTCGGCGCACCCTTTGATTCCACCACCTCCTACCGCCCGGGAACCCGTTTTGGCAGCTCTGCCATCCGCCGCGAATCCTACGGCATTGAAAGCTACAGTCCTTATCAGGACCGTGACCTGCTCGACGGGGATGTCGTTGATGTCGGCGACCTCGAGCTGTGCTTTGGCGACAGCCGCGCCGCATTGGATGCCATCACCGAACAAACCCGCCTGATTCTTGCCTCACACAAACGCCCGTTCATGCTGGGCGGCGAGCATCTGGTAACACTGGGCGCCTTTCGTGCCGTGGCAGAAAAATTCCCCGATGTACACGTCATCCATTTTGATGCACACGCTGATTTGCGGGAGGATTACCTCGGTGTTTCCCTCTCCCACGCCTGTGTCCTTCGACGCTGCTGGGAACTGGTTGGCAACGGTCGAATCTTCCAGTTTGGAATCCGCTCGGGCGACCGGGAAGAATTTCAGTGGGGACGTACCCATGTGAAAACCAATCGCTTTGACTTTGCCACCCTCGAAGAGGTCATCGACCAGCTTCAGGACAAGCCGGTCTACTTCACCTTAGATTTGGACGTCCTGGACCCTTCGGTCTTTCCCGGGACCGGCACACCGGAGCCGGGCGGTGTCAGCTTTGAACAGCTGCGCCAGGCTGCTACCCTGGTTTGCTCCAAACTGCGGGTCGTTGGATGCGATGTCAATGAATTAAGCCCGCACTACGACTCCAGCGGTGTTTCCACCATCGTTGCCTGTAAAATCGTCCGCGAGATGCTGCTTGCATTTCAAAAATAAAATTTATCTTCCAAGGGAGGTCTACCATTATGGGAAAAGTTTTGATTATCGGCTGCGGAGGCGTTGCTTCTGTCGCCATCCACAAATGCTGCCAGAACAGCGAGGTATTTGAAGAAATCTGTATTGCCAGCCGCACCAAGTCTAAATGCGATGCGCTCAAGGAAAAACTGCAAAACACCACCGTCACCAAAATCACCACTGCACAGGTGGATGCAAACAAGGTCGAAGAGCTGGTTGCTCTGATCGAGCAGGAGAAGCCGGATGTCGTTTTGAATCTGGCTTTGCCTTATCAGGATTTGACCATCATGGATGCCTGCCTTGCCACCAAAACCCACTATGTCGACACCGCCAACTACGAACCGGAGGACACCGCGAAATTTGAATACAGCTGGCAGTGGGCATACCGCGAGCGATTTGAAAAAGCCGGCATCACCGCCCTGCTCGGCAGCGGCTTTGACCCGGGTGTCACCAGCGTCTTTTCTGCCTACGCTTTAAAACACGAGTTTGATGAAATCAACTACATCGACATCCTGGACTGCAACGGCGGCGACCACGGCTATCCCTTTGCCACCAACTTTAACCCTGAAATCAACATCCGCGAAGTTTCTGCCAACGGCTCTTACTGGGAAGACGGTCATTGGGTCGAGACCGAACCAATGGAAATCAAACGCGAGTACACCTTTGAGGGTGTCGGCAAAAAGGATATGTACCTGCTGCACCACGAAGAAATCGAAAGCCTTGCACTGAATATCCCCGGCATCAAGCGCATCCGATTCTTTATGACCTTTGGTCAAAGCTATCTGACCCATCTGAAATGTCTGGAAAATGTCGGCATGACCTCCATCGAGCCGATTCTGTATGAAGGAAAGGAAATCATCCCGCTGCAATTTTTAAAGGCAGTTCTGCCGGACCCTTCCTCTCTGGGACCGCGCACCGTCGGCAAAACCAACATCGGATGTATCTTCCGCGGCAAAAAAGACGGCAAGGACAAGACCTACTATCTGTACAACATCTGTGACCATCAGGAATGCTACAAGGAGGTCGGCTCGCAGGCGGTTGCCTACACCACCGGTGTGCCTGCCATGATCGGCGCCATGATGGTCATGACCGGTAAATGGAACCAGCCGGGTGTACACAACATGGAGGAGTTTGATCCAGACCCGTTTATGGATGCACTCAACCAGTGGGGACTGCCATGGAAGGAAGACCGCGATCCGGTCCTGGTAGACTAAATGCAGCGCGTTGATCTTGCCTGCTTCCCTACACCCTACTTTCTGGTGGATGAAGCAAGGCTGCGACGCAACCTTTCCCGCCTCAAAGAGGTCAGCGACCGCACCGGCTGCCGCATCCTGCTGGCACAAAAGGCGTTTTCGATGTATTCGGTTTACCCAATCATGCGGGAATATCTGGCAGGCAGTACCGCAAGCGGTCTGTATGAAGCCAGACTGGGACATGAGCACTTTGGCGGAGAAACCCATGTTTTCTCCCCTGCCTACCGCGAAGAGGAATTTGAGCAGATTCTGCAATTTGCCGACCATATGGTCTTTAACTCCCCTGCCCAGCTGCGCCGCTACGCCTTACGGGCAAAAGCTGCCGGAAAATCCGTCGGTCTGCGCATCAATCCCGAACATTCCACCCAGGAGGGTCATGCCATCTATGACCCTTGCGCACCCGGCTCCCGATTGGGCACTACCCTTTCCAACTTCGATGAATCTCTGCTGCCTTTGCTGGATGGACTGCACTTCCACACCCTCTGCGAGCAAAACTCCGATGACCTGGAAGCGACTGCCAAAGCTTTTGAAGAACGCTTCGGCAAATATCTGCACCAGCTGCACTGGCTCAACTTCGGCGGCGGTCATCATATCACCCGCCCTGATTACGACATTCCGCGCCTGATTTCGGTCATCGAGCATTTTCGCGACCGCTATGATGTGCAGATTTATCTGGAACCCGGCGAAGCGACCGTTTACCATGCCGGTTTTCTGGTGAGCAGCGTTCTGGAAACGATGCACAATGGGATGGAGATTGCCATTTTGGACACCTCTGCCGCCTGCCATATGCCGGATGTTCTGGAGATGCCCTACCGTCCGCCTCTTTTAAACAGCGGAGAAGCCGGAGAAAAGCCATACACCTACCGTCTGGGCGGTCCAACCTGTCTGGCGGGTGACATCATCGGCGACTATTCCTTCGACCAGCCGATTTGTCCGGGAAAGCGCTTGGTATTTGAGGACATGGCGCTGTACACCATGGTCAAAACCAATACCTTTAACGGAATGCCCCTGCCTTCCATCCTCTGGCGGGACCTTGCAGGACAGGGGTATCTGGTCAAACAATTTGGATACGAGGATTTTTTCTCCCGTCTATAAACACAAAGAGGAGCCGTTTCGGCTCCTCTTTTGTTATTGTAAACTATGCTTATCGTTCTGCTTTGGCTGCAATCCAACCCTCGCGGTAGGCAGTCAGCAGGTCTTCCAAATCTGCAATCTGTTCCTTCAGGCGTTCTCCGGTGTCGGTATCGGCTACCATCACACGCTTGGGGAAGGTCACCACCTGCTGGGACTCCGAGTCGATGTCCATGTTTTCTTCGAGCGCAGCTTCCATTCCCGAGAATGGCTGGTGAGATTTTAAGCGCATCCCGTGTGAGTTAAAAATCAGCGTATAGCCGGCAATCCCGGTTGTTTTCTGGTAGGCTTTGCAGAAGCCGCCGTCAATCACAATCAGCCTGCCGTGTGCCTTGAGCGGATTTTCTCCCTGGTTGACGTGAACCGGTGTGTGTCCGTTGATGATATGGGAATTTTCCGAATACAGCCCAAACTCCCGCAGCAGCATCCGGCAGACCGGCTCGGAGCTTTGGTATTCGTAGTATGGGTTCTTCGGCTCCTCCCAGGTGGATTTGTCCTCGATGAAGGTGCGTTCAAAGGTTTTGACTACCCTGCCCGACAGCGGAGAATTGCTGCCGCACCACAGATACCACATGAAATCCAGATAACGCTGCGGCGGGTCCTCGTTGAAGAACGCCCGACGGGCAGCCATATCCGCATAATCCATGTAGCTTCTGCCCTGATAAATCCTTCCCTCCAGATGGATAGCCTTGAGTGCTCCGTCCTCATCCAGCGGCACACAGCCGTGGAACAGCAGGTTGCCGTTGAACACCTGATACATACTGCCGTGGCTGTACAAAAATTCGACATGGCGCTGCAGCTGCTCGCTTTCCAAAAACAGCTTTTCCAGCTCATCCATGATTTCCCGCTCTGCCTGCGAAAGCTTGTACGGGTCATCGCGGTCCACTGTCGGAAAATGTTTTTCCTTGAGCGGATAGGTCTTTCCTCCCAGTTCAATGGAAGCGTTTTCGTAATCCACCTTATCCAGCAGCAGGCGGTCCTCCATCTGATATTCCGGGTTGCGGCGGATGATCTGTCCCTCCAGCTTAAACAGGATGATGGAGATTGCCTTTTTGGCTGCCTTGTTTGGGTCCTCCTCGTCGTACATCTTTTCTGCAAACAGAACCAGCGGGCGCAGACTGATGCCATATCCCTGCTCCAGCACCGAGATGTTGTTGTAGGACAGGCAGTTGCGCACCACAGCAGCGATGCACGCCTGACTGCCGCAGGCAGCACCCATCCACAAAATGTCGTGGTTGCCCCATTCGATGTCCAACGAGTGATGGTCCATCAGCATATTGAGGATGGCATCCGGTCGCTCCCCTCGGTCGAAGATGTCGCCGACGATGTGCAGATGGTCCACCGCCAAGCGTTTGATCAGGCTGGACAGCGCGATGATAAAGTCATCCCCTTCCTCCAGACGCAGCAGGGTGTCGATAATTTTGCTGTGGTAGACCAGCTGGTTGTTGTCCTCGTCCGGCTGTGCGTGCAGCAGCTCATCCAGGATATAGCTGTACTCGCTGGGCATTGCCTTTCTAACCTTTGAGCGGGTGTACTTGGAAGAAAGCAGCTTTGCAAGGTCAATCAGTTTTTGCAGCACAAAGCGATACCATTCCTCGGTGTTTCGCCCTTCTTCGCGTATCCTGCGCAGCTTTTCCTGCGGGTAGTAGATCAGGGTACACAGGCTGGAGCGTTCCCTCGCGGTCAGCACCTCTTCAAATGCCATGTCCACCTTCTCCCGGATAACACCGGCAGAATTGTTCAGGATGTGGAAAAAAGCCTCGTACTCTCCGTGCAGATCACTCATAAAATGCTCGGTCCCCTTGGGCAGGTTCAGGATGGCTTGCAAATTGATGATCTCTGTGCAGACCTGCTGCCTTGTTGGATATTTTTCCGACAGCAGGCGCAAAAATTTCATGCGATCCCCGGTAATGTTCATCTGGTTCACACCTCCATAGATTACACAGAGCCGGCTTCTTCTTTCCTGCTCTGTTTTATTTTTAACAGGAACAAAGAAACCGGAGGCAAAGCTGCGTTACAGACTTTGCTTCCGGTTTCTTTGTTATCCTTTATCTGCCGCAGCAGTTTTTATACTTTTTGCCGCTTCCGCATGGACATGGGTCATTTCTTCCGACCTTTTTGCCCTGACGGCGGATAGTAGCAGGCGCTACGGTGCCATCCGAGCTGGTGGCAGTCGGCTGAGCGACCTGCTCACGCTTTGGCGCTTCCTGTGGCATTGGCGCATTTGGCTTGCGGAATGGAGCCAGCAGGAGAATCTTGACGGTTTCCTCGCGGATACCGGCAATCATCTCGTCGAACATATCGAAGCCTTCGATTCTGTACTCAACAACCGGGTCCTTCTGTCCGTAGGAGCGCAGCGAAATACCCTTCTTCAGCTCATCCATCGCATCGATGTGGTCCATCCACTTGGTATCGACCTGTTTGAGCAGAACTACGCGCTCGAGTTCACGGGTGATGTTCTCGCCCAGCTCCTCCTCGCGTTTGGCGTACAGCTGGTGAACCTTCTCTTTGATCTGCTCGCCCAGCTCCTTGCGGTCTACCTTCTTGAGCTCATCATCCTCCAGCTCCAGCAGGGAACCGGCAATCAGCCCGATAAAGTAGTTGCGGAAGCCTTCCATGTTCCAGTGATCCGGCTCCACGCCCTCCGGCATATACATTGCCATTGCAGAATCGACCGTCTCGTCCATCATGGAAAGGATGGACTCCTTGAGATCCTCTCCGTCCAGCACCTTGTTGCGCTGTGCGTAGATGATCTCACGTTGTTTGTTCATAACGTCGTCAAACTGCAGAACGTTCTTACGAATACCAAAGTTACGTCCTTCGATCTTTCTCTGGGCGCTTTCGATGGTGTTGCTCAGGATACGGTTTTCAATCGGGGTATTCTCGTCGATTTTCAGCGAATCCATCATGCTGTTGATGCGGTCACCGCCGAACAGACGCATCAGATCGTCCTCAAGCGAGAGGTAGAAACGGGAGCAGCCCGGGTCACCCTGTCGACCGGAACGTCCGCGCAGCTGGTTGTCGATACGTCTGGATTCGTGGCGCTCGGTGCCGACGATGAACAGACCGCCTGCTTCCTTGACCTTTTCTGCCTCCGGGCGCAGCTCTTCTTTAAACTTTTTGGAAAGCTCGGTGAAGCGCTGGCGGGCTTCGATAATCTCTTCGTCATCGGTATCGCCAAAGCCGGTCGCTTCCACAATCAGGTTTTCATAGTAACCTTCCTTGCGCATCTGGTTTTTCGCAAGGTATTCGGCGTTACCGCCCAGCATGATGTCGGTGCCTCGACCTGCCATGTTGGTCGCAATGGTAACTGCTCCATACTGACCTGCCTGTGCAACGATCTCTGCTTCCTTCTCGTGGTACTTGGCGTTGAGCACCTGATGCTTGATGCCATGACGTTTGAGCAGTGCGCTCAGACGTTCGGAGGTTTCAATCGAAACGGTACCAACCAGAACCGGCTGTCCTTTTTCGTGGCACTCTTTTACCTGCTCGACAACGGCGTTAAATTTTCCGTTCTCGGTTTTATAAACCACGTCCGGCATATCGTTTCGGATGACCGGCTTGTTGGTTGGGATCTCGATAACGTCCATGCCGTAGATTTCGCGGAACTCCTGCTCCTCGGTCATCGCGGTACCGGTCATACCGGACAGCTTTTCGTACATACGGAACAGGTTCTGATAGGTGATGGTCGCCAGTGTCTTGGATTCCCGTTTGACCTCTACACCCTCTTTTGCTTCGATTGCCTGATGCAGACCCTCGCTGTAACGACGTCCGTTCATGATACGTCCGGTGAACTCGTCGACGATCATAACCTCATTGTCCTTGACAACGTAGTTGATGTCGCGCTGCATGGTGCCGTGCGCCTTAATTGCCTGGTTGATGTGGTGCTGGATGGTGGAGTTTTCCATATCCATCAGGTTTTCCAAGCCGAAGAATTCTTCCGCCTTTTTAACACCGGATTTGGTCAGAGTTGCAGTCTTTGCCTTTTCGTCGACGATGTAATCGGCATCAATAACATCGTCGTGCTCTTCCTTGTCATCCAGCTCTTTTACCTTGTACATCTTCAGGGTGCGGGCAAAGCGGTCCGCTACCTTGTACAGGTCGGTGGATTTGTCTCCTCTGCCGGAGATAATCAGCGGGGTTCTAGCCTCGTCAATCAAAATCGAGTCGACCTCGTCGACAACGGCGAAGTAATGACCGCGCTGTACACGGTTTTCTTTATAAATCTGCATATTGTCACGCAGATAGTCAAAACCAAATTCGTTGTTGGTTCCATAGGTAATGTCCGAATTATATGCCTTCTGGCGGTCTGCCGGCTCGATGTCGTGGATGACCAGACCGACGGTCAGTCCCAGCCAGCGGTAGACCTTGCCCATCTCTTCCGAGTCACGCTTTGCAAGGTAGTCGTTGACGGTGACAACATGGACGCCCTTTCCGGTCAGCGCATTCAGGTAAACCGGCAGGGTAGCAACCAGTGTCTTACCTTCACCGGTCTTCATCTCAGCGATACGACCCTGATGCAGCACGATACCGCCGACAATCTGCACCGGGAAGTGCTTCATGCCCAGCACCCTCCAGGCAGCCTCGCGGCAGGTAGCAAATGCTTCCGGCAGGATGTCATCCAGCGACTCTCCGTTGCTCAAACGCTCCTTGAGCTTTGGAGTCATCGCTTTCAGCTCCTGGTCGGACATTTTGGAAAATTGTTCGTCCAGCGCAAGGACCTTGTCGCGAATCGGATAGATTCGCTTGAGCTCTCTTTCAGAGTAGGTCCCAAAGATTTTATCCATCAATCCCATAATTTTTTTACACCTCATTTTTAAAAGGAACTGTCCCTGGGGTGACATCGGATGTGCTTTTGGAGCCTTCCTCCTGCCTGGGGAACTGTTCTCTATCTTTTCCCTTGTCGGGGTTTCTTTTTTAATAAGAAGACAACGGCTGTTCTTTGTTTACAGCACGTCTATGATATTGTAACTCTACAAACCCCTTTTTGTCAAACTGTGCAGGGGTGTTTCTTTAAATAAATTGTGTCTATTTTAAAAATTATACCCGCAGCGCTGTCAAAGCGGCAAAAAGCCTGTCAAAAAAGGGCAGAACCGCCGCAGAACTTTTGCCATAGCTATATAAAAAAGGCAGCGGGTCCGCTGCCTTTTTTCTTATTTCAGCTCGATGGTGTACTCAAATCCGTACTCTGCCTGCAAAGCTTTGACCTTCTCCTCGTTGTCCTCGATAAAGGATGGGGTGTAGACCGATTTGCCTTCCTTTTTGTAGTCCTCCAGGATGGCTTCCAGCTTTGCCCAGCATTCTTCGCGTCTTTCTTCAGCAGTCGTTTCCAGATTGATTACAAATTCTCTGTGCTTTGGGATTCTTGCTTTCATAGTTTCCGATTTCCTTTCTGCGCCCAGGAGCTTTTGAACGCCCTGTTTTTCTCCTTCATTTTAACCTCTTAAAGCCGCTTCGTCAAGGCAAATCTTTTCATTTCTTTTTGCAGGCGGGTCAACATCGTCGATATTGTCATCCGATAAACTGCAACAAGACCACTTCCGTTTAGGAAGTGGTCTTGTTTTCTTCTACAAACCTTCTACCGCCTTTGACAGCACCTTACCGATTGGCTGGCGAATCACAAGCGAGGCTTTGCGGTCATACGGCGTTTCGGTTTTGTTGATGAGCACAAGCTCCCTGCCGCCGTAGTATTGCAGCAGACCCGCCGCCGGATAGACTGCCAGCGAGGTGCCGCCCACGATCAGCAGGTCGGCTGCCATGATGTGGCGCACTGCGCCCTCCAGCACATCACTGTCCAGGCTCTCCTCATACAGCACTACATCCGGCTTGATGACCCCGCCGCAGGAGCAGCGCGGAACACCCTTGCCCTTGTACTCCAGCATCTGCTCGAGCGAATAGGAAGCGCCGCAGCGGATACAGTGGTTGCGCAGCACGCTGCCGTGCAGCTCGTACACCCGCTTGCTGCCCGCCTGTTGGTGCAGTCCGTCGATATTCTGGGTAACGACCGCCGACAGCTTGCCCTGTGCTTCCAGCTCTGCCAGCGCATAGTGCGCAGCATTCGGCTTTGCCTGCGGATACACCATCCTGTCAAAATAATATTCAAAAAATTGCTCGGTGTGCCGCTTAAAAAAGCTGTGGCTGAGCATCGTTTCGGGAGGATAGGGGTAGGTCTTTGCCTGCTTGCTGCCGTACAGCCCGTCCTCGCTGCGAAAATCGGGTATGTTCGATTCGGTGGAGATATATAAGTTAGTCCCCTTTTTCCCTTCATTAAACAGTCCTTTACTACCTCTGAAATCTGGCACGCCGGATTCTGTGCTACATCCTGCACCTGTGAACGCTACGATCCTTTTGCTTTCCCGGATGTACTGCGCCAGCTGTTCTATTTTGCTTTTGTTGTCGTCTAAATTCTCATGCACTATAATTCCCCCGTTCTCGTTGGTATTATCTCCCATTATACCATTTTCGCGGCATCAGCAAAATGGTTTTACAATGATTTGCCAGCAGCGGCAAATCAAAATCCCCGGTTTATCGCCGGGGATTTTTGTCTTTGTACATGATAATTTTATCATTTTGTTTGCCATCGTGTTTTCCAATCGCCGGATTTGTACAGCTCGCATCTTTGCATATCTGCACGCCGAATTTTTTCGTTTTGTGTTTTGCTGCGTACAACCATGCAGCAGTATCCTTCCCCGTCTTTTTTATATCTATCAAGCCATTTGCAACCATGACAATTCATTTTAAATTCCTTTTTCTTTCTGTTCAACATATCTTTTTGCCTGGGCTTCTGTGTCAAAATTTGCGCTTTCCTGCACAATGAATCCCGGCATAAAAAATCCCGGTCTATATCCTGCTTCCGTCCCTGGTTTAATTTCTCCGCCGTATTCTGCAACAAATCCGCCGTGACCGCTTTTTCTGATTCTCCACTCCATGTTAAATCCTTTCTTCCCTCGTAACCTCCGGGGCGGGCCTTTTCGTTATTCCTGCGGTATCTCTTTCAAGTCCCAATCCCACGGGGCGCAGTTTGTATGATTCAAGATGTATTCAAATACATCCGCTTGTTTTACTTTTTTCGGGTTTACTTTGTAGCCGTTGGCGCGTAGGTCGTGGATAAAATCCGCTTTTCTCTGGTACTCTTGATTTTTTATAAAAACCACTCTCGCCCCGTCTTTTACTACTGCGCTGTATTCTTTCATCTTTGTGTTCCTTTCCGTCTTTCAGCTCCCGCCCCCATCGGGACAGGCGATTTCGTTCCCTTGACTGCATCTATATTATACACTATTTTTTATATTGTGTCAATAGTTTTTTATATCATTTTTTATATTTTATAAACAAAGTTATTGACAACCTATAAAATAAAGTGTACAATCAAATAAAAGGGGGAATCATAATGGACGTAAGAGAATATATCAAGCTCTGCTGCGTAAAAAAGGGGAATATCTCCGAAGCCGAGCTTGCACGGCGAACAGGGCAAACACCGCAAAACATGAATAACAAATATAAAAGAAACACTTTTAAAGTGTCCGAGTTAGAAAAGGTTGCCGAAGCCCTTGGAGCCGAGCTTAAAATCTCCTTTATTGATAAAGAAACCGGAGAGCCAATTATATAAAAAATAGTGTATCTTATATATAATTTTATATAAAATATCATTGACATAATATAAAAAATAGTGTATAATATAATTGTTGAAAGGGGTAAGACTTTTAACAAATTCAAGGAGGAAAGGCATGATTAAAGATATGGGTATGACCGACAAACAATTTAACTTGTTTTTGCGATTCTTGCAGCGGGCATTACTTGAAGCGAAAAAAGAAAACAACCTCGAAGAAAAAAACCAAAAAATTGATGAAATCTTAGAAGATATTCAAAAATCCATAGAAGATTAAAAAAAGCAGCGCGGGCTTACCACCGCGCTGCTTTTTATTAAATTGGAACAAATACAAAAAAGCCCCCGCGCAGTCCTGTTTCCAGGCTGCGCGGGGGCTTTCCCTTTGCTCAACTTGTAATTACTGTTTACACGTTCCACTCGCCGCCCAGGGCTTTCACCGTGTATTTTCCGGCTTTGCCGTCCACGATCAGGCGGTTAAGTGCCTGGAAGCGCCGGACAGCCTGGGCGGTTTCCCGCCCGTATACCCCATTGGCTCCACTGGCTCCGCAAGGATACCCCGACGCGATTAAGGCAAGCTGCACCGCCCGCACGTCGTCCCCTTTCATCAGGTTCCGGCTCACGCACAGCAGGCGGCCCACCTTCCACGGCTGCGGCTGCTCTGCCGCCTGGGTGGTCTGCTCTGCCGCCTGGGTCGGCTGCTCTGCCTTTGGCGGCTTTGGCTGTTTTGCCCTGCTCTTTGTCGCTGGTTTGGTTCCGGTCTTTGCCGCTGGTTTCTTTGCTGCCATCGTGCTTCCCCCTTACTGCTTAAAATAATCCCGAATCGCTGCGCTCGCCGCCTGCGCCACTCCCTGCACCCTCGGGGTTTTAAAATACAACATCGGGCTTTTGTCCAGGTAATACCATGGGATTGCCCTTACCTCGTCAAATGGGATTTCCTGCGTTCCCAGCAGATAGGGTTCCAGCTCCAACATTTTAAGATGATGCCGGAAGCACGCCTTTGCCCTCTGGCTCTCTGCCAGATCGCGCGAAACAATATGCCCCAGCCTGTCCCTTGCGTACCCTTCCACGCGGCACGGCTGCACCTTGCAGGATGCGGATTCCTCCACAAACAGGGTATAGTCTGCCGCTGCATCCGCTACGTTGTAATATCCGGGGTAGCTCTTTGGAGCGGACAGCACCACCACATTTTTAAAGCCGTCTGTTTTCAGCTGCGCGGCAATGTCTTTCGCCGTTTGATTGTCGTTAATGCTCACGATCACGATTTTCTTTTTGTTGATATATACGTTTGCCATAAAATAGCCCCCTTATTGCCCTTACTGCTCGTTCTTCTTATCCAGCCCCAGCGCTTTCCAGGCGTTTTCGATTGCCACCCGCACCGTGTCCATGTCAATCTTGATGCCGTGCGCCGCGCACTGTTTTGTGATATATTCACTCACCCAGCGCAATTTTTCTTCCCCTTGACCCTGCGCGTTAAAGATGATTTCCGCCGCCTGTACCCCCGCCAGCGCATAGTTGAGGATGGTTTCCCACTGGCTATTAGTCAGTTTTGACTTAATCAGCGGCACGATCACGCTTGTAATGATGATTCCCAGCAGCCCGATGACTGCCACGACGATCTGTGTAATATCAATATTCATGTTTCTGCTTCCTTTCTCTTTCTATTGTCTTTTTTTCACAAAACCGCTGATTCCCTTGTTTTTAAGACTGTCGGCGGTTTTTTGTGCTTCTGCTGCCGTCGCAAATTTCCCGACGTACACAATATTTAGATTCCCGCTCTTTGCCGTAAAGCAAAAATACCCCAGCGCGGAAACTTTCATTTTTTGTGCGCTGGCGTTGGCTGCGCTGGCGTAGGCTCCCACCTGCACTGAATAGGGCAGGTTCTTGCCTGCCGTTGGCTTATGCGGCTGTGCGCCTGCCTGCGGCTTAATGGTAATCCCCAAATAGTCCAGCACCCCCCACGCGTACGCCTTGCCAAATGCCTGCTGTTTGGCTGCTGTGTTATAGTCGCCGCTGTCCGCCTGGTTGTCCACAAAAAAGCCCTCGCACAATACCGCGGGGGCTTTTACCTGCCTGCACCATCCAAAATAGTCCGTTCCGGCGCTATTCAGTTTTGTTTTTACCCCGCGGGATTTTTGGCCCGATTCCTTCACCCGTTTTTCAATCGCCTGTGCCAGTTTCAGCGATTGCGCCGCATAGCCGTTTGTCTGGCGGTACACCTCAAAGCCGTCCCCGCCGCCCGCGTTGTTGTGGCACTCCACCGCCAGATCAGGCGCAAAGGCGTTTGCTTCTTTGATTTCCTCACTTAACGGGTCGTTTTCGTCCTTCACGCGGGAAATTCCCACCTTTACCCCGTGGCGCTCCAATTCTGCTTTCAGCCCCAGCGCCATCTGCAAATTTGCGTCCGCTTCCTTCACATACTTCACGGCCCCGGGATCGCTCCCGCCGTGGCCCACTCCAATAAATACTTTTTTACTCATTATCTCCCCATCCTTCTGCATCAAAGTTCATTTTAAACGTTCCCCCGCACTCACAAGGTTCTTTCACTCTGTATACAGTCCAGTTTTCGGTTGACATTTTTTCATCAATCGGCGCTTCTTTCCCGCAGCGGTTACAGGTCGGCGGGGGAAACGCAAATTTTGTTTTTCCCTTTTCATTCATTTTTGTTTACGTCCTCCTTATGCCTTTTGATTTTTGCCAAATTCCACAATTCCGCCGAGATAAACGCAAAAAACGCAATCGTTAATTGTGGCTCCGGCTGTGTGCCTGTCCGGTACTGCATCAGCAGGCAGATGCCCGTATAGCTCACCGCAAGCAAAACGCACAAGGCAACAATGATTTTGGAATAAATCCCCCGGCGCTTTGTCCGCTTTGGCGCTCTTTCCTCCTTCTGCCGCTCCAAAAACTCTTGCAAGTCCTGTTCCAGCTTGTCCGCTTCCTCGTTGGTCATGCCGATCACCTCCTTTCCCGTTTGGTAGCCTTAAAGGTTTCCCGCCGCCCGCACTTCCTTTTCTACGCTGTCCAGGCGGTGGTGCGCCTGCTTCGCGCTCGCTTCTACCTTGCTTAATCGCTCTAAAACGTCGGTGTTTGTTTTGCGCTGCTCCCGCTGCTCTGCCTTAATGTCATCAATGCCGCCTTTGATATAGCCGATTTCGGTCAAAACGGTTGCGTCGCGCTCCACGTCATCCTTGCTGTCCAGCTTTTTGTTCCGTTGAAAAGCTGCGTACCCGAAAAAGATTGCGCACACGGTACTTACAATAGACAGCGCTGATAAAAACGCCTGTGTTTCCATCCTTGTTCCTCCTTTTTATTTCACTTCATCCCATCCAAATACACCGGGTTCCCAAACATTGTTTTCTGCCGTGCTGATCCAATGTTTTCCGTTATGGCTTACCTTTTCGCCCTTTTGGTACGCATCATGTGCCCCGCTCGGCTGTTTCCAGCCTGGCCATTCTTCGGTTGGGTCTGCAATTTCCACCCACAAAGAAGGTGCGGCTTCCGGCTTCCAGTTTTCTTGTGATGTGTGCGACTGTAAGCAGCGGTACAGTTTTCCATTCCTGCCTACAATAGATGCCGGCCTTTCCTCTGTTGCCTTGTCTTTTCCGGTATACAGTATTCCGTTTGGGTTCCATTCGTCATAAATATGTGGCACAGTAAGTGCAATCACATCCGGCAGGAAGTCACGGGTCATTATTATGGCTTCCTGTGCCTGTTCTGCTTGTTTTGTGGCTTCCTGTGCTTTCTGTTCTGCTCCCTGCAAATCCTTCTTTAGTTCCTGCTCTGTATCGTACCATGTCACTTCTCGTGGTATTTCCACATCAGCCTTTACAGCGCTGTATTTTGTTTTGCCTGCATTATAGGCAAACAAACCAATATAGCAAGGCTTTCCGTTTTCCAGTTCTGCCGCTGTATAGGTTTCTGCCTGCTTTACGTCCACGGCTTTTCCGTCTTCTGGTGTTTCCGGTGTCTTTTCCTGGTTTATAACAACTGTTGTCCCTGCCTGCTCTGGATCACCACTGTTTTTCCAGTTTGCTTCAATTTTTTTATTTCGTGGGACAAGAGATAATTCAGATACTTGCGTTGGAGAAGGGATATTCGTGTTTCCGCGTAATATAACAACATAGGCAGCTGTACCACTCCCCGCCCCAGCATTTCGTTTTGCTTCTCCGTAACCACTTGTTGTGACATATTGTTCATAGGAGTTAGACACACCTGCTGTAGCTCCATTCGATTGACCTACTCTTCCATCGTATCCACTCTTTCCCGATACGTTCTGAATATTTCCTTCGTAAGCCTCCCCAGGGGTTCCTGCTTCACCTCCTCTCCCACTAGAGCCACTTGTCATAATTCCGTTTCCACCATTCCCACCGTGTGTTGCCCTGATTGTATTACCATTTACACTTATCGCTATATCTCCCAGATAATCTATACTAACTCTAATAATATTCCCTTTAGATAATCCTTCTTTATGTACTACAATTCCACCGGAACCACCGGAACCGCCAGATGCTTGTCTGGTCAAATCTCCTGTTGGGCTTTGTCCAGACCGTCCACCATCACCAGATTTAGCAACGGCGACAATTTTGAACCATCCATCTTCCGGCGCGAGCCATTCGATTGAATTTCGCAGTTTTGTTACCTCACTCCATCCTGTCGGCTCCCCCGGAAAATCAAAACTATAAACCTCTGTCGTTATCGGTCCCCGTGTTCCTCCTTCTGCGTTTACAGTAAATACCCCCCAGTAATAATTTTTCAAGCGCTCTAATCCGCTTGCGGTCACGGTTTCACCAGTTCCCCGGTAAATTTCCGTACCGTCTAAAATCGCTGTCGGGGCGCTGTTTTCCTTTTGTATAACAACCGTCGCATGATAGGTCTGGTCATCGGTCGGGTTTTTCCATGTCAAAACAGGGTTTGCACCGCTGCCTGTTACCTGTAAATTGGTTGCCTGTTTGGGTCCCTCACTCGGTCTGGCCGTAGTTGTTGCCCCGTCAATAAGCGTTTGGTATTGCTTTTTTGCATTGTACGGGAACACACGGATGTAATAATCTGTACCATTTTTCAGTCCTTCTATTTGCACGCTTTCAGAAAGTCCTGCGTCCACTTTTTCCCCGTCTGTCGGTTTAGTTGGATAGCCGCCTGTTTTGTATACTACCAAAACGCCCGCTAGTGCATCGGATACTGGTTTTTTATAGTTTACTGTGATTTCCTGATTTCCCGCTACGGCTGCAAGATTCTGGACCATTGGCGGCAACGTGTCAGCTATACCGCCGCCGCCTGCTTTAAAAAAACCGTTTGTCCCTTTGATAATCATTGACACGGGGCTTCCTTTTTTCCATGCGTCATAAATAGGATTTTTATTTAAATCGGTCACTGTCAATGGCACTCCGTTCAAGGTGTATTTATCCCCTTCCTTGAAATCTGATGGCGCATAAAAGTAAATGTTTTGTGCGTTGCTCGGTGTCGTGATAATTTTCACGGTTCCGGCTTCGTAGGTTGCTGTCGCGTTCGGTGCCGCTACCTTTAGGGCGTTGATCTCGTTTAAAATGTTCCCGGCGACATCTCCAGATAAGATACCTTTGATTTCTTCAAACCAGATGTCAAAGTCTTCTTTCGATTGTTGCTTCCAAGTTTCCATTTCTCCTGTGAAGTTTTTATAATCATCTATCGCTACCGCTTTGTATTCCTCAAACCACTTTTTCAGTTGTGCATCAAACTCTGATGTATCAATCTGCTGCACAATCCCTACGGATACCCCACATAATTCCGTATTTAATCGCTGATCGGTAATGTGCGCCTGGGTGATTGCTGTTGTCCCTTTCCCAACGTAAATATCAGCCAGTGCAATTTCATAAATATCTGCATTTCTCTTTAAATCCGGTGCTTTCGGTATTGATCCCGGCGTTCCTTTTTTCACTATCGCTTGAATCATCCTGTCAGTTAGATTCCACTGGATAACAATTCTATCAATTCGATTCAGTACACCGTCGGCTACGTCGATCTCTTTATTCAAAAAATCAGTATTATAATAAAAATAGCCATTGATCCAGGCTTTTCCCGCTTTTACCTTTACTATCATATTTTGGTCTGCCACCACCTGTAATCCCAGCAGTTCGCTCGAATCTCTAAGCGGTGGCATTACACCATTAGCGATAAACGATGCAAAATAACTCGCCCAATCCTCGGCTTTATATCGCCTGTCCCCCCCGCGGGAATTAAAAAAACTCGACTTTTCCATACTTTTTCCCCTTCCCTACTTTATTATCTGTCGTATTTTTTCGATTAGCGCAGGCAAACTCTCCCCGAATGTAATTTCCAGCGATTCTTCGCCCTGCTGGTAAACCTCTGTGATTTCTGTGATTCTTACGTTGATTTTGATTTTCCAGTTTTTATTGATACAGGTTACACGGTCGCCCAGGTCGTAGTCCTCTTTATACTTCAAATTGCCCCTGGTGTTGATGGTGCTGCTAAAGTTTAGTGTTTCCGCGTAGTTTTCAAGCTCCTGCGTTCCGCGCTGTTTGAGCATTTCAATATACTGTTCGTCGGTCATGGTCTGCTCGCTGCCGTCGCTGTCGGTGTATGTTTGTGTTATGTCGGTGGCGTTTATAAACACTTCCTGCCGTTCCAGCCCTTCCGCTGCGTTGCCTACCTCTACCACCTTCCGCGCTGCGCCCTCTTTTTCCTCTCCGCCGACGTATGCCGTACTTTTTAGGTTTTCTACGCTGTTTGTATATTCCTGCTCTTGCACGTTGTCAAACTCCTGGCTAAAGATGCAAGGGCGGTTTTCGGTTTGGTCTGCCGTAAGGTCTTGCCCGTCGTAGACTTCAAAGCGGTGCTTTTTGGCTTTTACGTCTGTGCGCACCCTAAAGCCCAGCTTTGACGCTTTTGCTGCATCTTCCGCCGCCAGCAGCACATTGACATACGGCTCACTGGTGTAGTCGATGTTCCCGCGCTCTATGCCCGTATCTTCCCCCAGCTCTACCCCCGGTATCTTCCGCGCGGGGTTTGCCGGATTTGTGATAGTTTCGGTCACAATTCGTCGCAAAATGCTCGGTGTGTTGTCGGTGGTGATAATCTGATTGAGCAAAATCCGCTTTCCCAGCCAGTGCGAAAGGAATTTGCCCTGCACCTCTATTTCCTCCGCGCCCGTCTTGTCCTTGCGGATGTTGATATACAGGATTTCGGCGGCTTCTGCGTCGCCCTGCTTCATAATCAGATGATTCTTTTTAAAAAGTTGCCCGTGCCGCTCGGTATACGGCACAAGCAGTTTAAATTCTCCGTTGCTCCAATAACGCCGCGTCCAGATTAACGACGTTATTTTTTCCGCAACGCCTAACAAGGTCATATCCTTGTCGTAGACGTACAGCAGCACGATTACACCCCCAGATAGTAGTCATTGTGGAATATCGTAACTTCCAAATTGTCCTCCAGCGCGTCCGCACTGTATCTAAAAAGGTTATCCCCCACGCTCAACTGTAAGTAGGTGCTGTCTACGTCGATGTATCGGAAAGCATCGGTGATTATGCCGTTTCGTTTGAGCGTGGTTTCTTTTTCTCCGTAGCCTGTTGATATGGTCAATTCGTCGCCTGCTTCCAGCTGGATATTAAATTTTATAAATTCGCGGGTGTCTACGTTTAACAGCTGCGGGTTTGTTACCTCGCCCGTAGCCCGGAAAACGATTTTAAGCCCCGCCGCTACGTCGCCGCCGTTGTATACGTTGACGATCAGCGACGGCTGCCTGTACCCGATTTCCCAGCCCTCCGGCTCGGGGATTTCCTCGGGAAATTCAAAAGCGCCGATCCACGTTGCAATTTCCTCCCGCGTTTCGCTTTCCCGCCGCCAGAATGGATTTAAACAAATCAGCTGCACGGTAAAGTCCTGCAAAATCGCCCTGCGGGAATAAATAGGCGCGTTGTCAACTTTGCAGTCGATCACGCGCCGAAAGTCCCCGTATTCGTATGTCAGCGTCGCCGCCAGGTGCGGGTTTAAGATGTGGTTGAGCTTTCGCCGTAGTTCCAGCGCCTTTTCCTTGTCCCGCTCCTTAATGCTCCCTGTGATCTCAATTTCCCGGCTTTCGATTCGGTTCCCTAAATAGGTGTCGCCGTCCTGCCCCATGCTGCTGATACTATATATAGCGTTTCGCACGTCCGCAAGCCCCGAAACGTCATACATATTGGTGTGGTAGGTACTAACGTGCGAAAACTCCACGCTTTCCCCGCGCTCGTTGGTGTAGGTCAGCCGCTCTATTTTCCGCGCCATTAAATACCTACCTCCCTCGCAATCAATTTAAATTGTTTTGCTGCTTCCCGCTGCTGCTGGGCGTAGCTCGTTTCGTTTGCGTAAATGTTTTGGGTGATCTGGATTTTCTCCGGCTTCGGCTGCGGGGCGCTTCTGGTTCTTGGGTTTTCCCGCTCTCCATATCCTCCCCCGCTTGTTCCTATGTTTATATCGCCCAGCTCGTTGTTTACGGTGTTTTTTATGTCGTCGATTGCGTCCTGGATGTTGGCTTTTAGGTCGTCGATCATGCTGCTAAAGCCCTCCCAGATGTTGTTTACCATATCAACGCCGATCTGCCTAAACTGCGGTGCATACCCTTGAAAAGCGTTGACAATCGGGGTCACGATCTGCCCCACGCGGGAAGTAATCAGGCTAACGTTTTTCACCATTCCTTCCGCTATGTTCTTGTCGATCTCCCTGCCCTCGTTTACAAATTTCTGGTGCTGTACCGTAAACGATGTGATAATACTTTGTACCATCTGCGGGACAACTGCCTGTATCTGCACCACGCCGCCTACAAAGCCCACTGCAATGTTTTTCGCCATGCCCTGCCCGATGACGTTAAACTGTGCCGCCTGCCCGTTCAGCCCCTGCATAACGGCCTGTACAATCGCGGTAATAGCTCCGCTTAATTGCCCGATATTGGATATAATCCCGTTGTTTACCGCGTTGATTGCTTCCTGTGCGGTCAGTGCTCCGGCGCCGCCGATTGCGCTTTGCATTTCGCTTGTGGTGCTTCCCATGTTTTCATCAAAGCCCACGCCCACGCCTGCGGCCATGTTCCCGCCGATCTCCGCAAATACGGTTGATGGGGAATGGATTCCCAGCAGGGCCTTCACGTTGTCCACGATCCCGCCGAAAAAGTCCGACACCTTGTTTGCAATCCATCCGCCCATTTCGCTGATTCCGTTCCAAAATCCCGTTATCAAGTCCTTGCCCGCCTGTAAAAGTTTTGTCGGCGCATCCTTAAAAACTCCCACAACACTGTCCAAAACTCCTTTTGCCGCGTTCCAAACACTTGTGACTGCCCCGCTGATTGCTCCCTTAAAGTTGGTCATAGCGTTTGTGGCAATGGTTTTAAGGTTCCCCGGCAAAGCCTGGATTGCGCCTTTTACCGTGTTCAGGATGTTGGTTCCCGCCGTTTTTACCGCTCCTATCATGGATGTAATACCATCCCGTAAAAATCCGATTGCGTTTTTACCCAGCTGCGCCCAGTTGAACGCGCTCCAAACGTCCACGATTGCGGTTATAATTTTCGGGATATTCGCCACTAAAGTAGGAATTGCGGAGATAAGCCCTTTTACCAAAGTCACGATAATATTAACGGCTACCGCTAAAATTTTCGGCATATTGTCGTTTATCAGGTTTGCAAATTTTGAAATGATCTCCGGCGCTTTTGCGATAAAATCAGGCAGCGCGTTCACAAGTCCCTGCGCCAGATTGGTAACAAAAGAAATACCTGCCTGAATCAAGGTTGGCAGATTCGCGGTCAACATATCTGCAAAGCCGTTTATCAGGTCAAGCGCTTTGTTTGCAAAGTTAGGGATTCCCGTTACAAGCCCCTGCCCTATGGTGTTTATCATTTCCGATGCGGCTGCGGTCAGCTTTGGTACTCCCTCTGTAATTCCCTTCCCCAGCGCTGCGGCAATCCCCTTGATTGCTTCTCCTGCTCCCGTCATCAGTGTGTCCCAAAGCCCCGCAAATCCCCGCTTCATCTGTTCGGCGGCTCCGGCTGTCCCGGTCATTGCGCCGGAAAGCCCGCCACCAATCAGCTGTATAGCCGGGGTGATCTCTTTGAGCAGTCCGGCAAGCGCCTGTTTTCCGGCTGTTACCGCAGGTTCAAACGCTGCGCCCATGTCAGCGGTTGCCTGTGTCAGCTCCGCCGTTGCTTTCCGCGCGTCCAAAATATCCCCGTTAAGCGTTTTGTATTTTGCGGCGGCTTCGCTATATAGCCCGTTGAGCGTTTTTGTAATCAGCGCCTGGCGCTCCTGTTCGCTTGTACAAGCGTCCAGCGATTCCTGGAATTTATCTTCGTTCACTCCCGCCCAATTCAGCGCGTCGGCAAGGCCGCCCGTCAGCTGCCCGGTTTTCGCTGTTTCGTTCGATGCTTCCGTCAGGTTTTCAATCGGCAAACTGTCGCCAAAGGTCGCAAATACGCCCGTCGCGATATTCGTCCAGGTTGCAAGCTCTTTTTGATTGTTTGTCAGCTTTGCTAGGTGCGACACGGCTTCTGTTGCCTGCCCTTCGTCGCCTAGCAGCGCGTAAAACTCTGTATAGGTCTTTTCCGCAGTCTGTGCCGTGTGTCCAGCGCTGGTAAAGGCCGCTTCCAGCTTGTTAAATTCCTCTCTGGTTTCCCGCGTACTCTCCACAAGGCCCACAATCGCCGCGCCCACTCCCGCAAAGGCTACGCCCATACCCGCTACCGCTTTGCCGATGCCCTTTGCTACGCCTGCGATTGTGCTTCCCAATTTTGAAAAGCCCGATCCGGTTTCCTCGGCTTCCTTTTCGGTTTTGTCCAGCTCTTTTTGCGACTTTTTCAGTTCTTTGTTTAAGTCCTTTGTGCCGTCCTCTGCCTTGTCGCTCCCGTCGCCCAAATCGTTCATAGCCTTTTCGGCTTCTTCCAGTTCCTTGTTCGTCCGGTTCAGTTCGTTCTGCGTCTTTGCCGCCGCGGTTGCAAATCGGTTTAATTCAATCTGCATATTTCGCGCCGCGTCCGCGCCTTTTTCGCCCTGATCCTTGTACTTTTCCAGCATCTGTTCGGCGGCTTTTACCTTCTGTACCTGCTCCTGATAGGTTTTGTTTAAAATGTCCTGCTTTGCTTTCAGCGCTTCCACGCCCTTTGCGTTGTCCGCAGACTGCGCGGCAGCCAGCTTCATTTCACTTCCCATCAGGCTTAAATTTTTGTTTATGTCCTTGATCGCGTCTTTGTACTCTTTTTCGCCCGTGATCTCTATCCGCGTTTTAATTGCGTCCTGCTCTTTTGCCATTGCTTATAATCCCCCCAATGCCACGTCAATCGGGTCGATTCCCTCCGGCGGTTCTGGCTTCCATTTTTCCGGGTGGAATTGTCTGTGTATTCTAAACAGCGTCAGTATTTTGTAAGGGGTCATCCGCCACACTTCCCGTTCCGGGTAGCCCAGCAGCACAGCCCCGATATAAATAAGGCGGGGCAGGTCTACTGTTCCTGTCCCGCCGTCACGTTTCCCTGTTCGGTTTCGTCATCGTCGTCCGTCTCCGGTGTTTCTTCGGAGGGAACCTCTTTTCCGGCCTGGCCGATTGCGATTGACTTAAAAATACATTCCTGCGCGTATGCCATGTTTCCCGCGTGGATCATCTTTCCTACTTCCCTTTCGGTCAGCGGGCTTTCTCCCTCTGCTGCACCCTCGTTTAAAAGCAGCGCAAGCAGCCAGCGCACCGCCTTAAAGCGGTCTTTCCCGCCCATTACCTTGTCCAGCTCCCCCAGGTCGCCGAATTTATCTTGAATTTCGTCCATTGCGTTCAGTGAAAAGAGCAAGTGCCTTTCCTGATCTAAGTTGATTGGATAACGTCCGTCTTTAAATGCGCTCATAGCAAAATAAAGGGGAATCCCCCGCTGTGCGGCGGGTAATTCCCCTTTTCCTCCCTTCTATTTCCTTTATGCTCCCGGATTTTCTTCCCTTACTTTGGTAAACCACGACTGTGCCGCGCTCTCGGTCGGCTTTGCAACGTGTTCCGCTTTCCATTTTCCGTCTGGGCGCTTCATGATCGTCCCCACGATCTCCGGCGTTGCAAACTCAATACTGTCGCCTTTTGTGGCGTAGTTCTCACTCGGTACAGCAAATTTGACTTTGTACAGCCAGATATATTTATAGTCGCCGCTTGCTTTTCGCGCTCTGAATCCGATAGCCACATAGGGTGCAATATCTTCATCACTCGCATAAACAACCTTGTCGCTGTCCTGCTTCTGACCCAGCAGGGCTACCAGGGCAGCAGGCGGCAGATCGTTTACACCCAGCGTCAGCTCGCCGGAAACAAATTCCCGCACTACTTCGTCCGCGCCGTCGTCCGCGTAAAGGATGGATTCCGCTACCTCTACCGATAATTCCGCGCTGATCGCCTTTGCCAGCCGCACGGGTGTGCCGTACTTTTCCTGTCCCTCGGCTTCCTCTGTGATGGTCGCATAGTACAAATCTCTTAAACCGATTGTTGCCATACTGCTATACCTCCAAATAAGTCGCTTCCATTGGCAGGTGATAATATCCCGTGTCTTTTTCATAGATTTCTGGGTTTATCACGATATTATAAAAACCTGCTGATTTTAAAGCCGCTTTGGCTCTTTTCAGCAGGTCGATATAATCGCCTTTGGAATAGATGTGTATTTGATAAATGTACTCTGTCTTGTCTGTGTCGTCGTCTGAATAGCCTACCTCTTGCCCTATGATGATTTGAAACACAATATAGGTGTTTGCCTTTTCATCATACGAAAGCCGCGCTACGGGTACGCCCAGGGCTTCCAGCGCCGTTCTTAAAATGTTATCAACGGTCATTGCTGTTTTTTCCTCCATACCTCTTTCATGGTCTGGCTGATCTTGTCCCCGCTTTTGGCTTTGGCTGCCGTCAGCCACGGGCGGGCGCTCATGCCGCTCTTGCCGTACTGCGCCACAAATGCTTTTGTTGCGTTGCTCACGCCTTTGCGGTCTTTGCCTTGCGGGTATACCTCTATTGATTTTCCCCCGCGGCTCTCTTTGACTTTTGTTGCCTTTACAGAATCCCGCATATCCCCATAATCCACAAGTTCCAGCCGTTCCATTTCTTCCCGCTCGGATTCCACTAAAACCGCCGCCCCTGCTTTCAGCATTTCGGGGACTGCTTCTTCTGCTGCTTTTTCTCGCCTTTGCAGCTGTTTTTCGATTTCTTCCAGCCCGGAAAGTTTAATCTGTGCCATTTTCCCCGCTCCCCCTCTCGGTCAGGTCGGAAAGTGTCAGCTCCACCGTTTCCCCGTTTTTGCTCAAATAGGTCCGTAGCACCTTGTACCGCTTTCCCTCATGCTCGGCAAACGGCTCCCCGTGGTACTCTGCGGCGTACACGTCAAATTTTATTTCCACGCTGTATCCCGCCTGCTGCGCCTTGTAAAACTCGGCATAGCCTACGGATTTCTTGTTTGCAAAAACGACGCTCTTTGTTTCGGCGGGCGGGTTTGGGAAGCCGTTTTCGTTGGTTGGCTCGTCCGGCGGCACGGTTGCAATCAAGGTCAGCTCATCACTCCACTGCATCCGGTTCCCTCCCCCTCAATATGCTCTCGGTCATCATCAGGTGGCTTTTCTTCTGGTATTCGTTTGTCAAACTCAAACCGCACCTTAAATTTTCATACGCCTGTTGGTATTTCTCGCTGTCGTCGCTATATCCAAAGTTCCCCTTTGCGTACAGAATCACCGCCCGCATAATCAGGGGGTCAACCGCCGGGGGATCGCTCTCCCCGGCGGCGGGCCACTCCGGCACGGCTATGCCTACCCGTTTTAAGTCAGCCAGCGCGGCGGCAATCACGCCGCCCACTTCTTCGTCAAAAACGCTGCTTTTGATTCTAAGGGCGGCTTTTACCTTTTCCAGCATCCGCGCTTACCCCCTTTGACTTTATGCAGATTTCTTGATAACGACAAGGGAATTTTTATCTACCACTTTGCCGTCTACGATCATAATTGCTTTGGTTACAATGTCGTCGGTTGCGTTGTCCTCATACTTTTTAAGGCCCATTGCGTAGTTTGTATTAAGGATGTAGTCCTTAAAATTAAACAGGAACGCAAAAACCTCGCCTGTGCTGATAGCACTTGTAAAGGACGGCAGATAATCGCACACAACAACCGGACGGCCCAGCAAAAAGCGTTCCGGCTTGCCTGCCAGCCCGTAGTTTACGCGGCCCAACGGCTGGCCTGTTTCGTCCACAAGGCCGTAGTACTGCATAAATGTCTTTTTGCTCATGCACCATACCGCATCATTTTCATACGCCAGCGGCAGGGCGGCTTCTGCTGCAATCAGATCGGCATATCCCGGCGCGGCGCTCTCGATTGCCTGCCCGTCTGCCGGGGTTTCTTTGATGATGCCTTTCGGTTTTCCGCTGCCGTCGCCGCTCACGATAGCCTGCTCAATCGCTTTTGTCATAGCTTCTACGATGTTGTTTACAAGCATTGTTTCAAAAGCAGCGATTGCCATTGTATCAACTTCCAGCGATACCGCTACCGCACAGCGCAGTTTGTGGTAGTTAAATACGATCATGCCGCTGCTCTTGATGTCGTGCTTCTGTGTATCGCTGCCCGCGCCCTCGTTTACCCAGGTTGCGGTAGGTTTCACGCTGGAAACAGGGATTCCCACGCCGCCCTTGTATGCGGTACGGGTCACGCGGGAAAGAATCATCCCGGTGCTTTCCATCTTCTCAACGATTCGGTTTAATACGGTCGTCGGGATGGTCGCGCCTACGTCGGTTGTTTTGCTTACCTGCGCTTCACGGTATTCTGCCGGGATGCTCTCGCCTTTCAGCACATATTTCATAAATGCGCTGCGGTACTCCATGCTTTCCAACGGGTCGCTGTTGCTGCGCTGTTCGCCGCCTGCTGGTGCGCTCGGGGACGGGCCGGAAAAGGTGTTTGTTACCGTTCCCGCTGTGCCGTTTGCCAGGCCGTCAAGAATCTGCTGGCGCTTCTCGGCTGCTGCCTGCAAAGCCGCTCTTTCCTCTTTCAGCTGGTTTGTTTCGGTTTCATAAGCGTTTACTTCATCGGCTGTCAGCTGGTCGCCGCGCTTTTCAATGTCAGTTTTGATTTCCTGCAATCTTGCTTCGATTTCCTGCAATCTGTTCATACTCTTAAACCTCCAAATTAAGTTTTAATGCTAAAATTTTTGCTTTCCGCGCTAACGTCTCCCGTTTCTCTTTTTCGATCACTCCGTCAAAAAAGGAACGCGCGGTTATATCGGTATCGTCGTTAGCTGGAAACGAAACCGCGCTAACGTCGTAAACCTTCTTGATTTTGAAAATCCTTCTGGTGTGGGTCGCTGCGTCGTAGCTGTCCCCGCCCGGCGCAACCACAAAGGCCCAGCTCATTTTGTGGATCAATCCGCTGTCGATGCCCTCAAAAATCCGCTTTGCGTCGGTCGTCAGCCCCAAATCGGCAGCAACAAAAAAGCCGCTCTCCTGTGCTTCTAAAAGCAAGGATGGCGGCTTGTTTTTTGCCATTTTATTTCGGGCGTACACCATGCCCGCGTGATTGTACTGAAAAATCACATCGGATAAATCCGCTTCGTCCAGCGCGTGGCGGTCGATGACTTCGTAGTATTTCACCCCGTCCACCTCATACATTAAGTACGGCGTGTCAAAGGTCGTTGCGAATCCTTCGACGTAGTAGTCACTATTCAGCCGTTTCTGGCTCTGCTGGTTCGCTGCCGTCAACGGTGTTATCATCTGGCGGTACTCCCTGCCCGCTACGATTGGCATTTTTCAGCCCCTCCTTTCCTAATTGGTCAACTTCTGTATATTCTTTTCGGATATAGTATTTTTCTCCGCCCTCAACGTGGGCCATATTCCAGATGTCCATTACCCCGTTGCGGTTGATCAGCCCGCGGTCAAATAGCTGCGTCGATATATTGAGCTTCGACGCGTTTGAAGCATATTGCAGGCGGTTGGCGGTAAAAGTCACGTTGTTGCCAAAAGATATTTCCCGCGGCGTAAACAGCATATTGCTCACCACAAGGGAAAGCTGGATCGCAAACGGCTCAATCTTTCCTTCGTAGTAGGCGGCCCATTCATCTTCTGTATACTTGTTTTCCAGGATCGCGGCATTTGTCCCAAAGTATTTATATACGTTCTCGGCAATCTGCTGCATTTGCGGCGCGTTCACAGTAAAAGGTTTGCTGTCAACCTGTTTGATTTCTGAAAACTTATTATCATAGATAATCATGCCGCTTTTGTTTTCGCTGGAAAGGTTGTCCTCCGTGAATCGCTCCCGCTCCTTCTGGATGTCCTCCGGTTTGAGCATCGTTGCGACTTTCGCCAAAAAGCGGATGCGTGCCGAATTTTTCACGCCGTTTATAATTCCCTCGTTCTGCGTGTGGATCAGCTGCATGGTGGGTTTTAGCGCTGCGTTGTCCTCTCCAAAAAAATCATTTTCGTATTGGAATTGCGTTAAAACTCCCACCCGTTCAAATTCGATTGCTGCCCGCTTGCCGTTGCTGAAGGTGTAACGCAAATAAGGCTTTCCCCGGTATTCCAGCACTTCACAGTTCTGCGGAACAATCGGGAAAAGCCCTATTGTGTTTCCTGTTTCGTCCTCCATCGGTACGATAAAGGCCGTGTTGTTTACGCTCAGTATCGTCGCCAGTCGGTACAAAAATTTTGACGTGTCCATAAACGGGTTCGGGCGGTATTGCAGTACATTTTCCAGGTGCTTCTTTGCGCTGCCGCTGATCTCCGGTTTTAATTTGCTGCAAAAGGTAGCAAACGAATGGATCGCCGCCCGCGTCAGCTCCATTTCATACACGCTTTCTGGTGCGCTCGTAAAAACAGGGATATACCCGTTTAACATTTCAAAATATCCATCCGGCACAAACTCCGATTGTGTCCCCTGCTCCTTTGTCTTTGGCCGTCTGAATATCGTTTCAAAGATTCCCACTTTATCACCCCGCGTTCTTTAACATTTCGCCTATCTCTCCATAGTATTTTTGTCTTACTGTCATCGCGTCGATGACTGATACAAAACCGTCAATTCTCGCCCGCTGCTCGATCTTCACGGGTCTAAATTTTCGGGTTTCCATGTTGTGCTTTAATGCCACGTTGAGAAAATGCGCCTTTAGCAGATTGTTGTCTGCGATTTTAAAATCGCCGTCCTTTATGATTCCTTCAAATTCGCGGATAACGGGCGCAAGGTTTTCCCCCTGGAATACGTCGTCCGTCTGGAATCCGTATTCCTCCAGGGCGTTTACAAGGTACTGCGCACTGTATCGGTCATACCCGATTTTTAAAATAAACAGGTCGTACTTTTCCCGCAGCATCACAAACCACTTGTAAACGTCGTTATAGTCAACGTAGTTTTCCCCGCTCAATGTGACAATGCCCTTTTTGATAAAAATGTCATACGGTACGCCGTCCGCTGCCTGCGCACTCTCCACTCGGTTTTCTGGCATAAAGAATTGCGTAAATGCGTACAGCTTCCCGCCCCTTTCTATAATCACGGTTGCCGCTGTAAGGTCGGTTGTCTGGGAAAGGTCGATCCCGCCCACGGCGTAACTGTTCCGCAAGTCCTCCAATGTTACCGCAGCGCCCGCATTTTCTACTGTCTGGTAGTCCAGCCATGCAACGCTGCTGTTTTGCTTGATGTTGCAATACTTCGTCAAAAACTCTACTCGTTTGCTCAAGCTTCCCTCTGCGATTGCAATTTCCTCGCGGAAGAAGTCCGGGAAAACGGACACGCCCATGTTCGGGTTTGCCTTTTTCAGTTCTTCGATGTCGTTCCACTTTTCCGTGTCGTCGATCATATACAAAAAGGGCAGCAGCCGTCTTTCCTTGCTGTTGCCCTTCAAAAACGCCGTGGAGCGCTTCATCAATTCGTCATAGATACCATCGTTTTCATAGCCCGCCGTACTGATTGACAAAATCAGCGGCTGCCGTCTGGCTCCCAGCGCCGACTTCATAACCTCATACTGTTTTAATCCCGGGTCGCCGCGCCAGCTTGCCACCTCGTCATTTACCACCAGATGCGGGTTAAATCCATCGGACTTTTTCGCGTTGAACGCCAGCGGCTTTATCACGGTATTAAAATCCTCTATGTAAATATCGGAACGCCGCTTTTTCGATATGTCGCCCAATTCCGGCTCCTTTTTTATCATCTGAAAAAAGTTATCATATACGATATTGGCCTGTTCCAGTTTCGGGGCCAGACAGTATATTTTCGCCCCGTATTCACCGTCCAGATATGCCATATACGCTATGATCGCCGATGCAAACAGGGTCTTTCCGTTTTTGCGCCCGATCACGATAAAAACCTCGCGGAAAATGCGCAGCCCATCTTCGTCCACAATCCCAAAGATTACGGACAGACAAGCCTTTTGCCAAAGTTCCAGCTTTAGTAAATCTTCGCGCCCCTCACAATGATGGCAAAAGTTTTCGACGAATTTAATGGCCTTATTCGCTTTTTTGGCTGAAAAAACAAATTCACCCTTTTCCAGCCCCCGCACGATGATTTCATAGATCAATAAAATCCATTTTCCCGCTACGATTTCCCCGTGCGTGATTTTGTGGTAATACTCCATGATGCAGTTTCTAAACGGCATTTACCCTCATTCCTTACTTTCTCCCGGGTCTGCTGTCGGTCGATCTACCTCCCACATACTCCCGTCCCTATATTCCAGAAATATTCTTTCCTCTTTTGGATTTTTGGCAAACCGTTCATCAGATGTATGTTTACATTCCCTCGAACAGTTTTCACACTTTTTCCGATTGCAGATATAAAAATATTCCCCCATGTTCTCCCCACTCTCTTATTCGTCGCGTAGTAACGCCAGTTTGCTTTTCTCTTTCCGCTCCGGCGGGACAAGTTCGTCCAGCTGCTTCATAATCACAGTCAGGTTTCGCGTCATTGCTATATGGGTTTTCACCGCGTTGCTTTGCGTCGTGCCTTTCTGGGTTTCCCCGTTCTGGTATTCGTCCTCATATCCCTCTTGGTTTATGATTTCTTCCAAATCTTCTAAGCAAACCGTCAAAAAAGCGGCTCTTTCCATCCTGCTTTCCGCGTTGATTTTCTTATTTTTGTCTAAATCCTTAAAGGCCCGTTTAAGTTTCGCTAACTCTTTCTTTATCCTTTTTTCTTTGCTCAACTCTACCTTTTCCGTCATAATTCTTCCCCCTTTCCTGCACCCCTCCCCCTGGACTACACACCCCCTCGCGCACCTTGCAGGGTATTTTTAAGCCCTCCCCTCGGTGTTCGGGGTTCCGAAAATTTTTATTTGACCGGGGGGGATAGTGAAATAATTTCCCCATCCTCCCTGAATTTGTATTTGATTTTCGCTTTGCTCCTGTGATGCTCTTTATTGTGGCAATCCTGGCATAACGCTTCGAGATTATCCCACGACAAAGAGATATAAGGATCGTTTATATTTTGTGCAGTCAGATATATCTTGTGGTGTGCTATCTTTGCCAGCACTGGATTGTCCGGCGTGGAACAGCGTTCGCACAAACCGCCTTTGCTTTCCAAAAATGTTTCCCGGCATTGCCGCCAGGCTTCGCTATTGTAAAAGGATTCGGCCCACGGTTTCACTTGATCTCCTTGTTTTCCCCATTCAAAAAGGCCGCTGCATTTTCCGCAACGGCCTTGTCAATTCTTTCTTTTGCAACATTGAAATACCTTTCGTCAATCTCTATCCCGACAAACTGCCGATCTGTGTTGATGCAAGCAACGCCCGTGCTACCGCTACCCATAAAAGGGTCAAATATAACATCTCCCTTAACGCTGCTGTTTAGTATCATGTTCTTTAATATATCAACGGGTTTTATTGTCGGGTGTCCGTACTTCTTTTTCTCTTTTGTGTTCAATGGTGTTAAATACCATGTTCGTTTTGTTTTGTAGCTCCCGTATACCCTTACGCCTTTTTCCCGAAAATACATAATGTATTCCGTGTCCGTCAGATATTTGTTTCCACACGCGGGAACCGGGTTTGATTTGTGCCATGAAATAATATTCCAGTTGCATTTCTTCTTTTTTACAAAGAAATCTAATAAAGGTATTATTTGCTTTTGGCTGCAAAACAGATAGATATTGATCTTTTTCATTACTCTGCAACATTGGTTTAAAATTTCTTCTGGAAATCCGTTGCTCATTTGTCCAATATCTTTTATATATTCCTTTCTGCCTTGCTTATAAATTCCCCCGCCGCTGGTTTCAATTTTATACGGCGGGTCAGTCAATATCATGTCAACGCTGCTGTCGGGTATGTTCTTTATAATCTCTAAGCAATCGCCATAAAATAACTGTGTCAATCCCTCTTTCCTCCTTGCGTTCGATGGTAAAACAAAAGGCCCGCGCACATTTGCGCAGGCCCTTTTGCAGATTCCTTTTTCCTTCGATTTTCGGATTGTATTTATCATATCATAGATAAAAGGGATGTTACAGGGCAGCAATCGGGCGGCAATCGGGCAACTTTTTGCACCTGTCAAGTCCCTGTGCGCCCCGCTACGGGTAATTTGTGATAGTTCCGGTCACTATTTGCGCCTATCTCTTTTCCGTGGGTTAAAAAACGGATCATCTTCAAATTCCCTGGTAACTTCCCTAAATACCTTCCAAAAAATCACGCCTACCATCACAAACACGCCCAGCGATAAAGCCGCGGTTATTGCAGTTTGAATAACAAAAGCCGGGTTTGTGGTTAAATACTCCATCAGTTCTATAATTTCCTGTGCGGTTCCTTCAAACATTTTATACTGCTTCCTTTCTCTTTCTGCCCCTTACCCGTCCGGCTCCTACGGCTGCCGCGCTGCCAAACATACAAACAGCCATATCATTCACAATCCGGCTGCGCCATCTGCGGGCGGTGCGTTCATCTTTCAGCAAGCCCATTTTGTCCAGGGCTTCCGCGATTTCCTCAAAGGTGTACGGCTTGTCCTGCTTGTGTCCCTGCGCGTCCTCTCCAAAATAATACATCCTGATAACGTTAAACTCTTTTCGATTCCGAAACAGTCTGATCACTCGGTCTACTTCGTCAAATCGCGCCTTTGTTTTGTGGTACTGAATCGCCTTTTGCCTTTGCAGTTCCTCTATGATTTCATCGTCGGTTTTTGTCCCGTTGTAACCGCCGCTACCGGGCGAAAAGGAAACAATCCCTTTGCTTTTGCCTTGCAGCTCTACTTTGATATATTCCGCTTCATTCTCCACAAGCGCGGCCAGCTTTGTGTAATTGCACAGCAGGGCTTCCATAGCCTTGTAATAGTCCACTTCCCCCGCGGCGGTTTCAAAGCAAACTGCGCTTGCCGTTTCCTTTGCTACCTCGCGGATCATCTCTTTCACTTCATCGGTTATCATGCTCTTGTGTGCCATTTGCGCTACCTTCCTTTGTTGGATATTCTACAAATATTCTAAAATCTTGTATTTTGTATTCGCTGTTTAAACAAATCTCTTTTATTTTCTCTTGTGCAGATTCCAGCGTGTCAAGCGGCGGGCAGTCATAGCGGAGATATGCGCTTGTTTCTCCCTGCCTTTCGTTGTATATCCCTTCTGCTTCCACAAAAATTAGATATTTTCTTTTTTTGTGCGAATTTTGCAAATTGTATTGCTTTGCTTATATCCATTCTTGCATCCTCCTACCACGCCAGCGCGTGAAATACCAGCTTTACGGCTCCAATCGCTCCCGCCGTTACAAGCGCGATTATTGCCACCAAAACAAGCACCGTCATTACCCCCGATATGATTTCTGTTATCTTTTTGCTGTTCATTTCTCTGCTACCTCTCTTTTAAGTTGTTGTATAGCCTTTCGGCTTCTGGGCTTACCTCGCCCCATTCAACTTGATTTTCGTCCTTTTCAAGCATCTGCGCCGCCGCCCGTATCGTTCGCACCATTTCCCCGCGGCCTATCGGCGCTTGTCTTTCCAGCCTGTCCGCAAGGCTGTACAGCGCCTGCAATGCGTCCGCGTGGCTCTTATACTCTAACTGTTCGGGCTTCCGGGACGGTTGCGGCTGTGGCGGCTGTGCGGCTGGCTGGGGCTTTGGCTTTGGCGGCTTTGGCTTTTTGAGCGCTTCGGCCCCCTCTGCCTTGTATGCTTCCAGCGTCGCCGTCTGTTCCGCTTCACTTTGCCCCGATAATTCATAGGCGGTTGTGATTCCGATATTGCCCGCCTTAAATTCTTCTTTAAATTCCGGCGACAAATTTTTATTGATACTTTCCATTCGGCCCATCTGCGCCGGGGAAACATCCAGCATATCCGCTACAATCTCCCGCATACGTCCCTGGAATTTATAGCCGTCCTTTTTAAGCGCCTGCAATATCTCTTTTATTCGTCCCGCCTGGTATGTCTTTTCGTAGTCGGTCAACTCCCGGGCGGCGGCGTTGGCATACAGCAGTTTTAATTCCGATATGGCTTTGTTTTCGGTCAGCGCTTCCACTTTGCAGGGCAGGGTTTTAAATTCCTGGTTCCCGCTCTCATACAGCAGTTTGCAAGCCTGATAGCGCCGCTCCCCGCTTATGATCTCATAATAGCCCGTTTCGTCTGCTTCCTTTACGTCAAGATTATGTAATAGCCCCAGCATTTCAATATTTGCCGCCAGTTCTTTTATTCCGCGGATTCCGTATTGATTCTTTGCCGACGGTTTCAGCTTATCAATGGGGATATGCCGGATTTCAAACGCTGGGCGTTCCTCCGTCTTTTTTGATTGGCTGTTTAGTAGATCGGCCATCGTAAATTTAGCCATTTACAGCGCCCCCTTTTGTGATAGTTCCGGTCACACTTTTGGTCAGGTATTCGTCCACCATCCACAAATAATCTTTTGTCGCCGTGCAGCTCTTTGAATGGATCGGTAGCGGTTTGCCTGTAAAGGTGCTTTCGTCTACCTTTACCGTTTTGCGGATTACCGTATCAAATAACGGCAGCCCTGTGTATTCCTTCAAAAATTGTTGCCCCAGCGTATGTACGTTGTTTCTTTGTGCCATAGTAATAAGACAGCCCGCTACTTTGATTTTTGGGTTAAACTCTTTCACCGCGTCTACCTGTTCGATCAGCTGTTCGATGCCGTCAAAGGCAAATTTATCAACTTTCATAGGGATGATAATATCATCCGACGCGACAAGGGCGTTAATAACTCCCATATCCAAATCAGGCGCGTTATCTATCACGGCATAGTCATACAGTTCCGCTACGTCGTCCAGGGCCTTTTTCAAACGGGTCTGCTGCGGGCGTGTGCAGTCCATCAGGATTTCTTTGTCGGCTCTCAACAGGTTCATGTTTGCGGGCAGCACGTCCAGCCCTTTGTATTCCGTCTGAACCACCGCTTCCAGTGTCGGAAATCCCTTTTCTGTCAGCACTTCCGCAAGGCTCGGGCGCTTGTAACTGTGTACGCCGAAAAACTTACTTGTGTTGCCCTGCTTGTCGTTGTCCACCAAAAGGACGCGGTTTCCCATGTCTGAAAGAATATAAGCCATGTTAATAGCGGTGATGGTTTTCCCTACGCCGCCCTTTAAATTGATGATTGATATAGTTTTCATTTGTTTTCCTTCTCTCTGCCCTGTGGGCTTACTCTTGTGCTTTTGCGCTACACTCTTGTTCCTGCCGCTCTTTGTGCTGCTCTATCATGTTTTTAATGCTTGGCAATAAACCGCCAACAATCACCGCGGCGGCGGCCTTTATCTTTTTGGCAATGTGGTTATATGCTTTTACAATTCCTTTTTTAGCCTCCCAAAACGGCAGCGCTGGCGCTAATTTTTGATATAGTGCCTTATAACTGCCATACTGTTCAACGGCGCGGGCTATTTCTTCCGCTTGGTTCCTTTGGATTTTGTGCGCCATCAGCAGTTTTACAAATCGTTTCCGTGTCACGGCTATTCCTCCCTCGGTTCAAAGCAGCTGCAAAAAGCGTATTCCGAATTAAAACTTTTGAATCGTTTACATTCCCCATCGAACATATATTCGGGATGCGTAAAGTTCTTGTGCTTTTTGAAGTTCTTGCACTCCCCACACCTTCCAATCGGTGGAGCTGGGCGGGTGTTCCACGATTCAAGGTCTAACTCTTTATCCATAGCCCAATTATCAAGGTGGCATCCCGTTTTTGCCTTATGCTCTACAATCGTTCTGTTTATGGATTCATCCTTTGCCGCAGTCCATTTTCTTGTTTTGCGCTCCCTTAACTCTTTCCCACAAAACGGGCACGGTAGCACAATCCCTTTTGCGGTACATTCCTCCTGCGCCTGTTTTTCGCCCATCAAAGCGCGGCGAATCAGTTCTTTTTCGTTCATGGTTATTTCTCCTTACAGATCGTCGAAAAATCGTCTATATACATCCAGGACAAACAGTTTTAAAAGCCTGTCCTTCACTTCCGCTTCGCTCAATTTCTTGGCTTCGATTCCTCCGCGGCTCTCCCAGGCTTCAAGCCAATTTCCGCGGCGGGTGCGGTAGATCGTCCTTTTTGTCCGGCGCTCTTGCCTGCATCCCGCATAATTGCTTCTGGCAACGTGGTTATAGGTTATTACCTTTTCGGCTGTGGCTGTATCGCACGTCCTGTTGTTGTTCTTTTCTGCTCTCTTTCGGGTCATCTTTTTCCCTCGTTTCTTACTGCCTGGCACGTTTTCCCGCAGCTCGGGCAGTCAGCCCATGCAAAATAAGTCCCGTAGCAGTTTGGTACGTTTGTTTTGCACTCGCTTTCTGGTTTTTCAAACGTCCGGCCGCAATTACAAGTAAATTGCACGGTATCACCGCGGGTCGGCTCTTTCGGCTGGGTCTTACCGTCCAGGTAGTCTTTTATGATCTGCGCCGCTACTTCCCAGCCGTAGCAAACCGCCGTCAAATAGCCCTGCTGCAATAGGCTGTGAAGCCATTTTGATTGTTCTTTTGATACTGTGCCGCCCTGCTTCTTCATTTCGATGTACAGGCCGTGCCAGCCGTTACGGGCAACAGGTAAACACACGTCCGGCACGCCTGCCTTTACCCCTTCCGCCTTAAATCGTCCGGCTTCCGATTTTGTCCGGCTGCCGCCGTTTGGAATATGGTGCAGCAGCTCTAATTCCGGGTATTTCCCCGCGTGAAATGCCGCCCAGGTAAAAAGGTGCTGCTGTTCCACGCTTTCAGATGGTGCAGGCGGCGCGGTTTTTTCCCGTTTCTGCTTTCCCGCTACAATAAGCATGATTATTCCCCCTTGTATGTTCTTGTCATAATTTCGCTAAACAGTTGGTCATATAGCTTTTTGTACAAGTTGCGTTCTACGGTTGCCTTTGTCAGCTCTGCCGCCAGTTTGGCGGTTTCTGCTGTTGGCTGCGGTGCGGGTGCTGCTTTTGGAGCTTCCGGGGCTATGATTCCCAGCCCGTGCATTAAAGCGCGGTCAACTTCTTTCAGTTCCGCTTCGGTCAGCGCTCCTGCATAGTTGCCGATCCGGCTTGCATAAACTGTATGCACTTTCCCGCACAGTGCTGTTGACGGCGCTCCCGGCCCGTTTACCGCTACGTCGCACGGTATAGGGTGACGGGTTTTTGTGGTTAAATACACAACCTCAAAGCTGTCACTCACCCTGTTCACCTGGTCGCTTGATACAATAATTCCCGGCCTGTTTTTTCGTTCTAACGAGCTTCCCCCTTCTGGGGCTATATAATAGATTTCGCCGCGGCGTATATCTCGGGTTATCTGTCTGCGGTCAAGTCCTCCCTTTTCCATCATGCCAAAGTAGGCCGTTGGGTCAGTGTAGCCCTCATGGTTGTAAATTTCACTGTTTTTTGTTCTTGCCATGTTTATTCCCTTTCTCTTTCTGCTTCTTCCGCTATCCCCTGCATCACATATAGCGCTGGTGGCAGGGCGATTCCATTCCCCCACATTTTGTATTCCGCGCTGTCCGTGTGCAGCTTGTTGTACC
>OFMO01000227.1_pt1 | contig 51775 bp, 44 predicted proteins | sample 1541821 | NCBI WGS metagenome assembly OFMO01 (sample SAMN04209253, study PRJEB22552) | human gut metagenome | biome: gut; material: feces | host: Homo sapiens | place: USA: Oklahoma | reverse complement strand
TGCCAGAGGTGAACTCAACCTTGTAGCAGGTCACGCCAGCCACCTCGCTGAGCGTTGCGGAAGAAATGTCCGCGTCTGCCGCTTCAATGTTGGCAGCGTCCAGTGCCGCCGTCTGCGCCTGCTCCATGCTGATCTTTGCCGTCTGATCTGCCGCAGGCGTATTACCGCATCCGGCCAGCGCCGCCGCGAGCATGAGCGCCGTTCCGGTCAAAAGCCATTTTTGTTTCATGGGGTTTTCCTCCAATCATGCAATGTATTGCGTGAAGTGTAACAGACAATAACATGCTGTGTCAATAGGTGAAAATGAAACAAACAGCAGAAAATTCAAAAAGTCTATTGACTTTGTAACATCGTAACGCTATAATTAGAGCATAAATACAGGGTCACCTGTGTATAATATTGTTGATCTTACTCCGGTGTCCTACGGGCCCGGGGTTTTTTTATACGGAGGAATCGCATGGACAAGACTTTTTCGACTACAAACAAACAGCTCCGTCAGCTACGCGCAAGAGGTATGGTGATTGCCAATGGAAGCCGAGCTAAGAAAATCATCGAAATGGAAAATTACTATAATCTGATCAACGGATACAAAGGTCTTTTCCTTGACAGAAGCTATACTGGGACAGATGAAGCCTATTTGCCCGGAACCAAGTTTGAGGAAGTCCATGCACTCTATTTATTCGATCGAGAGCTTAGAAATATTTTTATCCGTTACATACTCGAAATCGAGAACAATGTAAAAAGCATATTAGCTCACGATTTTTCAGGAAAATACGGTCACGACAACTACCTCAAGGTATCTAATTTCGACACCAGCGTAAAACGGTGGGAACACAAAACATCGGCACAGAAAATCGGTGACGTTTCCGATTTGATTTCCAAATTACAGCATGAAGTAGCACGGCAGTTGGATAAAAATAATCCAATGATTTCTCACTATATGTTGGAGTATGGCTATGTGCCACTGTGGGTCTTGGTAAATGCTTTAACGCTCGGTTCAATCAGCAAATTCTATTCCTATTTATCGCAAAAAGATCAGAATGACATCGGTCGTCACTTTATGTTGAAGCCAGACGAAATGAACAGCTTCTTACAGGTGTTGACGATTTTCAGAAATGCTTGTGCACACGACGAGCGTCTATATAACCTAAAGGCACTGCGCCGCAGCATGAAGCCCAACAGCATTCGCACAATGCCGATTCATACCAAGATGAGAATTCCGGTCGGAACGGATAATAATCCCGTTTGTGGCAAAAACGATTTATTTGCCATCGTTATTATTTTCAAGATTATGCTTTCCAAATCATCCTTTAATACCTTTGTTCGCGCACTTAAAAAGCAGTTAGATGTATTGGATAAGGCACTGACTACTATCAACATTGCAGCCGTAAAGGATGCAATGGGTTTTCCGGTGAACTGGGAAACTATTCGCACAGTTTAATTTCATAGTAATTTTTATTTGATGGAGTAGGCATCGTGCCTACTCCATTATTTTTTAGAAAACCTCCAAACGAAAGAATCAAGAGAACCGAAACGAAGGATTAGCAAGCAATGGAAAGGGATATCCTTTTGGACAATTTCGCTTCCCTCATTGTCCGATAGGCTATCCGCTTTCCGCTTGTTGGGGAGTGCCCCAAACCCCCGAAAAATCCTGACGGATGTTTTCGATTGCCGTCCAAAGTCCGACAAGCCCTGCGCCGGTCGGCGCAAAAGAAATGCCGCAGGCAGCATCGCAATGATACCGCCTGCGGCATAGTTTTTATCTCGCCTGCGATCGTTCACTCCGGCTCTTTTCCGCTTCACGCGCCTGCTGTGCAGCATCGATTTGAAGCAAGCTGTCCACATTCTTCTTTATGGTTTCCAGCTCCTGCGCCTGCTGCTTTAGCGGACGATATTCCGCATAGGCAACACGCTTTTTCTCCAGCAGTTCCTTGTACTCAGTCTGCAAATCCTTTATTGCAGGCAGCTTCTTCTCGCCGTATTCCTCAAACGCCTGCTTCGCTGCGCGGTGCAGCATCAGTTCATCCTCATGTGCTGAGGCAAATGCCGTCTTTTTCGCAGCTGGCAATTTGCGATATTGCAGATAGATGTCGTGGGTCTTGGCATAATTCACAATATGCGTCCGCAGATCCGCAATGCGCTCCATACGCTGCTCATATTGCCGGATCGTTGTCACTGCCGCATCCCGTTTTGCGGTCTGCTCCGCCGCCAGTTTTCCCAGTGCGGCGTACTCCGTGATTCCGTGCTCGGTGAGGTAGGTCAGCGTCTTTGCCGCTTCTTTCAGATTATGGACCTTCAGCCAACGCTCATACCCCGGACCGCGCCCGCGCAGACGGCTTTGAATATCCACGATGAGGTTGATTTTCGCAGGGTCAGCCGTTCGTCCGGTGCGGCTTTTTGTGTGGATCGGCGGCTTGCCGACGCGCTCCCGCAGCGCTTCTTCCGTGTAGTCTGCGCCCAATGTTTTCGCTCTGGTGTAACGCTCCTGTCCGGCACCGGCTGCGCGGAATTTCAGGTACTTTCCGTCCTGCCGAACTTCGTATCCCTCGCGGCGCATTGCAGAGAGGAAATCATCAAAGGTACGGGCGGTTGGGAGAGTGCGGTCAATCGTATTTTTGAGTGCAGCTTTCCAGCTCGTGCCCTTGCGCTCATTTGCCCATTCCGCATAGTGCTGCCCCTTTTCCCTTGGTTCGGAAATGACAGACAGGCCATGCTCCGTACATAGTCTGTCGCTGATTTTCCGAATCGTCAGGTAGGTGCCTTTGTAATTGTTGAACTTGTGGGTGCAGTCCAGCGTCGTGCTGTTGAACTCAATATGACAGTGGATATGATGCCGGTCCGTATGGGTCGCAACAACGAACTGATGCTGTCCCACGGTGAACTCCATCGCAAGCTGATACCCCAGCTCCGTTGCTTCCTCCGGTGTGATCTCACCCGGCTTGAAGGACTGGATCAGCAGATAGGAAATGACATCCTCTTTTGGCTTGCGCGTCCGCCCGGTAATGGATGTGTAAATCTGCTTGCTGACGGTAAATTCCTTCCAAGCGGTATCAGCATTGCACTGATAGGTTTTCACCAGCAGACCATCCCGCGTCTTCTCCGGATTTTCATTGTAATCCAAGCGGTCTTTGAGTATCTGTGCGATGCTTTTTCCCTCGCTGGCGTGTCGAGGTTTGATTTTTGTTATTGACATTTTAACCAATCTATATCATAATATTATGTATACTTTGCCCAAGGAGGACAAGCCCATTAAATCACTTAGACGAATTCTGCTTTTTATCACCACACTTCTTGTTGCTCTCTTTCACCTTGTAAAGTCTATCGTCCTGTCATTGGTCGATTATAAAAAGGTGCTAACATTGTTATACATAGCAATATTTTATCCTATCATACTTGGCTGTTGTTCCTTATTACCATTCATACCTCAGGTCGATATTTTTCTAAATTCTATAGTAAACGGAACTGCGCTTGATTTGTTGTCTGCCAATATAGGTAGTTTCATAATCATCGGAGTTTGTGTGCTTGCTATTAGCCTATTCATCAATGGGCTTCTTGAACTGATTGCCTACTTTCTGCATATTGAACAATGGTTTATTCAAGTATTTGAACTTCAGCAAAGCTGTTGTTCTGCACAGATGACGATTGCTTCATTTGCAGCGTTATGGATCGCTGCGACGATGAATAACTTTTCTCAGAGTTCCGAAGCAAATAAAATGTTATTAGGAATCAGCATTTTCCTCTTTATCTGCTCTTTACTCACATCAGCGTATAGATATTTTCTTTACTCAAAAAAGGCGGTTCCTACTATCTATAAAAATGCAATGCAGGATTGGAACGCTTATAAGGACTAATAAAAAGTGCGATACTCACTGGTATCGCACTTTTTATATTGCTATATCGCTGCAATCGCGTCTTTTACATTTTCTACCCGGTCAATGATCCATTCCGCTGCCAGCGGCAGGCCGAAGGGACTGAGCAGCCATGCGGTGATGATTCCCACACCCACATTGAAATAATCCTTTTCAAACAGCGCCACAATGCCCAGCGCGAAGAACACAAAGGACGCAAGGCTCAGGACACCGGATGAGAACCAGCACATTGCACGGCAGAACCAAACCAGCATCGACAGAACAAACACAACCGGAAACAATAAAATCTTGAATACGATCCTCATCTTTCTAAACCTCCAATCTCTGCTCTACGCCCTTAATATACCACACTAAAGCGATAAAGTAAAGCCTTTTCAGAGATTTCCCATCTTGCTCAGAATGGTGCTGACCGCATTCCACAATTCACTGTACCTGCTTTGTAGATCCACTACATCCTCGGCGTAGAGATTGCCGGTGCTGTTCACGCGCTTTGCAATCTGATTGAGGTTGTTGGAGCAAATTCGCAGCAAGGATACCAGCGCCTTAAAGTCCGCCATGTCTACTCGGACGGCGTAACCGTCCACGGCCATCTTCCGCAGGTAGGCACGGCGGTTGTGGATACCGAGCTGTTCCATCTTCTCGTCGATCCTGGCCTTTTCTTCTGGAGATACCTTAAAGTAGAGTGGGATCGTGCGTCCGCTGTCCGGCTTCATGCAAGTTCCGCCTCCTGACTGTGAGATCGTCCCGGTGCAGCTGCCGTGGCCGCAGATTCCATGCCCATGCGTTTGAGCATTCCGCGAATAGACGGCTTTTCCTCCATGTGCTCCGGCTGCGGTTTCTCGCCGTCATCCATGTGGAGCGCCAGACGCAGCACATTCAGACGGTTGGTCTTGTCGGACAATTCCTGCTCCTGTGCAAAGGGGCGCTTGACTTCATCCTGTGCTTCCTGCTGCTGGGCAGTCAAATTTTCCAGTGCTGTCTTGTGCTTTTCCAGATTCTTTGGGATCTCGTCCAACACATGATCGATGCGGGTCGTGTTGCCCACAGCGTCTGCGCCCAATTCAACCTCTTGAGACAGCTTGTGGTGGAGCGTAAGCTGGAATTTTTGCGTCTGCACATTCGCCCACAGGGTAATGGGAAAACCGCGATATTCGCCAATCGTATGCTTTTCGGAAACATCCTGCATAGCGGTGCAGGCATCCAGAATCGCCTGACCTGCGGCTTTGCGTTCGGTGTAGGTCACGCCGCCGATCTGCATGGAAAACTCGATGGGCGTATGCTCCTGAAGATGGGCGCTGTCCTCGGTGAGCGCCCGAATAAACTCCTGCTCCCGCAGGATGGACTGCGGGAAAAATTTCAGTAGCTTGTCCTCCAGAGCGTACTTCTGGCTTTCAAAGTTCGCCTTGACCAGCTTCAGCTTTGTGACCTGTGCGTCCAGTTCCGTGTACTCGATGATGCGGGGATCGCCGGAGGCAAGCGCCTTGACCTCAGCGTAGCTCAGTGCCGCAGCGTCCACATCCTCGCAGGTACGGGACGGGTTCTTGCTGCTCATCAGCTGGCCGATGAACTTCTGCTTGTTCTCCAAGATGCTCCAGTTATAAGCGTCAAAGGTGCCCTCGGTGACATACTTGAACAGCTTGACTTTTTTGAACGAATTTCCGCGCCGCAGGATTCGTCCCTCGCGCTGCTCGATGTCTGCCGGCCGCCACGGGCAGTCGATATGGTGGAGTGCCGCAAGCCGCGTTTGGACGTTGGTTCCAGCGCCCATTTTTGCCGTAGAACCCAGCAAAACGCGCACCTGCCCCTTGCGTACCTTTGCGAAAAGCTCCGCTTTCTGGTTTTCCGTTTTCGCGTCGTGGATAAACGCAATTTCTTCGGGCGGCACACCTTTTTCCATCAGCTTTTGCTTGATGTCCTCATACACATTGAACGAACCGTCACCCTTTGGGGTAGACAGGTCAGAGAAGATGAGCTGTGCGCCGTGCTGCTCCGCCGTGTCCTGCCAGACCTGATACACATTCTGAACGCACACATTGACCTTGCTTTCCGGGTCGTCCGGCAGCGTCGGGTCTGCAAGGCGCTGATCCAGCGCCAGCTTGCGTCCGTCCGATGTGACCTTGAGCATATTATCCTCTTTTGGTTCCACCATGCGGCGGCGAATGGCTTCGGCGCGTTCACCTAATTCGGCTACCATGTCCTGCTGATACGCGCTGGGCTTCGTCACGACGGTGATGCTCTCATGCTCCGGAACGGGCAGCTTCAGCATTTCTGCTGTTTGGATGTCCGCCGATTCACGCCACATTGCCATCAGCTCCGGCAGGTTAAAGAATTTCGCAAATCGGGTGCGGGAACGGAACCCTGTGCCCTCGGGGTCGAGTTTGTCAAGATACTTTTTGTGGATTTTCTAAATTAAACGATTTGTCCGTAAAAAAGCCGCCCAAAACCTCGTGCTTGCAGATGTCCTGAAACACCGTATTCAAAGGCTTTTTGGCACTTTCGGACTGCTTTACATTTACGATGAATGTTGTCTTTCCAATTCGCTGTGAATAAGAATATTTCTGTTCTTTCATATAGTCAGTTCCTCTCTTTCATAAAATTTGATTGCTGGGCATTCACATTAGAGCACCCAGTAACCGCAGTTTCTCAATAGTTCAAGAAGTCATTAAGTCGTGAGTATAATGGAAAAGGCTATCTTTCCATACCACGCTTGTTCCTTCGAGCCTTGATACGCTCCTGTCGTTCTTTTTCCCTTGCTTCTTTTTCGGCTCGTTCCTGTGCTTCCTTAAAAGAAAAAAGTTGCTTCACTTTTTCGGTAAAAAGTTTAGCAACTTCAGGAAAATGCTCCAACGCTTGAAGAAAAGGTCTGCACTTTTCTTTCAGTTCGTTGTATTTAGTTTTCATTCTTTCGAGTGCGTTTGCACAGTCAAAATATTTCTGTCGGTAATAGTTGGCACTCTGTTCTAATTCGCTGATTTCTGCACGACTGGTAATACCCTCTTTGGCAAGGGCAGTAAGCTCAGAATAATCCTCTTTGGAGATTGCCATTTTACCTGTGATTGTTTTCTGCCCCATACTGTCAATCTCATTTAAGGTTTTGGAAATATGACGGGCAGGCTCATACTTAACTTGCTCTTTCTGAATACGCTTCTGCAACCTCTCCAATCGCTCTTTGTCCTGTTGGATTTGATATTGCAGGGAAGTTAAATGCTCTGCTGTACTTCCGTATTCGCCACGCTGAAAGCCTTTGAATCCTTGTTCCGTCATATAGTTAAACAATTCGTCTTGCAGTATGCTGTACGACGCTCGGAACATCGGCTTACCGTTCTTTCTTAGCAACGGATTTCCTTTTTCATCGGCCAGCGGAATATCCGATTTCCATTTCTTTGAATGGCTAATCTGATTAACAACTTCCTTGACTGTTCCTCGCAGTTCGGGGTCTTTACAACGCTTACTCCATAAGATTTCTTTCTCCACCACTGGCAGAACCATAGCGTGAAGATGATAATGGTAAACCTCTTTTCCAAGTTCCTCACTGGCTGCTATATTGATTTCATCAGCGTGCATTACTGCCGATATAACATTGTCAGCACCGAATTTTTCTTCGATGAAATGATAGGCTTCTTCATAAAACTGCTTTGCGTATTCATAGCCACCATTACGCTCGAAGTACATCGTGTTCACATCAATCACAATTTCATCAAACAGCGTTGCGTCTTTCCTCAACCCACGAAGCGACACCTGCCCGTCTGTTTCCATCTGCTTTAACTGTTCCATATAGGTCGGGGCAGTCGTTTTTTTGAAATGCACATTAAAGGGTATTCGCTCCACAATCACATTCATATTTTCGTAAGTTTCATTCTTGCGTTCGTTGTGCCTTTCCGCCTTGCTCACATCAGAAGCGGCATACTGTTTTACCCTTGCACAACTCATATCCGCCTTGTTGGTTTTTGCCATTTTGCTCTCCTTTCTCAGCAGGAGGCGAAGCCATTACACAACATTCTTTGAATGTGTGTAACCCACTATGACACTTTCAGACTTCGTCTGCAAAGATGTCGTGGGCAAGGGAGTTCCCCCTTGACCTCCTTTTGATACCTCAATCATAAAAACAGACTGTCCAATCATCAGACAGCCTGCTTTTATTCTCTCGGTATATCGCCCATCGGCAAAGACCAGTACCACAGAAAGCCTCGTTTTCGTGAGATAACGCCTGCTTTCTTCTTTGCCTTTTTGATGGTCGATTTCTTGAACCCTGCGGCTTCAAGTCTTTCTTCACAATCCGAAGAAAGCATTTCTCCGTCTTTCAGCATTTCTAAAAGAAATTCTTTCGCCTTGATTTCCTTGTCGTTCGGTCTGCCCATTTTAGGGGCAAGGGACTGGAACGCTTCTTCTGCTGTCATTTCCATTTCAGAGATAAAGTCCACGCCCTTTTCTGCCACCTCAAAGAGAATTGCCGAGCCTGTCGGGGCAAGGTTGGATTTCACTTGCACCATATATCTTTCCGCTGGAGCTTCTTTGTTCGGTGTGCGTGTGATTGCAAGAATACTTCTTGCAGCACCCGCAATATCAATCGAACCGTTGGTGCGATAAAGAGGGTTGGTATCTCTCATCTTGTTCATATGAGCGATAATCACAATGGCACAGCCAGTATTCTTTGCAACCGCTATCAGATGATTAAACTCTGCTCGTGTTTCGTTGGCATTGTTCATTGAGCAGTTCTCTCCGATATAGGAACTCATCGGGTCAAGAATTAAAAGTTTTGCGTGGTACTTTTCGATTGCTTCAGCAATACGGTTATCCCCAAAGGATAAAGATTTTTCATCTTCCTTGATGAAGATAAGGTTTTCTCCGTTCCCACCGGCAGAATTAAAACGGGGTACTACCGTATCGTCTGCATCATCTTCCGTTGTCTGATAGATGATAGTCATAGGTTCAACTTCTTCATCGGTAAAGGGCAAGGCTTCTCCTTTTGAGAGCAGGGCGGCTATGGAAAGCATTAACTTGCTTTTCCCATCGCCAGGATCGCCCTGCAAGAGCGTAACCTTGCCGAACGGAATATACGGATACCACAGCCATTTCACTTCTTTCGGTTCAATCTCACTTGCCTTTACAACTTCAAGAGGTACAGTTACATTTATTTCATTTTCCATTTTCATCATTGTTCTTCGTTCTCCTTTTTGATAAATACTTCGGGCAATACACCACGATACAGCGGAAACTCTGCTTGCAGTCATTACTGCATTTTCTGCAAAGGTCGTTGTAGGTAATGCGATTTCTTTCATTCAGAAACAACGCCCACTCTTGTTTCCGTTTCTTACTCATTCTCGGCATATCAATCCTCCTTTCCGTCTGAAAACAAAAAAACCACAGGGAAGATACTCAGAGCCTTGTTTCTGTCATTTCTCGGGGCGAAAATCGGGCAAAATTGCCTTTCTAAGCCTTTCTAAAAATCACACAAGGTATTTGTACTAACCTGTGGTTATGTATGAAATTGTAGGGTTTGGGGCAACAAAAAACACCGTATTTCTACGATGTTTTCTGCGTTCTAATAGATTGTTGATTATCTGCGTAAAACTGAAAGTTTCACTTTTATTATTGTTTCTTGTTTGAAACTATACTGCCGATTACCTGAACAATTAGAGCCATTCCTAAACCAACTACGCCGCCTGCTAAAATAATCATAATAATTTCATCATAATTAAATCGGTTTGCAGCAAAAGACCATATTCCTGCTATGGTTGCAAATATTAAAACAAACCCTAAGTACAACGTCTTAACAGTCTTTCTATTCGTTGTTGATACTGGTTCTATTCCTTTAAGAATATAATCCGTTGTGACTTCAAAAAGTTCGCTCATAGCGATTACTTTTTCTAAATCGGGTGTGCTTTGTTCACTTTCCCATTTTGATACAGCCTGTCTTGATACACCAACCTTATCAGCAAGTTCCTCCTGCGAATATCCTTTTTGTTTTCGTAAATATTGTATTCTGTCTGCTATATTCATTGTCAGTTCTCCTTTCCTTTTGACAAAATCATAGCATTTTTTATAGTTGCATTACCACCACCTATGCTTGGAAATGTGTCAACCAACGGTTTCAATCAAGTTTTTCAGTTCAAAAATGTATTAAAAAATTCGGAAAATTCAAAGTTTCCTTTGCTTAAAAAATCCCTTTATTGTATTTAATTTGTCCATACAACATAAAGCCTAATCCGACAATAACTGCTGGAAGAATAATAAATCCCATAATCTCTTCACTCCAAAATGAAACTATAAAACCTAACACCAAAGATATTCCGATAATCAGTGTTCCTGTTCCAACGGCTTTTCCATACTTTGGTATATCTTCTTCTTTTACTTTTCGCCTATTGTAAGAATGAATTGTACTGATATTGCCTTTGATATTTACAATTCCCATAACAGATATGAACACTCCTAAAATCAACAACATAATGTTCTCCATAATTACCTCCTAAAAATAGAACAGTTCTTCAAATTTCTTGTCTAAAGCAATACATAAAATCAATGCCAACTTTGCTGTTGGGTTGAACTGTCCAGTTTCAATAGAACTAATGGTATTTCTTGAAACTCCTACCATTTCTGCAAGCTGTGTTTGAGAAAGATTTGCCGCTGTACGAACTTCCTTTAAGTGATTTTTCAAATGTAATTGCTCTTTCATATGCTCACCTCTAAAATTTGGCGAACAAATCCAACAAATGCCAAAACGGAAAGAATGAAAAACATAATGGTCAATAGCAAATCACTCCTTCGTTTCATTTTGATAAAGCGAACTAACCATTGTGTCGCAAGAATACTGAAATATATAACCCAAGGACTGTAAATCATAGTATGGGCAAGCATAGAAGATAGCAAAGAAAGCAGACAACACACCAAAGCCCCCACTCTACTTGCGTGACTTCCTGCTCGATATATCATTTCCATTTCAGCCAAGTCTTTATTTTGATGTTCTTTTCTACTTGCGTTTAAGATTTCTTCCTTTTTCATAAGAATACCTCCGTTCCAAGTTTTCTTTGCACACCTTAATTATACTCATACCAAGTTTTCTTGTCAATAGCGTTCATACAAAAGTTACAACCATATATAAGGGAATGGCATATCAGATACGGGGTTTATACCTGTTTGCGTTATACTTTTCTACCACTTCCATTACACTCACGACTTAATAACTTCTTGAATACTTGCCGAAAAAGAAAACTGCCATCCGTTAAGACAGCAGTTCCTTTTCGGCTGGTATGCTATTAGGAATACACAATATCGTTCAATACAATCTCATCTGCACAGGCTCGGATATTATTCATCAATCCGACCCATCTCATCATATCCTCCGCTTTCAGTTGTTCCGTCACACCTTGTTTTCTTGCCATTTCCTTTATCAGATACTCCGCCATATTACACGCCGAAGTATCAATTTCAGCAAGGTGTTCATATAACTTTCCGCTTGTAAGCAGATTGAAATATAAGACTTTCTTGTGTTCCCTTAAATATTTTTCCCTCGTTCTTCCGTATTTTATGAGCGTAGACGGTTCTTCGTTTTCTATCGTCAAGCAGGGATAGTAATAATCTCCGATGAGTTCGTACTGGATACCAGTTCTTTCGTCTGTAATAAATCTTTGCATTCTGATTTCTCCTTTTGCTTCTTGTGATAAAATTCCAAAGATTTCTCGTTGTGGTTTTGCTTTTGACATTCCTTGGAACAGAATTTCTGCTGACTGTGTGTAGGCCAGTAGGTACTGCCACACACAGCACAGACACGCTGACGATAATAATGATTTCCTCTTTCTGCTTCTCTGTCGGCTTTCTTTTGGTCCTGCCTTGCCTGATAGCAGCAATCCTTTGAACAGAATATCTGTCGGTTACTTGTAGGCACAAACTCTTTTTGACAGTGAGGGCATATCTTTGTCTTGACGATTTCTCCACCGGTTTCAGCGAGTTTTTTCGCCTTTCGCTTCTCTCGGTAGGCTTTTTCACGCTCACGCTGTTTTGCCAAGCGTTCCATCTCGATCTGTTCTTCCTGTGCCTTTATTTCAGCAAGTTCTTCTTCTGTATAGGCAATATCGACCCGCCCGACATAGTTGAAGTAAATATCAACCTTTTGTGTCCTTGCTTTTCCCACACCCTCTGCTTCATATACCACAATCTTGTCAATGAGTTCAGCAAACATCAAATCGGAAATTTCTGTCGGCTCTTTGCACTTGCGAATTAAAGAAATGAAATGCTTAATATCAACAGCATTTACTTTTTCTTCGGCAAGTTCCTTTTCCATTACTTCAATCTTCGTTTCCAGTTCAGCCTGCTCGTCATCGTACTGCTTCATCAGTTGCTTGTACTGTCTTTCGGGCAGTAAACCCGAAACAAGATTTTCATACAAACCACGAATGAGTTTGGAAAGCTCATCGTATCGCTTCTGAAAACGGAGCAATTCCGATTTATTCTGCTTTGGCTTTTCTGTCTGCTTTTCATTCCATAAGGCTTGAAGTTCTTTTGCAAAGGCTTCTTCGTCATTCAGAACAAATCTTGATAATCGTTTTACAGCCGATAATATCAAGGTTTCAACATTATCAGCACTAATTGAATGGGCAGAGCAGGAGTTTACTTTGCTTGCATACCCACCGCAACGGTAAGAATACTGCACCGAACGGTCTTTTTTACTGTAATGCGTTTGCAGGGTCATTCTTCTTCCACAATCTGCACAGTACAGATAACCGCTTAAACGGTTGCTATGCGTACCTTTTGTGGCTGTTCTGTTTGCTCGTTTCTTTCGCTTCTGAACGCTGTCCCAAAGTTCCTGCGTGATGATAGGCTCGTGCGTATTATAAAATACATACTGTTCATCTTCATCGGTATTCTTCCTTTTGTGCAGTTTGAAATTCGTACTGACCGATTTACGCAAAACGGTATGACCGAGATATTCCTGTCTGCTTAAAATCCCTCTTATGGTTGACATTCCCCAAAGATACGGGTCTGTAAACTTTATTCCATTATACTGTTCGGGGTGATATTCCCTTGCGTGTGCCGCCGGAATTAAAACCTTTTCTTCGGTAAGCAATTCAGCGATTGCTCTCGGACTTTTTCCCTCGTTGGCAAGCAGAAAGATACGCTTTACTACCTCAGAAGCCACAGGGTCAACGACAAGCGTTTGTTTGTCGGTTGCTAATCGGTTATATCCATAAGGGATTGAACCACTGCAACGCTTCCCGTCTTTCATACGGGCGTCAAACACAGCCTTGATTTTATTGCTTGTGTCTTTGGCGTACCATTCGTTCATTATATTCAAAAATGGGGCAAAGTCATTATCAGAAGCATTATTACTGTCAATGCTGTTGTTTATTGCAAGAAAACGGACATCTTTCTGTGGGAACAGAACTTCCGTATAAAAGCCGACTTGCAGATAGTTTCGTCCTAATCGGCTCATATCCTTAACAATAATCGTTGCGACATTTCCTGCTTCTACTTCCTTAATCAACTCCTGAAAACTCGGACGATTGAAATTCACACCCGAAAAACCATCGTCAGTAAAATGGCGGATATTCGTAAAGCCATTTCTTCGGGCGTAATCTTCCAAGTATTGTTTTTGGTTGGTTATTGAATTTGACTCACCATTAAGGTCATCATCTCTTGATAAACGCTCATAAAGTGCTGTAATCTTTGAAGTCCTTGACATTCTCTTAACCTCCTTTCCTTATGTAATCTGTTTAGTATTAAAAGTATTACTCCCTCTACTAATAGGAGAAAATAGGGGTACAAAGCGGAACTGTTTTTCAAGAAAATCAAAAAAATTCTTGAAGTTCCAAAACCGATTTTGATATCCTATTTTCAATTTAGGAACGCATTATTTATCGTCTTACTAAAGTATAGCCCTCGGGGGCGAGTTCCATTGAGGTGACGGTTTCGCCAAAGTTCGCCGCCCAAGAATCGAAATGCAGCAGTCCGGTTTCCTCCAGCAGATCGTATTGCAGATACCGCATCATGGTGTAGAGTTCCGACATGGAATTGCTGACCGGGGTTCCGGTGGCAAAGACAACGCCCTTTCCGCCGGTGATCTCATCAAGATAGCGGCACTTTGCGAACATATCCGAGGACTTCTGCGCGTCCGTCTGACCAATGCCGGCAACATTCCGCATTTTTGTGGCGAGGAACAAATTTTTGAACAGATGTCCCTCATCCACAAAGAGCTTATCCACGCCCAACTCCTCAAAATAAATGACATTATCCTTACGGCTCTGGTCATTCAGCTTTTCCAGACGGGTCTCCAGCGTTTTTCGCATCCGTTCCAACTGCTTGATGGTATAACGCTCACCGTTCTGGCTTTTTGCCTCGTCAATGCTCTCAAGGATCTGGTCGATCTGATCGTGGATGACCGCCTTTTGCCGATCCGGTGAGAGAGGAATCTTCTCAAACTGCGTGTGACCGATCACAACGGCATCATAATCACCGGTGGCGATCCGGCTGCAAAAGGTCTTACGGTTTGCCGGTTCAAAATCCTTTTTCGTTGCCACTAAAATATTCGCACCGGGGTACAGCCGCAGAAAGTCCGCGCCCCACTGTTCGGTCAGGTGATTCGGCACTACTACAAGGTTTTTCTTTACAAGCCCCAACCGTTTGGCTTCCATTGCGGCGGCAATACACTCGAAGGTCTTGCCTGCCCCCACGCAGTGTGCCAGCAGACTGTTTCCACCGTAGAGCATACGCGCCACCGCGTTTCGCTGGTGCGGCAAGAGAGCAATATCCGGCGTCATACCGGTAAAGCGCAGATGCTCACCGTTGTACTCACGGGGGCGAATGGCGTTATAGAGGTCGTTGTACTTTTTACACAGCGTTTCCCGACGCTCCGGGTCCTTCCAGATCCAGCTCTTGAATGCTTCCCGGATCAAGTCCTGCCGCTGCTGTGCCAGGATCGTTTCCTTGGTATTCAGCTCCCGTGTTTCCTTGCCGCTGGCGTCGGTCACGGTATCATAGACGCGGCTGTCCTTAAGGTTCAGGCTGTCCTCGATGATGGTGTAGGCATTGCGGCGCTTGGTTCCGTAGGTCACATAGGCAAGGGAGTTATTTTCGCTGTCTGCTGTCTTTCCGGTCAAGCGCCACTCGCCGGAAACTTCGGAGTACAGCACACGCACCTCCCGTTTGGCCCAATGAGAGGGTTTCAGCAGCTCATGTACAAACTGCGTGTAATATTCCGGTTCGATCCACGTTGCGCCGATGCGCACATCGATCTCCGCCGCTGTCAGATCCGCAGGCTGCGCCTTCTCCAGCGCCGTCACATTTCCGGCAAAGGCAGGGTCGCGTTCCGCTGCTTCACGGGCGGCAGTCAGCTTCTTTCGGACATTGCCAGACAGATATTCGTCTGCCGTCTGCCAACCGGCAAGAGGATCTTCTCCGGCCGTAGGGTCTTTGTAGATGACCCCTTGCAGCTCTGCGACGATGCTCTCGGTATCCTCGCGCCCCAGCAGACTTGCCATAAACGGCAGATCCACGCAGGCACGCTCCCCAATGGATACCGCCAGTGCTTCACTTGCCGTGTCTACATGGTCAATGACGATCTCTCGGTTGATGGTACGCTTGGTGAACATATCTGCCTTGCGTTCCAGCTTACCGGTATCCTCATCAATAATTTCCAAAGACCGCAGCAGGCAGTAGGAAGAATCCTGCTCAAAGGCTCGTTTGTTCGCCGTACTGCACAGCAGTCCGTACTTTGCGGTGAAGGTATCATAGGCATCGTTCAGGTCTGCTTGTAATTCATGGATCTCTGCATCGGTGCCGCCGCGCATCTGGATGTCGATCAGACTGCGGGTAATATCCCGAATGGCGAGCATCCCGCGAATACGCTCCATCGTGGTCGCGGCTTCGCTCACCGGCTCCAGTTCGGTCGCGTTCTTGTAGTACAGAACGCCGTCCTGCTCGGTGTAGCTGAAGCTGCGAACCGGTTCCGTTTCTCCCACAGCCGGTATCACAATCTCCGGCAATTCGGCGGTGTCAGTGGAGAGAATCTGTGTATCCGGCTGGTCGAGGTGCTGAATCGCTGTTGCAAGCTGGCTCCCCAAATCGGCACCATCTACCGGCAGGCAGCGGGTTTCCAGATCGTTGCTGTACATCTTCTTGTCCCAGACCATCGTGCCGAGGATCATTTCCGGGTGCTGCTCAAAATAGCGGTTGACCGGCACACCGTCTGCGGTCTGACCCAGCTCCACCCAGTCCGGCAGCTGCTCTGGCGGCTGCTCCCGTTTTTGGAGAAAAATGATGTCCGAGGTGACTTCCGTGTTGGCGTTCTTGGCAAAGGCATTGCTGGGTAAGCGGATCGCGCCCAGCAGGTCGGCTCGCTGCGCCAGATACTCGCGCACAGCGCGGTCCTTTTTGTCCAATGTGCCTTTGGATGTGATGAAGGCAACGATGCCGCCGGGATGTACTTTATCCAGAGATTTTGCAAAAAAGTGATCGTGGATCAAAAAATTGTTCCCGTTATAGCGCGGCTCAGATAGCTTGTAATTGCCGAAGGGCACATTGCCGATGGCAAGGTCGAAGGCGTTGTCCGGCAGCTCGACGCGCTCAAAGCCGTCCACGGTGATATTTGCCTCCGGGTAAAGCTGCTTTGCGATCCTGCCCGTGATGCTGTCCAGCTCGACACCGTACAGTTTGGCGCTGTGATACTGCTCCGGCAGCAGACCGAAGAAATTGCCGACGCCCATCGCCGGTTCCAGCACGGTGTTCGGCTTGACGCCCATGCGCTCCAGCGCGGCATACATGGCGCGGATCACCGTAGGCGAGGTATAGTGGGCATTCAGCGTGGAACTGCGGGCGGCAGTGTATTCCTCCGGCGTCAGCAGCTCTTTCAGCTCGGTATATTCCTTTGCCCATTTATCGTTCTGTTCGTCAAACGCCTGCGGGATGCCGCCCCATCCGGAGTAGCGGGCAAGGATAGACTGTTCATCTGGTGTCGCTTGGCGTTGCTCTGTTTCCAGTGTTTTCAGCAGTCTGATCGCCGCCACATTGTCCTGATACTTGCTCTTTTGACCGCCGACATTGATGTCGCCGTCCGTCAGGTGAAAATTTTCAGACTGTTCCGGCTCCTCCGGGAAGTTCGCCGCTTGAACCGCTGCCGAATACAGTTCATTGAAGTTCAGATTTTCGAGGTCGGTATGGATCAGGTCTTGCAAACCGTCCCGCTTCTCCTGCAACACCAATACGCCGTCTGCATAGTAATTGATGGCGCAGTCAATGAGATCGGCTTCTACCTGAATCTCATGCTCCTCGTTATCTCCCGCCGTGGAGTAAGCAATTCCTACATGGTGCAGATCGGTTTCTGGAGGAAATTCTGTTTCACCGGATTCATATTCCTCGCTCCAAAAGTCAACGATCCAGCCTTTTGCCTGTTCCAGAAGCGCGGCATTCAGCGCATCCTCTCCGGTAAGGACCGGGTTCAGCGGCTCCTTGCCCTCTGCGGCAGCAGTCAAGTCTGCATCCCTTTGCTGCTCCACCCATTCCCGCACATACGACACCGGCTCATTGCGGAAGATAGGAAATCCCCGGTGAGATGCAAAAGTATCATCCCGCAGCTCCACATCGCCGGCGCTGTAATCCACGCTCTCCACGGTGAAGATGCGCCCATCTTCCTCCAGCTTCATCCGCAGGGGAATATACTCGCTGATGTCCAGACTTTGAATGACCTCATACTCTCCGTCATTCTCCCGCCCAAAGGTGACGCTGTGTCCCCGCCGCTGGAGCTTGCTGCCCACAGCCTGCCATCCCTCGGCAAAGCCGGTGACAGGAACCTTACCCATTCCGGGAATGTCCTGTTCGTAGACCTTGCGTGGATAATCTTTGACGATCTGCGTGGCATCTGCGCCGCAGAACAGGATGTACTGGCCGTCCTGCACACCGATCATGTGCGTCGAGTATTCTGCTTTCAGACGGAGGTATGCTTCACTGTTGATATGGAACTCCGGTTCGTCTGCTGTTTCTTCGGATCGTGCGGCTGATTCGCTCTCGTTATTAGGAATTATTATCGTTTTATCTTCGCCCTGCTCCGTAGGAATTTCTCCATCCGTTTCCTTTTCCGGCTCCGGTTGAGCTGGTGTGGAGAATACCGGGGCATCCTGCGTTGCAGAAACGGCTATTTCCGTGGTGCGGGCGATCTTTTCGATCTCTGCCCGCACAGGGTCCGGCATATCCTCGTAGAAAGTCACGGTCCTATCCGGCTGGATATGTGCCACAGTCTTGTAATCGCCATCGGTCAACTCTGCCTTGTTCCAGACGGTCATACCGTTGCCAAGATGTCCATAGCCAAGATCGTACTGCTTTTCCGGTTTCTTGCTCGGTGCGGTCAGATCGATGGTGATGGTACGCAGTTTCGGTGGTTCTTCGGTCGGCTCTACGGACGGCGTCGGCTGCGGGGACATATCCAAGGAAAGCTGATCTCCGTCCGCCAGCGGTGCAGTTCCTCGAAACAGCTTGCGGGCGGCTTCATCCAGCGCAGAGGTCGGTTGCGGTGCTGCCGTCTGCGCTTTCTCTTGCTTGGCCTGTGCAGAAACTGCCGGATCGGACTTCCAGAGGTCAAAGGTGCCGTTTCGGTATGAAGTCAGGCTGTCATAGGCACGGATGCAGGCATCGTAGCCGCGATCCTCCGGCGTCATGCCTTGCAGAACATTCTGCATAGCCACCTGCAAGCGCTCGGTTTCCTTCGGCTCCATAAGCATTGTTTCGATTTCCGGGGTATTGTCAGAGAAATTATCCCCCCGCTGATAGGGGCACTCTGCGGTCGCCGAAGCGTAGGAAAACAGCAGATCGATGCGCCGTGCCAAAACATTTTTCGTGTAGTCTGGAATCTGCTGTTTATCTTCCTCTGTGAGAAACCGGTCTGCGGCGATCAGCTCCGAAATACGCTTTTCCACCTGCGGCCAGTGGAGCAGAACGGTATCATACTTTTTACCGTCTGACCGTTCCAGCCGCATCCCTTTACCATCACACCAAATATCCCGGATTATATCCCCCTGACCGCTGATCCCGAAGCGATTTTTCATCGAATCCTGACGCTCTTTTCGGTCCGGATGCAGCGCGAAATAGCTGGATACAGAAAGGCGATATTTTGTGTTGCCTGGATACTCCGAAATCATCGCATCCACATCATCCTGCGTGATAAAGCTGACCTTGACCGGCTGAAAATCCGGGTCAGCCGCAAATACTCTCGCAGGCTGCGCCAGTTCCTCCAGCGTCCGAAGCTGGCGCACCGGAGCATACCGCTTCCATCGCATAAGCTCAGGATCTGCGGCGTAAGCAGAGTAGAACACGCGCACTTCATCCGTAATGGTTTTGAACCCTTCCGCCGTTTGCAGCGTGTCCAAAATACGCTTCGTTGCATCTGGGAACCCATACGGCGGACCGGCGTACAAGTCAGACAGCACCGGCATCAATTCCTTGATTTTAGGGCCGCTTTCGGTGTCCTGCACCATGTACCACAAGTTTTGTGAGAGTTCCTTATACTCATTGCCTCGCGCCCAAGGAACTTGATCGGCGGGCAGGTATGCGCCACGCTCTACCAGCTTTCGGATGCGCTGCTCTGCCTGTTCCCATGTGAAATGCACCGCAGACGGCGCAAATCGCGCCGCCTTTCCGGCAGCGATGCAGATACCGGCTTCATCGAACCACAGTGAAAACGGTGCGCCGTCCACGGTGAAGCCGCGACCGCCGACACCGTATTCCTTTTTCAGAAACGCCGCAATATTTCCGGCACTGTCCGCTGCCTGATACCGGGCATAGATCCGCAGGCTGCTGTTTCGCTCATTTCCGCCCGCCGCCAAGATGCGGTCTGTGATGGAATCCGTCAGGCTGGCAGCAAAAAGCGCAGGGGCCGGTGCCTCTGCGCTGTCTGCGATCTGTTCAATTTGTTCCTCCGGGGTACGGAACAGGGATACCTGCCCGTAGTCTGCCGGTGTGGAAAACGGTGTGTCGATTTCGGTTAAGCGTAGATCAGGTCGCTCAGTACGCTTTCCTCTGCGGAGTGGCGGATGTTGTTCATCTGCTGCACCCACGCCATCTGATTTTCCGCTTTCAGCTTCTCGGTCACGCCCATCGTCTGTGCCTGCTGCTCCGTCATGCGATCCAGCATCTCCGATGCCTGCCGGTCGATCTCCGTCAGGTGCGTCCACAGCTTGCCGGTCATCAGCATCGAGTTGTACAGTCCCTTGCGGTGCTCCATCAGGTACTTCTCCCGCAGCTTCCCGAAGCGTCCCAACTGCGTCTGCTCCGGCATCTCGTCCATCGTCAGGTCCGGCACCAGAAATCCGTTCTGCTCGGTGTAAGTCAACTTCTCCATGTTCCGTGCTCCTTTCACGCGCTAATGTGATAAAGTTCGTGTTTTCATTATAGAGGACTTGCGGCGGTTTTGCAAGGTCTTTTTTTCGCAGGTCGAGTTCTGCTTGGCGCACCGTGCATCCGACCTCCAGAAGTGCTGTACGGCTTGCCTGTGCGGTCGCTGTGCCAAGGTAGGCAAGGACGGCAGGGGTATTGAAGTCCGTCACACCTCGCAGATCATCCTCATCCAGATAGTCCGCAGGGTCTACACCGCAGCGGGTCAGCAGTTCGTACTGGGTGCTGGCGCGAACCAGATTGCGGAATGCGACCTCGATGTTGAGATCGTCCAGTTCCTCCAGAAAACTGTCCGCTTTTTCATAAATGAGGTCCTGTGTCATATCTGCACAGACCTCCAGCGCCAGCTTTTCGCCGGTATCCATCAGCAGAGCGCCGAGGTCTGCGCCATTACCGTCAAATTTCTCTCGCAGCATTTCACAGACCGTTGTTTCATGATCCGGGCGCATCTGCCAGATCCACGGCGTTTTGCCGTCCTTGACCGGGTGGGTATCTGCAATATCATGGACATAGGACAGATACGGCTTGCCGCCGTAGCCTTTGCGGATGAGGGCGATTGCCGTTGTTCCGGCATTGACCCAGCGGTGCATCTCGTCGTTCCAGAACCCGATGTCCGCGCAGGCAGTAGCATCGGGGCGCTGGGCATAGATGAGGAGCTGATCGTCAAAATCATAGGCCTTGTAAAACCGGGACGCTGTGGTGAGGAAGTCCATCCACGCCTGCGGCGAATGTGTGACCTGTTCACAGGTATGTGCAAACAGGCCGGAGATCGTTTGTATTTTCGACATTCTGTTGCCTCCTTCAACGCTGCGGGCGGCGCGTCATTTCCGCACCGCCCGCAAAATGGTAGTTATCGTTCTTCCTGCACTCTTGCAGGGTTTGGGGATGCCTGTTTCTGCTCCTGCTGCATCCGGGCAAGCTGCGCACGAACGGAAGTCGGCTTTTCTTCGCTGTACATCTGGATGTACTCCTTTGCCCGGTTTTTCAGATCCGCTTTTGCTTTGTGGTAGCTGCCGAAGTAATGCCCCCAATAGAAGTCCGTGGGCGCATCCCCGATGGTATGCCGCCATGTGACATAGGGCTGCGGCGCTCTGGGGTTTTCGCCCAGCACGAACTCTACGGCTCCAGCCTGCATCCGGTCGATGATGGCGTATCCCTGATGGACGATCTGCTTTTCACGCTCCGGCGTCTGTGCCATGAATGCGACGATTCTGCCGTTTTCGTCTTGTAACGGCTGAAAGACCTGACCCGTCATCATGTACATCCCATCCATTCCGGCACCGGCTTTGTAGCCGCCGTCCGGGGTGCGTTCGCTGTTCAGCAGCACATAGCCGCTGTCCAGCACAAAGCCGGGTTCCTGCCGCTGCCCGAATCCGGGCAGCCCCATCGGGACGGTTTCAGCAGTAATACGGGAGAGCTGCGCCAGCGGGCCGATCTCATCAAAAGCAGACGGCTGGAGGTCTGACGCACCGGCATACACCGGAGTGTAGACCTTCGGGATGGCGGCTTCGCCAGTCACAAGGTGCTCCGCAGACTGATACAGCCACGGAATATCCGGCATGGAGGTCAGCATCGTTCCGTCGCTCAAAATGTACTCGGCGTCCTTGACAGTTTCGTGCTTGGGGCCAAGATGTTCGGCAAAGGTGTCGAACGGGACGGGTTCTAATCGTTTCGTATTTTCGTTCATCGTCGTTCCTTTCTAATTTCTAAGGCTTCGTTAAATAGAGCCACTTTGTTTTCATCTCATGCGGCGCGATATAATAGTTCCTTTTCCTGCTGCCTGTCCATTCTTTACCTCCAGCAGCACCGCAGTTTTGGAAGTTCGCAGCCTTGACAGCGTATAAGTGATAATCTTCCTATATCCCATATCCCTCGCTATACGCTGGCAAGCACCATATAGCTTAGAGCAGGCATTGTGCGTTCCATTTGTGCAATTTCGGTAAATTTCTAATGTATCGCCATCATCGCTATACCGCGAAACAGGTCTACCGCAAATCGCAACGCCACACAATTCATCATTGTTCCAGCAGGCTATCGCAAACTTCCCGCCAACAGGTGGAATATTGTGCCTGTGATATTTTTCAACAAATATTTTTGCTTGAGCTAAATGAATCGGTCTAATTACGAGCATTTTTCCTTTCTCCGCATTTGAGGATTTAGTCTGTTTTCTTAGATACTACCTTCTTCTCAAATTCCAGCTTATAATTCACATATCGCCCGGTATCCGCCAGAACGACAATGGCATCGTAGGTCGTGCCTTTCTTTTCACTGAACAGACCGGACATCTTTACGCGCCCCTTTTTCAGCAACGCCGTCGCCGCAGATTTCGTCAGTTCCTTGTGCTTATCCTTGAAGAATCGGTCATTTTTCCACATGGTGAAGCCGCAGCCCTGCCGGGTACATTGGAAACTCAGCTTGCGCTCCATGACGCTCCCGCCGCATCGGGGACACGCGCCGATGCTCTCGCGCTCATCGAACAGTTCGGTTTCCACCTGCACATTCTTATAGCACGCCACCAGCTCGGACACCTGCTTTTGAATGCCGGCCAGAAATTCCTCCGGGGATAGAGCGCCGTGCTCGACTTCTTTCAGCGCAGACTCCCATTCAGCTGTCAGCTTTGCGGACTTGATGCTCTCCGGCAGGATCACAACGAGGTTGTGACCCTTTTTCGTAGGGAGAAGCTGACGGCCCTTTCGTTCCAAAAAGCCGCCCTTTACCAGCTTTTCCAGCACTCCGGCACGGGTCGCAGGTGTACCCAGCCCGGTGCGCTCTACGCCCTCAATCTCAGCAAACTCCTCTGCACTGGCGTGTTCCATGGCAGACAGCAGCGTGTCCTCCGTAAAGTGCTTGGGCGGTGTGGTGGAACCCTCTTTTGTCACGGCACGGGAAACGGATACGGTCTGTCCCTGTGTCAGCGGCGGCAGCGTATCCGGCGGTTCGCTCGCCTCCGGTTTTTGTTTCAGCGTGGAGAGGAACGCTTTCTCCGTTGCCCTCCAGCCGGGCTCTATCACTGTGCGCCCATTGGCGGTAAAGACTGCGCCGTCCTGCTCCAGCCGGACGACGGTATCCTCATACTGATGGATTTTACCAATGGCGCACAGCAGCCGCACCATCACCAGCGTCAGCACATTGCGCTCTCCCGCAGGCAGTGACGCCAGTGCATTCTCTGTGACCTGCATGGTGGGTAGCAACGCATGGTGATCGGATACCTTACTGCTGTCAACAACGCGCCCCACATCCGTGATCGCGTAGGGCGGCGCAAACGGCAGCAGCTTTGCAGACTGCTCGGCAAGGGTCGGAACGCCGTCCGCCATGTCTTCGGTCAGGTAATTGGAATCCGTGCGAGGATAGGTCAGCAGTTTCTTCTCATAAAGCGCCTGTGCGTAGTCCAAGACCTGCTGGGCGGTATAGCCGAACAGACGGTTGCCGTCCCGCTGCAAGGTGGTGAGGTCGTACAGTTTCGGCGGACGCGCTGTTTTCTTCGTCTGCTCCACAGCGGTTACGGTGAGTGACTGTCCCTCGCAGGCGGCACACAGCTTGTCCGCGTCCTTGCGCTGGTCAAACCGGTCTGACACCGCACGAAAGCCGCAGTCCAGTTCCACCGTGTAGAATTTCTGCTTTTTGAAGTTCTCAATGGCGCTCTCACGCTCTACCACCAGAGCAAGGGTGGGCGTCATCACGCGCCCCACATTCAGTGTCCGATGGTACAGTGTGGAAAAAAGGCGCGTTGCATTGATGCCTACCAGCCAATCTGCCTTGGATCGACAGAGCGCCGCCGCATAGAGCGAATCATACGCTGCACCGGGACGAAGATTAGCGAAACCGTCCGCAATGGCACTTTCCTCCATCGAGGAGATCCACAGGCGCTCAATGGGTTTGCGGCAGTTCGTCATTTCATAGACCAGACGGAAAATCAGCTCGCCCTCACGTCCGGCGTCGGTGGCACACACGATGCTCTCCACATCGTCCCGCTGCATGAGAGTTTGCAGTACGGCAAACTGCGCCTTTTTGTCCGGCGTCACAACATACTGCCACAGCTCCGGCAGAATAGGAAGATCGTCCATCTGCCATTTGGAATAGGCAGGGTCATAGGCGTCTGCCGCCGCCATTTCCACCAAATGCCCAAGGCACCAGCTCACGAGATAGCCGCCGCCCTCCAGATAGCCGTCCTGCCGCTGCCGTGCGCCCAGCACCGCTGCGATGCTCTGTGCGACGGACGGCTTCTCCGTTACGATCAATTTCATGCCTGTTTCCTCCCAAAGTGCTGCTCCATGAGTTCTTTATAGCAGATCCCGATGCACGGGCGCTGCCTGCCATAGCCGCAGCCATGACAGGGATGCTCCGGCGGGAGAGCCGGGGTTTCCGGCTCTTTCCCTCCAGCAGGCTTCTGCTGCATCATGCGCTCCATGCCCGGACGGTTACTGAACAGGGGCATCGCTGTCACCGTCCATATCCTCGTCCTCATCTGCATCTTCCTCATAGCGTCTGCGGCGTTCGGTTTCTTCCTCGACGGTCAGTTCAGAAAAGTCCTCCTCCACAGGTTCCTCCTCCGGTCCGGCAAAGGAAATATCGTCCCAATCCTCCGCGTCGTCCAGCTCGTGCTTCGGCTTGTAGATCTTCACATAGTAACCGACACCGCCTGCGGCAAGCACCACGATGCCGATGAGCAGCATCATGCCCGTGCTGATGCCGGTCTTAGCAGGCTGCTCCGGCTGTGCCGGTTCGTCTGCCGGTTTTTCCGGCTCCGGCGTGGGTTCCGGCTCGACCGGTGCGGTCGCAGCGGAATCGTCCTTTTTCGCCAGCGCCATCAGGTCGCTTTCCGTGACGGCGTTCAGGAAGTACACATTCTCGGTGCCGCGCTGCTTGTCAATGACGAGGTAGAACACATTTTCATCTGCGGTCTGGATGGTATAAAACTCCTTGCCGTCCTCATCGGTGGCGTTATCTACCACCGTACCTGTGCCGTTGGGGGTAAAGGGATTGGACGAAGTGCCGGTTTCTGCATCGGCAGGTGCAGTCGTTTCCGCAGAAGGTGTCGTACTCTGCGCCGGTTCCTCGCTCATTGCAAGGGCAGGAACGCAAAAGAGCGTCATGCAGAGGGCGGTCATCAGTGTGACCGCCAAGGTACGGAATTTAGTTCGCATGGGTATTGTCCTCCTTGTTCAGATGGTTCTGCGGCAACGGTGCGCCGCTGCGAAGCGCCCGAAGCACCTCCGCCAGCTCCTCCGGCGAAACATCCATGCTCCGCACCACGCCGACGATCTCTGTGTTCTCCAGTTCGCGCTTCTGCTGTTCCAGCTCTCGGCAGCGCATCTGATACGATGCGACCTTGCCCTTGAGCTTGTCAATTTCCTGCTCGATCTTCTTGATTCTGGGGTTCATACAATGCCTCCTAACAAAAAAGACAGGCTCACAGCCTGCCAAATGCGTAAAAATGTTCCTGCCAGTACGAGGTTTCAATGCTGGCGTATTTGATGGGCGAACCGGCGTGGATCATCATGCCGTTGCCCACATAGATGCCGATATGCGACACCGGACCGTCGCAATCGTAGGTTTTTGTGAAGAACACAAGATCGCCCGGTTTTGCTTCACTTTTCGAGATGACTGTACACTGATTATAGATGCCGGTCGCCGTGGTACGCGGCAGATTGTGAACGCCGCTGGCCGTGTAGACCCAGCACACGAAACCGGAGCAGTCGAACGAGGTGGACGGTGACGAGCCGCCCCATACATAGGGATACCCCAAGTATTTCTCCGCTTCGGTAATGAGTGCCTTGAACGACGGGTCGGACAGTGCTTCACCGGGGATCTCATACTTCGGCCCCTCAGACGGGTTTGCGTAGATGTTATCTCCGAAAATATCCGGTCGGTTGCCTTTCTGCTGAAAGATCACCAGATACCGTTTATACTCATCCTCGGTCAGTAGCTCTCGCACAACGGTTCCCAACGAGCGATTGCGGACGGTCACATATAATATCTTGTATGTGTATGCCACGCGCCTTGAACTGGTTGTGCCGTCCTTGTTGGTATGGCTCACGGTTTTATACCGCGTTTCGGATACCGGCGTCAGCGTGACCGTGTACTGCCGCTCAAACAGGTCTTTGAGTGCCGCCTGCACCTCGTCCGGCTTGAAGTCGCCAAATTTCACAGTGAGGTAGGCGATCAGCTCATTGGGGTCATGCCCGATGGTATCCACATCGTAGCGGTATTCATCGTAACCACTGTGCGTCTGCTCGATGTTGCCCATCTCGCGCTCCAACTGCTTTTCCAGTGCCGTGTAATCCGATTCCGCCTGACGAATATCCGGGTCCTCGGCGGTGTAGGAGGTGCTGGTAATCGCGCCGGTCACGCCCTCCAGTATGGCTGAGCAGGAGGACAGGCCGGACATCAGCAGACAGACCATCAGCGCAAGGATGCCTGCCATGCACAGTGCGCCTTTCTGGTGCTGCACAACAAACTGTCCAGCCGTCTGCGCCGCACCGGTCACGGCGTTCTTGGCACGCTCCCACACGGTCGCGCCGCCTGCGGCTTGCTGCGCCTTGCGAAGTTCCTTGGCATATTTCCGTTTCAGCCGCCGCTTTTGAAGCTGTGCCTTGAAGGTATGCTCCTGAAGCTCCGGGGTATCCCGAATTGCCTCACGGTATCTCGCCTCCACGGTCGCCTTGGTGCTTTTGCGCTCCAACTTTTCCACCTTGCGGTAGGGCGCGTCTTTGATATAGCGATGCCCATGCCGGACGGCGCTGCTTACTGTGCGCTCGGTCACAAACTCCGTCTTGTGGCCAGCTTCGGTGCCCACATTTTCCTGCTCTACCTGCCGCAGCTTGCGGTGCAGCTGCCGGTTTGCCATGCGACCGGATGCCGTTACTACGTGACCGGCTGCGCTGCGCTTGCCGCGGGGCTTTACTTCCTCCGCCAGATAAACACTGTGCTTTACCTTGCCGGTTTCCGGGTCTACGGTGCGCTTGAGGGCAGGGCGGCGCTGTTTGGGCAAATCTTGCTTTGCCTGCTCCAGCTTACCGCCCAGCACCTCGGCTTTTTTCTTGGCGTTTTCCGCCCGTTCCTCCGGCGTAAATTTCAGGCGCTTACTGCGGGCGGCGTCATCCGCATCGTAGATATTGCGCTTCCACTTCATGCGGATGCCTCCTCGATCCGCTTCTGTGCCAGCTTGCAATACTCCGGGTTCAGCTCAATTCCGATGTAATGTCGTGCAAGCTGCTTTGCTACGGCACCGGTGGTGCCGCTGCCGAAGAACGGGTCCAGAACGATCCCGCCCTCCGGGCAGCCTGCCAGAATGCAGGTTTCTGCCAGCTTGGGCGGATAGGCGGCAAAATGCCCGCCGCGATAGGATACCGTATTGATGTCCCACACATCCCGCTTATTCCGCATGGTGGGTTCCGGCTTGTCCGCATAGTATGAGCCGGTCCGCATCATATTGAGTCCCTGCACATTGTTTTGTCCCGGCACCTTTTCGGCATACTTGCCGCCGCAGCACCTACGCCTATACCGTGCAGCAGAGGACGGATCCAGCGGCTCTGCGATCGCATCGGCATCATAGAGATACTTTCGGGATTTCGACAGCAGAAAAATATGCTCATAGCAGCGAGAAGGACGGTCTTTGCAGCTCTCCGGCATGGGATTGCCTTTGCGCCAAATGATGTCGCTGCGGAGATACCAACCGTCTGCGCGAAGCGCAAAGGCAAGCAGCCACGGAATGCCGATCATATCCTTGGACTTACAGCCCTCTACCGTGCGGTTCAGTGCCACGGTCTGACCGGTCCTGCCGTTGGGATACTTCGGGTCCAGCGCATTGCCCTGATTGCCTTTTCCGGCAAAGGTATCTGAAATATTCAGCCACAGCGTCCCGTCCGAGCGCAGAACGCGCCGGACTTCGGCAAACACCTCGGTCAGACGCGCAACATACTCGTTGGGCGTACTTTCCCGCCCGATCTGTCCTTCCACACCGTAATCCCGGAGAGCGTAGTACGGCGGCGAGGTCACGCAGCAGTGGACGCTTTCCTCCGGCAAGCAGCGAAGCGCTTCCAGTGCGTCCATGTTGTAGATCACATCAGTCTGCATGGGGACCTCCTTTCGGCTCCTGTTCCGCAGGTTTTGTTGTCATAAGCTGGTATAGCCGGGTATTCTTCGGAAAACGGTCCTCAAATGGAATGACCTTATCCCCAAAGAACAAGAGTCCCTGACCCTCGCCGCTGTTGGTGACATGAGCCAGTTCATCCGGCGCGATGGAGAGCCGCTGCGCCAGAATCGCGCGGTCGCTGGCGCCCTGATTGAGCATCAGCACAAAGTCGCTGTTTTCCAGAATATTTTCAATTTCAGGACTGGCAAGGAGGTCCTTGACATTCTGCGTCAGGGCGGTCGGGATGCCGTTCCATTTGCGGAAACGCTTATAAATCTCCGCCGTATACGCCGCCGTCTGCGGCTCTTTCAGCAGCAGATGGAACTCGTCTAAAATGATGCGAGTCGTTTTACCGGCATAACGGTTCGCCGTGGTGCGCTGCCAGATGTGCTTCTGTACATTGCTCATGACCAGCTTTTTCAGTCCTTGCCCCAAACGGCTCGTGTTGTAGCAGACAAGGCGGTTATGCAGGTCAATGTTCGTGCGGTGATTTAAGTAGGACAGGCTGCCGGTCACATAAATCTCCATTGCCGTGGCGAGATCGTCTGCTCTTGGGTCGTGCTGTTCTTTCAGCGCTTGGTACAGATCGCCCAGCACCGGCATTTTCTCCGGTTTGGGGTCCTTCATATATTCCCGGTACACCAATCCGATGCAGCGGTCCAGCAGGGATCGCTCAATGGGCATCAGGGTATTACCCTGATTTGCCATCATCAGCTCACACTGGGACATGATGAAATCTGCCTGCATCAGCATGGGCGATTCGCCCACATCGGTGCTGAGGTCAAGGTCCATCGGATTGAGGTAATACTTGCTGTCCGGCGCGAGGTAAATGACCTGCCCACCCAGCGCTTCGGTGAGGGCGGTATACTCGTTCTCACTATCCAGCATGAGCTGGTCATCGTCCGTTGTGAAAAAGGTGTGGACGATCTCACGCTTGGCGAAGAACGATTTACCGGAACCCGGCGTACCCAGCACGATCCCGTTGGGACATTTCAGTGTCTTGCGGTCTGCGATGATGATCTGATTCGTCAGGGCGTTCACGCCGTAGTACAGTCCGCCCGGCTGATACACCTCGCAGGTGCGGAACGGCAGGAAGATCGCCGTTCCGCTGGTGGTCATGCCGCGCTGGATCTCCACCAGATTGACGCCCAGCGGCAGCGCGGACATATATCCCTGCTCCTGCTGATAGTCCAGCCGAATGAGTTCGCAGTTCGCGGCGCTGGCGATGCCGCCCACAGAGGTCAGAATGTTCTCCAGCTTCTGTCTGCTTGGGGCGATATGCACCATGAGGATCGTCACCATAAAGAGCTTTTCATCGTGGCTCTGCAACGCTTCCAACAGATTTTCCGCTTCTTTAGCGTAGGTTTTGAGGTCCGGTGGGAGAATATCGTAATCGTAGCCGGTGCGGGTAGCGCGTTTCTGCTCGTCGATCTTCGTCTTATCCAGATCGGACAGCTTACGCTTGACGGCTTTCAGCGCCGCGCCATGCTCCAATGCCTTTGCATGGATGGTGAAAATCTGGCAGGCATCGCAGTCCAGCAGTGAATTGAGCAGAGTATGAGAAAGGCGACTTGCATCGATTTGCAGGAATGATGCCGCGCCATAGGATGCGCCCACGCGGAAATAGCGCCCGTCCTTGAACTGAAATGAGCTGGGTGCAATAAAGTCTTTACTGGAAAGTCCGGTCTGGATCAAGGCATTCCAGTTGAATTTGAACTGCTGGGGCGCATCCAGATGCAAGCACTGATGCAGCGCCGCCAGACGCTCATAGCCATCCATTGGACGGGCGGTGCTGCCAAGCGACCGGAACGCCGCAATGACATCGCTCTCGATCTGGTCCAGACGGGACAGTGCCCGCACCAGACCCTCCGCCTGCACGGTGTAGGTCAGGCACATCCGGCGCTCGACCCTGCACTTTGCCGCCTGATGCAGCAGGAAATCGCTGAGCTCCTGCCGTACCGGGTCCAGTGCATCGCCACTCGGCGGGATGCTCAGATCATGCTCATAGGTTTTGAGGTCCGGGTAATAGCAGATGACGGACAGCTCCAGACCCACAGAGGGTCCGAAGTAATTGAGCAGGTCGCAGTAGAGGTCGAAAATGACCACCTGTTCATCATCCGACACCTCGGTATATGCGCGATCTTCAAACTGGACGCTCTTGCTGTATAGTCCGCCGCCAAGGTCGCACATACCGTTGCGGTACATTTCCACATAGGGAATGGTCTGCTGGGCAGTCGCGGCGATCTTACCGTCGCGTTTTGCCCGCTTTACCGTTCTTGCGAACTCTTTGCGCTGCGCGTTTGTCAGCGGCGTGTCCGGTCGGACGATCAGGTCGCTGCTCCAGCCGACGCTTTTTCGCGAAGACCGGCTGCTTTTTCTGTTCATAGAGAGCAATATGCTCCACCTCCTCGTTGATTTTTGCCTGCCGTTCCAGTGCGGCAAGGCGGTTGTTGGTCTGATACGGACGGTTCCGGGGCGTCAGGAACCGAACGCGGGCATAGTTTTTCAGGCATCGTTCCACCGGCTGACCGTTTTTGCGGTACAGCGCCGTGAAGAAGAACGGCAAGGCCGAAACGATCAGCAGCACCATCGCCGCATCGCCGCCCAGCGGCTTGCGGGTCAGCAGATAGATCGGAACCGACACGACTGCCGCAAGGCTGAAACACACAAGCTGGCGGCGGGTCAAGCCGAACATGACCTTGTTCTGCACCTGCGTCAGATCCTTTGGGGTATAAACTTCCGGCAAAATCAATTCCTCCTTTTAGTGGGCGTGCAGAATGCTCTTTGCAACGCCGCCGGACTTGAATAAGCTGAAACACAGCAGCATAGTGTAGGCGGCGCATCCCCAGATCGCAGCGTGGATATTGCCGCCTGTAAGGGATAGCGTCTTGACCAGTGCGGCGTAGATCGCCACGCAGACCATGATGAGAAACCCCTGCAAGCCTAATGCCGCAAGGCCCCGCACATAGTTCGTGCCGATGTTGCCCCATTCCCGGTTGGCGAAGGTGGCAAACGGCAGCGGTCCGACACTGGCGTAAATGAAGATCTCGATCATTCTGCCATAGAGGATGATCATGATGCACACGCCCATTACAGTGAGGGCAAAGCGCATCAAGAAGGTTTCCATCATGAGGCCGAACAGCTCGCCTGTGCCCATCGCTTCCAACTCTGTCGTGATAGACGCAAGCGCCGCCGTAATGTCGATGCTTGCTTGCGCATCTATGACACCGGTCGCTTTCTGCACCATGTTTTGTGTGACATCGAAAATCGCCATGATGAAGTCAAAGGTATGATTGATAACGAAAATGGCGATCCCAGCCTTGAACACCCACTTGACGAACATCCATGTGTCGATGTCGTGCATATTGTTCTTGTCAATGATCATACTGATCAGCTCATAGCTGAGGATCGCCGCAATGACCAGTCCGGCAATCGGCAGGACCGCCGTTTGGGACAAGCTGCGGATGATGGAGAAAACGCCGGAGTTCCATGCCTCCGGCGTTTTTCCCACTTCGCCCGCGATCTCGGCAACGCGGGTGTTCACGCCATCAAACATACCCGACAGATTCCCCTGAATGGCTTCGATCAGGAATTTCTTGATCCATTCATTGATCGCGTCGAATATGAAATCCATAGGCGCTCACCATTTACACAGTGATGAGCGTAGTGATGAGGGGGATGACCTTCACGCCCAGCAGCATGATGCCGCCGCCAGCTGCAAGCTGCTTTGCGCCCTGGCTTTTGGACGCAGGGTTATCGCCGCCGTAGCCTTCCATGAGGTTGATGACGCCCCAGATACCGACCACGCCGCCGATCGCCGTGACCATCGTAGAGAGTGCGGAAACCGCAGAGCTGAAAAATTCCATAAAATTGTCCTCCTATGTTTTGAAAATGTGGATATATGAAAAACTGCCCGCCGATCATGCCAAATTGGTAGATCAGCAGGCAGGTCATACCGCTTCGCCAGCGGCCTCCCCAAGGTCATAGACCTCGTAGATTTCGTCCGGCTGTAAACGCAGCCGGTGCGAGAGATATTGCTTGACATTCAAGGTGTATTTCTTGTTGGCATCCGCCGTATAGCGGTACATGGGATGCTTCGTCAAGTCGTACTTCTTGGAGTAGAACGGACGCACACCCTGTAACTGCATGATGCACCGGCTCGACGGCATGACCGCCAATTCATCAACGCTCATCAGCTCCTTGCCGAGTTTCTGATAGTTCAGTCCATAGCTGCGCTGACTGCCGCGGGTGTCGCTGGTGTTCATCGCATCGATCGTTTCCTTGCCAAGCATGGTAGACACCATCTTAAGGCTGCTTTCCTCCTTGCCGCCCAGAAAGAGCATCGTGGAACAGCATCCGGCAATGGTTTCAGCGTTGTCCTTATACATTCCCTTGAGCTGGCTGTAGGTCTGCAACACAATATGTGCCGATATATTGCGGGAACGAATGACACTGACCAGATGCTCCCAATTTGGGATCTTCTGGTTCGCAAATTCATCAAAAAGGCAAGTCACATGGACCGGCAAGCGCCCGTGATAGACCTTCAATGCACGGTCGCACAGCACATTGAACATCTGTGAATACAGCATCGCGGAGAGAAAATTGAAGGTCGGGTCCACATCGGACACGATGCAGAACAGTGCGATCTTTTCATCGCCCAGCTTTTCCAGTTCCATTTCGTCATACGCCATCATGTCACGCACCTCTTGAATATCGAAGGGAGCCAGCGCCGCACTGCACGAAATCAAGATAGATTTTAGAGTTTTGCCGGCGGCTTGGCGGAACTTGGTATACTGCTTCACTGCGAAGTGATCCGGCTCGCGTTTCGCCAGCTTATCAAAAAGCAGGTCTACGGGAGATTTGAAATTCTCATCCCCCTCGCGGCACTCGCAGGCATTGAGCATATCCAGCAGCATCGCAAAATTCTTTTCTTCCTCCGGCGCTTCATAGTAGATATAGGCGATCAGCGCTTGGAGCAGCAGTGCCGTTGCCTGCTGCCAGAAATCATCGCCGCCCTTTTCCTTGCTCTGGGTGTTCGCCATGATGACTGTGACCAGCGAAAGTATATCGGTTTCACTGTGCAGATAATGGAAGGGGTTATAGTGCATGGAAGCGCTGAAATCAATGGTGTTCAGGATCTTCAGCTTGTAATGTCCTTTCTGGATTAGGACTTGTCCCACTTCCTCCACGACCGTACCTTTCGGGTCCGAGCATACATACGATGCGTTCATCTGCAAAAGGTTCGGCTTGATATGATAGCGGGTCTTGCCGGAGCCGGAGCCGCCCAGCACCAGTACATTCAGATTCACATTCCGCTTTTCCGGGTCTGCGATCTGTCCCAGCGTCAGGCGCTCAGTGTCTGTCAGCAGGATATTCTGTGCGAAATCGTCATTGATGAACGGCGCAATATCCTTCTGATCGCCCCAGCGGGCGGTGCCGTACTCGGCACCGTGGCGGAATTTCTTTGCGTTTTTCTTGCGGTAATAGACCGTCAGCCACAGCAGCGCACCGCAGCACACGCCGACCAACAGGTCAAACGGGTGCAGGCTCGGCAGTGGATGCTCCATCACGCGCCCCAGCACCATGACCGTATTCATCAGACGGTCGATGATGTCCGCGCCGGTCGCCAACCGGTATGCCTGTCCCAGCTTGGTCGCAAGCAGACCGATCATGCCATACGGCAGCAGTGCTTTGAGTGTGGCAGCATCCGGCTTTGGGATGTTCCTCACAGCGACACCTCCTTGTCCTTGGCTTTCGCCGGAGCCGCTTCCTTGTCCAGCACAGCGATCCGCAGCTTGGCAAGCTGTTCCCGAACAGACGGTTTCTTCTCACGCTGCACGACCTTTGCCGTATATTCCTGAAAGGCAGCGGTCATCGCGTCAGCATCCCGCGCCTTAAAGAAGATGAGATAGCGCGGCTTTTCCGCCGCGCTATCCTTTCTGACCGCAAAATCCACGCCGTATTTTCGCGCAACACGCTCAAAGGTGCGGATACTGGCGCTGGACACCTCAATGGTGGATGCACCGCCGCCTTGCTGCAACAGGTGCTTTACTGACTGCTTTCCCCGATAGACTTTGTGATTCTGCGTCTGGCGCTGCATTTCTGCCAACGCTTTGCGGATCAGGCTTTTCAGCAGCCTTTCCGTTAGCTTTGCACCGGTCGTGATCACAACCACTGTCTTTTTCTCCAGTTCCTCCTGCATGGCGCATCACCGTCCTTTCGGTGCAGGGGAAACTGAAAATCACTTGCTCCAGCTTTCACTGTCACCGAGGATGGCGGTATGGGCGTTGGCAGCCTCCATGACTGCGTAGTACGCCCAATGCTTACGGCTGACATCAGGGAAGGTGTTCAGTTTACGAAGATTCTCCGCAATGTAGTCCTCGTCTGCTTCGCGTCCCAGCAGGCGGTTGACGATGGTCACGACCTCCGCACGGTTGATCTCATCGTCAGCGCGGAAGGATCCGTCACCATAGCCGTTGATCCAGCCATGCTTGGCGGCATAGTGAATGTATTCTGCCGCCCAATAGCCGGAGGAAACATCATTGAAGCCACCAAACTGCTCCATGATCTCTGCATCACCGTCGCCGTAGACCTCGAAGAAGCGGACTGCCATCGTGGTAAACTCGGCACGGGTAATGGCATCGTTGGGGGCAAAGATGGTCTTGCTCTTACCGTAGGTAATGCCGTTGTTGGCGAGGTACTTCACATAGCCGGAATACCATGCGTTGCGGGGAACATCCGTAAACTTAGTGTTTGCCACAGTGGAAATGGTGTCGCCGTTCTTCTCCGCCAGCAGGCGGGCAAAGATCGCGGCAGCTTCACTGCGGGTCATGCTGCGGGAGGGACCAAAGGTGCCGTCCGTATAGCCGACGATGTAAATGCCGTGTCGCTCGGTCTCCTCGACTTCGGGTACGGTAAGCTCGCCGTTCTTGTCGGTCTTGCCCTTTTCCGCCTGGTTCAGATCGCCCTTGACAGTGATATTCTTGTTTTCCTGGGGGTTCTTCTTGTGGTCGGTGACAACGACCGTCACCTGATGCTTGGCATCCATATCCGTACCATCGGGCAGTTTCACGGTGATGTTGCCGGTCTTGCCGATGGAAACATCACCGCCGGAGATGGGACGCTTGGTATCCGTGCGGATGATCTTGACGGTCAGCGTCCAGCGATCACCGTCCGCGTCCTCATAGCCTCCGGTGACCTTGCCGTCCTCGTTGGTCTTGCCACTTCCGGTGGGAACGGTAATCTGACCTGTCTTGTTTGTCTTATCGGCAGCATAATTGTCGTTCTTGTCCGTGACAGCAATGCTTATGCCCGGCACAGCGGACTTATCCTTGACGAACTGCACGGTGACGGTGGTCTGGTCTGCATAGTCCAGCAGGCGGCTGTTCGGCAAGCGGATGGAAATGCTGCTGTCCTTGTGGAGTGCAACGGCGGTATTTGCGACGGGATTCTTGGTGTCGGCATCGGTGACGGTCACGAGATAACCGCCTACGATAGTTTCGCCCTTGCTGTCCGTTGTGCCGCTGTTGTAGATTTTCTCGATTTCCGCCGTTTCCAGTTTCTCGCCGCAGTTTTCGCATTCCTTATGCTTACTGCCCTCGGAATCCGTAGTCGGCTCCTTGTCGATGATCCAATCGCCGGGCTTATGACCGGCAGGCTCGGTGTAGTCAGTCTTGTTGCTGTCTCCGCAGCGGGTGCAGGTGTTGGTGGTGTAACCCATCTCCGTGCAGGTGGGAGCCGTTACTTCGCTCTTGTAGTCGTGACCAAGCGCCTTTGCCAGCACAGCGCCGCACTTGGTGCAAAGCTGGGGTTCGGTGCAAGTCGCAGGCGTACCCGGCACATGACCTGCCGCCTCATTGCCTTCAATTCGGTGATAGCCGCAGCGGGTGCAGCGGTATTCCATGACGCCCTCGCCGGTGCAGGTGGCATTGGTAACAAGGGTGCCCTCATCCCAGCTATGGCCGAGTGCGTCGGTGTAGTCTGTCACGAAGCTGCTGCCGCAGCCGTCGCAGCGATGGATGGTCTTGCCACCGTTCTCGCAAGTGGCGGTAATCACATGGGATTCATAATTGTGCGGGAGCACCGAGGTGATGTCCTCGATGTGGCGGTCGCCGCAAACGGAGCATTCACGGATGGTGTAGCCGGGGTTCGTGCAGGTGGCGGCAACGGTATAGGTTTTGTACTTATGCTCGCCCTTGGGTGTGGCGGTCTGCTTCATCTCACCGCAGCGGGAGCACAACTCCAGCAGCTTGCCGTCTGCTTCGCAGGTGGCGTCGCAGATGACGATGCTCTGCCATGCGTGGCCCAGAGAGTCTACATAGTCACGCTTTTCGATTTTGCCGCACTCCGTACAGAGGTAGCGATCATAACCGAGGGTGGTGCAGCCGGCCTTGGTGCTGTCCAGCAGAATATACTTGTGGTTTTCACCGCAGCCCTTGTCGGCACAGCAATTTCCGTTGCAATTCTTGTTCTGGCAGCCGCAATTTGGATTTCCGCAGCCGCAGGCACAAGAGCCGTCATCCTTGGTGGATTCGTCACGGAGCCAGACCTTTGCAACGCCGTTCTCGGTCATTTCCTTGCCCTTGTAGCTGTAGGTGATTTCGTAGTAGACCATGTACTGACCGGCTTCCGTATAATTGGGAGCCGAGGTCATGGTATAGCTGTCTGCGCTGTTGCCATAGCGGATAGCGGTACGGACGCCTGCTTCCGAGAGGTCGCTGACCATGATGGTGTGCGGCTTGCCGTCCACAACGCCGTAATAATCTGCGATGACCGCCTTTGCCGCAGTGTAATCATAGCTGGCGTAGTCGCACAGGCTGCACTTCTCAACCGTTGCGAAGCGGCCATTCGCCGGCTGGGGCAGCACTTCTGTTACCATGCTGTGACGCTCCAGTTTACTGCTTTCAGTGTGGTTCGTGCCGTAGCAGAACGCGCAGTAGGTGCCGCCCTTGGTGGTGACAGTATGGTAAGTGTCGTCTGCGTACTCGTAGGTCACGGTTTCGTCGAGTTTCTGCGTGAACTCGGCAGCACAGTCATACAGCCAGTACACATTTTTCAGATAGCCGTAGTCCGTCGTTGCCATATTGGTGTTGATACAGCCGCAGGTTTCGCAGACGGCTTTCGTGTAGTGATACCCGGTATAGGTCGCATTCTTGCCGGGAATACCGTCCATCGTGTCGCCCTTGCCGTTGCCGCCGACCATAGTACCGTCCGAGTATTTCACATTGCGGCTGAGTGCAGACTGACCGTTTTTCGTGTACTCCGGCACACGAAACGCAAGAAATGAGGTCTGCTTACCGCACTCATGGCAGGTAAAGGTTTCATGAGTTATAACACTATTAGCATCCAGTTCATTCGTGCGACCGGATGCCTGCATCCAGTGTTCCGCAGGGTCATGGTAGCTGTTCTGCTGCGCCGCAAAGGCGGTAGACAACATAGAGAACATCAGAATCAGGGCAAGAAGCAGCGCAACTCTCCTCTTGCCGGATTTATACTTTGTCATGTGGTTCCTCCTCGATTTTATTAGAAATTATTTGGGAACTGAATAAACGAGATATCGCTTTGAACTTCATTGCCCCATACATCCCAGCCGGGTGAAGTGCGGCGGGCGAACAATTCAATGCGTGGGACATCTCCCATAAGCTGTTCAATACGCCTGCGGGCTTCATCCGGCTTTTTGCTGTGTTCTTCGATGTGTGAGAAAATGCCCTGATGGACATTTCTGGCAACGCGCTTCGGATGCCCGCGTGTTGCCAGCAGACAAATCTCCGCATTTGCCCTCGTCCAATATCCCATGCCCCAAAAGAGAGCATCCGACTTGCGATTTTGTTTGATCCACACGAATGCGACTGACTTGTAGGTAAATCCCCACGCTTTCATAACGCTCCATGCCTCCTGAAGCAGCGGGAATGTCACCCACAAAAACAGCGCAGCATCTCGATCCGCGATTTGTGCTATGGGCAGCTTTTTAATATCCTCCATGTTCATGGTGGGATAATGTGCTTCTGCGGAGCGTCCATCTCCTTTCTTGCTCCAAACACGGTAATGCCACGGTGGATCCGCGTAGATGACTTTATATTTTGGCAATTCTTCCGTTTTCACCTCCCGATTTTTTGATGGATCGAACAGCCACTTATCCCAAGGCGGCACGGCAATCCGGCGCAGGATACAAAACAGTCTGCGCCGCTGGTCATCGTTCTGCGTCATTCAGTGTCCTTTCTCAGCGTGATGCCGCTGGCACCGCAGAAACAGAAAACGCGCACCGGGCGCGTTTCTGCCACGGTGCGCGTTAGATTTTGACGGTGAATCACCACCGCTTATGAAAAAAGCAGCTACCGATCACCATACAGGTCGTGATTGACCAATGCGGTGTAGTAGCTGCTGAGTGTAGTGGGAGCGTTGTAAAGCGCTGTGAGCAGGTATGCTCTGATATTTCGGACTTTGGTGGTGTTCTGGAGCAAACTGTCCAGTACATATTCGATATGACCGGCGTCCAGCTTGAGCAATCTGCTTCGCACGACCTCGGTTGGTAAGTCCTCACCGCCGATCCTGATGGTAGACTTTTTGCTCGTCACGGTGTCTGTGAGCAGATCCATGATTTCGTCCAGCAGGTCATCGTCTGCGTGACCGTTGTGCCGAAGATATTCGAGGTCGATATTTTCCTCAAGAAGCTCTCTGTACTCATCCATCTCATCCATCGCATCTATCTGCTCCGGCTGATTCTCCGGCGCTGTGACTTCCGGTTGTTCTGGATAGATGGATGGATCAGTATCACTGATGTAAGTATTATTCTTGTAGTTCTTATTATTACGCTCCGCTGAGGGGAAGTCATCATACTCACTTACGGGCGCTGCGGGGACTTCCTTTTTGGGGCGCTGACTTCCGGTTTTGGGAATAAAGTTCTTGACATAGATTTTAGCAGGTCTGCCCATGCCTTGCTTCTTTCGCTCGATAAGACCAATCTTTTCCAGTTCAGCGTACAGTGCGATTGCTTTGTTGTGACCGCAGCCAAGAGCGCTCATGATCTCGCTCATGCGAAAGTAAATGAACACACGCCCATCCTCGTCCATCCAGCGGTTGCGTGCGGACAGGCTCATGCGGTCCAACATAAGCGCGTACAGCATCTTTGCCGACACAGAAAGTGTTTTGTAGGTGGGACTGAAAAGAATTTTGGGGATGCGGAAGAAAGTGTACTGCTCAGCTTCCAGACCGTAGTAGTAATCCAAAGTGATAGGTTCTGACATTATGATTGCCCTCCATTTCTGCGACAGCGTAGGGCAATCTGGGCAGCAAAAAACGGCACCGCCTTAAAACAGTGCCGTTTTCTGCTTATTTTGTTGTAACCCAAGCCTTTTCAGCCGTCTTTTGTGTGATTTTGTTTCTTTCCTATTCACACCTCGGCAATATAACCCAGGGAGGTGCCGGTGGGCATCAGGGTGTCCTTAAAGCCCGCAAAGGCCGGAATATCCATCTGGGCGTGGCCGCTGATGCCGCAGCCAATGATGCCGATGACCGCAATGGCCATCATAAAATACAGCAGGAAGGAGCTCAGATAATCTCTCGGCTGGAGCAAGATCCAAACCGGGGTAACGGAAGCGACCAAGATATAGACGCCGACAACGACCATCCAGGCGGTGTTGCTCAGATACAACGGATGCCAATGCAGGCCAATGGCAATGCAGGCAATGATGGCCAAAATGCCCACAATGGTCGAGACCGCCAGGCCGGCATTTCTGCGATAAACACAGAGGCCGAAAACGATCGCGATCACGATAAACAGGATGGAGATCATCGCCGTGGTCGCGTTGGCTGCGCTGGCCGCCATGTCGACCGCACCGTCCGGTGTGTAGGTCGCCATAAAGGTATTGGCCACGATGGAAGCGAAGGCCGCAACCACCAGCAGCAGCGTCAGGTAAGAGAAGATGATAAACAGCTTCTTTGCCTTGCTGCCCATGGTGTCGGCGATCACCTCGCCGATGGACTGGCCCTTATGACGAATGGACGCAAACAACGCGCCAAAGTCATGCACAGCGCCAAAGAAAATACCACCGATGAGCACCCACAGCAGCACCGGCACCCAGCCGAATACCGCCGCCTGGATCGGTCCGTTGATCGGGCCTGCACCGGCGATGGACGAGAAGTGATGTCCCATCAGGACCGGTGCCTTTGCAGGCACATAGTCCACACCATCATTTTGTTCATAGGCCGGCGTCTTGCGCGTGGGGTCGATGCCCCACTGCTTGGCCAGCCAGCGGCCGTAAGTCAGATACGCGACCACTAAGATCACAATGCCGATGATCAGCACCGCAACCCCGTTCATTCCGTTCATTTGAGATTCCTCCCTAGATTCCAATTCTTTTCCTTATTTTAGGATACCGGCCTTTCGATATCCTTTGACCATTTCTTTTGCCGCGCGGTTTCCAAAGATCTCTCCGGCTTCCAGATCAAAGACCAGCAAGCGGGCCTCACTGTAGCCGCGAATGGACGCCAGATAATTTTTGAAATACCGAAAGCGCTGCACCTCTTTTTTTACCTCCGGGGAAACCCGGCCCTCGCTGATAAAAATCGCTGTGAGGAAGGTGTACATGTGGTTGGGCGGCGGGTATTTGGCCCCCGACCGCACCAGCTGCGGTTCCATATATTCGGTGATCTGCCTGCGGAGCTTCTGCAAGTCTTCTGTCTGCAAGGAGGAGACCACAGAAAAAAAGGCATGCTCAAAACAATTCACCCGCCAAAGCTCCGCTTTCTTCATCAGCACGTACTTTGCGCTGGTCACATTGAATTTTGCATAGGCAGGATACACAACATCCTGGAGCAGGTAGTCTCTTTGTATGTCATAACATTCTGCATAAGATGCCAGCAGTGTTTCCAGCAGCTCTGTTCCCAACATGCAGCCTTCCCCCTTGTCCCTTTCCCATTGATCGGCCTGATGTTGATTCGGCCCGCGCTTTGCTCCGAAAAACGAAATCGTCCCCTCAGGGTAGTCTCGAAACCTGTGTTTTTTCGAGTGTCTACTCTAAGGGGACGCATTCATTTCCCGTACAGTGGCACTTTTCAGGATGCCTTACATCAGGCCGTCACGCAATTAGTTGGAAGCGGTGTCGGGGTCGTCGTCGTTGCCCCAGATCATGTTCTTCCGCAGCTCAGCGCCGACGGTCTCCATCTGGTGCTTGGCCAGCATGGCACGCTTGGAGTTGAAGAAGGTACGGCCGTTCTTGTTCTCGGCGATCCACTTGCCGGCGAAGGTGCCGTCCTGGATGTCGTTCAGAACTGCCTTCATGTTGGCCTTGGTCTGCTCATAGGGCAGCACGCGGGTGCCGGAGACATACTCGCCGTACTCTGCGGTGTCAGAGATGGAGTAGTTCATCATGGCCACGCCGCCCTTGTTGATCAGGTCGATGATCAGCTTCATCTCGTGGATGCACTCGAAGTAAGCGTTCTCAGGCTCATAACCGGCCTCGACCAGGGTCTCGAAGCCCAGCTTCATCAGCTCGACCACGCCGCCGCACAGAACAGCCTGCTCACCGAAGAGGTCAGTCTCGGTCTCGTCGTGGAAGGTGGTCTCCATGATACCGGCGCGGGCGCCGCCGATGCCGGCGATGTAACCCAGTGCGATGTCATAGGCCTTGCCGGTGGCGTTCTGCTCCACAGCGACCAGGCAGGGCACGCCCTTGCCAGCGACATACTGGCTGCGGACGGTGTGGCCGGGGCCCTTGGGGGCAGCCATGAACACGTCCACGTCTGCGGGGGGCTTGATCTGCTGGTAGCGGATATTGAAGCCGTGGGCGAAAGCCAGAGCCTTGCCAGCGGTCAGGTAAGGCGCGATGTCCTGCTTGTACATATCGGCCTGATTCTCGTCGTTGATGAGGATCATGATGATGTCAGCCAGCTTGGCAGCTTCGGGCACGGTGTAGACCTGGAAACCGTCCTTCTCAGCGACGGGCCAGGACTTGCCGCCCTTGCGCAGGCCGACGATGACGTCACAGCCGGAATCCCGGAGATTCTGAGCGTGGGCATGGCCCTGGGAGCCGTAGCCGATGATCGCGATCTTCTTGCCGTTGAGTTGATTCAGGTCGCAATCCTTCTCATAATACATCTTTGCCATAGTTAAATTCTCCTTTTTCCTTTGTGTCTTCGTCTATGGTGTATTTTCCACGTTCCAGAGCGATCATACCGGTCCGCACCAGCTCGACGATGCCAAAGCCCTCCAGCAGCTCTTGCACTGCGTCGGTCTTCTTCTCGTCGCCGATGACGGACAGGGTCAGCGTTTCCTTGGAAACGTCGATGATGGAGCCCCGGAAAATGTTGGCGATTTGGATGATCTCATTCTTATCTTCGCTGTTCTTGGCGCGGACCTTATACAGCACCAGCTCGCGGCGAATGGAATGGCTGGGCACCAGCAGCTTCACGGAGTGGACGGGGACCATCTTGGCCAGCTGGTTGCACATGAGGTTGGTTTGGTTTTCGTTGGCCATCACTTCGATGGTCATGCGGGAGATCTCAGGGTGGTCGGTGGCGCCGACGGCCAGGGACTCCACGTTAAAGCCCTTTCGGGAGAACAGGCGGGAGATCTGAGACAGAACGCCGGCCTCGTTGTCCACCAGAACGGACAGAGTACGCAGTTTCATTTCTTCCATGTCGCTTCCTCCTCTCAGTTGACCAGGAACTCGGTGATGTGGGTGCCGCCGTTGACCATGGGACGGACGAGCTCACCCTCCTCAATGGTGCAGTCGATGACATAACCGAGACCCTTTTCCTGCTCTTCCAGCGCTGCCTGAATGGCGGCTTCCAGCTCTTCCTGGTTGGTCACGCGGCTGCCCTTCAGGCCGTTGGCGTCTGCCAGCTTTACGAAGTCAGGGCCGCGCTCGGTGGTGGTCATGTAGTAGCGCTTGTCATAGGTCAGCTCCTGCCATTGGCGCACCATGCCCAGGCGGTGGTTGTTGAAGATGAAGGTGATGATGGGGGCACGATAAAATTCTTCGGTGGACAGCTCGTTGCAGTTCATGCGGAAGGAGCCGTCGCCGGTGATATGGATGACGGTCTTTTCGGGGTTGCCCATCTTGGCGCCGATGGCAGCGCCCAGGCCAAAGCCCATGGCGCCGAAGCCGCCGGAGGTAAGCAGCTGACCGGGATAGTCAAACTTAAAGTGCTGGATGGCCCACATCTGATGCTGGCCCACGTCGGTGGCGACGATGGAATCGTCGGGACACATCCGGGCGATGGTGTTCAGGATCTGCTTGGGGGTCAGGTGGTTGGGGTTCTCGTCGTAAGCCGTCTCGGTGGGGAAGGAGAAGACGTACTTTTTCCACTCGCTGTGGTCATACTGGGGGACCTTGCGGTTGAGCAGCTCCAGCACCTGCTTGGCGTTGCCGATGATGTGGTGGTCAGTCTCCACATTCTTGTTGATCTCAGCCCGGTCGATGTCGATCTGGACGATCTTGGCCTGGCGGGCGAAGGTCGCGGGCTTCAGGGCCACACGGTCAGAGAAGCGGCAGCCCACGGCGATGAGCAGGTCGCAGCCGTCGCAGGCCATGTTGGAGGCCTTGGAGCCGTGCATGCCGATCATGCCAGTGGAGAGCGGGTCGCGGCCGGGGATGCCGCCGGCACCCATCAGGGTGATCGCCACGGGGGCGTCGATCTTCCGGGCAAACTCGCGGAACTCCTCGTGGGAGCGGCTGCGGGCCACGCCGCCGCCGCAGATGAGCATGGGCTTCTTGGACTCGGCGATCATGTCCACCAGCTTGTTCACGTCCTCCTGGTTGGGTTCGGGCATCTTCAGGCTGCTGGTCCGGGCGCGGCGGACGAGGTTGGCCAGGCGGCCGGAGGTGGTGTGCTTCTCGCGGGGCAGGTACTCATACTCTGCCTTCTCGGCGGTGACGTTCTTCACGATGTCGATCAGAACGGGGCCGGGGCGGCCGCTGCGGGCCAGGGCAAAGGCCTCGCGGACGATGTCGGCCAGGGAGTTCACGTCCCGCACCAGATAGGTGCTCTTGGTGATGGGCATGGCAATGCCGGTGATGTCCACCTCCTGGAAGGCGTCGCGGCCGATCAGGTTCTGGGTCACGTTGCAGGTGATGAAGACCACGGGGGACGAGTCCATATAGGCCGTGCCGATGCCGGTGGTCAGGTTGGTCGCGCCGGGGCCGGAGGTGGCCAGGCACACGCCCACCTTGCCGGTGGAGCGGGCGTAACCGTCTGCTGCGTGGGAAGCGCCCTGCTCGTGGGCGGTCAGGATGTGGGTGATCCGATCTCTGTACTTATACAGCTCATCGTAGACGTTCAGGATGGTGCCGCCGGGATAGCCGAACACGAGGTCGACTCCCTGCTCCAAAAGGCATTCCATCAAGATCTTGGCACCAGTCATTTCCATGCTGTTTCCTCCTCTTTTTTGGGTGTTTCTTTTCTTCGGGACAACAAAAAAAGCTCCGGTGGTCTTTCACGTGCCAAACGTTAAAACCACAAGAGCCTGTAAGTTCTCCGCAAATCTTTGTTCGTTAAGGTGGCCCTCCCGCGGATGGCGTTCTTTGTTGACCTTCGACATAAGCTGCGTTTTGCTTTACTGTACTTTTCTGGGCGTAACATTTAGCATTATTTCCGGTACTACTACGGATAGTAGTACCCCAATAATGCTGACAGCCAGAATGTTCAGTTCAGCGAAAAACACATCCATTTTCAAAGCCTCACTGTAACGTATCCGTTGGGGTCGGTTCCTTCTTTGTTCCAAAGATAGCACTTCCCAAGTGGTCTGTCAATCACTTTTTTTGCACTTTTCCTGTTTTTTTTCAAATCTCGCCCTGAGCGGTTTCTTCCGCCGGAGAAATTGTCAACATTGACCAAATTCTCTTACCAGTTTGCCTCCGTCTCCCGGATCGTATCGTAGAGCTTCTGATTCACCGGGGCCTGCATCCCATAAAATTTTGCCAGCTCCAGCACCGTTCCGGCAAAGGCCTCCACCTCGCTGGGCCGGTGGGCCAGGGCGTCCTGCGCCATAGACGGCATCGCATCGGAGGGCATCGTGTCCAGCAGCGCCAGGTAATCATACAGGTCCTTCTGCGTCACCAAAACGCCCTGGCAGGCCCCCACTTTTCTCGCCTCGTGCATGGCGGCGATCATCGTGTCTCTCGCTTCGCCGGGTTTCTGGACCTGACCATAGGTACAGCCGTAGGCCATGCAGACCTGGTTCACGCCCACGTTCAGCATGAACTTGCCCCAAATGTGGTGGAGAATCTCCCCCGGCTCCCGCTCGGCGGGGACCCCGGCCCGCTGCAAAAATTCCAGCACAGCGTCCAGCTTCTCCCCCCGGTCGAAGTAATCCTCCTCCGGCAGACCCAGGTAGAGCTTGCCCGCCTGGGTGTAGGTCAGGCGGTTGTCCTCCCGCACAGCGTCCATCCCCTGGGCCACACAGTATAAGATCTTCCCCGGCCCAAAGGTCTGCCCGATGTGCTCCTCGCTGGTCACGCCGTTGAGCAGCGAGAGGATCACCGTGTCCTCCCCCACCAGCGGGGCCGCCAGCTCCATGGCCTCGTCCAGGGCCGTCATCTTCACGGCGAAGAGCAGCAGCTCGGCCTCCTCGCCGGTGTTGTCCGTCACGGTAAAGTCACACTTGCGTCCGTTGCACCAGGCTCCTTCCTGCTGCAAGCGCGTCAGCCGCTCTCCTTCCGCAATAAAGCGCACATGGCCCGGCCCCAGCGTCCGCTCCATCAAATCGCCATATAAAATGCCCAGGGCACCCATGCCCACGATGGTCACGTTTTCGATCATGGTCGTGTTCCTTCCTTCCGTGTTTCGTTCTCTGGTAGGATATTTTACCACAAATTCCCTCAGGTTCAACTAGGAATATCCACAGCATTGTAGTGGGGTTTTCGTCACTTTCTGCCATATTCCTGGGGTTTTCAAGGGTCTCAGGCCGTGGTATACTGAGATAAATTGCGTTCTTTTCCCGGTCTTAAGAAAACCTTCAGAAAAATTTTCTGCTTTCTTTTGATTTCCGGGCTACACTGTTTTGATTGGAAGGAGACATTCTCATGGCACACCCTCTCCAGGCCCTCCGGGACGTGATGGCCGAGTATCATATCGACGCCTATTTGATCCCCACCGCTGACTTTCACGGCAGCGAATATGTGGGGGCGCATTTTGCCTGCCGGGAGTATCTCTCCGGCTTCACCGGCTCCGCCGGGACCCTTTTGGTCTTTGCCAACTGGGCCGGTCTCTGGACCGACGGCCGCTATTTTCTCCAAGCGGCCCAGCAGCTGGAGGGCAGCGGCATCCGCCTCATGAAGCAGGGGGAGCCGGGCGTGCCCACCATCGAGGAATTCCTGCGCCAGAGCCTCCAGCCGGAGCAGACGCTCGGCTTTGACGGCCGCTGTGTGGACGCCCGCACCGGCCGCCGCTACCATCGTCTCACCCGCCAGCTGGGGGCCAAGCTCAACCATCAGCTGGACCTGGTGGACGAGATCTGGCCCCAGCGCCCGCCCCTCTCCGCCCAGCCCGTCTGGGAATTGGACGAGCAGTATGCCGGCCTCTCCCGCCGGGACAAGCTGGCGCAGCTTCGCCGGGCCATGGTCAGCGAGGGGGCCGATACCTTCCTCCTGTCCACCCTGGAAGACATCGCCTGGCTGCTGAACCTGCGGGGGAACGACATCCCCTGCGACCCGGTCTTTCTGAGCTATCTCATCCTCACGAAAGAAACTTGTATTCTGTTTGCCAACCCCGCCAGCTTCTCCCCGGAGCTTCTGGCGGAGCTGGAGGTGGACGGCGTGAGCCTGCGCCCCTATGACAACTTTTATGCTTATGTCAACCGCTTCTCCCCCAGCCAGACCGTTCTGCTGGACACCCGCCGGGTCAACACCACCCTGCTCACCAGCATCCCCAGCCACGTCTCTGTCCTGGACCGCCCCAACCCAACGGAACTGCGCAAGGCCATCAAGAACCCCGTCGAGGTCGAGAATATGCGCCGGGCCCACCTGGCCGACGGCATCGCCCTGACCCGTTTCATGTATTGGCTCAAGACCCAGCTCCCCCAGGGCACGACCGAGCTGCAAGCCGCCGAACACTTGGAGGCGCTGCGCCGGGCCGACCCGCTCTACCTGGAGCCCAGCTTCGACCCGATCCTGGCCACCGGAGCGCACAGCGCCATCGTCCACTACTCCCCCACCCCGGAAAGCGACGCGCCCATTCAGCCGGACGCCTTTCTTCTGGCCGACACCGGCGGGCACTACTACACCGGCACCACCGACTGCACCCGCACCTATGCCATGGGCACCCTGACCGACTGGCAAAAGACCTGCTACACTGCCGTCCTCCGGGGCAACCTGCATCTCGCTGCCGCCGTCTTCCGCACCGGCTGCACCGGCCTGAACCTGGACTACCTGGCCCGCCAGCCCCTGTGGGACCTGGGCCTGGACTTCAACCACGGCACCGGCCACGGCGTCGGTTATCTGCTGAGCGTCCACGAGGGGCCACAGAGCATCCGCTGGCGCTCCCTGGGCAAGGAGCCCGCCCTGGCCCCCGGCATGATCACCTCGGATGAACCCGGCGTCTACTTCGACGGGGACTTCGGCATCCGCCTGGAAAACCTGGTCCTGTGCATGGAAAAGAGCCAGACGAACTTCGGCACCTTCCTGGGCTTCGAGACCCTGACCCTCACCCCCTTCGACCGGGACGCCATGGACCCCGCCCAGATGACCCCCCAGGAAAAAGCTCTGCTCAACGCCTACCACGCCAGGGTCCACGCCGCCATCGCCCCCCACCTCCCCCCGGAGGAGGCCGCTTGGCTGGCCCAGGCCACCCGTCCCATCTAAAGAAATTGAGAAAGAAAAAGGAGGCCCCCTCATGTCCACCCAAGCCACCCGTCCCCGCCCCACCCGGCAGCGGCAGCCCCGCCGCCGTCGCCGCCGGAAGAAATTTCCCCTGGTCCCAGTGTTGGCCGTCTCCCTTGCGGCCATCGTTGTGATCTGTACCGTGATCTCCCACGTCGCCGGCGGCCAGCTGGGCAAGCTGGCCAGGGACCACACCCCCCGCTGGGTGGACAAGCAGATCATCGAGATCAACGGCGCCGGCCGCCGAGGCGAAAAGCTGGAGGCCGTCAATGACATCGTCATCCACTACGTCGGCAACCCCGGCACCACCGCCCAGCAAAACCACGATTTCTACGACCAGCCGACCACCACCGTCAGCTCTCACTTCCTCATCGGCCTGGACGGCGAGATCATCCAGTGCATCCCCCTGGACGAAAAGTCCTCCGCCAGCAACGACCGGAATATCGACACCCTCTCCATCGAGGTCTGTCACCCGGACGAGACCGGAAAGTTTAACCAGGCCAGCTACGACAGCCTGGTGAAGCTCACCGCCTGGCTCTGCGACTACACCGGCATCGGCCGGGACCAGGTCATCCGCCACTACGACATCACCGGCAAGCTCTGCCCCCTCTACTTTGTGGAGCACAAAGACGCCTGGAACCAGTTCCTGCAAGACGTGGCCGACTACTAAATCGTTTAATGTTATATATAAACGTTATGTATGTAGGGGCCACAGACCCCTGCGGCCCGCAACCTGCTGCGTGGTACCACACACCGATCCATGGCACTGCCTCAGACCAACGGGCCGCAGAGGTCTGCGGCCCCTACGCAGGATACCGACGGGCGAAGCAGTGTACCAATAGGCAGAACTGACAGGCAGCAGAATATAGCACCTACTTTCCGCATACACATCCCCTAGGAACCTCACTGCGAAAGGAAGGGATGGGTATGTCCATCGGAGAAAAGGCCCCTGCACCGCCCCCGGCCCACCGGATCGTCCTGTCGGACCGCCAGCACCTCGCCGTCTCCGGCGTGGAGGGGGTGGAGAGCTTTGACGAAGCCACTATCGTTCTCACCACGTCCGAGGGCAGCCTCATCGTCCGGGGCGAGGGTCTGCACATCGAAAAACTCAGCTTAGACGGCGGCGACCTTCTGGTCGAGGGCACCGTCGAGTCCCTCACCTATGAAGAGGAGGAGCCGCACCAGAGCTTTTTCGGGCGGCTGTTCCGGGGATGAGCATCTCCCTCTCCGGCCAGCTGCTCTCCCTGGCGGCGGGCCTGCTGTTGGGCGTGGGCGTGGGCCTGCTCTATGATCTTCTGCGTCAGCTCCGCCTGCTGGCCCCCCGCCGCTGGATGGCAGAGGGGCTGGACCTGCTCTTCTGGCTCCTGGCCTGCCTGGCGCTCTTTCTCTGCGGTATTCTCTTCGGCGGCGGGCAGGTCCGGCTGTATATGGTCCTCTGGCTGACCTTGGGCGCCACGGCCTATTTTGCCGTGCTGAGCGGGAAAATGCGGCGGCTTTTGGCCGCCCTGGCCCAGGGGATCGGGAAAATTTTCCGGGTCCTGCTGGCCCCGCTTCGGTGGCTTTCTGCTGTCCTCCTGGGTCCGTGGATATATTTTTTCGGAGATGCGAAAATTTTTTTGAAAAAAGTCTTTTCTTTTTCAGCTGTCAGTAGTAAAATGTACCATCTAGTAAAACCAAGGAAACACAGCGGCAAGGCCGGACCCCCTTGCCACGGAACCCAAGAAAGGGAGGCATCCTCTCATGTTCCGATCCAAACCGGTTGGTCTTCTCTTGAAGATCCTCTGTCTGATCCTGGTGGTGTACATGGTGCTCACGTTCCTGCACGTTCGTCGGCAGATCAGCGACACCAAAAACACCATCGAAACTCTGACCCAGCAGGTCAACGACCAGACGCAGACCAATACCGAGCTGTCCAACGCCATCGAAAACCGCGATGACCCCTCCTATATTGAGGACATCGCACGGGAAAAGCTGGGCCTGGTCACGTCCAACGACCGGGTGTTTTACATCACCGACTAAGAGCCACCCGCTCTTTTTTGGCTCGTCACCGAGCAATCATTACGAGGAGGATACACACCATTTATGGAAATCAGTGTAGGCGCAATTCTGGAAGGAACCATCAAAAGTATCACCAAGTTCGGCGCGTTCGTCACCCTGCCCGGGGGCCGCTCCGGTTTGGTCCACATCTCTGAGATCGCCCATTCCTATGTGGAGAACGTCAGCGACTTTCTCTCCGAGGGGCAGACCGTAAAGGTCAAGGTCGTCAACATCGACGAGGCCGGGCGCATCAATCTCTCCATCAAGAAAGCTACGCCCCCTCCTCCCCGTCCCCAGGGCTTCAGCCGGGACCGGCAGAACCGCTCCTCCGACTTTCGGGGCGGTAACCGCAGCGGCTCCGCCCCCCAGGGTGGCCGCAGCTACAACAACGGCGGCGGGCAGTCCTCCGGCAACCGTTCCGGCGGCCGCAACTACCGCCACGACGCCCGCTCCGCTGCCCCCCAGTCCGCAGGCCCCGCCGACTTCGAGGCTCGCCTGAAGCAGTTCATGCAGGCCTCTGACAGCCGTCTGTCTGACCTCAAGCTCAACGACCGCCGCTCCTCCCGCCGCGGTGGCCACCGCTGAGCTTCTTCAAGTGAAACCCCAAGATTTCCCCCGCCCCCGGCTCCGGCCGGGGGTGTTCTTCTGCCCGGATGCCCAGAGCCTCGGCCCATAAAAAATGCGTGCTTTCCCAACCTTCGGAAAAGCACGCCAGCAGGAGAATGGAATGAACGATAACACGACGGGATACATCGACCGCCTGACTTTATAGTATTCCATTTTCTTCCAAACGTCAAGAGGGAGAATCCGTCTTCTTTCGTCGAATCAACAGACTTTCGTCTTTTTCCCAAAAACAGCGTGACATTTTCCGGAAGGTATGGTATACTATGCCCGTAAGGAAGGGAACACTCCCCCGTCCTTGCCCTTACGAAAGGAGCTGACACATATGAAATTCACCTTTACCGACAAGAAAGTGAACATCCCCAACCGGGTCCACACTTACGCTGAGAAAAAGATCGGCAAGCTGGACCGCTACTTCCAGACCGAGCCGGAAGCCTCCATCGTCTTCAGCGTGGAGAAAGGCCGCAATAATCTGGAGGTCACCATCCGCTCCGCCTCCACCGTCATCCGTGTTGCGGAGAGCACCTCTGATATGTTTGTCACCATCGATGCCGCCGTGGCCTCCATCGAGCGCCAGCTGCGTAAGAATAAATCCCGTCTGGAAAAGCGCCTGCGCAAAGAAGCCTTCGAGGTTCCCGACGACGCCTACTTCGTCCCCGAAAGCGACGTCGACGAGGAAGCCGCTTACCAGATCGTCCGCACCAAGCGTTTCTTCTTCCGCCCCATGAGCGTCGAGGAAGCCATCCTCCAGATGAACCTGGTGGACCACACCTTCTTCGCCTTCCGCAACGCCGACGAGGGCGGTGCCTTCTCCGTCGTCTACAAGCGCAACGACGGCGGCTACGGCATCATCATTGATGAGGACTGAGTCTGACCTAACACACCTACTCCGGCCCGGCAGGACATCCTGCCGGGCCGTTTTTTTG
>OFMO01000209.1_pt1 | contig 53739 bp, 48 predicted proteins | sample 1541821 | NCBI WGS metagenome assembly OFMO01 (sample SAMN04209253, study PRJEB22552) | human gut metagenome | biome: gut; material: feces | host: Homo sapiens | place: USA: Oklahoma | reverse complement strand
GGGCTCGAACCTATGACCCTCTGCTTGTAAGGCAGATGCTCTCCCAGCTGAGCTATGATCCCATATGTTCGTCCGTTTTACAACCGACTTCGTTATTATACAATTATCTACTTCTAAATGTCAACTATTTTTTTCATTTTTTTGTTTTATTTTTTACCATTTTTCATTCGATACCATTGAACAGACAAGCGCTGAAAAAAGAATCGTTTGGATTCTTTTTCCAGCGACCGACCACACAACCTATATCATTCAACATTTTCGCATAAATCAGAAAAATCTCCGGATTGCTCCGAAGATCTTTCTGATTATATTTTACATAGAGGATATGTCTTATACAATTCCCTGAGCCTGCATTGCGTCTACAACTTTTTCAAATCCAGCAATGTTAGCACCTACTACATAGTTTCCTTCTGCTCCATAACGTTTTGCTGCGTCTGCTGCGTTATGGCAGATATTTACCATGATGTTCTGAAGTTTTGCATCAACTTCTTCGAATGTCCAGCTGAGACGTTCGCTGTTCTGTGACATCTCAAGTGCTGATGTAGCAACACCACCTGCATTAGAAGCTTTACCAGGTGCGAATATTACACCGTTCTCCTGCAGATACTGTGTAGCTTCCAGTGTGGTAGGCATGTTAGCTCCTTCTGCTACTGCAATGCATCCGTTTGCAACAAGCTGTTTTGCATCTTCAAGATGAAGTTCGTTCTGTGTTGCGCAAGGAAGAGCGATATCAACTTTTACTGACCATACACCGCGTCCTTCATGATATTCTGAATTTGGACGGTAATTCTTGTATTCTGTAAGTCTTGCTCTCTTCACTTCTTTGATTTCTTTCAGTGCTGCAACATCGATTCCTTCCGGATCATAAACCCATCCTGTAGAGTCGCTGCATGTTACAACTTTTGCACCCATCTGCTGTGCTTTTTCAATTGCGTAAATAGCAACGTTACCGGCTCCGGAAACAGCAACTGTCTTGCCAGCGATGTCTTTTCCTGCAAGTTTGAGCATTTCGCGTGTAAAATACAGAAGTCCGTATCCTGTAGCTTCTGTACGTGCAAGGGATCCACCGTAGCTGAGTCCTTTACCTGTAAGAACACCTTCTGATAATCCACGGATTCTCTTGTACTGTCCGTACATATATCCGATCTCTCTTGCACCTGTTCCGATATCTCCGGCCGGTACATCTGTGTCTGCTCCGATATATTTGCAAAGCTCTGTCATAAAGCTCTGGCAGAATGCCATAACTTCACGATCTGATTTTCCTTTCGGATCGAAATCTGATCCACCTTTACCTCCACCGATCGGAAGACCTGTCAGAGAGTTTTTGAAGATCTGTTCGAATCCAAGGAATTTGATAATTCCGATATTTACTGAAGGATGAAGACGCAATCCTCCTTTATATGGTCCAATTGCACTGTTAAACTGTACACGGTATCCTGTATTAACCTGAACCTGACCTTTATCATCTACCCACGGTACGCGGAATTTGATCTGTCTTTCCGGTTCAACGAGTCTTTCAAGAAGAGCGTCTCTTCTGTATTCTTCTTCATGAGCTTCTACAACTGCACGAAGAGATTCCAGAACCTCTTTTACTGCCTGATGAAATTCTGGTTCATCTGGGTTTTTCTTTACTACAAGTTCAATTACTTCATCAACATAAGACATACTACTCAATACCTCCTGAATGTTCTTTTACAAAAATGTGACTTTGCACACTTCTTTGCTAAAAAAAGAGGGACAAACAAATGTCTGTCCCTCCGGAACACCTTTGTTCTTTAACAGAGTAAAGCATTCAGGCGCCTGTGTCAAGATTTTTTTGCATATTTTTTAATTTTTATGAATTTCCACTACATTTTTGTTTCAAATACAGCTGATTTTCATTTTTTTTCTTGATACTTCTTCTCTTTTTTGCAAGTTCGTGTCGACAATCTTGCATTTTCGTCTCATTCGAAGCATTTTATTCCAGATTTCCCGTCTTATTTGAAATATTTCACACCGGATTCAAAGATCTTCATATCCTGCTCACCATAAATATTGATTGCCACGGAATCTGCACGACGTTCTGAATGTGCCATCTTACCAAGCACACGGCCATCCGGACTTGTGATACCTTCAATTGCGCGATAAGAACCATTGACGTTCCATTCTTCGTCCATAGATACATTTCCGTCAAGGTCACAGTACTGTGTTGCAACCTGTCCGTTTGCAAAGAGCTTGTCAAGCCATTCTTCACTTGCAACAAAACGTCCCTCTCCGTGGGATGCCGGATTGGTATAAACTCCGCCAAGCTCTGCCCCCTGCAGCCATGGTGACTTGTTGGTAACAACTTTCGTGTAAACCATCTTGGAAATATGGCGTCCGATGGTATTGTAGGTCAGTGTCGGAGAATCCGGTGTCTGTCCCACAACTTCTCCGTAAGGAACCAGACCAAGTTTAACCAGTGTCTGGAATCCGTTACAAATACCAAGTACAAGACCATCTCTTTCGTTCAGAAGTTTTTCTACTGCTTCTTTGAGTTTTGCATTCTGGAATGCAGTTGCAAAGAATTTTGCTGAACCATCTGGTTCGTCACCAGCTGAGAATCCGCCCGGGAACATGATGATCTGGGATTTTGCAATTTCTTTTTCAAATGTATTCACAGAATCTACGATATCTGCTGCATCCATGTTACGGAATACTTTTGTGATGACCTTTGCACCTGCTCTTTCAAATGCTTTTGCACTGTCATACTCACAGTTTGTTCCCGGGAATACCGGGATAAATACAGTCGGCTGTGCAATCTTGTGTCCGCAGATCACAATGTCTTTTGTATCATACAGCGGAGATTCTACCTTTTCGTCAGAAGCTTCGTCAGATACCGTACGGAATACCTGTTCCAGAGTTCCTGTCCATGCATCTTCTGCTTCTTTCAGTGTGATTTCTGTATCTCCAAATGCGAATTTCGCATCATCTGTCACTTCACCGATCACAGTGTAAGAAATGGAGAGTTCTCCAACCTTGTCTGCCGGAACTTCTGCTACGATGTCACCGAATGCAGGTGCAAAAAGTTCTCTTGCATCCATGCTGTGTTCGATCTTCACACCCATTCCGTTACCGAATGCCATCTTACTGACAGCTGCGATCACTCCATGGCGGTCAAGTGCGTAAGCCGATACGATCTTTCCGTTGTGGATATCATCAGCGAACTTACCGTACTGATCCATTACCTGTTCATATACCGGAAGCTCATATTCATCTTTTTCAATCTTCATCCATACAAGTTTATTACCTGCTTTTTTCAGTTCCGGAGTAATGATATCTCCTTCTTTGGCAATGTCAACTGCAAAGGATACCAGTGTCGGCGGTACATCGATATGTTCAAATGTTCCGGACATGCTGTCCTTTCCTCCGATTGACGGAAGTCCGTAAGCAATCTGTGCCTTATATGCACCAAGCAGTGCTGCAAATGGCTGACTCCATCTTTCCGGATCCTCTGTCATTCTGCGGAAATATTCCTGGAATGTAAAACGGATCTTGCTGTAATCTCCACCACAAGCCACGATCTTAGCCATAGACTCTGTGACAGCATAGACAGCTCCGTGATACGGACTCCAGCTTGACAGATACGGATCAAATCCATAACTCATCATCGTAACGGTATCGCATTTACCATGCATAACCGGAAGCTTTGCAACCATACTCTGCGTCTCTGTCATCTGGTATTTTCCACCGTGAGGCATGAAAACTGAGCCTGCTCCGATGGATCCGTCGAACATTTCAACCAGACCTTTCTGCGAGCATACATTCAGATCTTTCAGAGTACCCAGCCATTTTTCTTTTACATCGCCAACCTCAACCTGTTTCTTAAGGATGGTATCTTCTCTTGAAGGAATATCAACTTTAACCGTTGTCTCCTGGTGTGCACCGTTGGTGTTCAGGAAGGCACGGGAAATATTTACAATCTCTTTTCCTCTCCATGAAAGAACAAGTCTCGGATCTTCGGTAACAACTGCAACCTTTACCGCCTCCAGATTCTCTTCTTTTGCATAGCCAAGGAATTCATCTACATCCTTCGGATCTACCACAACAGCCATACGCTCCTGGGATTCAGAAATTGCAATCTCTGTTCCGTCAAGACCTGCATATTTTTTCGGTACTTTGTCCAGATTGATCTGAAGACCATCTGCAAGTTCTCCGATTGCAACAGATACTCCGCCTGCTCCGAAGTCATTACACTTCTTGATCAGCTTGCTGACTTCTTCTCTGCGGAACATTCTCTGGATTTTACGTTCGGTCGGCGCATTACCCTTCTGAACCTCAGCTCCACATGTCTCGATGGATTCTTCGGTATGAACTTTGGAAGAACCGGTTGCTCCACCACAGCCATCACGTCCGGTACGTCCGCCAAGAAGAATGATGATATCTCCCGGATCCGAATTTTCACGGATAACTGCACGTCTCGGAGCAGCACCCATAACCGCACCGATCTCCATTCTCTTTGCCACATAATCCGGATGATAGATCTCTTTTACCAGTCCGGTTGCAAGTCCGATCTGATTACCATATGAGCTGTATCCATGTGCTGCACTACGCACCAGTTTCTTCTGCGGCAGCTTTCCTTTCATCGTCTCTTTTACAGATACGGTCGGATCTGCTGCACCGGTTACACGCATTGCCTGGTATACATAAGTACGTCCTGACAGCGGGTCACGGATTGCTCCACCAAGGCAGGTAGCTGCACCACCAAATGGTTCGATCTCGGTCGGATGGTTGTGTGTCTCGTTCTTGAAGTTGACAAGCCACTCTTCTTCCACACCATCTACTTCAACCGGGACAACGATACTGCAGGCATTGATCTCATCGGATTCTTCCTGATCCTGAAGTTTGCCTTCTTTTTTCAGCTTCCGCATTGCCATCAGTGCAAGATCCATCAGGCATACAAATTTGTCTTCGCGTCCTTTAAAGATCTCACTGTGTGTCTGAAGGTATTCTTTATAAGTATCTTCCATCGGCTTTCTGTAATCGCCATCACCGAAGGATACTTCTGTAAGTTCTGTTGAGAATGTAGTATGACGGCAGTGGTCAGACCAGTAAGTATCCAGAACACGGATCTCTGTCATAGATGGATCTCTGTGTTCCTCCCCTTTGAAATAATTCTGGATGTGCTGGAAATCCTTGAATGTCATAGCAAGTCCAAGAGAACTGTATAACTCTTTCAGTTCCGCTTCCGGCATATCTTTGAATCCGTCAAAAATCTTTACATCTGCAGGTTCTTCAAATTTCGTAACCAGTGTCTCCGGTTTTTCAAGTCCTGTCTCTCTGGAATCCACCGGGTTGATGCAGTGTGCCTTGATAGCTTCCATCTCTTCTTCGCTGATCTCACCTTCGATCACATAAGTGGTCGCTGTCTTGATAACCGGCAGCTCATCCTCTTTGATAAACTGTACGCACTGAACAGCAGAATCTGCTCTCTGATCAAACTGTCCAGGAAGAAATTCTACAGAAAAAATGTGGTCACTTTCTTCGCGCGGGAAGTCCTCTCTGTAAAGCACATCTACCGGTGGTTCTGCAAACACACCGTTGCATGCTCTTTCAAATGTTGCATCAGAAAGATTTTCCACATCATAGCGGATCAGTACACGTACATTCTTCACCGTCTTAATTCCAAGATAACTCTTCACCTCATGGCGAAGTTCTTTAGCCTGTACTGCAAATTCTGGTTTTTTCTCCACATATACACGTTTTACGCCCATAATTTCCTCCATTAGCTTTGGTAGTAATATTGAAACCGCATGCCTTGATCCGGCATAACGGCAGTTTCCTCGATTTTTATTTTACCACATCATCTTTTATAAGTACAATAAATATAACTAAATCTTTTTATAAGTATATCTTATTTATTACAATTATCGTGAATCGCATCTCTTATTTATCTTTTTCTGGACAATACTGCAGACAAAAGATACGATTAAAAACACAGCAAAAATACTTCCGATCCTCATCACCATATCATAGAAAAAGCCCTCCGGAAGCATCCGGATCATATAGTCTTCTGCCGGATCAAGGATCCATAAGTTATTGTTAAAGAAAATATGATGAAAGATCACGAAATATTTGTTAAAGTCTCTTGAGAACAGAAATCCTGCCACCGCGGTAAGTGCCAGAAATACCGCCAGCACCCGCTGATACATCTGCGGGATCAGTCTCTTCCAGTCTGCTTTCATAAGCACAAGTGCCGCCATTGAAAAAAGCAGTACGATGATCGCTCCCCTCCGGATTGCAAGTCCGCCAAGAAAAAGTCCCTGCACATCTGCCATATGAAGCCGGTCCTTCTCATTGAAAAAATCCTGTATATTTCCTTCCACTTCCGTCTCAATACTCAGTTTCTTCTCGTTGCCCCGCAAATAAGACATCATGAATTTTGTCACCTTCATAATATCCGGCATCTCCATATAAAGTTCATCCGCTACCTTATATTTTTCATATTCTTTTTCATAAAAATTCCAGTCTCCGTATGCACCGATCTCAAAACTGCTGATCAGCAGGATCACGATCAGTGAAATACCCGGCAAAATCGCCAGGATTTTATGCAGCCATTTTTTTTTTGCCATCCTTTTTCTCCTTCTCTTTTTTGTCTATAGTTTAGCAACCCTGTCTTCATTTGTCAAAAATGGTTTTCTCTTGAAATTTTATTTTTTATCACTTATAATACTAATAGGTTTTATAAGGAGGACTAATAATGGATATCAACTATGAATTATATAAAGTATTTTATTATGTTGCAGACACGCTCAGCTTTTCTGAGGCTTCCAAGCAGCTCTTTATTTCACAGTCCGCTGTCAGCCAGTCCATTAAAGCACTGGAAAAGAAACTGGATCAGGTTCTTTTCATCCGAAGCACAAAAAAAGTTCAGCTCACCCCGGAAGGCGAGATCCTTCTGCGTCATATCGAACCGGCGATCAATCTGATCAAGCGCGGGGAATCCCAGATCATGGAAACAGCCTCTACCGGCGGTCAGATCCGCATCGGTGCCAGCGACACCATCTGCCGGTATTTTCTGGTTCCTTATCTGGAACGTTTCCACAAAGCTTTCCCTAACGCACATATAAAAGTGACCAATGCCACTTCGATCAAGTGTACGGAACTTCTTGAGAACGGTCAGGTAGATCTCATTGTCGCTAACTATCCGAACGTTTACCTTGGCAGTCTTGCCTCCTTCCGAAAGATCCGTGATTTTCACGATGTCTTTATCGCAAACCAGTCCTTTGCGGAACTGCAGGGGAAAAAGCTTTCCCTCAAAGAACTGCAGCGTTATCCGATCATCATGCTGGACAGAAAAAGTACAACCAGTGAATTTCTGCATTCTCTCTTCCAGCAGCATCAGTTGGATCTGGTTCCTGAAATCGAGCTGAGCAGCAACGATCTTCTGATCGATCTCGCACGGATCGGACTTGGCATCGCTTTTATTCCGGACTACTGTGTACCAAAGAATTCCGACCAACTCTTTGTCGTCCAGACCGAAGAACAACTTCCAAAGCGTCAGCTGGTTGCCGCATGGAACGGACATGTTCCGGTTTCCCGCGCGACTCAGGCATTTCTGGATTACTTTAATACATAAAAAGTTTCTTAATTATCCGTCTGTTTTTCCCAGAACAGACGGATTTTTTCTTCCACAATGTCTAACCGGCATCTTTCACAGTCCGCCCATTCTTTCGGGAAAATCTCTTTCCCCTTCTCCCTCTGAAAACGCTCATCCAGAAGAAGTATCACTCCGCGGTCATCCTCTGTGCGGATCACCCTTCCTGCCGCCTGCAAAACCTTGTTCATCCCCGGATACCGGTAAGCATAGTCAAACCCGTAAAGTCCCTTCTGGTCAAAATAGCTTTTCAGGATTTCCCGCTCATTGCACACCTGCGGCAGCCCTGTTCCGATGATCAGTGTCCCGATCAGCTTCTCATTTGTCAGATCGATTCCTTCTGAGAAAATCCCGCCAAGAACTCCAAAACCGATCAGACTTTTCTCTCTTCCCATTTCAAATGCACGCAGGAAATTTTCCCGTTCTTCTTCATCCATGTGCTTCTGCTGAATAACCAGTTCCATCTCTTCTTCATCTGATGCAAGAAGCTGTGTAAATTCCTGATACACATCTTCCATAAACCGGTAAGACGGAAAAAAGATCAGATAATTCCCCATTTTTGCTTTCACTACCCGAAAAATGTATGTCGCATATCGTTGATACATTTCCCTGGAACGCATGGTGTAACGGGTACTCACATCCACACCATTCATAAGCAGTCTCTTCTTTGTATCAAACGAAGAATCAATGTAGACCGCATAGTTGTCTTTTTCCGTACTCAGAAGTCTTTTGTAATACTGGATTGGCAGAAGTGTTGCCGAAAAGAATACAGCACTGTTCCCCTTATCCAGACATTTCTGCAGATTTGCCGCCGGGTTAACACAAAACAACTTCAGAACAAATCTTCCATTCTCCTGATACTCCGTATAGATGACATAGTTCTCATCCAATCCATCATATATATTCAGGAAAGACCTCACTTGAAAATAAAAATCCAATACGGTTTCCCGGACTTCTTTATCCACACATTCCTCGAGATACCGGTCTGTCTCAGATAGTACATTCATAAGCTGGATTCCAAAATGCGAAATATTGTCCAGCACCTTATAGTTTCCACACTCTTTTTTCATTGCCAGAAGAATCTTATTGCATGCCTCCAGTCTTTTTGCAAACCGCGGTGCTTCTCCCTTTACCAGTTTCTTCACCGCAAGAAAGTCCTCCTTGCATAACTCTGTACTGTACATCTGCCGTCCACGTTCTACCAGATTGTGTGCCTCATCGATCAGAAACAAATATCCTCCAGCGCCACCTTCTGCAAAGAAACGCCTGAGCCGGGCATCCGGGTCAAACACATAATTATAATCGCAGATCACACCATCCACCCAGGTCGACACATCCAGTGCCATTTCAAATGGGCAGACCTTATGCTTTCTTGCCTGCGCTTCCAACACTTCCCGGCTCATCACATCTTCCTGCATCAAAAGCTCATAGACCGCGTCATTTACCCGATCAAAATGCCCTTTGGCATATGGGCAGTCATCCGGATTGCAGCTTGTCTCCTCACAGAAACAGATTTTTTCTTTTGCCGTTAAAGTGATCACCTTGAACTTCAGATTCTGTTCCCGTAAGGTTTCGAATGCCTGCTCCGCCACCGTCCGGGTGATTGTCTTTGCCGTCAGATAAAAAATCTTCTCACCCAGTTCTTCTCCAACCGCTTTCACTGCCGGAAATACCGTTGAAATCGTCTTCCCCACTCCGGTTGGTGCCTGGATGAACAACTTTTTCTTCCGAAGAATCGTCCGGTAAACAGATACCGCAAGCTCTCTCTGCCCTTTACGATATGGAAACGGAAATTCAATCCCTTTAATAGATGCATTTCTTGCCTTTCTCCATTCAATCTGGAACTTTGCCCATTTTTCATACTGTCGAATCACTTCATCGAACCAGACTTTCAGTTCATTACTCTGATAAGAATACTGAAACCTTTTCACCTCTTCCGTCTCCATCTGGCAATAGGTCATCTGTACCCCGATCTCATCCGCCCCTTCCTGTTCTGCTACCATGCTGGCATAACATTTTGCCTGTGCCAGATGAATGCCTGCCGGCTCCTGCACCCGGTCAAGTTCCCGCAGAACACCCTTGATCTCATCTACCATGACCTGCTCTTTTGTATGAATCAGTCCATCGGCACGTCCTTCTATTTTCAAAGTAAACCCATCACAGACGATCTCTGTCTTAAGAGGTACCTCCGCCTGATAATCCGATCCCATCTGTCTCTGGATCTTCCGGTGAATCCGACTTCCCATCTGCATATTCTCCGGATCTTGTCCGCCTCCTGTTCGATTGTCAATATCCCCTTCTCTTAAAATAAACTCCACAAGGTTTCGCACCGAAATCCGGATCACCGGGAGATTCTCGTCCATGTTCTTTCTGCCTCCGCTTTTTGCTACCTGTTATCATACCATAAACACATGTTCCTTGCCAATTGTATCCGTCCTGTCATGATATAGCTTTTCACATTTTCCGTGCCTCTATAGCTAAAAAACCCCGGCGATCATCACCTCGCCGGAGCTTTCTTCTTAATTGAACTTGTCAATGATGTTTTTAAGATACTGGTTGTCTGCCTCATAGAACTTCTCCTGTTCTACAATCTCGGCAAGTTTCGGATCGATCGGCATCTTTCCGAGTACTTCTACCCCAAGTTTTTCTGCAATCTCGTCAATGTGGCTTTCCCCAAATACAGATATTTTCTTTCCACAGTCCGGACATTCCAGATAACTGTAGTTTTCCACCAGTCCGAGAACCGGTATGTTCATCTTCTTTGCCATATTGTAAGCTTTCTCTACGATCATCTGTACCAGATCCTGTGGAGAAGTCACGATCACAACGCCGTCTACCGGAAGTGACTGGAATACCGTAAGAGGAACATCCCCTGTTCCCGGTGGCATATCAACAAATAAGAAATCCAGATCTCCCCACATTACATCAGTCCAGAACTGGGTTACTACTCCTGCGATCACCGGTCCTCTCCAGATGACAGGATCTGATTCGTGTTCCAGAAGCAGATTGACCGACATGATCTTCGTGCCGTCTTTTGCAACGCACGGGAACATTCCCGCCTCACTTCCGACTGCACTTCCATGCACTCCATACATCTTCGGGATAGATGGTCCTGTGATATCCGCATCCAGAATACCAACTGAATATCCCTGCTGTACCATCATACGTGCAAGAGATGCTGTCACCATTGATTTGCCGACTCCACCTTTACCGCTGACTACTCCAATTACTTTTTTTACCTGTGAATACGGATTTGCCGGTGCTTTCAGATCTTTCTTCACACTGCTGCATGAACCCGCATGTGCACAGGAAGAACATGATTCCGGCGAACATCCGCTGTTTTGCTCTTCTGCCATAACGCCAAACCTCCTAATTTTTAGGATTTATAAATCCTATTCTTCTACTACTGCGATCACTTCAATTTCGCAAAGAAGATTCTTTGGAAGTGTCTTCACAGCAACACAGCTTCTGGCTGGTTTTGATGTGAAATATTTTGCATAAACTTCGTTAAATGCAGCGAAGTCTCCCATATCAGCAAGGAAACAAGTCGTCTTTAATACTTTATCAAAAGAAGTTCCTGCTTCTTCAAGGATCGCTCCGATATTCTTGCATACCTGATCAGCCTGTCCTTCGATGGTATCTGCTTCTACGGTATCAGTAGCCGGATTGATCGCAATCTGTCCTGCTGAATAAAGGATTCCCCCGTGTACATATCCCTGGGAATATGGTCCAAGTGCTTTTGGTGCTTTTTCTGTTGATACTAATTTCATGTTATAAATCTCCTTTTCAAATATATTCTTTCTCTAGCATATCACATCTGCCTCAAAATTCCAAATTTATTTTCGCATACAATGTTATTCCAGCTCTGCTTTTTCTCTCGTCACATTCTGAATCCATTTATAGCTCCGGTAGCGCATGACTGTGATCGGTACTTTGATCACCTCATCACTCATCAGAAGGATATAAACAACCTGCACCGGCGCATGAAAGACAAAGGCAGCGATCATACCAAGCAGAATAGAACATCCCCACATGGTAGACACATCCAGGATCAGACCAAACCTGGTATCTCCTCCTGCCCGGAATACACCCACCACAAGGGTCGTATTGATCGCCTGGCAGAGTGTAAAGTAAGACATAACAAAAAACATAAAATAAAGATACCCCTGCGCTTCCTGTGAGAGTGTCATCACATGATTTGCAATCGGAGCAGCTATCAGAATGATGCCGCCTCCTACCGCACCGGTAATAATACTCAGCCACAAAAATCTTTTTCCATACTCTTTTGCCAGATGAAACTCTTTTGCACCGATGGTTTTACCAAGATAAATGGCAGTTGCATTGGATACACCAAAGGCAACCACCGTTGCCAGCTGTCTTGCAACCTGAGCAACAGAATTTGCTGCCACCGCAGCACTTCCCAGATGACCGATCACTGCTGTATTCGCAGTAGAACCAAGTCCCCACATCATTTCATTCAAGATCACCGGACTCGCATAAATCAGAAAGTCTTTTAGAAGCACCTTGTCGATCTTACGCATATAGACCGGGTGAAATCTAACGTCATGGTTTTTTACTTTTGCATACCAGATTACAATGATAAGTTCTACGATCCTTGCTGTCAGAGTTCCGATTGCCGCACCCATAATTCCCATCTTCGGTAAACCAAATAAGCCAAAAATAAGAAGCGCATTTACCAGGACATTACAAATTAGTGACGCGCTGTAGACAACCGTTGCAATCACAACCTGCTCGATGCTCCGCATAATGTAAAGATAGACCTGCGTTGCCGCCATCAGGACATAGGAAAGCGCCACGATCCGCAAATATTTCACACCTTCTGCGACCACGGTCGGGTCACTGGTATAGATATGAAGCAGCACTTCCGGAATGATTTCCGCAACAATGGTAAAAAGAGCTGCACAGCTGACACCGATGGTCATTCCCATTCCAAGGATTTTTTCAATCGTCTGTGTATCTTTCTTTCCCCAGTACTGTGCGGTCAAAACCGTTGCACCTGATGTTGTACCAAAAAGGATCAGTGTCATGACAAACTGTATCTGCCCTGCAAGGGATGCACCTGAAAGAACTTTTTCGCTGACTCTTCCAAGCATCAGCACGTCTGCCGCCGTCACACCCACATTGATCAGATTCTGAAGTGCCATTGGGATTACAAGTGTGAACACTTGTCTGTAAAATTTTCTCTTATTTATTTCCATCTTATTTTTCTGCCGCTTTCCGAAAAATCTGGTATACATCTTCGGCAGTAAGTTCTTTGATTTTTGAAAGTTTTACGGTATCATTTAATGTCGCCGCCATTGCAAGTTCCCGCAGATCTTCCTCTGATACTTCTCCGATCTCCAGTTCCTTTAAATTTGTCGGCATATGAATCTCACGGAAATATTCTACTGTCCGGCGAATTCCCTCTTTTGCGGCTTTCGCCACATCTTCTTCCTCTACGCCCCATACTTTTTTTGCGTAATGCGCAAATCTTTCTTCATCGTTTTTATAGACATATTCTGCCCAGGATCCCCAGACAGCTGAAAGGGTTGCACCATGCGCCTTATCATATTTTGCACCAAGTGCATGTCCGAGCTTATGTACAGAAAAATCTTTTGCTCTTCCGAGACCTGTCAGACCATTATGGGAAAGGCTTCCTGCCCACATGATTTCACTCATGGCATCGTAGTCTGTCGGATTCTCCAGACCTTTCTTTCCATTTTCAATCACAACCCGCAGAACTCCCTCTGCAATTTCATCTGTTATCTGATTTCTCGTATTTGGAATAAAATATCGCTCCAGTGTATGCATCATGATATCCACGATTCCGCACGCAATCTGATATTTTGGAAGCGTATAGGTAAGAACCGGATTCATAATCGCAAACTTCGGGCGGTTCAGGCTAGTGCTGATTCCTCCCTTTTTCCTTGTTTCTTCGTTTGTCAGAACTGCGGAATCGCTTGTTTCACTTCCTGCTGCCGCAATCGTAAGTACGCATCCTACCGGTGTCGATCTGGTAAGTATGATTTCACCTCCCCAGATTTCCTCCAGAGACCAGTCCGGGTTTGCCACACCATGAGCGATTGCCTTTGCTGTATCAATAGAACTTCCACCGCCTACTGCAAGAAGAAAATCCGCACCGAACTCAATTGCTTTCTCAACGCCTTCCTGTGCATATGCCATCCGGGGATTTGGCTTTACTCCGCCAAATTCCTCATACGCAAGTCCTTCTTTTTCCAGTGCTTCTTCTACCTGCGCAAGAAGTCCGCTTTTCTTTACACTTCCACCGCCATATACGATAAATACACGGCTTCCGCCCCATTTCTTTACTTCTTTCCCAACTTCTGCCTGTGTGTTTTCTCCAAACAGGATTTCTGTCGGGGTATACTGTATAAACTTTTGCATTTTACCTCTCTCCTTAAAAAAATCCGAACCGTTCAATAAAGATTGCGGTTCGGACTAAATCTTTCAGTCTTATCTTATAACCATACTTTTCCGGTATGTTCGCCATTGATTACATAGTATACTGCATAATCTTCCGGTTTTACATAAAGCTCAATACTCTTGATCTCGGAAATTTTATGTTTCTGTTTTGTCCAGTCTTTTTTTACTGAAGCAATCATATCTTTTGTGTTTACTTCTTTTTCACCATACTGAAGAACAACTTCTGTTTTGATTTCTTTCTTTGCCGCAGATTTTTTTGCTGTTGTTTTTGGTGCTGCTTTCTTTACTTCTTTTGTAACTTTCTCTGCAGTTTTCTTCACTTCTTTTGCAGCTTTTTCAGCTGTTTCTTCTACTGTTTTTTTCACTTCTCCTGCAGCTTTTTTTACCTCCTGCGCTTTCTTTTCAACAGTAGCCTTTACTTCTTTCGGCTGTGCTTCTTTTTTAGCAGTTTCTTTTACTTCTTCTACTTTTTCGCTGACTTTATCTTCTGCTGCTTTAACTGCTGTTTTTACTTCTTCTTTAGTTTCTGCCGCTGCCTTTACCTCTGCTGCCTTTGTTTCTTTTATCTGTTTTTTCAGTGCCATATTGGTTTGCCCTCCTTAACCGTTAAGCCTTACTATTTTAAATCCGCAAAACTGACAATACGCTGTGTTATCATTTGCTCTTTGACATTATAGCATACTAAATGAAAAAAGTCACATTTTTTCATTTAATTTTACTTGCCTCCGTGTTATACTATAAAAAGACGAGAAAAGGAGGTACGTGTTATGGGTATTTTAGTAGCACTAATCGGTGTAGCAATCATCGCCGCTGTCGTTGTTGCTTCTTTCACTGCCGTTCTCGGAGGTGTCATCGGAGGAGAACTGGAAGACGAAGAAGAATAAAAAAGGTGGCTGTGAAAAATTCAATCGAGTTTTTCACAGCCACCTTTTTATTATTCTTCAAATGTTTCTTTTAACTTATCCATGAACCCTTTTTTCTTAGCTTTACCCTTCGATTCAGAAGCCGGCTCTTCCTGGTTCAGTGTATTTCCTGTCAACTGATCAAAATGTCTAAGCACTTCTTTGGCTTCCGGACTTAATTTTTCCGGGGTCTGAATAACCAGCGTAACATAATGATCACCTCTGACCTGAGGATTTCTCAAAGAAGGTACCCCTTTTCCTTTCAGGCGTACTTTTGTATCAGTCTTAGTTCCCGGTTTTACGGTATAGATCACATCACCATCAACCGTCTTGATTCGCACATCACCACCAAGTGCTGCCTGCGCAAACGAAATTGGTGCAGTCGAGAAAATATGAACATCCTGTCTCTGGAAGATTGGATGTCTGGAAACCGTAACTTCTACCAGAAGGTCTCCCCTCGGTCCGCCATTCACACCCGGTTCACCTTTCTCACGGATTCTTACGCTCTGACCATTGTCAATACCTGCCGGGATTGTGACTTTGATCTTCTTGCGGCTTGAAGTATAGCCTGTTCCACCACAGTCCGGACATTTCTCACGAATGATCTTACCCGTTCCATGACAGTCCGGACAGGTCTGCACATTCTGCACCGTTCCGAAGAACGACTGTGATGTATAAACAACCTGACCTTTTCCACCACATTTTGAACAGGTCTCCGGACTTGTTCCCGGTTTTGCTCCTGTTCCGTTACACTTTGTACATGGATCTTTCAGAACGATATCCAGTTCCTTCTCGCATCCAAAAATTGCTTCCTCAAATGTAATCCGGACACCTTTACGGATATTGGCGCCTTTCATCGGACCATTGTTCGCACGTCCGCCTCTTCTGCCACCGCCAAACAGATCACCGAAGATATCACCAAAAATATCACCAAAGTCTGCCCCGTTAAAATCAAAACCGCCATATCCACCGGCTCCGCCTGCACCGCCTTCAAACGCTGCATGACCAAACTGATCGTACTGACGCCGTTTATCTGCATCACTCAGAACAGCATAGGCTTCAGAAGCCTCCTTGAACTTCTTTTCGGCTTCTGCATCTCCTGGATTCATATCCGGGTGATATTTTTTCGCCAAAGCTCTGTATGCTTTTTTCAGAGTCGCATCATCCGCATCTCGTGATACGCCCAGGATCTCATAATAATCCCTTTTTGCCTCTGCCATAATCCTACCTCACTTAGATATTTCTCAAAGTATTTTAATACAGAATGTACCCTGGCACATTCTCATGCCCGCGCCGGCTCTCTGCAACATCTTCTTTGCACATGCAGTTCACCTAACCGGAGGCTTTTTATGTCATAAAAAACTATTTTTATTTATGATACATGAAATCTGCAAGACGGTATAATGCCGCCTTGCAGTTTCTCATCTTATCTTACGGATTAAACTTCTTTGTAATCTCCGTCAACTACGTCATCTCCGTTAAATCCTTCCGGAGCCGGTCCTGCTTCTGGTGCAGGTCCAGCCTGTGGTCCTGCCTGACCAGCCTGTGCGCCTGCCTGTTCGTAAACCTTTGTGAACAGTTTCTGAGCGCTTTCCATCAGTTTTTCTTTTCCTGCTTTGATTTCTGCAACCTGAGCATCTGTAAGTTCTTCTGTATTCGCTTTCGCAAGCAGATCTTTCAGAGCCTGTACGTCAGCTTCTACTGCTGCTTTGTCTGCTGCATCGATCTTATCTCCAACTTCGCCAAGTGCTTTTTCTGTCTGGAATACCATAGCGTCGGCATCGTTCTTAGCATCGATTGCTTCTTTACGTTTCTTATCCTGAGCTTCAAATTCAGCAGCTTCTTTTACAGCTTTGTCGATATCTGCATCAGACATATTAGATCCTGCTGTAATTGTGATGTGCTGTTCTTTTCCTGTTCCCAGATCTTTTGCAGATACATTTACGATACCGTTTGCATCAATATCGAATGTAACTTCGATCTGTGGGATTCCACGTGGAGCCGGCGGAATTCCATCCAGTCTGAACTGTCCGAGGGACTTGTTATCTCTTGCAAACTGTCTTTCACCCTGTACAACATTGATATCAACGGCTGTCTGGTTATCAGCTGCTGTAGAGAAGATCTGGCTCTTCTTTGTCGGGATTGTTGTGTTTCTCTCGATCAGTCTTGTAGCTACACCACCCATTGTTTCGATAGAAAGTGAAAGTGGAGTTACATCAAGAAGAAGGATGTCGCCTGCACCTGCATCTCCTGCAAGCTTACCACCCTGGATAGAAGCACCAAGTGCTACACATTCATCCGGGTTAAGGGATTTACTTGGTTCTTTTCCTGTCAGACGTTTTACTTCTTCCTGAACTGCCGGGATACGTGTAGATCCACCAACAAGAAGTACCTGACCTAAGTCTGCTGCTGTAAGTCCTGCATCAGAAAGTGCACGTCTTACCGGTTCCTGTGTCTTTTCTACAAGGTCACGTGTCAGTTCATCGAATTTAGCTCTTGTAAGAGTCATATCAAAATGCTTCGGTCCTTCAGCTGTTGCTGTGATGAACGGAAGGTTGATGTTTGTTGTTGTTGCAGAAGAAAGTTCTTTCTTTGCTTTTTCAGCTGCTTCTTTCAGTCTCTGAAGTGCCATTCTGTCTGTTGACAGGTCTACGCCTTCTTTTGCCTTGAAATCTGCAAGCATATAATCTGTGATCTTCTGGTCGAAGTCATCTCCACCAAGTCTGTTGTTACCAGCTGTAGAAAGAACTTCGATAACGCCGTCACCGATCTCGATAACAGATACATCAAATGTACCACCGCCAAGGTCGTATACCATGATCTTCTGTTCTTTTTCATTGTCAAGTCCATATGCAAGAGCTGCTGCTGTAGGCTCGTTGATGATACGTTTTACATCAAGGCCTGCAATCTTACCTGCATCTTTTGTAGCCTGACGCTGAGCATCGTTGAAGTAAGCCGGAACAGTGATAACTGCTTCCGTAACTTTTTCTCCAAGATATCCTTCTGCATCTGCTTTCAATTTCTGGAGGATCATAGCTGAAATTTCCTGTGGAGAATATTTCTTTCCATCGATGTCTACTTTATGATCTGTACCCATCTCACGCTTGATAGATGAGATTGTCTTTTCTGCATTTGTTACTGCCTGACGTTTTGCAGGTTCACCTACAAGACGTTCTCCTGTCTTTGTAAATGCTACTACAGATGGTGTAGTTCTTGCTCCTTCTGTATTTGCGATTACGACCGGCTGTCCACCTTCCATAACCGCTACACAACTGTTTGTTGTACCTAAGTCAATACCAATGATTTTGCCCATTATGAAGACCTCCTGTTAATATAATAAAAATTGTATTTTGCTTTGTTATTTATATAAAGTGTATCGTAAATGCGGTACACGGTATATCTTAGTTTGCTACCTTTACCATGCTGTGTCTTACGACTGAGTCACGGTACATATATCCTTTCTGGAATTCCTCGGCTACTACATTTTCACCAAGTTCTTCATCCTCCACATGCATCACTGCATTGTGGAAATTCGGATCGAATTCCTGACCAACTGCTTCGATCGGTTTTACTCCGATTCCTTCCAGTGTGCTCATCATTTGTTTATAGATCTTATCCATTCCATCTACGAACGGATCATCTTTCTTTTCTTCCGGTACGGACTGAAGTCCGCGTTCAAAGTTGTCTACAATCGGAAGAATTTTTTCTACAACATCTTTGGCTCCGATCTCATACATCGCTGACTTTTCTTTTTCAGTACGCTTTCTGTAATTATCGAACTCAGCCATGTGTCTCGTAAGTTTGTCTGTCAGATCTGCGATCTGCTCATCCTTTTTATCTTTTTTATTCTTCTTTTCAAACAGCTTCTTTTTCTTTGGTTCTTCAGCATCTTCGGAATTCGTCTCTTTACCAACAGCTTCTTCCTCTGTTGCTTCGGTTTCTTCCGCGTCTTCCGGTTCCTGCCCTTTTGCCTCCTGCTCTTTGGCTTCTGCCTCTGCAGCTTTCTTTGCTTCTTCCACTGCTTCTTTTACCATTTCTTCATTACTCATCTTTTTATCCAATGGTTCTTCCACCTTTCTTACTTCTTATTCGAGCTTTTTCGGCTCATCCCTGTGGAATATGTCATCCAGCTCTGCCATCAGTGTCTTAAGCGTCTTCATGACATGTTCATAATCCATTCGCTTCGGTCCGATGATTCCGATGGTTCCCTGCATGCCCTCGCCCAACTCATATGTTGCTGTGACTACGCTGCAGTCTTTCATGTTCTCCACATTCGATTCATCTCCGATGTATACCTGGATGTCTCTGTCTTCACCGCCGTTTGCCATTGACTTTGTTACCAGAGCGGCAAGCTGCTGCTTTTCTTCAAAAGCACTGATGATCTCCTGTGCGCTCTGCTTATCACTAAGCTCCGGATACTTGAAAATATTCGTCGCGCCACTGGTGTAAATCTCCATGTCGTCATCCAGCTGGATCACATTCGCTACTGCATCCAGGACACTGCTCATCACACCACTGTGGATCCCTGCCTGTTCTTTCAGTCTTGCGATCACTCCCAGATTGATCTGCTCTAGTGAAGTTCCGTTCAGCGAAGTATTCAGAAGCATATTCAGCTTCAATAGTGCTTCATTGCTGAGCGGCTCATCCAGTGTCACGATCTGGTTCTTTACAATGTTGCCTTCCATCACGATCACAACGATCAGCTGATGGTCATCAACCTGTGAAAGCTGGATAAATTTTAATTTGTTCCCGTTGTAAGTCGGAGTCGAAATCATCGTCGCATAATTCGTGTTGTTCGCAAGAACCTTTGCAACCTGCTTCAGAAGTTCTTCCATCTTGTCAGCCTTCTCAAGCATCTGACCTTTGATTTCGGTAATCTCCTGTTCTTTCTGGCTCATCAGCATATCCACATACCATCTGTAACCTTTATCCGACGGAATCCTTCCTGCTGATGTGTGAGGCTGCATGATATAACCAAGCTCTTCGAGATCTGCCATCTCATTCCGGATCGTTGCCGAACTTAAATTCAGATCCGTATACTTGGAAATCGTTCTGGATCCCACAGGCTCTCCGGTCTCAAGATAGTTCTTAATGATTGCATGTAAGATCTTCGTCTTCCGCTCATTAAGTTCCTGTATGGCTTCCATATGCTACCTCCTTTTTGTTATTAGCACTCGTTATGTCTGAGTGCTAACATTTTCTACGCTTATAAATGTACCACTTACTATTCACTTTGTCAACAGGGTTTATGATTTTTTTATTTTTAGTCCGGTTCCACCCGGATATGCTGTCGGATTCCAATTCAATCGGCAAACCATTCCGATGAGCCTCTGAAAGCGAACATTATGTCAGCAAAGGCTTCCATAATGTTCTGAGTCTCATCTCCATTGCCTCAAATGAATTGGAATCCGACAGCATATCCGGGTGGAACCTCACTCAAGCCTATAATAATCGACTTGATTTGGGCGCTTACAGGACATACTATAAAGGATTTACTTGCTTTTTTAACAATACTGTATTGCGTGGGGCGGAACTTAATGGCTGCGCCATTTTCGTCCGCAAATATTGGGATCGGACTGTTTGAAGATGATGTATTTTCTACTTCCTGGGATTAGGCTGTTTTGAGATGATGCATTTTCTACTTTCTGGGAGCTCCACACTTCCACTTAACCAACAACTGGCTGGAGCAACCGGTTTTTTCCGCACATCATCAGACTGGGGCGTCTCGTCTGTATGTTTTCTGTCTTCCAGGAAGAGGGTGGGGAGTTTGGGAGGAAAGGGGGCGGGGCGACCAGGCAGAAAAGAAGGGATTCCAATTCATTTGAGGCAATGTAGATGAGACTCAAATCATTGTGGAAGCCATTGCTGACACAATGATTGCTTTCGGAGGCTCATCGGAATGATTTGCCGATTGAATCGGAATCCCTTCTTTTCTGCCTGAACCGCCTGCTCCCTTCCTCCCAAACTCCCCACCCGACCGTCAAACCAAAAAATACACACCCCAGCCTCCCGGTCTGATGGTGTGCATTTCTTCTATTATATATAGTACATATCCTGACTGTATTCACTGTATTCCTGATATTTTTGTTCGAGGTCAGAGAGAAACAGATTCTCAAGAATATCCTGTAGTCCTCTGTTCAGACGTTCGATAACTTCACTCTGTACAGCCTGAGCCGCAGCTCTTCCGTTCTCGGCGCCTTCTACATCCTCTTCTTCGATGAGATAATCACCTTCCAGCGCACGTAATATTTCCGCAACCGAAATCTTTGTGGCAGGCTTCGCCAACAGGTATCCCCCCTGCGGTCCTTTCACGCTTTTAATGATTCCGGCTTTTCTGAGTGCCGCAAATACCTGTTCCAGATACTGCGGTGAAATACTGTTACGCTCTGCAATTGCTGCAAGTGCAACATGGGATTCTTTCGAGTATACGGACAGGTCGATCAGTGCCCGAAGTCCGTATCTGCTTTTCTTTGAAAAATTCATATTCTACTCCGTGAAGAGCGGTGTGGAATAATATCTGTCTCCGGTATCCGGAAGCAGTGCCACAATCGTCTTTCCTTTGTTTTCCGGACGTTTTGCAAGTTCGATCGCTCCATAAAGTGCGGCTCCCGAAGAAATTCCTACCAGGATTCCTTCTTTCTTTGCAAGCAGCTTTCCTGTTGCAAAAGCGTCATCATTTTCTACAGTAAATATTTCATCATATACAGTTGTGTTGAGTACGTCCGGTACAAATCCTGCTCCGATTCCCTGAATCTTGTGAGGACCACCTTTTCCTGTAGAAAGTACCGGTGAGCTTGCAGGCTCCAATGCAACGATCTTCACATCCGGATTCTGGGATTTCAGATATTCGCCGACACCGGTCAGTGTTCCACCTGTACCAACACCTGCGATAAACAGATCTACTTCTCCGTCTGTATCCTTCCAGATCTCTGGTCCGGTTGTCTTTCTGTGTACTTCCGGATTAGCCGGATTAACAAACTGTCCAGGGATATAGCTGCCCGGGATCTCTTTTGCAAGTTCATCTGCTTTTTCAATCGCACCCTTCATTCCCTTTGCGCCTTCTGTCAGAACAATCTCTGCTCCGTATGCTTTCAGGATGTTTCTTCTTTCTACACTCATTGTCTCCGGCATAGTAAGAATGATACGGTATCCTTTGACTGCTGCAATCGATGCAAGACCGATTCCCGTATTTCCCGAAGTAGGCTCAATGATAACAGAACCTTCTTTTAATAATCCTTTTTCCTCAGCATCCTCGATCATTGCTTTGGCAATTCTGTCTTTTACACTTCCGGCCGGGTTAAAATATTCCAGTTTCACAAGGATTCTTGCCTCTAATCCTAATTCTTCTTCAATATTTTTCACCTCTACAAGAGGAGTATTTCCAACAAGCTCTAAAGCACCATTATAAATTTTTGACATCGTAAGTTCTCCTTTCTTTCCTACTGTTTTGATAGGTTTAACTCGATGATGTCATTATATGCCTATAAAACCTATTTGTCAAGTATACTTTATATTTTTCTGATTTTCCAAATTTTACTCTTCCAGTAGAAACTCTACAAACACACTGTTGCTGACATCGATCCCCCGTTTTGTAAGCCATACTCTGTCATCATCTTGCTCAAGAAGCTTTAAGCTTTCCAGTTTGCAGATCGGTTCACCGTAAATATCCTCCAGACTTTTCCCAAAATACTCTGAAAATTCTTTTTTTGAGATTCCGTTCATTTTCCGCAGTCCAAGAAACATAAATTCCTCCATCTCCTCAGTTTCTGTCAGAAGCTCTGCCTGAAATTTGTTCCTGTAGGAATGTGCATACTCCCTTAACTGATCCGGGTTCGTGTAGCGACTCATTTTTCCTTCCAGCTTCCTGCATTTTCCAATCATATCCCCGGGAACCAGAGATGCCGCACCAATTCCAAATCCCAGATACGGAATTCTCTCCCAATATCCCAGGTTGTGTCGGCAAGCATATCCCTCCTTAGCATAATTGGAAATCTCATAACGGTGATATCCGTTCTTCTCCATCAGCGTTTCCGTATCCCAGTACATCTGACGCTCCGCATCCTCATCCGGAAGCTTTGGTCCTTCTTTTGCCTCGTCTTCTACATATTTTTTATAGAAAGTTGTTCCCTCTTCCAAGATCAGACTATATGCAGAAATATGCTCCGGGGAAAGTGCCATTACCTGCTCCAGTGTACGCCTCCAGCTTTCCACCGTCTGCCCCGGAATTGCCGAGATCAGGTCTACATTGATATTTGAAAAGCCATTGGCTCTCGCCAGATGATATGCTTCCCGAAATTCTTCATAAGTATGGATTCTTCCAAGCAGACGAAGTTCCTCATCATTGACCGACTGCAGACCGATACTCAGACGGTTCACCCCTGCCTGTCTATACTTTCGCAGTTTTTTTTCCGTTACCGTTCCCGGATTCATTTCCATAGTGATCTCTGCGTCCTCATCCAACGTAAATATTTCCCTGACCGTATCCATCAGCCGCCCAATCTGCTCACCGGTAAGAAGAGATGGGGTTCCGCCTCCGAAAAAAATGGAAATCACCCTGTAATTCTGCACTGTATCCGGACAGTTTCTGATCTCATCGACCAGCATTTTCACATATTCCTCTTTTTCCTTTTCTCCGGCCGGACCGGAAAGGAAATCACAATATGCACATTTTTTCACACAAAACGGAATATGAATATATAGTTCTAAAGGCTGCATCTGCTTTTCTCCTTTTCTGTGCAAAAGGCAGGAACTTTTCCTCGGAAATCGCTCCTGCCTTTTTGTGTATACGATGAGCCAAGTACAGATTTGTGCTTGCACAAGAATCTGTACTTGGCGAATGTACATCATCGAGCTGTTAAGCGAGATAGTGTACAAAGTATACGAATCGAGTAGGAGTCAGCCTGCTCGATTATCCTTTGTCTGTCTATTTGTCGTCCAGTTTTAATACACTCATAAATGCCTTCTGTGGAATTTCTACATTTCCAACCTGGCGCATACGCTTCTTTCCTTCCTTCTGCTTTTCCAGAAGCTTCTTCTTACGGCTGATATCACCGCCGTAGCACTTGGCAAGTACGTCCTTACGCATGGCTCTTACTGTCTCACGGGCAATGATCTTGCTTCCGACAGCTGCCTGGATCGGAATTTCAAAAAGCTGTCTCGGAATCTCTTCTTTGAGCTTCTCACACATCTTTCTTCCTCTCTCATAAGCACTTCCCGCAAATACAATAAAGGAAAGAGCATCCACTTCTTCTTTGTTGATCAGGATGTCCAGCTTGACCAGATCAGATTTGACATAGCCGAGCATTTCATAGTCAAAAGACGCATAACCGCGGGATCTGGATTTGAGCGCATCAAAGAAATCATAGATGATCTCATTCAGAGGCAGGTGGTATTTCAATACCGCTCTGGTCTCTTCGATGTATTCCATTCCCTGATATTCGCCACGTCTTTCCTGACACAGATCCATGATCGCACCGATAAATTCGGATGTCACCATAATCTCTGCTTTTACCATCGGCTCTTCCATAAAATCAATTTCTGACGGATCCGGAAGATTAGACGGATTGGTCAGGTCGATCACTTCTCCGTTGGTCTTGTGCACCTTGTAGATAACGCCCGGCGCAGTTGTCACCAGATCCAGATTGTATTCTCTTTCCAGTCTCTCCTGAATGATCTCCAGATGCAAAAGTCCAAGGAAACCACAGCGGAAACCAAATCCCAGCGCAAGAGAGGTCTCCGGTTCAAACTGAAGTGCCGCATCGTTGAGTTGCAGTTTTTCCAGTGCATCTCTCAGATCCGGGTATTTGGAGCTGTCTGCCGGATACATTCCGCAGTACACCATCGGGTTGACCTTTTTATATCCCGGAAGAGGCTCAGAACATGGATTTTCCGCGCCTGTTACGGTATCACCCACACGGGTGTCCTTTACATTTTTCAGGCTGGCTGTAAAATATCCAACCATTCCTGCTGAAAGCTCATCACAAGGGATAAACTGTCCGGCACCAAAATATCCAACCTCCACAACATCAGCAGTTGCACCTGTCGCCATCATATGAATCGGCATTCCTTTCGTGATACATCCTTCTTTGATACGGCAGAATACGATAACGCCTTTATACGGATCATAGAGGGAATCGAAAATCAGTGCCTGAAGCGGTGCATCCGGATCTCCTGTCGGAGAAGGGATCTTTGTCACGATCTGTTCCAGAACCTGATCTACATTAAGCCCTGTCTTTGCCGAGATCAGTGGTGCATCCTGCGCTTCAATTCCGATCACATCTTCAATCTCTTCGATCACACGCTGCGGCTCTGCGCTTGGAAGATCGATCTTGTTGATAACCGGCATGACATCCAGATCATGGTCCAGTGCCAGATATACATTTGCCAGTGTCTGCGCTTCTACGCCCTGTGCCGCATCAACGACCAGGATCGCTCCATCACAGGCTGCAAGACTCCGTGACACTTCATAGTTAAAGTCTACGTGTCCCGGAGTATCGATCAGATTAAAGATATATTCCTCCCCATCCTTTGCCTTATAAACCGTGCGGACTGCCTGTGATTTGATCGTGATACCACGTTCTCTTTCCAGATCCATGTTATCCAGCACCTGTGCCTGCATCTCTCTGCTGGTCAGAAGACCTGTCTGTTCGATAATACGGTCCGCCAGTGTGGATTTTCCATGGTCAATATGTGCAATAATACAAAAATTCCGAATCTTTTTCTGATCCATATGCATATTTTCAGTCTCTCCTTTTTCTTCTTATCTATATCTGATTACTTTTCCCGTTTGCTACTGTACTGCACCAGAAAGAGTTCCACCGAGAGGATATCTCCCATCTTTCCGGTTTTTACATCTTCTTCCGTCTGTACACCGGCTTCTACGATCCCACGCAGTTCTTTCCTGGTAAATGCCTTCGCCTGTGCCCGGTACTTTCCTACCAGGAATGGCATGATTCCCACCTTGGCGGCAATCTCTTTTGGCGGAACCCCAGTACGGTCCATCTCTTTTACCTCCATCAGGATACGGAACTGTCTGGTCAGCAGGTAGAGGATCCGCATCGGCGGTTCCTTCAGTGTCAGAAGATCATAATAGTAATCCAGCGCTTTTTTCTGCTCTTTTGCTGCAACCGCATCTACCATATCAAAAATATGGTTTCCGATCTGCGTAGTACAGATTTCATCAATATCTGCTGCCGTAATCTCCGTGTGGTTCATGCAGTAACAGAATAATTTTTCCAGCTCCTGCCCGAGATTCTCCATGTCATTACCAGTCTTTGCAAGCAGATAGCGCACTGCTGCCTCCGACATCTGAAGCTTCTCCTTTTTCGCCATCCCAAGGATCCAGCGGATCAGTGTCTTTTCATCCTGCCGCTTCAGTTCTACAATATGACCTTTCTCCTTGATCACTTTGTAGAGCTTTCCTCTCTTATCCAGCTCTGATTCCACAAAGATCATATAAGTGGTCTCCGGCATGTTCTTCAGATATTCTGCCAGCTCCGGTGTCGCATTTTTCAGAAAACCGGTATTTTCCAGAACGATCAGCCTGCGCTCTGCAAAAAAAGGTAAGGTCTCGGCAAGGTCGATAATCTCCTTCGGGTTCGTGTTCTTTCCCTCAAAATAACGATAATTCATCGTGTCACCTTCCGGAACCATCGCTTTGACGAAACGGTTTTTATATAATTTTTTCAGATAAGCTTCTTCGCCGTACAGAAGATAAATCTGCTTAAACTGTCCTGTCTTTAAATCTTCATTCAAACTTTTCATGGACTTTGGATACCATATTCCCTTCCATCTGTATACATACTGACAGCACCTCTGTCTTTCGTATTATATAGGCTTACGCCCCATTTTGCAAGTCTTTCCAGTGTTTCCGCATGCGGATGTCCATAACGGTTTTCTTTTCCGGATGAACAGAATGCTGCCCGTGGTCGGATCACTTCCAGAAGCTCTTCGCCGGTCGCATTTCTTGATCCGTGGTGTCCGACTTTCAGCAGATCATAACACGCCGGAAGTTCTCCTTTTTTCCGGAGATTCTTTATTCTCTCTGCCAACAGCTCTTCTCCGGTATTTTCCAGATCTCCGGTAAAAAGCATGGTAATTTTTCCATATTGCAGGTGAAGTACCAGAGAATTTTCATTTCCATTTTCAGATGGCTCACCTTCTCCAGGCCAGAGACAACGCATCTTCAATTTTCCAGACAGAAAAATAGTATCCATCTCCATTACCCGTACCTTCGTTCCTGCCTCTTCTGCCAGATTACATAATTTAATAAGCCTTTCATCCCAATATTTCTGTTCCGGAAAAATCAGATACTGGATTTCTACTCCATACTTTCTCCGTTCCAGAAGTTCTTCCACTGCATTTAAGTGATCCACATCCCCATGCGTCACCCACACATAATCCAGCCTCTTCACGCCTCGGAATTTTAAAAATGGTTCCAACCGGTATCTTCCTGCTGCATCTACCGAACTGCTTCCGCCGTCGATCAGGTAATTTTTTCCGTTTCCGTCCCGAAAGAAAAAACAGTCGCCCTGTCCCACATCCAGCATAGTCAGCTCCATCTGCCCTCGTTTCCACTTTGGGATCCCGAGCAGGATGAGCAGGATCCCAGCTGTCACAAGCTGTCTTACCACCTGTTTCCCGGTTTGTCTTCCCTCTTTCTTTTCCTTCCTTTTTCTCCACAAATAAAATAGAAGAACCCCATAATAACAGGCAATCTGCCAGAGCCGTGGTCTTCCCGGAATCCACCTTGCCCCCGGAAGTTCCAGGAGCAGACCGCTCCCTTTTTCATAAAAAAGCAAAATCCACTCTGTTATTTTCCAAAGTGCGCTCTGCATTATATCTCCTGCCCCACACGGAATCAGCATGACTGCCATCCCTGCACTCCCGCAAAGCAGAAGCACGGATGCCATCGGAATTACCAGAAGATTCCAGGCTGGCGCATACAGGCAGGTTTCATAATAGTGCCACAATGTAACTGGCAGCAGAAAAAACCAGAGCCTCACCGACATCCGGACACTGTCTGAAAATCTGCCTTTTTTATTTCCCGAACCAATCAGATAGATACCGAGAACCGCAGCAAAAGAAAGCTGAAACCCTGCCGTAAAAAGCCGCAACGGATTTGTCAGAAGCAAACCAATTTCCGCAATCCCAAGTGCCGTCAATCCATCGTATTCCCTTCCTGTCAGCTCTGCTCCCATCCGGATCAGAAACATGGTAAACGCCCGCAGTGCCGAAACACTCATTCCGGTCATCACCACATAGCTCCCAAGAAGCAGACTTCCCACTACACCGGCCTGTAAAATAGAAAATCCGGTTTTCCTAAGCCCCCGGTAAAGTCCGTTGCCCAAAAAAGAAATATGCAGACCGGATATGGCAAGCAGATGCCCGATCCCTGCCACCCGGTAAAGTTCTTTCACTTTCTCTTCTGTATAAAAAGAATCTCCCAGAAGAACCGCACACAAAATACCCCCTCGACGCTTTCCCATCTCTCTGCAGATCTCATCTGCGGTCCGGTTCCTAAACTGCCACAGCTTTTCCCGGAAGGAAGTCTTTTTCACCTGTTTTTCCAGAACCTTCCCTTTCCATAAGACTGCCTGGATATTCTGCTGCTTATAATAATTTTTCTGGTCAAAATTGCCCGGATTGGCCGCCGGATCAAAAAATCCCACATTGCCTTTAACCAGGATCCGCTGTCCGATTTCCGGACCATTTCCCTTTTCATCCAGATAGACAAGCAGCCTCTCGTCAGCGACTGCTTTTCCATTCCCCATCTCTCTGATCTGTATTTTTTTCAGATACAGGATCAGTTTTTCTTCTTTTCTGGTTTTCTGATAAACCTCTCCTTCCACCATCACTTCTTCCGACTCTTTCCAGAGCTTCTCACACCTTGACACACCGAGTCTTCCAAAAATCTTTCCTCCCCCTGTCAGATACAGTACCAGAATCAGTCCTGCCAGAAGTATTCCGGCAAAACCAAGTCTTCGCTTGATCAACCGATCAATCCTCCTTTATCATTTCCTGGTTTCTGCTCAGAGGTTCATCCAGCTTTATACTCTCCTGATATACAATACTGCTGTCTCCGTTGATTGAAATCTGTACTTCAGAGACATTTCCACCATCAATCACTGAATTTACGATGGCATAGATCACCGTCTCCGGACTGACTCCCGGAGCAATGTTCCGAAGTCCTTCATCAAAATTCAGATAGCAGATATGATCTTTGATCGACACACCCAGCAGCTTTGTTCCTTTTGGTATGGTAGCAAGCAGTCTGTTATTGGATGGTCCTCGCATCAGCTGTTCCACTACAACCCGTTCCTTCGACTCATTGCTGTTATACCGTACTGTATCCTCTTCCTTTTGCAGCTTTTCTCCAGATGAATCTGCATAATACAGCGTAAGCTTCATCTCCTGGAAAGAGTTAATAGAAGAGCCTGTGTTCTGTACAAAATCTTCTGCCTGCTGGTATCCATAAGCATTCCCTTTTTTATCCGTAAGTGGCGTTCCATCTACACAGATCATCACCAGATCCACTCCATTGATCTGCGTCAGCGAACGGACAAGTGCCGCCCTGCACAGAACCTCTCTTACCGTATCCATCTTTCCGTAAGCAGCATTATAGTACAGGATCAGCTTTTCATCCTCCAGAGTGTATCTCTCCAATTTTACCTTTTTCGGCAGTGCCGCCTGTGCCTTCACCTCGTCATCACACTTCTGCAGCGCAGACAGCATTCCTTTTACTTCTTCGTCCGCCGACTTTCCTGTTCCATCATAGCCTTTCGGAACCAGCGCCGTTCCGCTCTGGTTAATCTGGTAAATCGTGTATTTTGCATCTGCTTTCTGCTCCTTTTTTCTGCATCCCACAACGCCTGTAAGAAGACACACCGCAAGAAGAATGCTTATGATCTGGTAATTTTTTTTCATTCTTCTCACCCTTCCCTCTTGATATAAGTAAGCGGGATCCGGACTGTAAATGTCGTTCCCTCTCCCGGTTCACTGTAGACCTTGATCGCACCGCGGTGCATGACAACCGCATTTCTTGCAATCGAAAGCCCAAGACCGGTTCCGCCGATCTCACGAGAATGGGATTTGTCCACGCGGAAAAATCGCTCGAATATATGATCCGTATCTTCTTTCGGAATCCCGATTCCAGAATCCGCAACCTTCAGATAAAAATACTTATGATCCGCATTTAAAGACACGTGTACCCATCCGTTCTCTATATTGTACTTGATCGCATTTTCCACCAGATTCGTGATCACAAGTGCAATCTTTACCTCATCAATCTCCGCTGTCACTGGACGAAAACTCTCAAATACCAGCTCAATATTACTTTTTGCCGCAAGTGGCTGTAATCTTTTGAGAATCCGTTCTACCAGTTCATTAACATCCTGACTCTTAATATTTAAGTTTGCACCCTTCTTATCCAGTTTTACAAGATCCAGAAGGTCATTGATGATCTTATTCTCCCGCTCGATTTCTTCGGACAAATCACCCATGAATTCCCGGTAAATCTCCGTCGGTGCATCCGGCTGCATCAGCAGTGAATCCGCCAGCACCTTCATAGAGGTCAACGGTGTCTTCAACTCATGGGATACATTTGCCACGAACTCTTCTCTCGATGCATCCAGTACTTTATAGCGGTCCCACAGCTTATTAAATGCATTGGAAATCCGTTCCGTTTCATCGTAAGCATTTTCATGGAGATAATTATCTCCATAGCCTCCTGCCATCTCCTCGATCGATTGAGACATCCTTTTCAGCGGCCTTACAAGCAGCATACCGATGATTGCTGATAAAAAGATCCCGATAATACTGATTGCAACCGTTGCAATTCTTGCCTTTGACTGCAATGCCTCTACATTGTCACGCAGACTGTCTGTAGAAACACTGACCAGAATCATTCCTTTTACCGGCTCTTCCCCTTTTTTGACTGGGACTGCCACTTCAATGTACCGGCTCTTTCTGTCATAACTTGCCGGCTTCTCGCCGCGGAAGCATTTGACTACATCCTCGGAAATGATCGTCTTTCCCTCCTCCAGATCATAGGTATCTTCCACAATCCGGAATTCATCATCAATAACAAGCACTCTTCCATTGTAAATATTGGATAACTGTGATAGTTCTGTATCGATTACATCAGAAACTCCCGTTTTCAGATAATCAGAATTGACCAGCTGATTACTCAGAATCGTACACTGGTTTTGAATCTCTGCTGTGCGCACGGATACGGTTCTCTGATCATAGCTTTGCAGAATCGCATTCATCAGGATCACACTGGATAATATGACAAATACGCTCAGGATCACCGTTACCCGCACTTGCAGACTTTTTATGAATTTTGGTACAAAAAATTTAACCCCTGAAATAATAGCCAACTCCCCACTTTGTGTAAACGTATTTCGGATCACTTGGATTTACTTCAATCTTCTCGCGCAGTCGTCTGATATGTACATCTACCGTTCTTGCATCTCCCGGATACTCATATCCCCAGACAATATTCAAAAGACTTTCCCTGCTGTAAACCTTGTTCGGATTCATTGCAAGAAGCTCCAGAAGATCAAATTCTTTTGCGGTAAGATTCAGTTCCCTGTCCCCGGAAAAAACTCTCCGGCTTTCACAGTCGATCTTCAGATCTCCCTTTACCACAACTTTACCGCTCGCGCTCATCCCATCTTTTTTAGCGACCCTGCGCATGATTGCCTTCATTCTGGCCTTAACCTCAAGAATGTTGAACGGCTTTGTGATGTAATCATCTGCGCCATATTCCAACCCGAGGATCTTGTCCATATCCTCGCCCTTCGCAGTGAGCATGATGACCGGTACATCTGAGAAATCACGGATCTGTCTGCATACTTCAAATCCATCGTATTTTGGAAGCATGACATCCAGAAGAATCATATCATACTCTTTTCTTTTTACCATCTCAAGTGCTTCCTCACCGTCGTATGCGCAGTCAACTTCCATATCATCCTGTTCCAGGCTGAATCTCAGTCCTTTCACGATCAGCTTTTCATCATCTACTACCAATACTTTTCTGCCCATCTTGCGCACTCCTCTACTCTACCGTTATCTGCTCCCGGATCTTCTGAAAGATTCCTTCCTTGATCCCGTCCACTTTCTTCAGATCCTCTATCTTCCTGAATCCACCGTTTGTCTCTCTATAAGCAATAATTGCTTCCGCGCGGGACTCGCCAATCCCGCTTAAGCTTAAAAGTTCAGCCTTTGTCGCGGTGTTCAGGTTTATTATTCCTGTGTCTTTTCCCATCCCGGCATCTGCCATATCCGATGGTGAACCTTCTTCTTTCAAAGTCTGTTCTTCTTCTCTGGATGGCACATAAATCCTTTGTCCATCTGTCAGATGTGCTGCCTGATTCAGATAAACCTGTCCTGCTGCCTCCGTCAGACCTCCCGCTGCTTCTATGGCATGCGTGATGCGGTCTCCTTCCTGCAGTTCATATACACCGGGTGATGCCACCTCGCCACATACATACACCCAGATCGAACCTTCTTTTTCTTCACCACCCGGATCTGCTTTTTCCTTATCCGGCTTTTCTTCGGCAGCCTTTGATTCTGCCCCGTTTTTCTTATCCCCGGCATCCGCTTCTACAGCAGCCACACTGGTAAAGGTCTCTTCTTTTTCATGGCATGCTGACAGCATACAGCTGATTCCAAGGAAAATTCCACATATTTGATATAAAATCCGTCTTCTTTTCCGCATACATACTCCTTTTCCGCAGAGCACGTCCCCTCGTACTTCCAAGACATGATTATTGTAACGAATTTTTTTCCAAAAGACAACCTATTTCCACTGAAAAATTGTCGTGCCGATCAGAGCGATCCCCATACCGATCACTTTTCTCCAGGAAAATGGCTCTTTTTCCACACCAAATAATCCCACCAGTTCAATCAGATACGCCACAATAAGCTGAGACATAACGATCAGAAGTGCCGCCTTTGCAGGTCCGAGCTGCGCCATACTTTTGATCACGGTCCAAGTGATCCCTGCTCCGATCACACCGCCAAGTAGCATATATTTAGGCTGCACCTCTCCTATCGTGGCAATACTGTCCCTTCCCATGATCAGCCACATTACCAGGCAGATGGCAAATGCACTAAGCTGCACCCAGGCATTGCTCACCCACATTCCTGTCGTCTTTGTTACCTGTGTGTTAAATACCCCCTGCACACTCATCAGCGCTCCCGACAGCAGGGCAATAAAAAATCCGGTCATCTTTCATACCTCCTTTTCTTCTGAAAGTATATCCGATGACCGGCTCTTTTATTCTCTTATTTTTATCAGGCACCGACTTTATGCAAGTGCTTTTTTCAGGATCTCTACCATCTCATCTACCTGTTCTTTACCGATAACAAGCGGTGGGATCATTCGGATCACATCTGTTCCAGCTCCGATGATCAGAAGTCCTTCTTCCAACGCTTTGGCTGTCACTTCACCCAGCGGCTTGGTGATCTGAAGTCCCTGGATCAATCCTCTTCCCTTTACTTTAACGGCTGCATCGCAGGTATCCACGATTTCCTGCAGTTTCTGTGTCAGATATGGTGCGATTTCATTGACATGATCGAGCATATGCTCTTTTTCAAAGATCTCAATAGTCTTGCTGACCGCTGCACAGCAAAGTGGGTTTCCACCATATGTAGTTCCGTGATCTCCCGGTACCAGCGAATTATCTGCAACTTCTTTTGTCATCGCAAATGCGCCGACCGGAACACCGCTTCCGATTGCTTTCGCCATTGTCATGATATCCGGTGTGATTCCCATCTGCTGCCATGCAAACCATGCACCGCTTCTTCCCATACCACACTGTACTTCATCGCAGATCATCAGGATTCCGTTCTCATCACAGATCTTACGGATTCCCTGCATAAATTCTTTTGTCGCTGCGTTGATTCCGCCTTCACCCTGGATTGTTTCCAGAATGATCGCGCAGGTCTTATCATTTACCAGTGCTTTTACACTGTCAAGATCATTGTAGATTGCAAAATGTACACCAGGCATAACCGGTTCAAATGGCTCTCTGTATTCTTTGTGTCCGGTAAGTGCTACCGCACCCATACTTCTGCCGTGGAATGAATTCTCCATTGCAATAAATTCATAACGTCCGGTTTTTTTTGTGTACGCATATTTTCTTGCAGTTTTGATCGCACCTTCGATTGCTTCTCCACCACTGTTTGTGAAGAATACCTTGTACATACCGGTGATCTTTTTCAGATCTTCTCCTGCTTTACCGCAGGTTGTATTATAATACAGGTTTGATGTATGGATCATCTTGTCAATCTGAGCCTTTAATGCATCATTAAATTCCTTGTTGTTATATCCCAGAGAAGATACTGCATATCCTGCTGAAAAATCCAGATATTTCTTTCCTTCCGGATCATAGAGGTATGCGCCGTCTCCATGGTCCAATACAACCGGATAACGGTTATAAGTTTTTAAAATCGCGTCGTCCTCTTCCTGCATATACTGATTTGCCATAAGAATTACCTTCTTTCTTTGTCTTCCCTTTAATCTTCTTCACCGTTTCTTAAAATTGCAGTTCCGATACCTTTCTTCGTGAAAATCTCAAGAAGCAGGCAGTGCGGAATTCTTCCATCCAGAATATGGACTCTGGACACTCCGTTTTCAATCGCTCCTACACAGTTCTGCAGTTTCGGGATCATTCCTCCGGAAATTGCTCCGCTTTCGATCAGTTCATTCGCCTGATCTACAGTAAGAGCTGTGATCAGAGAAGATTTATCCTCGTAGTCTCTGTATACCCCTTCAATATCAGAGAGGAACGCAAGCTTCTCAGCATGAACCGCTTTTGCGATCGAATAAGCTGCATCATCCGCATTGATATTATAAGTGTTGTAATCATCATCGATTCCAACCGGGCATACGATCGGGAGAAAATCTTTATCCAGAAGATCCAGAAGAACCTCTGCATTGACCTTCTTGATATCTCCTACAAATCCAACGTCCTGTCCTGTCATTGAAAGCTTTTTATCAACTCTTAAAAGTCCGCCGTCTTTTCCACTGACACCGATAGCACGGACACCAAGTTCTTCGACCATACGAACCAGATTTTTATTAACCTTGTTCAGTACCATCTCTGCAATTTCCATGGTCTCTGCGTCCGTCACACGAAGTCCGTCGATGAATTTCGGCTCCATTCCGGCTTTACTTACCCATTTACTGATCTCTTTTCCACCGCCATGAACGATGATCGGTTTGAATCCAACCAATTTCAAGAATGTAACATCCTTGATGACATTTTTCTGGAGTTCTTCGTCCAGCATTGCACTTCCACCGTATTTTACAACGATGATCTTACGGTTGAAACGCTGAATATAAGTAAGCGCCTCAATCAGAACTTCTGCTTTGTCCAGATACTGCTGCATATCCTGATCCATTTTGCTTACCTCCTAGCTTCTGTAATCTGCATTGATGTCAATATATCCGTGAGTCAGGTCACATCCCCATGCGGTTGCGCTTTCGCTTCCCATCTTCACATCAGCAACTGCTTTTACTTCTTCCTGTGAGAGGATCTCCGTTGCTTTTTCTTCACTGTAATCTACCGCTGTACCATTTTCGATGATCTGGATCTTTCCTGCCTTGCTCTCGAAGAACAGATCCACCTTTTCCGGGTCAAACTGTGCTCCGGAATATCCCATTGCACAGAGGATTCTTCCCCAGTTTGCATCATGTCCTGCAATTGCTGCCTTGGTAAGATTTGAGCATACGATTGATTTAGCAAGTGTCTTTGCAGTCTCTTTTGTATCTGCACCAACTACAGTTACTTCAAATAAAGCAGTTGCTCCTTCTCCGTCCCCTGCGATCTTCTTTGCAAGGTATTCGTTGATCTCATGCAATGCTTCCGCAAAGGTTTTATAGCTTTCACTGTCTACCGTGATCACTTCATTTTCAGCCATTCCGTTTGCAAGAAGAACTACAGAATCATTTGTAGAAGTATCTCCGTCTACGGAAATCATATTGTATGTATCATTGACATCATCACTGAGGGCTTTCTGCAGTGCCTCTTTTGTGATTGCTGCATCTGTTGTGATAAAGCTGAGCATGGTGCACATATTCGGATGGATCATACCAGATCCTTTTGCCATACCACCGATGGTAACGGTCTTTCCGGCAACCTCGATCTCTACTGCGATCTGTTTTTCACAGGTATCAGTCGTCATGATTGCTTTTGCTGCCTCAGTTCCGTTTGCCAGTGTATCATTTTTCTTTTCAGCAAGAGCCTTTACCCCTGCCACGATGCGATCAATTGGAAGCTGCTTTCCGATGACACCGGTCGATCCGATCAGTACACCGTCTGCATTAATTCCAAGAGCTTCTGCTGCCGCATCTGCTGTGTCCTTGCAGTAGCCAAATCCTTCCGCACCGGTACATGCATTGGCAATTCCGGAATTGACGATCACAGCCTGTGCTTTCGCACCGCTCTTTACAACCTGCTGATCCCATTTTACGCATGCTGCCTTTACAACGTTTGTAGTAAATGTTCCTGCACATTCACATGGAACCTGGCTGTAGATCATTGCCATGTCGGTTCTGTCCTGATATTTGATCTTTGCTGCTGTTGATGCTGCCTCAAATCCTTTTGCTGCGGTCACACCGCCTTCGATAATCTTCATCGTATATAGCCTCCTTTAGCCCTCTTCGATAAATGCTGTAATATTTTCCTCATTTAAAACAAACTCATAGTAGTTGACATCCGGTCTCTTGGTCCATCCGATCGTATTCCAGAACGTATTGCCGATATCATTCTTGGTAAATGCGATCAGTGTGATCTTGTTGATATGTTCCTCTTTCAGAGCTGACATTGCATAGGCAACCATGCTCTTTCCGATCCCATGACAGCGGTACGCCGGATCTACACATACATGATAAAAACATCCGGTTCTTCCGTCGTGTCCGCAGAGGATTCCTCCTACTACTTTTCCGTCTATTTCGGCGATCACACTGGTTGTCGGATTCCTTTTCAGGAATCGTTCCACGCCTTCTTTTGAATCATCTATGCTCCGGATTCCAAATCCTTTGATCCGCATCCAAAGTGCATGAAGCTGGTCATAATCTTCTACTGTCATCGCACGAATAATTGTTGTCATATATTTTCCATTCCTTTTCTTTTTCTGCCGTGTTCTACGGGAACATCGGAACCAGATCAAGACCTTCACTTTCCGGAAGTCCGAAGATCAGGTTCATGTTCTGTACAGCCTGTCCTGCTGCACCTTTTACCAGGTTGTCGATCGCACCCATCATAATGATACGGTTTGTTCTCGGATCGATCTTAAATCCGATATCGACATAATTGCTTCCTTCTACCCATTTTGTTTCCGGGTAAACATCTTTCTCCAGAACGCGGACAAATTTTTCATTTGCATAATATTTATCGTAAACTGCTTTTACTTCTTCCCAGGTAACATCCTTTGTAAGCTTCGCGTACTCTGTTGCCAGGATTCCTCTGTTCATCGGAACCAGATGCGGTGTAAAGTTGATCACAACCTCTTTGCCGCTCGCATATCCAAGCTGTTCCTCGATCTCCGGTGTGTGTCTGTGTGTTGCCACACCGTATGCTTTCATATTCTCATTGACTTCACAGTACAGGTTCGGAACCTTTGCACCTCTTCCTGCTCCGGATGTTCCGGACTTGGCATCAATGATCAGCGTATCCATATCGATCAGTCCTTCTTTTGCCAGCGGATAAGCAGTCAGGATGGAGCATGTTGTATAGCATCCAGGATTGGCGATCAGTCTTGCGCCTTTTATATCTTCTCTGTTCACTTCACACAGTCCGTAAACTGCTTCTTCGATAAACTGCGGGCTCTTGTGCTCAATACCGTACCATTTTTCGTAAGTCTTGACATCTTTGATACGGAAATCTGCGCTCAGGTCGATGATCTTAACCTTTGATAAGATTTCTTCATTAACTAATGATGCGCACAGTCCCTGTGGAGTTGCTGTGAAAATCACATCTACCTGATCTGCAAGTTGTTCCATATTATCATCTAAACATACCGCATCTACGATCTGAAACATATTGCGGTATACATCTGCATATTTCTTATCGATATAGCTTCTTGAGCCAAACCATTTAATTTCTACGTCTTTATGTCCTGTTAAAATGCGAACCAGTTCTCCTCCGGCGTAACCGGTAGAACCGATGATTCCTGCTTTAATCATGTAAACCATCCTTTCGTAAATGCCGTATTTGTGTATAGATAGGCATAATCATAAATACTATAAACCCATTAATCCCTATTGTAAAGGGGTTCGCGGGAATTGGGGGAATGTTTTTTTGATTGGTGCGGGGACGCTCCTGCGCGAAATATGTTTGCACGCAACCGCGCTTGCGCTTGCCATGCATGCCTAAAGAAATATCCAGTGGATATTTCTTCGGCGCGTCTCAAACGCAGCGGTACTAGGCTCGGCTTTGCTTACGCTCGCCTTGCCAAGTGCCGGCGTTTTCGAGGGGTTGCTTAGCAAAGATATTTCGCGCAGGAGCTGTGCACTGACGAATGGGAACATTTTCCGATTGGTTTAGTATACATGGTTTTATTTGGGAAAGCAAGTGGTTTTTTTGATTTTTATGCATATTTCTGTGTATTTTTATGTATAATTTCTTATTTTAATGCATTTATATTTATTTTTATGCATTATTATGCATTTTTATTATTATAAGATGCATTAGGTCTGTATTCTTTTTATTGACTATTTTAGGAAAATTCAGTTAGTATTAAGGAAGTGATTGTAAAGGAGTTGTTATTTTATGGAACGGGATCTTACTTCGGGGAGTGTTTTTCGGAATGTGATTTATTTTTCGCTGCCTTATTTTTTATCTTATTTTTTGCAGACGCTTTATGGGATGGCGGATCTTTTTATTGTTGGGCAGTTTGATGGGGTTGCCAGTACAACAGCGGTTTCGATTGGGAGCCAGGTGATGCATATGTTGACGGTGATGATCGTGGGGCTTGCGATGGGGGCTACGGTTTCAATCGGGCAGTCTATTGGAGCAGGCGATAAGAAAAGGGCTTCTGTGTTTGTGGGAAATACGGTGACTTTGTTTATGGGGATTTCTCTGGTGCTGGCAGTTTTGCTTCTGTTTTTTGTAAAGCCAATTGTTTCGGTGATGTCTACGCCTGCGGAGGCTGTTTCCGGGACAGCAGCTTATCTGACGATCTGTTTTCTCGGGATTCCTTTTATTACGGCGTATAATGTGATCAGTTCGATTTTCCGCGGACTCGGGGATTCTAAAAGTCCGATGTATTTCATCGCAGTTGCATGTGCGGTGAATATTATACTGGATTATCTGTTTATCGGATTTTTCCATCTGGGAGCTTCCGGTGCTGCGCTTGGCACAACACTTTCCCAAGCGTGCAGTGTTCTGTTTGCACTGATTGCCATTAAACGTAAGCAGACCGGACTTTCTCTTTCCGGAGACTGTTTCCGCCCACAGAAAAAACCGCTTGGCAAAATTCTGAATATTGGGATTCCGGTAGCGCTTCAGGACGGATTTATTCAGATTGCTTTCATTGTTATTACGATCATTGCCAACCGGCGCGGACTGAACGCAGCCGCTGCTGTCGGCATTGTGGAAAAAATCATCAGCTTTCTGTTTCTGGTTCCGTCTTCCATGCTTTCGACTGTTTCTGCACTCGCAGCTCAGAATATCGGTGCCGGAAAGTATGACCGTGCAAAGCAGACGCTTCGCTATGCCATGATGATCGCCATTGGATTTGGTCTGGTCGTCTCTATATTGATCCAGTTTATCGCAGCTCCGGTTGTCGGACTTTTCACTGCAGACGCAGCCGTTATTCTTCTCGGCGCGCAGTACATTCGCGGATATATCTGGGATTGTATTTTTGCCGGCGTTCATTTCAGTTTCAGCGGATACTTCTGTGCATGCGGAAAATCTGGAATTTCATTTTTACATAACCTGATCGCTATTTTGTGCGTGCGTATTCCGGGTGTTTATCTGACTTCAAAAATTTTCCCGCATACACTGTTTCCAATGGGACTCGCAACCGCTACCGGCTCCTTATTGTCTGTGATCATCTGCATCATTGCTTACCGATGGTTATGTGAAAAATCCGGAAAATAGAATACAGGATCGGACTCTTACGGATTTCTCCAGATCATCAAAAATGGTGACTCACTACGAGCCACCATTTTGATGATCACTTATCTGATATGCGCTTCTTCATGTGCAAGCAGCCATTCTTTCTTTTCAAGTCCACCGGCATATCCGGTCAGGCTTCCGTCGCTTCCGATGACCCGGTGACAAGGAATAATCACAGAGATCGGATTATGTCCGACCGCACCTCCGACTGCCTGCGGCGAGATACTTTTCGCGCCCCGTTTTACTGCAAGGATCTTTGCAATCTTTCCATAAGTAATGGTACATCCATATGGGATTTTTGCGATAATCTTCCATACTTCTTTTCGGAAATCACTTCCTGCAGGTGCAAGAGGAAGTTCTTCCGGATCCGGATCCTGCCCTGCAAAATACCGATCCAGCCAGTACTCTGCCTGATCCAGTACCGGCAAGTCTTTCTTCTCCTCAAAATCTTCTATAATCTTGTCCATATAGTATTTCTGTCCTTCAAACCATGCACCAACAAGTACATCCTCCCGTGCTCCAAGCGTAATTTTCCCAATCGGCGAATCATAGTAGCTTACATACAGCATTTTTCATTCTTCCCCTTTTTCATCCGTCCTGATACCCATGTTTTTGAGGATTGCGAGAGTGCAAAGCACGTAGCAATCTGGTATCAAAGGGGTCAAAATACCTTTGGACCCCAACATCTTAAAAATAAAAACAAAATTCCTTAACTTTTGTACCATTCAAATTATAAAATGGAGATTTTTTCCTGTCAATCTTCTTATCCGCGAATTTTTCCATTTCCAAAGATCACATACTTTTTCGTGGTAAGGGCTTCCTGCCCCCAGTCGCTTTCCTGTGCCCAAGCGATCCGCTCATCAATCTGCCTTGCCGCTTCGTCTCCCCGGATCTCTACCCCTTTTGCCGAAAGCCGGTCACAGATCACCGGAAGCGCCTCCTCTGCCATTTTCCGGATTCTGTTTTCATTTAGAAGAAGCCGGTCGATCAGTGGCTCTGTCATCTTATTTTTTCTTGCAAGCATAATATCCTTTTGGTTTTCTTCTATTATATATGCCTGTTTGACAGAACCAGCCGGCTTCTCACTGATTCCAAGGACATTTTTCCCGATACCGACTGCACCGGAAGATACTACGATTATTTCTTTTCCTTTAGAGTGGCTCTTAATTCCATTTCGTTTTTCCTTTTTTCAATTCATATTCTTAGTAGGTATAAATAAAAGAAGCAGAAAAAGAGTATGCGGCGATACCTTTTTCTGCTTCTTTTTTCACTATCGAATCATAATACTTCAATGACTGAACAAAACCTATCACTTTTTCATTCCATCCGAAATGAACATTTTGAGCTGTATATATTGGATACACGCATTCCCTGATCTGCAATATTGAATTTTCTGTTCTGTGCCCTTGAAGGACACGGTCGATGCGGGAATGTAGGAATGAAAAATACACTGCCTTCTGCCGGCAATGTCAGAACGAAATCAAATATGTTATTCTTATTCATTTTATGCATATCACTCATCTCGCCGGTCCCTTTCTTCCTTTAGCGTGTTACCTTGTTACTTTTTGTTATATTTTACGGATTTTTGTGCAAATGTCAAGTATTTTTCTGACTTATCTTTATATTTTCTGTTTAATCTTCTTCTATCCTTCTTTTTTCTTATTACTTTCTTTCCTTTTTTATACATAATTATGCATATTTTATGTATATTTTTACTTTTATTTGCATAAAAATAACATTTTTAAAAGTTTTTTCATTTTATTATTGCATAAATATAAAAAATGGTGTATAGTGGGTTGTGAATTGAATACAAAAGAAAATTTTTAGGAGGTTTATATACAATGAAAGAAAAAGTAGTTCTTGCATATTCTGGTGGTCTTGATACTACCACACTGATCCCTTGGTTAAAGGAGACATTTGATTATGAAGTAATCTGCTGCTGTATCGACTGCGGACAGGGCGAAGAGCTGGATGGTCTTGATGAAAGAGCAAAACTCGCAGGTGCTTCTAAATTATACATCGAAGATATCACTGATGATTTCTGTGACAACTATATTATGCCATGTGTACAGGCAAATGCTGTTTACGAAAATGCATACCTTCTCGGAACTTCTATGGCTCGTCCGGCAATCTCCAAGAGACTTGTTGAAGTAGCAAGAAAAGAAGGTGCTACTGCTATCTGCCACGGTGCTACCGGAAAAGGAAATGACCAGATCCGTTTCGAGCTTTCTATCATGGCTCTTGCCCCGGATCTTAAGATCATCGCTCCTTGGAGAATGACAGATCTGTGGACACTTCAGTCACGTGACGATGAGATCGCTTACTGTAAAGCTCACGGAATCGATCTTCCGTTTGACGCAAGCCACAGCTATAGCCGTGACCGTAACTTATGGCACATCAGCCACGAAGGACTGGAACTTGAAGATCCATCCTGCGAACCAAATTACGCTGATCTTCTTGTTCTTGGAAATACACCGGAAAATGCACCGGATGAAGATGAATATGTAACTATGACATTTGAAGAAGGTGTTCCGAAGACAATCAACGGCGAAGCCATGAAGGTTTCTGATATCATCCGCAAACTCAACGAACTTGGCGGCAAGCATGGTATCGGTATCGTTGATATCGTTGAGAACCGTGTTGTTGGTATGAAATCCCGTGGTGTTTATGAAACTCCTGGTGGAACAATCCTGATGGAAGCTCACAAACAGCTTGAAGAACTGGTTATCGACCGTGCTACCATGGAAGTTAAGAAAGATCTTGGCAACAAACTCGCTCAGGTTGTATACGAAGGAAAATGGTTCACACCACTTTGTGAAGCTCTTCGTGCTTTCGTAAAATCTACCCAGAAATATGTTACAGGTGAAGTTAAATTCAGACTTTACAAAGGAAATATCATTAAAGCCGGAACTACTTCTCCATACTCACTTTACAATGAATCTCTGGCAAGCTTCACAACTGGTGATATGTACGATCATCATGATGCAAGCGGATTCATCACTCTGTTCGGACTTCCGCTGAAGGTTCGTGCGATGAAGAATCTTGAGGTAAACAATAAATAATTGTATATCCCTATACTGACAGATTTAAAGGACGTTGATATGAAATTATCAGCGTCCTTTTTCTGAGCAAGCCAACGCTTAAAAGGTTCCGCTTTTGGCGAGGGTCTACATGAAATGTAAGTTTCACTCCAACAGGCTCGTCAGGCATAAAATGTCATTTTTATAATTATGCTATAGTAGTTATCAGCCATTTATGATTCATATAAAGGCATATCCACCCCGTATTCTCTATCAATCCCCATACAGATCTGCTCAAATATCTGATTTGGCAGATATACACCTTACTTTCCGCTTTCAGGCAGCTCTCCCAGTGATAGTTTCCCCGGCACAACGCAGTTCCAAGACCGGGAGACGCGCGCAAAGTGAGATCATATTTCAGGCGATACTCCCCTGATTTTATTTCGGGAAGTTCCTTACAAAATTGCAGATCTGGCATGAATTTCATTCCCATTTCTTCTGCTTTCTATCATTATATGATACCACAGGCACAGTCGTTCTTATTCTGTCAGTTCTTACTCTTTAATCTTCAACCAGTCCTCTTTCCACTACATTTTCCACGGCATCCATCTGTTCCAGGATTTCTTCACGGCGTTCATCCAAAAGTAAACCTTTGTTGTATTTGTAATACATCGCACAGTCATTTTCCCGCAGGAACGCAATGCTGTACACATTACTGTTGAGTTCCGTGACAAATACTGCCATTTCCTGGCTCTCGCCGAAAGCAGATTCCAGGAATTCAAAGCAGTGATTCAGCGTTTCCAGTGTCTTATCTGCCATTTGCTCTCTCTGCTCTTCTTCGCTGTCAAATGTGGCCTTTACAGACTCAAATTCCGGAGCTTTCTGGTATTCTTCCAATTTGCATAAAATACGCTCCATACGGTGCATTTCCGCCTTTGTAAGCTGTCCGGCGGCCTTCATCTGTTCAACTTCCCGCCTAAGAGACTGAATTTTCGCAGCAAGGACCTCTCCCGGAACTGCACCTTCCTTTTGCAATTCCTCTTTATAAGCACACAGCTGAGCAAACAGTCCCTCCACAAATTTTTCCATCTCATATTCTTCTTTAAAAAGATCTGCCATCTTTCCGACCAGGAGATTTACCACACTCAGCCGCTCATCAAACGACGCAAATTTCAAACGTTCTAAGGTATCTTTTTCATAATGTCCTGCAAGGATCCGCTCCAGTCCATACTCCTTCTGATACTTTCTGTAAAGCTCCAGATAATTTGCAAAATCCTTCGCTGTCTTCCAATGCTGGAGGTACTGATGCACAACCTCACGATCCACCTCTTTACCAAGCTTTTCATAAACTTGGATCAACCTTGACAAGTCTTCCCATCCTCTGGCTGTGACAAACATTTTTCCATCTACTGTATTTTCCATACGATAGAAATTCTCTTTTCGAAGTTCCAGATAAGAAAGCACTGCAGAATGGATTCCAACCTGATACGCATATTCCTTCCAGACATCAAAATCAGCTTCCACATCGATCCGCTTGATCCGGTCCAGTGTCACCACATCAAATTCCCGCACCGACTTATTATATTCCGGCGGATTCCCTGCCGCCACAATGATCCATCCCTCCGGCACACTCTGATTACCAAACATCTTGCACTGTAAAAACTGCAGCATAGTCGGCGCCAACGTCTCTGAAACACAGTTGATCTCATCGATAAACAGGATTCCCTCTTTCATGCCGCTCTGCTCTATCTTTTCATATACAGCAGCAATGATCTCACTCATCGTATACTCGGTTACCGAATACTCTTTTCCACCGTAGATCTTTGTCTGAATAAACGGAAGCCCGATCGCACTCTGTCTGGTATGGTGCGTGATCGTATACGCAACCAGTCCGATCTCACATTCCCTTGAAATCTGCTCCATGATCTGTGTTTTTCCAATTCCCGGAGGTCCCATCAGAAGGATCGGTCTCTGATGGATTGCCGGAATCTGATATTCTCCATATTCATCCTTCATCAGGTATGCCTGCACCGCATCCTTGATTTCCTGTTTTGCACGTTTAATATTCATCTATTTCTCACTCCTCTCAAATCTTCTTCATCCAGAACCAGTTTCATCGCCCACGGCGGAACTTCCTGTTCTTCTGCCCCGTCGTCCATAAATACAAACGCGGTCTGGTACAGAGGCATTTTCTGCGGATAAATCCCCTGTCCATCGGTAAAATAAATCACACCCTTCAGTTCAGTGAACCGGTGCGTCGCGATCAGCTCATCAATATAGGCAAACGCCGGTCTGAAATCCGTTCCACCTTCCCCAGCAAGATCCAGCTTTTCCATATATTCCTGTAATTCTTCTTTACAGGTAATCTTCCTGTCCGACTGCACCTGGTCATCACATTGTATAATGTGGATATTGACTCTCTGAAAAAAGCTCCCTGCTTCACTTAAAATGCCATAGGTCTCCTCCAGGAATTTTTTTACCAGATCTCCTGAACAGGACATGGAAGTATCGATCACGATTGCAAAATCCTCCACTTTTTTCACTTCTTTCCATTCCTGTGGCTCGATCAGAGGCATATTTCCATAAAGGCGCAGTCCATAACTGTAAAATACATAATCAAAGCTGTCATCATCCACGGTAACCTCTTCCTTCAGTACAGCAAATTTATGCAAAAAGCTGCGGTAGTCATATCGCTGTCGGTTCTCAACCCGGACCTGATCCAGAAAATGCCCGGTATTTGATGCTGCTTCTTTCGAAAAAGTTTCCATATCGGTCTGCATTTTCTCGCTGATATCCTGCCACCTCTGGTTCATTTCGCTTTGTTTTTCATCATCTTCATCTTTTGCCCAGTACTTGTGATCATCTACGGTAAATTCCCGGGCCATGCGCTCCATCTCTCTGTCCGAAAGCTTCCATCTTACCAGTACTCCATAAATTTTTTCCGCTGTAAATACCTTGATTTCCTCTTTCAGATCCCGGTAGGTTCTCTGTCTGATCCAGGACTGGCTTTTTCGTATATTCTGGAGGTTCCAGTCGTCAATCACAGATTCTACCGCAATATCCGCCGCCAGGTTCCATACAAGCTCTTCCCGTCCATTTCTGCGAAATACATGTCGGAAAATGCAGTGCAGAACCAGATGTAGATAGGCGCGGTTTACCTCGATCCGGTTCTGCCTGTACTCACCTCCCAGCATCCGCCCGTTAAAATACATTGTCTCTCCGTCTGTAGCAAGAAGGTCTACCGAAAAATCCTGTACATAATAAAACGCCGAAAGCGCCACATCCATAAATCTCATCTTCATATACAGTTCGTTCCTCGTCAGAACCAGTATTTTATGTCCGATTTCTTCCAGACCCTGTTCTAATGACATTTCTTCCAATCTTTCCACCTTCTTTTACAATACAAACTTTTTCTTCTTTTTTGGAAAACTACGGTAACGCTCGTCCATCAAAATAGCTGAAATCTCGGTCTGTCCTGCATCTGCCGCATAAGTAATCGTTTTTTCCAACGCTTGTTCATCAAAATAATGCTCTCTGCAACAAAAAAGCAGAACCTCCTGCGGATCTCCGGCGGCGATTTCGCGTCTTTCTTTCACCGCATGGATACAGCTTTCTCCAATTCCTTCCATATGCGCCTTTACATAATTTTCATAGCGCAGCTTTGCCGCATCTTCCAGCTTCCACGGATATCGCAGACGCGTCAGAGCCACACTGAAAATTGCCTCTTCCGAATCTCTTGCTTCAGAAAGTGCAAACAGCCGGTCGTATTTTCCATAATCCAGTTCTCGCCGGTAAAAGCACTCCCTGTACTCTCCACCGGAACCATAATAATGCGTCTCCACGATCCGCGCCGGCGTATTTTCCACCGCATCTGCGTAATATTCCGGAAACAGGATCTTCGTCTCCGTTCCCTGATAACGCAGTGTTGCAATGATCTGATACCGGATCTCCGTCAGAATTTCCTTAAGACAGGACTTATTTCCATCCATAAAATCAATCTCCACCTTCTCCAGACGGCATCCGGTAAATACCCCGCTCCCCATCCGCACGATTGCATCTGTCCCATGAAAAAGTTTCAGATTCATACATCCATAAAACGCATAATTTCCAATTGACTGTACGGTAGACGGAAGATGGATCTCCCTTACTATTCCACCACAGCAGAGTTCTTCCGGCTGCGCAAAACGATCATCCTCTTCCCCTGTCTCTGTCTGATAAACAGATGCATTTTTCTCTTCTTCATCTTTATGCAGTGAAAATGTATATGGAGCAATGCGGATGACAGGAATTCCCTCTATCTGCTCCGGTACTTTTATGATTCCAGAATCCTGCCAGATCCTGAGAATTTCAAGTCCGTTTTCTATTTTCTGATATTGTATCTTCATAAATTTCACTCCTGAAATTGATTCTGTCTGTTCTATCCAATTAAGGATTATAGCAAAAAAAAGCAGATTTTTCCATTATCCACTTCACACAATATATCGAAATCTCACGAAATATATCGTTATGGACAAAATTATTTACATATCTATAGAATTCCTTTATTCTATAGTTAGATAGTCGGTATGAATATTGGAAGGAGGTTCTTATGTATGATGTCAGGCATGTATTAAGAAAAGCTGGTCTTCGTTCCACGTACTCTGGTTATAACTATCTTGCTTCAGCAGTCGCCCTCGTTCTCAAAGATCAGGAATTTTACCTGAAGAATGTAACCTCTAATCTTTACCGCGTTGTCGGTGAGCAGTATGGCGTTTCCAACATGTGTGTTGAAGCCGCCATCCGTACAATGATCAACAGTTATTGGAATCAGAATTCCAATAAAATTTTAAGCCCGCTGCTTGGTTATCCTGTATTTGACAAACCGACCGCATCCGAATTTATTTCGATGCTGGCTGATTATATCCAGGATCATTCCTCTCGTTAATTATTAGATACTGGTAGAACTTATGCATTATCGTATATCAGCATGGTATATACAGAATAACGTTAGTAGGCTGACATTTAAAAAAGGTGCAGCCTATGAGGTCGCACCTTTTTTATCAAACCGGATTTTCATAATTGGGGACGTTTTTCCATACGCGCTGTTTTAATTGCCACAACTACTATTTGAATCCGTATCAAACTCCGGATTGATTGCATAAAAGTTCTTACTGTTCAGATTATCCTGAACGATCCTTAAACTTTCTCCAAATCTTTGGTAATGTACAATTTCCCGCTTTCTCAAAAAACGAATCGGATCACATACTTCCGGGTCTTTTACAAGCCTTAAAATGTTATCATACGTCGTCCTGGCTTTCTGTTCTGCTGCCATATCTTCATGTAAATCTGTAATTGGGTCACCCTTGGACTGAAAATAAGTTGCTGTCCACGGTGTTCCACTGGCTGCCTGCGGCCAAAGTGCAAGTGTGTGGTCCACATAATATTTATCAAAACCAGAAGCCTTAATTTCCTCCGGAGATAAATCCTTGGTAAGCTGGTAAACAATGGCACATATCATTTCCATGTGGGCAAGTTCGTTTGCACATACAAGATGGAAGTATTTTTCTTCCTTATTTATAATAGGATATTAACACATCTTCTTATGAATTGACAGCTTATTATTTTATCCTAAGTTTCTGCCCTACATAAATCAGATTCGGGTTAGACATGCCGTTGAGCTGTGCAATCTTCTGGTAGGTTGTGCCGTATTTGCTGGCAATGTTGGAAAGAGTATCTCCACTCTGCACGGTATAGTATTGTGCGTTTCCGGCATTAACCTGATCCTGTACATCGTTATATCGACTTCCAAGAACTGTCTTGCGCACATCTCCATTTCCATATCTGCCGGATAATACTTCCTGTGCCAGATTGTCTATACTTGTCACCCAAATGTGATTTATGAAGTTTTGTACCTCTTCGTACCTGGTTCCGAGATTCCGGATCCGGTCTTCTCCGTTTCCGAATTCTCCAAGCATAGTTTGGTGCGCCAGATCTAAAGTAGATCCTTCCGGAGATGCTGTCGCCGGTTTTGGCGTCTCTGGTTGTTCTGGAACAACTACGTTCGTCTTATCGCTTGCAGCGTACTTGCCCCAATCCTCTTTGCTTCCGTAGAATTTATCCAGATCGAGGTTGCCTGCATACCCTGATAGCCTTCCGCAAGATGTATACTGCCGGATCGCGCAGGTGTATTCTCCCTCATTCCAAGGAACATCCTGATAGCCAGTTGGATCGTTATCCGCATACTGTGCGATCCACAAGCCATAGTTACCTATATTGTCGAATTTATATGCAATCGACTGTGAACAATATAAGATCGGATGCACACCGGTCTTACTGTATACATAATCTAGCCAAGACTTGCACCAGGCGTAATCGCAGTTACTAAAGGAGCTGTTGTTTTCTGCTTCCCAGTCCAGGACAAGCATTGCTTCTCCAAGACGATTGCCAACATTTCCTAAAAAGTAATCCGCTTCCGCCTGAATGTTTCCGCCGTTGGCATAATGGTAGATTCCAAGGCATTTTCCGGCAGCTTTCGCCTGCTCATAGGCTCTCATATAATCCGGATTTACATAATTTATCCCCTCTGTCGCCTTGATCACCACAAAATCACATGGTACAACCGCAAGATTGATCCCGTTTTGCCAGCTACTGATGTCAATTCCATTTAATGCCATAACATTTCCTTTCTACCGCTAACTTTTGGCGATCAAACAAATAGCTTCGTCTGTATGTGCCTATTCGTCCTTATTCATCTGCTTAATCAACTGGTTCACATAATTACTAAGTCCAGCCACTAAAATTCCCTGTACAATTGCCGTAAAAATAGCCATTGCAATATTTTGTGTGCCTTTAAGGTCGCAAGTCGCCACCACATAAATTCCGCAAATCACGATTCCAATAATACCGAGGATTACTGGAATATACTTGTCTGCAACCTTTTCGGTATTTTTCAGACCGATTCCAACAAAATATAGTGCAATTGCGACTACAACCAGTTCTGGTTTCACATAATTTAAAATCTGTTCCATAGCCTTAATCTCCTTTTTCTTTCAGATGCAATTCTTCTATTTCATGCATCATTTTCGTTATCATTCCATTACCGCCTAGCCTGTGATACGCTTTATACATCTCACAGAAATTTTCATATGCATATGACGGTATTGTTCCAAGTTTCATATACTTGTCGTGGTATTCGATAAGCTGTACTCTCAAAAGTAGCATTGTTCCAGCACTATTAGCGTTACGGACTTTTTTTTCTTCCGCAATCCTGGCATCACGTTCCTTTGCATCTGTAGCTTGCTTTTTCTTCTGCTCCTGTAGCAGCCACACGATGTATCCAAGAAAAATCGGTAGTGCGATCATATATGTTTGTAATAAAAATGCTTTCAATATTTTATTCTCACTTTCGTATATTTTATGAAAATGATTTTTCTGGTTTTGCTCTGATATCCATATTTTTCTCCAATTATAAAAAGACAGCTCCGAAGAGTCTGCCTTTCCATCCTGTTATTATAATTTCTCACCACACATCGGACAAAATCTGATCGGTATCCTCATTTCAAAAATATCTTCAACGCTTCCGTAATCGCACACCCCGATATGCATTACAGCCTTCTCGTCTAACTCACCACCAAACAGCCACACCTCCAGCCTTCTCACTTTGCCGCCCTTTTTCAAAACTATAGGACGTGCACCAATCAACTTTGTTCTGTCCTTTTTCCCGAACATAATTTTTCTGCTACAAAATTCACATTTTTCTTTCATTTCATTACCCTTCTGCATTTTTTCTTTTGATTGTAACAAACAAAGTAATGTTCGGGAAATTTTCAACTTATTTCGACATTTTTCGATATCAGTTTGTAATGTAGTATTTAGACTTCTTCAAAATACTGACCAACCAATGTATCCGGCGAGAAGTAAAGGATTATGCTCTCTCCGTCTGTCATTCCTACACGGTTCATCAGATAAACCTTTTCATTCCAACTGTAATACTTACCCTTTACATACTCCATTCCTGCCGTTGTTACCATTTCCGGCACCGTAATTGGGTTCTCCTTAGTTCCAGAGCTTGACGGATTTGCAATAGCTGTCCACAAGCTCGGCGCTACCCCCGGCGCCCAATCTGATTGACTAGTGTGTGCCTGGACGCACTTATACAGGATGTTATTATACTGGATCTTATAATCCTTGGCATATTCTACACCATCCTCTGACCACTCTGGATAGATGGCTTGTACCTGCAGAGCCTGTAAATCTGTCAGCTCCTGCGCCTGGATCTGTGCAACCATAACTGCAGCATTCTGGATTTCTGCCTTTACTTCTGGCAGATCCTCCTTCTTGCACATCGCCACACCGAAGATCCCTCCTGTGTATTCCGTGATGCTATAGAAGTTTTCATAATTCTCATAAGTTACAAGAACATCCTCCCGCTCCTTAACAATCATTTTCCGTGTCTTTGTCGTATCCTGGAAAAGCATCTTGAGTTTTTCCGGAGTTTCGGATATGGTACGGATCAGAAGGTTTCCACCCGCCTGAATATCCGCTGACTGGATAGTTAATTCTGTGGCATCGTTGAAAATAAGTTTCATGTTACTCCTTTCCGGAGTGATTCTTAATTAAATAGCAAATTATCAGTTTATGTGCTGGAAGAAAAAGAGTGCTCTCCGAAAGATACCGGAGAAAACCAGTGGAAATATCGAAAGTGGAGCAATGGATCTGTGGAGATATGGAGAATTGGCGGAAACGTCGATACATTTACCGTGTCACGTTCAAGTGCGAATGGAATATATTATTCAGACGAAATCGTATGGTATCCAATAGATATGCCTTTAAAAATTACAAAAATTGATCAGATTCTTGCCACAATTGATAGGAAGGAGAACGATGGTCTTCCAAACGTAAATATAGTAAACGCCTTTACGGAAAACGGGTGTCCATTTATAAAATTTATTATAACAGCAAACCGAACAGGGCAATTTAAAGTGTCCACAAACTTTTACATTCAGGCAAGATGGAAATAGCTTAAACCTTTTTGTATAAAACGAATGTGTTTAACAATGCGTCGCATGCACCAGTTCCAAAATTATGTCCTTTTGTATAAATCAAGTCGCTTCCACTATTGTAATAGCAAGAGGAAACATTTACCCATACATCCCAATTTCCAACTAAATCATAACCAATCACGCCAACTGGAGTATAGCCACTTACTATTGGAGCTTTGATATAATATTCAAAATCTTTGCCAGCGCCAATATTCATATTGCTTTTTATGGTTACTTGCTTCACGAGTAGTAAACTATTCAAATTGCTATTTAATTAAGAATCACTCCTTACTGTCGTTAATAAAGTTACATGTAAAAATGCATATCAAAAACACCCGACCAGATGCCGAGTGTAAATAAAGCAGTTTATTTACTTATGCACTTAGATATTTTTTATGATGATACTTTACCGATTCCTGATCCACAGTGCAATAAAGCATCGTTGTCTCGGTTTTGGCATGCCCTGCCAATATAGATGCTTCCTGCAGTGGCATTCCTCGGTTTAATGCATTTGTTAAAGCCGTCCCTCGGAATCTATGCGGATGCGCTTTTTCCACACCTGCACGCCTTCCGGTTCGCCGGATCATGTCTTCTATGCCGGCTTTCGTTAATCGGTTGTATGGTTTTCTTGTCCCAACAAATAATGCAGGATTGTTATCGGTTCTGCTCTGCAGGTATTCCTGGAGATACATGTTCGTCCTTTCATTTAAGTAGACCGTCCTTTCTTTCGCTCCTTTTCCATACACGATCAGCTCTTTATTCGCATACCGGATATCTTCCCTGTTAATCTCTGCAAGCTCCGATACTCTGACCGCTGTGCTATATAGGAATTCTAGTAACGCTTTATCCCGGAGACTGCTGCATTTACGCAGCATCCGCTCCCGTTCTTCATCAGTATATGGTTTTCGGATCTTCTTTTCTACTTTGATAGATTCCACCAGCACCATCGGATTTCTCCGAATCCGGTCACGATCTCGCAGCCATCCGAAGAAGCTGCTATACACTGCCCGGACATTCTTTAGTGTCTGGTTTGCTACCTTGCGGATCATTTTATAAGTCCGCATGAATCCAGAGATATCTCCTGAATCTATGTTCTTCACTGGCTTATTGATATAGTTCAGTAACCGAACCAGTTCATACCGATATTGCTTCACTGTCTTTGATGCTTTTCCTTCCAGTGCTTTACTCATCAGAAACTCTTCCAGATCCACTTCCCAGCTCCTGTCTACAACCTGCAGGTCCGTTTCCTGGATTACTCTGCACCCGGTAAATGTCATCTGTAGCACTTCTTTTAGCTCCCGCAGCTGTACTTCATCAAGAATCAGCTGCATTCTTCGCAATACATCCATTATTTTTGCTTCCATACGTTGCTCCTTTTTTGCTTTCAGTATAGCAACTGGCGTACTGAATTAAGTAGCAATTTAGAAAGTATAAGTGCAGATTCTGGTTGGCAATATATGACCGCCAGCAATCTTTCAGAAAAGCTAAAATTTCGGAAAGTAGGTCATACCGTATATGTAGCCGGATCATTAAGATTCTCAGATAATGGAAAATTTGCAAACGATCAGGCTCTCGGCAGTGTCCCGTCAGGAATGACACCAAATG
>OFMO01000194.1_pt1 | contig 56933 bp, 57 predicted proteins | sample 1541821 | NCBI WGS metagenome assembly OFMO01 (sample SAMN04209253, study PRJEB22552) | human gut metagenome | biome: gut; material: feces | host: Homo sapiens | place: USA: Oklahoma | reverse complement strand
ACTAGCTCAGCTAGTGGTTTTCTTTTCGCAACAGAAAGCCCCCGGCGGGCATCGTGGGGGCGATGCCCGCCGGGGGCTTGTGGGTTGAAGTAAAACTTTGGGTTACAGGGTCAGGGCCTGCTTGAGGGTCAGGGCCTGGCGGACTTTGTCTGCGATGCCCGCAGGGGTCAGGTGGTAGGCCTCCAGGACCTTCTGGGCGGCACCGGAACGGCCGAACTCGTCCTCCACGCCGTGGCGGATGACGGGCACGGGGCAAACGGAGGTCAGATACTCGGAGACGGCGCTGCCCAGGCCGCCGACGATGTTCGCCTCTTCGCTGGTGACGATGCAGCCGGTGTCACGGGCGGCGGCCAGCAGGATCTCCGTGTCCAGGGGCTTGATGGTGTGCATGTCGATGACCCGGACGGAAATGCCCTCCTCGGCCAGAATGTCGGCGGCAGTGAGGGCCATTTGGACCATCATGCCCACGGCGACCACGGTCACGTCCTGGCCGTCCCGCAGGAGGACACCCTTGCCGATCTGGAACTCATAGCCCTCCACCTGGTCGGTGACGGTCTCCACAGCCAGACGGCCGAGACGCAGATAGGCGGGGCCATCGTAAGCCAGCAGGGCCTTGACGGCCTGCTTCATCTCGTTGCCGTCGCAGGGACACAGGACGGTCATGTTGGGGATGGCCCGCATGATGGCCAGATCCTCGATGCACTGGTGGGTGGCGCCGTCCTCGCCCACGGACAGGCCGCCGTGGGAGCCAACGACCTTGACGTTCAGGCCGGGGTAAGCCACGCTGTTGCGGACCTGCTCCCAGGCCCGCCCGGCGGCGAACATGGCGAAGGAGTTGACAAAGGGCTTCTTGCCGCAGGTGGCCAGGCCGGCGGCGACGCCGACCATGTTGGCCTCGGCAATGCCCATGTCAAAGAAACGGTCGGGGTGCTCGGCCCCGAAGCCCTTGGTCATGGTGGAGCCGGACAGGTCGGCGTCCAGGACCACCAGGTTCGGCTCCTGGGCAGCCAGTTCTTCCAGGGCCTTGCCGTAAGCGGCCCGTGTCGCGATCTTCTCTGCCATGTTACTTGCCCTCCTTCTCTGCCAGGGCGGCCACCAGCTCCTGACGTGCCTGTTGATACTGCTCTTCATTGGGGGCCTTGCCGTGCCAGCCGGCCTGGTTCTCCATGAAGGAGACGCCCTTGCCCTTGACGGTCTTAGCCAGGATCATGGTGGGGGCACCCTTGTAGTCCTGGGCCAGCTTGAAGGCATCCTCCAGGGCGGCCAGGTCGTGGCCATCCACCTTGATGACGTGCCAGCCAAAGGCTTCCAGCTTCTTGTCCAGGGGTTCCGTCGGCATCACGTCGGCAGTCGCGCCGTCGATCTGTAAGCCGTTGACGTCGATGACGGCGCAGAGGTTGTCCAGCTTGTACTTGGCAGCGGCCATGAAAGCCTCCCAGACCTGCCCCTCTTCGATCTCGCCGTCGCCCAGCAGGCTGTAAACGCGGTAGTCTTTTTTGTCCAGCTTACCAGCCAGGGCCATGCCCACGGCGGCAGAGATGCCCTGTCCCAGGGAGCCGGTGGACATATCCACACCCTTCACATGGTGCATCTCGGCGTGGCCGGACATGTGGCCCTCCACGCTGCGGAACATCTGCAGCTCCTCCTCAGGGAAATAGCCCCGCTGCGCCAGGATGGGATACAGCGCAGGGGTGCAGTGGCCCTTGGACAGGACGAAGCGGTCCCGGTCCGGGTCCTTGGGGTCCTTGGGATCCACCCGCATCACATCGAAATACAAAACAGTCAGAATGTCCATGGCCGAGAACGAGCCGCCCAGATGCCCGGACGCACAGTGGTAGACCATGTCCAGGCCCAGAAGCCGCCCCTTGGCCGCGACGACTTCCAGCCCACGCATATCATTGTTCATATCGTTGCCTCCTCCAGCAGTTGCGTGCGTATGCAAATCAGATACAGTGTAACACGGAAATTTTCTAAGGTCAATTCTCTTTCGCCCTTGCAATTTGATTTCCGATGCTTTATAATGGGGTGCGTTCCCTTCGGTGGGGAGCGTAACCGCATATCGCAAACATATCCGGGTGTAGCCCAGTTGGTAGGGCGCCTGCTTTGGGAGCAGGAAGCCGCGCGTTCGAGTCGCGCCACTCGGACCAACGGCTCTCTGTAACATGCAGAGGGCCGTTTTTATTATTGTTATTTTTTATTATTTTTATTGAAAACACGAACGAATCGAACAAGGAGCAAACCTATGATCCTACTCGCAGTAGAATCCTCCTGCGATGAGACGGCGGTGGCGTTGGTGCAGGACGGGCGGACCGTCCTGGCCGACTGCATCGCCTCCTCCGTGGAGATGCATAAAATTTACGGCGGCGTGGTGCCGGAGATCGCCTCCCGCAAGCACATCGAGGTCATCAGCCAGCTGGCTGACCAGGCGCTGGTGAAGGCCGGGCTGACCCGGAAGGACATCGACGCCGTGGCCGTGACCTACGCCCCCGGCCTCATCGGCGCGGTGCTGGTGGGGGTGAGCTTTGCCAAGTCCGTGGCCTACGCCCTGGGTGTGCCGCTGATCCCGGTGCATCATGTCCGGGGGCACATCGCCGCCAACTACATCGCCCATCCGGACTTAGAGCCGCCCTTCGTCTGCCTGTGCGTCTCCGGCGGCACGTCGCTCATCGTGGATGTGCGCGGCTACACCGACGTGCAGATCCTGGGCGCGACACGAGACGACGCGGCCGGTGAGTGCTTCGACAAGATCGCGCGGGTCATGGGCCTGGGCTATCCCGGCGGCGCTCCCCTGGATCGGGCCGCCCAGACCGGCAACGACCAGGCCTTCCAGCTGCCGCGGGTCCACATCCAGGACGCCCCGCTGGATATGTCCTTTTCCGGCCTGAAGACCGCCATGCTGAACCTCATCCACAACACCCAGCAGAAGGGCGAGGACCTGCCGGTCTCTGACCTGGCTGCCTCTTTTTCCGCCGCCGTCAGCGACGAGCTGGTCCCCCGGACCATGGCCGCCGCTCGGTCCACCGGGTACAAAAAGGTCGCCGTCGTGGGCGGTGTGGCCGCCAACTCCCGTATCCGCCGGGACTTAGAAGCCGCCTGCCAGGCCGAGGGCTGTACCCTCTACCTGCCCCCCCTCAAGCTCTGCGGCGACAACGGCAGCATGATCGGCAGCCAGGGGTATTACGAGTACCTGGCCGGGACCCGCGCCGGGAATGATTTGAACGCCTACGCCAACCGGGACATCTCCCTGGCCTACCACCCTTGACGGCCTCTAAACGAAAAAAGTGATACACAGTTTCCACACGGCTGTGGAAAAGTCGGTGGAAACTGTGTATAACTCTGCGTAGAGGATTTGGGTCAAAAAGAAAGTTTTTCCGTAAATGGCTTGAGAAAATAAGCGTTTTAGCGAATATACAAAAGGTATAGAGAAAAACTCTTGACGTTAGAGTTGTTTCGTGTTAATATAATAAGTACGCTGGTATAGCTCAGGGGTAGAGCACTTCACTCGTAATGAAGGGGTCGTCGGTTCAAATCCGACTTCCAGCTCCACAAAAAACCATGTCCGTTTGGACATGGTTTTTTGCTTAGTTCATGAAAAAATTCAAACCCTTGCGGGGTGGGGCATTCCCGGCTGGAGGTTTGAGAAAGCGACTCCAGGTTTTGACGGTCTGGTCCTCCAGAAACGTGACCAGCGGGACCAAGTCCTCTTGTTCGTCATAGGTCTGTAAGGCATCATAGTAGGCCCGCCGGTCCTCTTCGTAAATGACAAGAGGGGGATAGTTGCTGATCATCAACCAGTAGTTTAGCAATGTCCGACCCACCCGTCCGTTGCCGTCAGCAAAGGGATGGATGTTTTCAAACCGGGCGTGAAAATAGGCTCCAGCTTTCAGGGGCGCTTGGGCGCCGATGGCGTTGACCTCTTCGATCAATTCTGTCAAATCATCGGCAACAGCTTCCGGAGGCGAACCCACCTCATTTTTGCCCGTCACATAGTCATGTTTTTTGAAGGCACCAGGCCGTTCGCCATTGGTGATATAGCGGCGCTCGTCATAGGTCCCCTCGGTCAGAGTCCGATGGATGGTTCGGACCAGGGGGAGAGAGAGCGGTTCCTTGGTGAGAATTTTAGGCCGCAGCAACTCGTAGCAAGTCTTTTGGTTTTGCTGCTCAAAAAGGGTCCGGGTGCTGCCGGTGTAGTTGATGACTTTTCCGTTTTCAAAAATCTCACGGGTGTCATGGTAGTTGATCTCGTCGTTTTCGATCTTGCCGGAGTGATAGGCAAATAAGATCCGAAAGCTGTCCAGACGCAGGGACAGATCTGCTTCGGTCTGAATGTTCCAGCTCTGCCACAGCTTGACAGCTTCTTCATATTGTGGCATCTCAAATCACCTCTCTATGTGTTCGATGTTCAAAAGTTCGCTTTCAAAGCAGACTCAACCTTGACGATGGAGAGAAAGAGCGCGACCATTTGAAGCCCAATGAGGACGAGCATGGCGATACTCAAGGCATGTTCTCCCTGGTGCCGAAGCAGAGCGAGAGACAGAAAGGACGGGATCAACAAGATCCCTCCCACCTTTAGCCAAAGATGCCCACAGTAGTCCTGGGCAAAATACCAAGTCTCTTCGCTTTGCAGAGAGCGCTCGGTCCGGTAGCCGCACAGGGCATTGCTTCTCTGCGTCGGGTGATTTGCCATGAGATAGCCGCCGAGCAGCAGAACGACGGGGATCGCGAAAAATCCAAAGATCCAAAAGAGCATCCAAACACCTCCTGTGTTTTCCTGGCCTTATTATAGCACAGCCATTCCTCCTGCGGGGAAACTTTTTCGTCTGCCTGCGCATACTACCGCCAAAGACCAAACTGGGTGCAACAGGAGGAAAGTTTCTATGGCAGAGATGTTTTGTTTTCAGTGTCAGCAGACGGCCGGGGGCAGCGGGTGCGTCCGCACCGGGGTGTGCGGGAAGCAGCCAGAGACGGCGCAGTTGCAGGATGCGCTCCTTGACAAGCTGGTACGTCTGGCCCAGGCGTGCGAGCGGAAGGGCTGGCGGCCGGATGAGGTGACGGAGCTGCTCACAGACGGTCTCTTTATCACGCTGACCAACGTAAATTTTGACGATGGGGCCATTCGTGTGTTCACCCAGCGCATCGACGAGATGCTGGCCTGGGTGGACGCACCGAAGCCGGAGAAAGACCCCGGCTGGCTTTGGCGGGGGGAGACGGATCTGGTCTCCCTGCGCTCCACGCTGCTCTTTGGCCTCAAGGGCATGGCAGCTTACGCCCACCACGCCAGAGAGCTGGGCTATACCGACAGCGCAGTGGACACCTGGTTTTACAAGGGTCTTACGTCGCTGGCCCAGCCCCACAGCGTCGAGGAATGGCTGGAACTCATCTTGGAGTTTGGCCGGGTCAATTTCCAATGTATGGCCCTGTTGGATCAGGCCCACACGGAGACGTTCGGACATCCCGTCCCCACGCGGGTGAACACAGACATTCAGAAGGGGCCGTTCATCGTCGTTACCGGCCACGATCTGAAGGACCTCCGGCAGCTCTTGAAGCAGACCGCCGGGAAGGGCGTCAACGTCTACACCCACGGGGAAATGCTGCCCGCCCACGGCTACCCGGAGCTGAAAAAATACACCCATCTGGTGGGCCACTTCGGCACGGCTTGGCAGAACCAGCAAACGGAATTTGCAGACCTGCCCGCTCCGGTCCTGTTTACGACCAACTGCCTCATGCCGCCCCGCCCCAGCTACGCCGACCGTATCTATACGACCTCCGTCGTGGGCTACGAGGGCATCCCCCATATCCCGGCGGACGAGAACGGGCACAAGGATTTTACACCCCTCATCCAGCAGGCCCTTTCCCTGGGTGGTTATGAAACCGACCAGAGCCGGGGCGGGCTGAACGGCGGTCACATGCTGACCACCGGCTTTGCCCGAAACGCCGTCCTGAGTCAGGCTCCGGCCATTCTGAACGCCATCAAAAGCGGAGCGATCCAGCACATCTTCCTGGTGGGCGGCTGCGACGGGGCGCATCCGGGCAGAAATTATTACACGGAGTTTGTCAAGCGCACACCCATGGATTCCCTGGTCCTGACCCTGGCCTGCGGCAAGTTTCGTTTCAACGACTTGGACCTGGGGGAGATCCACGGCATCCCGCGCATTTTAGACATCGGTCAGTGCAACGATGCATACAGCGCCGTTCAGATCGCCTTGGCGCTGGCAGAGGCCTTTGACTGCTCCATCAACGACCTGCCCCTGACCTTGGTGCTGTCCTGGTATGAGCAGAAGGCCGTCTGTATCCTGCTGTCCCTGCTGGCGCTGGGCGTCAAGAATATCTACCTCGGTCCAACGCTCCCGGCGTTTCTGTCCGAGCCTGTGGTGAAGATGCTGGTGGATGCCTTTGGCTTACAGCCCACCACCCATCCTCAACAGGATCTGGACGCCATCTTACACCGAGGATAAGCGGTTCTCTTCTTAAAAAAGTCAGAAAATTCTTGACAGTCTGTGACCAGGTTGTTATACTAATCGGGCCAATCGGAACGGACCGAAACAGCTGGGCACCCAGGTCCTGGGTGCCCGCTTTTTGTGCGCTCCAAAGGGCAAGGAAAAGAAAGGTAAAAGAAATCAGAAAGGAATCGAACACGATGAAGAAACTCAAATCTCTGCCTCTGGCCGCCAAGATCTTCCTGGGTCTGGCCCTTGGCATCGTCGCCGGGGTGTGCTTCCTCCCGGCCCCGCAGCTGGCGGTGGACTACATCAAGCCCTTCGGCACCATCTTCCTGAACCTCATCCAGTTCATCGTGGTGCCCATCGTCTTCTTCTCCATCATCTGCGGCGTGATCTCGATGAAGGACATCAAGAAGGTTGGCAGCGTGGGCGTAAAAACCCTCATCTATTACGCCTGCACCACGGCCATTGCCATTGCCATCGGCCTGGCGATCGCCAACGCCTTCCGGGGCCTGTTCCCGGTGCTGACCGTCTCGGACCTGACCTATGAGGCCAAGGAAGCCCCCACCATCATGGAGACGATCGTGAATATCTTCCCCAGTAATATCATCAAACCCTTTGTTGACGCCTCTATGCTGCAGGTCATTGTGGCCTCTCTGTTCTTTGGCTTCGCCATTATTCTGGTGGGCGAGAAAGCCCAGCCCTTCGCTAGCTTCGTGGAGAGCGTCAACGAGGTCTGCATGAAGATCATGGAAATGATCATCGCCCTCAGCCCCATCGGTGTTTTCTGCCTCATCACCCCCGTGGTGGCGGAAAACGGCCCGCAGATCTTGGGCACCCTGACCATCGTCCTGCTGGCGGCCTATATCGGCTATATTTTGCAGGCGGTCCTGGTCTACTCCACCACCGTAAAAGCCATGGGCGGCGTGGGCATCCGGGACTTCTTCAAGGGCATGGGTCCGGCCATGATGATGGCCTTTTCCAGTGCCTCCTCCGTGGGGACCCTGCCCCTAAACCTGGAATGTTCCGAAAAACTGGGCGCTCGCAAAGACATCGCAGCCTTCACCCTGCCCCTGGGCGCGACCATCAACATGGGCGGCACAGCCATTTATCAGGGCGTCTGCTCCCTCTTCATCGCCTCCTGCTTCGGCGTGACCCTGACCATGCCCCAGATGCTCACCATCATCTTCACTGCGACCCTGGCCTCTGTCGGTACTGCGGGCGTGCCCAGTGCGGGCATGATCATGCTGGCCATGGTCCTGCAAAGCGTGGGCCTGCCGGTGGAGGGCATCGCCCTGGTGGCCGGCGTAGACCGGATCTTTGACATGGGCCGTACCACCATCAACATCACCGGCGACGCCGCCTGCGCCATCATCGTCTCCCGCATGGAGGACCGGCGGGAAGCCCGGAAAGCCGCCAAGGAGAACGGCGCGGCCTGATCTAAGAAAAATTTTCATAACACAGCGAAAAAGGCGGCCCCGTCGGGGTCGCCTAAAATTTATGTTTTATTTGGGGCGCAGTGCCTCGAAATGATACCGTGGTTTCCCGGCGCTCTTTTTGCCATACTCGATGGCCTCGGCGGGGCAATAGCAGATGCAGGCCATGCAATGGGTGCAGCGGCCGCCCCAGAGGGGCTTGCCGTCTGGCAGGGTGATGTTGTTCAGGGGACATCGTTTGACACACTGGCCGCAGCCGTTGCAGGCGGCGCTGGCGGTGAAGGCTTTGTCCTTCACGATGGCGGTGTAGAAGAAGGGGTTCACCGGGCCGCTCAGAAAACGGTTGAGCAGATGCTTCGGGGTGGGGCCAAACGCCTGGGACTTGGCGATGGCGGCAATGGCCCGGTCGATCTCCGGCTCGGCCTGGGCGACGATCTGCCGCGCTTCCTCCGCCTGGGGCGCCTGGAAGAGGGCGATGTAATTCTCCGGCATGACGATCTGCGCCGTGCCCTGGTAGGCAAGGCCCATTTTCTGCGCGAGTGCCTGGTTATGCCGACCCGCGCCGCCGATCTGCCCGCCGCAGGTCATGACGAACCAGACCTGCGCCGCACCGGGAAAGACTGTGTTTTCCAGATGCTCCTGCACGATGTGGGGGATGCGCCAGGCGTAGGTGGGAACGACGATGATCAGACGTGCATCGCTGTTCACCGGGGACGTATCCCCGGCTTTGATGCGGTCATTGAGACTGCAAAGCGTATCCCCCAGTGCTTGCGCAATGCGTTCTGCCACATAGCGGCTGTTGCCGGTGCCTGTGAAGTAGAGTACCATAGCGTCCTCCTACGAAGTTTAAATCAGGATGCCGTCGCAGTGGTCGATCTCGTGCTGGATGATCTCCGCCGTCCAGCCGGTGAAGGTCTTGAGGCGGGTCTGGAATGTTTCATTCTGCCACTGGACCTTGATGCTCTTCCAGCGCTTGGTGGGCCGCCGCCCGGTGAGGGAGAGGCAGCCCTCCTCCGTCTGATATGGCCCGGACTGCTTCACGATGACGGGGTTGAACATGACTTGATACGCCCCCTCGTTGTCGAAAATAATGATGCGCTTGTTTACCCCGATCATATTCGCCGCCATGCCCACGCAGCCGTCCTTGTGGGCGGTGAGGGTGTCGATGAGGTCCTGGGCAACGGGGAGGTCGGCGGGGGTGGCTGGTTCGGCTTTTTGGGCGAGAAAAATTTCGTCTTTGCAAATTTCTTGGATCATACTGTGTCTCCTTGTATGCTTCTTATGGTTCCAACCCCGGCAGCGTCGTCTGTTCCGCCCAGGACTCCGGGGGCTGCAAGGGGTGCTCCGGGTCCCTGGGGATCTGGATGAATTTCTCATAGGCCCACTTTGGGAACTGCGCCGCATACAGGGCCTGGTGGGCGGCCATGGCCCCGGCCTCCGTCCCCTTCCCGTTGGGAGAGCGCAGGCAGACGGCGTAATGGACGCCGAAGAGGACACAGTCATAGTCCAAAAACGTGAACCCACTGCGGCGGTAAAAGTCCAGTCTCCGGCGGCGCAGGGCGTCCTCCGGCCCGCCCTCTGGGGCCTCCGACTCAACAAGGATGCCGTCCATCCCGGCAAACTGCTCCGCCAGCCGGTCTAAAAGCGTCCCGCCCAAGCCCCCGTTCCGCAGGTGGGCCGGGACGCCCAAATAGTCGATGAGGACATAGGGGTGCGCTGGGCTTTCCCAGAGGATGGCATAGCCCACCAGCCGCTCCCCTTCCCAGGCCCCGACGGGGTGGTAGACGCCCGCCTCATACAGGGTCTGCATGGCCGCAAACGGCTTGAGCTCCTGGGGTGGAAAGGCCTCCCGCAGTTCTGTCTCGTGGAGCTGTTTCAGCTCCGGTAAACGCATCTCACGCAGGGTCATGCCGGAACTCCTTGGTCAGCAGCAGGGCGTCCTCCTGGGGTGCCTCATAATAGTTCTTCCGGCGGCCCGCCTCCTGAAAGCCGTGCTTTTCATACAGCGCCACGGCGGCGGTGTTGGACGGCCGGACCTCCAGCGTCAGAAAGGCCAGATGCTCCTGTCCGAAGCGGCAAAAGACATCCAGCAGCCGGTCCGCGATGCCCTGCTTGCGGCAGTTGGGGCGGACGGCCACGTTGTCAATATACCCCTCGTCCAATACCACATGCAGCCCCGCGTAGCCCAGCACCTCCCCCGCCGGGTCCTCCGCGACAATAAAAGACGCCGTGGGGTTATATAATTCCTCTTCCAGCATGGCCTCGTTCCAGGGCGTGGAGAAGCAAAGCCGCTCCAGCTCCGCCACCCCCGCCAGATGGGAGCGGTCCATGGGGACCAGTTTGTATTCCATTTCCGTTCCATTCCTCTCTGTTGGACTGATTTGACTTGCTTGTATTGTAGCAAGTTTCAGAGGGAATTGCAACGAAAAGACCGCCCCGGCAGGATAAGCGTCTCCTCCCAGGGCGGTGCGTTGATTCGTCAGAACACCATGCTTTCGGTTTACGTTTGCGCGTCGAGGATCACATCGAATGTTTCCTACTTGAACGAACGCACTTCATGATCCTGCTCTTTTGTTAGAAATACAGCGTCTCCACAACAGACTGCGGAGCCATCTTATTTTCCGTTTCCAGGACTTTGTACTGCATATCGTCCTGCTCTGCAACACGATCCTCACCTGCCTGGACCTGATCCGTTCCCAGCAGCTCGTATTTGATCATCTCCAAGCTGCCGTTCGGCTGCTCCACGACGGTGTATGCCGTCGTCCCCTGATACAGGAAACCAAGGGGAAGGCGCTGCCCCTGCTCCACTTCCACATACCGGTCAATGGCAATGGCACGCAGGGCAGGATAGGTCGTTTCTGCCGCGTTATCCCAGAGATCCCCGAAGGAAACAAACTGATACTCAGTTAAGTCGATCCCGAAAGCGCTCTGCATGACCGAGATCATATTGTTTCTCTTGTTTTCCCCCAGCGTCATCTTGGCTTCTGCGGAGGGTTCCGTCTTGGCTGAGTAGGTAGTTCTGCCACCCAGAGAAACAAACTGTGTTGCCGAGGTATCCTGGGAAACACTGTCATCGTTATATCTGGTACGAGCAAGACCAACACCCTGAACCTTCACCTCAGATGCAGACCACATTCTTTGTGCATAGTCCGTTAATGCGGCTGCGGTTTTTGTGTTGTGGTTCGTTTGCTGAGCAGTTGTGTATACTTCACCATATTCTCCTTGTACCGTTGCTTTTGCGTAGATGTTCTTAACATACGTCGAGGATGCTCTCTGTTCCCGAGCCGTTGTTTTGCAACGGAAGCGGTCGAATCCTCCCTGTCCATTGACCCGGGGGATCGTGCTGGACTCGTTCTGCAAATCACACATCACAGATCCATAAGCAGCAAAAGCTGTGACCGTACACAGGCTTAAGCAGAGGAGAAGCATAGCCATCTTTTTCAACACAATAAAAACCTCCCTTACATCTATCAGTCAATTGGACTATCAGATTTTATGTTCTCATGCATCACTTCCTTTCGCTAACGAGAAGGCTTACCTTTCTTCATTTTCGTTGTTTACACTTCCTGCAACTCCTACCTCTAGTTCATTTTCTGAAAAATCATACATACCTTCAGGCACATAGCGGGCAGAAATACAGAAACCCCATTTCCCGTCAGAAAGAGCAACATAATTGTCTGCATCAAAGCAGTTGATATACCAGTCCAGTCCCTCATTGTCATTAGAACCAATAATATTGCCTTTCTGGTCATAAACCAATTCATAAGGCATCAAAGTAATACCAACAACATTCACTTTATACAGCTCATCTGTAAGCTTTGTGATTTCACTAATGGTAAAACTTTGAATCAAATCAGTTTCATAACAACCGGGAAACCAAACTTTCATATCCTCTGTACGCTCACTAAACAGAAGGTATGAAACAGCCTTGTCATAGTTACCTTCCACTAGATTAGTATAATATTCATGAACCAGATCTCTGATTTCATTCTCTATGTTCTTACTCATATCTGTTCTTGTTGCGCTACAACCAGCACCAACAATCGTCAGCATCAAAAATAGTCCAAGAACGATGCAGAGATATTTGTATCGAATATTCATACCTCTCACCTTTTATCAGTTCACAACCTTAGACCACTGTACTGTGCCTCTTACGACACCTCCAGTTTCATTGAGGATTGCAACTCCGTATTGCCCATTGCTTTTAATTTTAGGCCAAGCATACCCGCTATCTTTCAATCCCATTTTCGCAAGCAGCGTATCATTTATACCAAACATATCACTACTCGGGGAATACTGTGCAAGTCCAACACCCACAGTTTTTTTCGAACCCGTCGTTGTCAGATTTGTAACGTAGTACAATGTACCGCTAGCAATCTCCCGTCCATAGAAAGCTTTTTCATAAATGTATGGATAGCCATTATTCAGACCGGTCAGTTCCCGAGCATGAATAAGCGTAGTCGTCATTATGGGCATGGGAGAGTGAGAGATGTCAGGGATGTTTTCGTCCACTATATTCATAATGGCCTGCACGTTGTCATCATCAGAGTAGGCTTCTACTGCACCCACAGGTACCACCAGGGCGAGTGCCAGGCAGATCGCCAGGGCCAGAGAGATCATCTTCTTCATTGTCATGGGAATTTCCTCCTTGTTATTGGTTTTATTGTAATTGATTATAATATTATACTCTTTCTATCACCTCCCTCCTCGCACAAGCGCCAACTATGAGCGAAATACAAAAGCATTGTTTGTTTCGCCCGTCTTTAGTATCACGGACAAGTTGCCGTCTTTACCGCGCTGATCGTATGGCTGCCGTTACTATCCGCAACAGTTCCACTGATGACCAGTTGGTACTTGGTACCAGACTCTACCTTTACGGTTCTGGAAACATCCAGACGCCCAGTACCAGTCAGGTTTGACCAGGTTGCTGCTGTGGTGCGCTTACCGTTTGCGTGGATACGATAGAGCGTCATCGTGGCAGAAATTTTTGCGTTGCTTTCATCGGCAACAACTGTTGCCGCGCAGGTTGCCGTCGTGCCGGAGAAACCGAGCGCAGGGCTGCACCGAAATCCGCCGTCCCAGCGGGCCGAGGCTGTGACTGCCGTTGAGAGCATCATCGCAACCAAGACAAAAACAGATACCATTCGTTTCATTGGTCCACCTCCTTCCAAATTACTCACGAGAAGAAGGAAATCTCCCTCTCACCCCATAAACGTTTCAGACCTGTCGTTTTTTTACAGGATTTTAGGAATTTTTTCTATTTTTGCTATTTTTATGCAACTTGTACACTTTCAGCTAGTTTGAGCAGGGTATTTTTTGGTTGCCTAGAGGTCAGCAAAAAAGTGTAGTCGTGTTGTTCATCGAACCAAATCAACATATTCGGGCTGTCGTTGGTCGCGTCGTAAAACTTACCTGACATTCTATTGATTGTCACAGAAGTAACGGTATGATGTTCATTATCCAGACTTTCTCCCATTCCTTCGGACATTCTTTGATAGCTAAACTCAATTTCCATCTTTGGATCGTTGTTGTTGTAAAGAATGTTGACCATGATACCCAAATCAATATACTCAGTCTGATGATATCCCTTTGGCAAATCGGTCAGTCTCCAGGAGAGCATTTCTCCAGCTTCTTCCGTTCCGTAGAATACATAAGAATCGTGGGTCGTGCTGCTCTGCGTGAACCATTCAATGACCGCCGCTCTGGCCGTAGGGCTGCCGACCATGACGGAACCAAAGACAACGGAAGTGACGAAAACGAAGCAGGCGGCGATGCGCAAGCCGCGCTGCCAGAGTGGGCGATGGGGGGTGATGAGGGAGAAGGGGTCTTTCAGGAAGCGGCGCTCCCAACGGCGGTGGTTTTTGGAGAAGGGCGGCGGTTCGGGGGCGTCTTTTAAGGCTTCCAGATAATCCTCTTTGGCAGCTTGCAGCAAGGCCCGTCGAATCTGGCGCAGTTCGTTGGTGTTTTGATCTTCTTTCATGGTCTGTAACCCTCCTCTCGCAGCTTTTCCTGGAGCAGCTTCCGCCCCCGGCTGACGCGGGTGCTGACAGCGCCCTTGCTCAGGCCGAGAAGGTCGGCAATTTCTTGGTCCGTCTTCTCCTCCAGAAATTTCAGGTCTAATATCTCTCGGTATTGCTCCGGCATGGAGCGAATGATCGCCGCAACGTCTTCGACGCCCTTCTCCTCCCGTGCTTCCGGCTCCCATTCGGTTGGGTCCATCGACTCGTGCCGCCCCTCTTTTCGCAGAGCGTCCAGCGCTGTGTTTTTGACCAGCACCGCCATCCAGGCAATGCGCTCTTCCGGTAAAATGGCAAAAAAGGTATCCACCTGGGTCAAACACTTCATCCAGGCTGTGTGAAAAACATCCTCCGCTGCGGCATTGTTTTTTGTAAAACGCAACGCATAGCGAAAGAGATTGAATTTGTGCGTTTCGTAAAAGGCCGACAAGGTGCGCTGCCTGTCTTTTCCTTTCACCTCTGCTTGAATGATCATCAACATAGGTAAGGTTTTTTCCTTTCTGCCTATATAACGTTTCAGACCCTGCTTTTCTTACAGGTTTCTCAAAAAAATTTTTATTTTTTCCGGCAGAAGATAAGACCGCCCTGGGGGACATGATCTGTCCGACCCAGGGCAGTCGTTTCGTAGGTTTCAAAGGAAATCTGTCTCTTTAAGCCGCAACTGCGGCCTTGGTCCAAATCTCCTTCCCGTTCTCGTGGATGCAGTTGTGGGAGAGCGTGGCTTCCATCACTTCATAATACTCCCAGGAACCCCGTTCCAGGTCCTCAAATTCAAAGCCTGATAGATGCTTCTCATTGTCCACAAAGTCCCGGTCACAGCTCCAACCCAACATGTTGTTGATCATCTTAACGGCCTCGATCCGCGTGACGGACTCATTTGGCCGGAAGGTCCCGTCCTCATAGCCGTTAATCCATCCCGCTGCGCCTGCGGCGGCGATGGCATCATAGGCCCAATGGGTCTTGGGTACATCGGGGAAGGACTTCTCTCCGGCTTCCAATTCATGGATACGAGACAGCAAGACGACAAACTCCGCACGGCTGACAGGCTGGTTGGGGCGGAAGGTCCCGTCTTCGTAACCTTTTACAATACCCAGAAGATCCAAGTTCATCAGTGCACGACCATACCAGGTGTTTTGGGGGATATCTACATCGGTAAATTTGCAATCGTAGCCAACAAAGCTATCCCTCTTTTGCTCATCATCAAGCATGCGATACAGCAAGCACGCCATTTCTGCCCGTGTCAGCGCATCATAGGGGCGGAACTTGTCTCCCGGTCGGATGTAGCCTTCGTGGTCATAGGGGTGCGGGTTGTCTGGCATGGATGCTGAAACAGGGATACACACCGCTCCCAGCAGCATCAAAAGAGCCAGACCCATAGAAAGAATTCGCTTCATCGTTCTGCTCCTTTCTTTTGTTGAATTTTCCCTTGTTCAATTACTATTACCATAAAATGCACAAAAAATCAAGTTTTTTCATCCTCCTATTGACATATTTATTCTTCTTTGATAGACTTGAAGAAACCAAGCCAAAGAAAACATCTATACTAAACAGGAGGAATTTTATGATGAGAAAAATGTTTTCTTGCCTTCTGGCATGTGCGCTCTTGCTGAGCCTCTTGGCTGTTAATGCAGGTGCTGTAAGTAATCCAAATACTTCTAAAGAAACAGCTCGCACACTGATTCCAGAGAATGTTGCAACCATTATCGCTACCTACTTCTTACGTGATGCACAAACTATTCCCGACAACGCTTGGTCAGACAATACGTCTATTTCCAATACCGTCACAATGTACGACACAACAGGAGATGTGTCTGCCTATTCCTTTGAACTGGAAACATCTGGTCATGATGCTGGATATATTGTAGTTTCTGCGTACCCTGATACGCCATGCACCATTCTTGAATTTTCAGATACAGCAGAACCACTTTATACACAGATCAGCTCTTCAAAAAGTGATACGATTATATACACCGGCGGTCTTAACTATTTCAAAGCCCTTACCTCTGATTCCGTCGTATCTGTTGACGGTACTATCTTAAATAAAGAGGAAGTTTCAACACCTTTAGCAGATAGCCGAAGTGAATCTAACCTTTCCAAAGGTTCATCCTCAACCCAACGTACAATCAGCGACCCTATCACTTGGGCAGAAAATGAATACGGTGGAACATACACAGCAAAAGAGTGGAAGAACGCTTTTGAAAATTATTGTAAATTCAGAAAAATGAGTGAGTTTAACCCTGTAGATGGAGTTAATTATTCCGAGCACTGCGGCCCTACAGCAATCACAAATTTAATAGAGATCGTTGCTCGTTACCGCAATTATTCTGGAGTTCCATATGATAATATCTCTAGCGTGTTTTCTAAAGTAGCTGAGTACGGAGAATCCAAGTTCTATTTTATAAACGGAACTGGCGCTTATTTCGAGTCGTCTGCAAGCTACCTAAAGGGAAGTTTTTCTCTCTTTTCCATTCAAACGTCTTCCAGAAGATATGAGGAAAAGCAAATAACCTATAATAATATCAAAACAGAAATCAATAACTATAATCCTCTTCTTATCGGTCTTCGCTATGATAGTACATATGGAAATCACTTCGTTGCTGGATATGCATATACTTTATTAACTGGAACTGGCTCAAGCAGTGAACTCGCATTTGTAAAAATTGCAGACGGATGGTCATCTAAAGGAAGATACCTAGCTATAGATGATGAGCACACTTCGTTCTATACTATGGATGCTGTTAGCATCTTATCATTAGGCTGATAAATTTTAATAACTTTTCTGGGTTCGTTCACTCTCTGTGTACTAACTGTGAAAATTTATAATGTTACTCATAAAACACCGCCCTGGGGGACGTGACATGTCCAACCCAGGGCGGTGTTTTGGTGTTTCGTGTGTGTGATTAGAGCGATGCTGCCTGCTGTTCCAGCTGGGCGATGAGGGCGGCCAGCTTTTCGGCGCGTTCCTGCTCGGTCTTGACCACGTTCTCCGGGGCCTTGGCCAGGAAGCCGGGGTTCTTGAGCTTGTTGTTGAGCTTGTCTAACTCGCCCTGGTTCTTTTTCAGGGCCTTGGCGATGCGGGCCTTTTCCTTTTCCAGGTCCACCAGCTCAGCCAGGGGCATGCCGATGCGGGCCACGTGGGTCACGACGGTGACAACGCCCTTGGCAGCCTCTTCCTTGTCGCTGCCCAGGCCGTCGGGGCCGGTGACGGTGACGTCACTGGCGTAGCCCAGGCGCTTGAGGAAGGGGATGCCGGCGGCAAACGTCTCCGTCTCCTGGGTGGCGATGGTCAGGTGGGCCTTCTTGGAGGGGGGCACGTTCATCTCGGAGCGGCGGGTGCGGACGGCCTTCACGGCGTCCATCAGCAGCTCCACGGCCTTCTCCTCGGCGGGGAAGGCCAGGTCCTCCCGGTACTCCGGCCACTTCTGGAGCATGAGGAACTTGACGTCGTTGCCCGCCTCGTGGGGCAGAGCCTGCCAGATCTCCTCGGTCAGGAAGGGCATGAAGGGGTGCAGGAGCTTGAGGGTCTCGGTCAGGACATAGCACAGCACGCGCTGGGCCTGCTCCTTGGCGGCGGGGTCCTCGCCCTGCAGGCGGGCCTTGGTCATCTCGATATACCAGTCGCAGTAGGTGTCCCAGATGAAGTCATAGATCTTCTGGGCGGCGACCCCCAGCTCATAGTGGTCCATGTTCTCCGTGACCTCGGAGATGACGGTGTTGAGCTTGGAGAGGATCCACTTATCTTCCAGCTCCAGCTTTTCGGGCAGGGCGTTGTCCTCGATGGTCAGGTTCATCATCAGGAAGCGGGAGGCGTTCCAAATCTTATTGGCAAAGTTCCGCATGGCCTCGCACCGCTCGGTGTAGAAGCGCATGTCGTTGCCGGGAGAGTTGCCGGTGACGAGGTTGAAGCGCAGGGCGTCCGCGCCGTACTTGTCGGCCATCTCCAGGGGGTCGATGCCGTTGCCCAGGGACTTGGACATCTTGCGGCCCTGGTCGTCCCGGACCAGGCCGTGGATGAAGACGGTGTGGAAGGGGGTCTGCTTGGTCTGCTCACAGCCGGAGAAGATCATGCGGGCCACCCAGAAGAAGATGATGTCATAGCCCGTGACCAGCACGTCGGTGGGGTAGAAATAGTCCAGGTCCTCGGTCTTTTCGGGCCAGCCCAGGGTAGAGAAGGGCCACAGAGCGGAGGAGAACCAGGTGTCCAGCACGTCGGGGTCCCGGTGGATGTGGGCGGAGCCGCACTTCTCGCAGACGGTGGGGTCGGTGCGGGGCACGGTCATGTGGCCGCAGTCGTCGCAGTACCACACGGGGATCTGGTGGCCCCACCACAGCTGACGGGAGATGCACCAGTCGTGCACGTTCTCCATCCAGTTGAGATAGGTCTTGGAGAAGCGGTCGGGGACGAACTTGGTCTCCCCTTCCTCCACCACGCGAATGGCCTCCTTGGCCAGGGGTGCCATCTTGACGAACCACTGGGCGGAAATAATGGGCTCCACGTCGTTGTGGCAGCGGTAGCAGGTGCCGACGTTGTGGCTGTACGGCTCTTCCTTCTCCAGCAGGCCCATTTCCTTCAGATCGGCGACGACGGCCTTGCGGCACTCGTAGCGATCCATGCCCTCGTACTTGCCGCCGTTGGCGTTCACGACGCCGTTGTCGTCCAGGACGCGGATGGTCTCCAGGTTGTGGCGCAGGCCGACCTCAAAGTCGTTGGGGTCATGGGCGGGGGTCATCTTCACGCAGCCGGTGCCGAAGTCCATCTCCACATAATCGTCGGCCACGATGGGAATTTCCCGGTTCATGATGGGCAGGATGCAGGTCTTGCCCACCAGGTCCTTGTAGCGCTCGTCGTTGGGGTTCACGGCCACGCCGGTGTCGCCCATCATGGTCTCCGGGCGGGTGGTGGCAACGACCAGATAGCCGGAGCCGTCGGTCAGGGGGTAGCGCATGTGCCACAGGTGGCCGGGCTTGTCCACATACTCCACCTCGGCGTCGGACAGGGCGGTGACGCAGTGGGGGCACCAGTTGATGATGCGGCTGCCCTTGTAGATCAGGCCCTTTTCATACAGCTCGCAGAAAGTCTCGCGGACGGCCTTGGAGCAGCCCTCGTCCATGGTGAAGCGGGCGCGGTCCCAGTCACAGGAGGCACCCATCTTCTTCTGCTGGGCAACAATACGGTCGCCGTACTTGTGCTTCCAGTCCCACACGCGCTCCAGGAACTTCTCCCGGCCCAGGTCATAGCGGGTCAGGCCCTCTTTCACGCGCAGCTCTTCCTCCACTTTGATCTGGGTGGCGATGCCGGCGTGGTCCGTGCCGGGGACCCACAGGGCGGCGTAGCCCTCCATGCGCTTGAAGCGGATCAGAATATCCTGCAAGGTGCAGTCCATGGCGTGGCCCATGTGGAGCTGACCGGTGACGTTGGGGGGCGGCATGACGATGGTGTAGGACTTCTTCTTGGCGTCCCGCACCCCGGCAAAACACTTGTTCTCCTCCCACTGCTGGTAGATGCGTTCCTCTACCTCGTGGGGATCGTAGACTTTGGACAGTTCTTTTTTCATGGTGTTTCCTCTTTCTTAGATCTCTTGGATAGGCAGCATCGTGCGCTGGCCGATGAAGGACTTGAAGGACATGGCGTCTCCCTCGATAAAGCCCTTTTTGTCTAACATAACGCCGTGGCTCTCGTCAAAGAAAATGGCGTACCAATCCGCGCTGCTGACCACGGCAAACATCTGCTCATAGGGGTAGCGCGTCACGCCCGCCCCGGTGCTGCAGATCATCTCTTCCTCGTCAAACTCATAGTTACACTCCCGCATCCCCTTTTGCAGCTGCTGCTGGGAGGTCCGCAGCTGGAAGGACTTCCAGCGCAGGACCATAATGAGCAGCACCACGCCGTACAGCAGCAGCAGGCTGCCGATGAGGTTCTGCTTGGGGTAGAGCATCGCCCCGGCCACCAGGCCGAACACACCCAAGATCAGCCCGAAAAACTTCGTCCGGCGGGATTTTTCCTTCCGCACCGTAGCCTCGGCGATGTCGTTGAGCGCCCGCAAGGCGTTCAGGTCATAGGTCGTGTGGTTGACAAAGGGATACAGCGATTCGTTCATAGCTCGTCGTTGCCTCCTGTTCTTCTGCGGCAAGGCCGGAGCAACAAAAAACGCCCCGGTCCCGGAATGGGACTCAGGGCGAAAGCATCTGTTCCGCGCTGCCGCGTACTTCTTCCCTTCCTTGCCTTTGCTACAATAAAATTAAGTATAAAAAACTCCGCCCCACTTGTCAAGAGGGGCGGAGTGTTATTTTTCGGGATTCGATCCGCGGGGGTTCAGGCCAGCAGGTCGGCCAGCTCCTTCATGGACTGGGTCTCCTCGCTGCCCAGGTCCTTGAGGATCTGGGTCTGGGCTTTGACGGCCGCTTCATAGACGGCGATCTCTTTGGAGAAGTCCCCGCCTTTTTCATCGTAGCGGTCATAGATGCTGCGGGTGGCGGCGTCCACGTCGGCCTTGGTGAAGCCGATGTCGGTGCCCCAGTAGAGGTTATCCTTGTTGTCCTCGCCCCAGAGCATGTCGTCCTGCACGGCGATGGTCTCCGGGGAGAAGTACATGGCGTACCATTCCAGGACGTTGTTCACCGTCCAGGCGTACTCGTCCACGGCGGTCTGCACGTCGCCGGTCTTGAGGCAGTCGATCACGTCCCGACAGAGCTGAATGTTCTCCTGGGGTGCCTCGTGGGGCACAATGGGGCGCTCATACATCAGGCCCAGCAGGTGCTTCTGGGCGTATTCAAACGCTTTGAGATTTTGCTCGGTCAGGGTGCGGCCCTGCTGCCAGAGGTCGGCCAGCTTGTCCGTCTCGCCCTTCTCGCGGGCCTCCAGATAGGCGGCGTTGACTTCCTCCACCTGGGCCTTCTTGGCTTCGGCGGCGGTCTTGAGGTTTTCCAGTGCTGCCTTATATTCGGCCATGTCCACCCCGACCTCAGCCATCAGGTCCTCATCCAGAGAGGCCGCGATGCGATCATACTGAGACGTAAAGTCCAGATAGAGGGCGGGGGTCTGGTCGATGTACATGGCCAGGGCACCGTAATACCGGAGGTTAAACTTCATCACGTTCTCGTTATAGGTGTCAGGGGTGTCATACTGGCTGTGGTAGATCTCCTCATAGAACGGGAAGACCGTCTCCATATCCTTCTGTAACAGGAAGCCGTTGACGGTGGAGGGCACCCCGGCGGCGTAGTAAGAGAAGTCGTCGGAGTAGGTATAGGTCTGATAGCCCTCGGTCAGCACACCATCGGAGAAGCAGCCCTCCGGATCGGGAGAATAGGCATACTCATTGGCGAAGTAGTCCAGCATGGAGAACATCTCCGGGGCGGAGTAGGTGCTGGTGTAGCTGCCGAACTCATAGGCGGGCAGCTCAAAGTTGAGGAAGGCCAGGGTCTTGCCCACCCATTCGGGATGGACGTGGTTGATCATCTCCCAGGCACCCACAGTCCAGTCGTACTGGGTGTAGGAGGAGCCCCACTCCTCGGCTCCGTGCAGGCAGAAGACGATGTCGTTCTCCGGCTGGTAGCCGGACTTCACCATGGCGTTGGCCATGGCCAGCACCAGGCCCACGGCGCAGTTGTCATCCTGGAAGCCCTGGAAGTGAACGTCATAGTGGCCGCCCACCAAAATCTGATGGTCGGAGGACTTGCCCTTGAGCACGCCCGTAATATTATAGGTAGTACCGGCGTCGATCTCCACCTCGTTGTCGACCTTCATGGTGGCGCTGACGGAGCCGGCTTTCAGCTTCTCCTGAATTTCTTTCGCGTCGGCTACGCCGATGGACAGGGTGGGGATGCCCACAGGGCCGCAGATGTCCTGGCTGTTGAGCGCATCATCGGCGATCTGGGCAAAGCCGCCGACGTTGGCCGCCAGCACGCCCACTGCGCCCTGGTGCATGGCCTCCAGCATGGGGTAGGTGATCCACCAGTCGTTGCGCTGGTCGATGTCCAGCAGGACGATCTTGCCGGTCACGTCCAGGCCCTCATAGTCCTGCCGGGTTCCCTTGTTCACATACACGACCTCGGCGGTCAGGCCCTCGGCGGGGGTAGATGCGGTGGCGTAGGTATAGACGTTGTAGTCCTTGCCGTCGATGGTCAGGCTGGCGCTGTTGAACTGCCAGCGGTCGCACTGGGCGGCCTGCTTCTCCACGTCGGCCAGGCCGATGTCCTTCATCACGCCGACCAGGTAATCGGCGGCGGCATGCTCGGCATCGCTGCCGGCGTTGCGGCCACCCTGCTCGGCGTTGAAATACTCCGGATTGGTGGTCAGCTCCAGGGCGATGTCGTAGGCATAGGACGGCTCGGCCGTGTCCAGATAGCTCTGGTAGCTCTCCGCCAGCGTCGCGGCCGCGACGGGGTCATCGGTGGTGGTCTTCTGCCCGCAGGACGCCAGGGAAAGCACCAGGGACAAAAGCAGCAGCAGGGACAGGGTCTTTTTCAATCTCTTTTCCTCCTAAATTATGTTGGGTTGATCGGGACATTTGGATATACAAAAACGCAGGTGATATGTGGGAAACATATCACCTGCGAAATCCAACGTAATAATCGCTCCCCTGCCGTGGGCTTGGCAGAGAGCGCCCCCGTTTCCGGGAGCCAGTACGCAAACTATCAGCGTTCAGAGTCTATCGAGCAAAGATCACTTTAACTACTCTTATTGACCGCTTTACCAGGTGGATGATTCCAACTTAGAAAAGTTGAGCTTCTAACTCAATCAATAAGGCAACAAAAGTTGCCAACCGGAGAACCGCCCCAGAGGAGCCTGTATTTTCTCACGGTCCCGTCTCTTCGACGGGTCTTCGGCATTTGACCCGGCCGTCCGTGTAGCCTTGGCGCCCCGGGCAGGGGCGCGGTCACTGTCTTTGACCAGATAAACTCGTCATCGAAATTGCGCTTAGTATACAACACCCCGCCCGAAAAAGCAAGGATTTTTTGAAAAAATATAAAACCCTAAACTTTTATAGGAAATTCGTAAAAACCTATTGCATTTCTAGGGAAAAGCGGTTATAATCAAAACCCATAAGAAAACTATGAATTGTTCGATCACCGACGAAGAACGGAGGAGCACGATGTCAAAACAGTTGCTGCAAGTCAAACATTTAACCGTGGATGTAGAGCAGAAAGAGATTCTCCACGGCATTGATCTGAATATAAACGCTGGCGAGACCCACGTCCTCATGGGCCCCAACGGAGCCGGCAAGTCCACCCTGGGCTACACGCTCATGGGCAACCCCAAGTATCACGTCACCGGCGGTGAGATCCTCTTCCAGGGGAAAGACATCACCGACGAGGCCGCCGACAAGCGGGCCAAGGAGGGTATCTTCCTCTCCTTCCAGAACCCCGTGGAGGTCCCCGGCATCACCCTGGCCAGCTTCATCCGCAGCGCCCTGGAGCAGCGGCGCGGCAAGCGCCTGCGCCTGAGCGAGTTCCGGAAGGAGCTCAACGCCGCCATGGACATTTTGCAGATGGACCATTCCTACGCCGACCGTGACCTCAACGTCGGCTTCTCCGGCGGCGAGAAGAAGAAGGCGGAGATCTTACAGCTGCTCATGCTCCGCCCCGCCCTGGCGATCCTGGACGAGACCGACTCCGGCCTGGACGTGGACGCCGTGCGCACCGTCTCCCGCGGCGTGGAGGAGTACCAGAAGGACAAGCAGGGCGCTCTGCTCATCATCACCCACAGCACCAAGATCTTGGAGGCTTTGCAGGTCGACGCCACCCACGTCTTAGTGGACGGCAAGCTCGTCGCCGCCGGCGACGGCTCCCTGGTGGAAGAGATCAACGAGAACGGCTTCGAGCGCTTTCTGAACGCCTGAAGGAGGGAGCACGATGCGGGATAAGAAACAGGAAAAAACCTACGTCGAGGATGTCAGCCGCAGTGTCTATGACATCCGCAACGAGGAAAAGGACGTCTACCGGGTGGACGAGGGCCTGACCGAGGCCATCGTCTCTCAGATCTCGAAAGAAAAGAATGACCCGGCCTGGATGCAGAATTTCCGTCTGGAGTCCTTAAAAATTTACAACGAGCTGTCCGTCCCCGACTGGGGGCCCTCCATCGACGGGCTGGACATGAACAACATCGTCACCTACGTCCGCCCCAACACCAAGATGAGCGCCAAGTGGTCCGAGGTCCCCAAGGAGATCAAGGAGACGTTTGACGCCCTGGGCATCCCCAAGGCCGAGCGGGAATCTCTGGCCGGTGTAGGCGCTCAGTATGACTCCGAGCTGGTCTACCACAACGTCCGCGAAGAGGTCTCTGCCCTGGGCGTGGTGTACACCGATATGGAGAGCGCCCTGCACGGCGAGTATGCCGACCTGGTCCGCAAGCACTTCATGAAGCTGGTGCCGCCCCGCGACCATAAGTTTGCTGCCCTGCACGGGGCTGTGTGGTCCGGCGGTTCCTTCGTGTATGTGCCGCCAGGGGTGTCCGTGACCATTCCGTTGCAGTCCTACTTCCGGCTGAACGCCCCCGGTGCCGGTCAGTTTGAGCATACGCTCATCATCGTGGAAGAGGGTGCGGAGCTGCACTTCATTGAGGGATGTTCCGCCCCCAAGTACAACGTGGCCAATCTGCACGCAGGCTGCGTCGAGCTGTACGTGGGCAAAAACGCCAAGCTGCGCTACTCCACCATCGAGAACTGGTCCAAGAACATGTACAACCTGAACACCAAGCGGGCCAAGGTGGAGGAAGGCGGCACCATCGAGTGGGTCTCCGGCTCCTTCGGCTCCCACGTGTCCTATCTGTACCCCATGAGTATCTTGAACGGCAAGGGTGCCCGCGCCGAGTTCACCGGCATCACCTTCGCCGGCAAGGGCCAGAATCTGGACACCGGCACGAAGGTCGTCCACAACGCCCCGGAGACCACTTCTTTCGTCAACACCAAGTCCATCTCCAAGGACGGCGGCGTGAGCACCTTCCGCAGCTCCGTCGAGGTCCGTCCCCAGGCCAAGGGCAGCAAGAGCTCCGTCTCCTGCCAGTCCCTGATGCTGGACGACATCTCCCGCTCGGACACCATCCCCGCCCTGGACATCCGCACCCAGGACGCCGACGTGGGCCACGAGGCCCAGATCGGCCGCATCAGCGACGAGGCCGTGTTCTACCTCATGTCCCGCGGCATGAGCGAGGAGGACGCCCGCGCCATGATCGTCAGCGGCTTTGCCGACAATGTCTCGAAAGAGCTGCCCCTGGAATACGCGGTGGAGATGAACAACCTGATCCGCCTGGAGATGAAGGGCAGCATCGGGTGAGCCAAGGAGAAGGAGGAACATCATGGAACAGACCTTGAACCTAACCATCAATCGGCTGCCCGCCCTCACCTGGCACCACCTGGGGATGAACCAGACTTCCCTGGAGCAGGTCTTGGCCGAGGGAGAGGGCACCCTGACCATAGAGACGCCCGACGGCGTCACCCAGCCCGCCCAGGACGACCTGCCCGCCATCGGCGGCGGCATGGGTCCCGACATGGACACCCTGGTCCAGGCCGCCGGCGTGCCGGTGCATCACTTCAATGTTTCCGCCGGGACCGCTGCCAGCCAGCCCGTCCGGGTCAAGCTGACCTACGGCCCGGAGGACAAAAAAATCAACGCCTTCACCATCCACGCCGAGGCCGAGAGTCAGGTCACGGTCCTCATGGACTACGCCGGCGAGGGCAACGGCCAGGGCCTGGCCGCGATCCAGACCAAGATCTACGCCGAAGAGGGCGCTCTGGTCCGCCTGGTGCAGGTCCAGCGCCTGCCCAAGGGCGTGACCTGCCTCAACGACGTGGGCGGCCGGTGCGAAAGCGGGGCCAAGATCGAGGTCACGCACCTGGTCCTGGGCGGCCACGCCACCTACCAGGGCTGCCAGATCGACCTGGCCGGCCACGACAGCGCGTTGGAGACCGACATCGGCTATCTTCTGGAAGCCGGCAGCAAGCTGGATATGAATTACAACGCCATCCACCGGGGGAAGAAGACCACCAGCCGCATCGACGCCTCCGGTGTGCTGAAGGAAGCGGCCTTCAAGCTTTTCCGCGGCACCATTGATTTTAAGCACGGCTCCGCCGGTTCCGTCGGCAACGAAAAAGAGGACGTGCTGCTCCTGGATGACACCGCCATCAACCAGACCATCCCCCTCATCCTCTGCGCCGAGGAGGACGTGCAGGGCAACCACGGCGCCACCATCGGCAAGCTCAGCGAGGAGACCCTGGCCTATATGGCCGCCCGCGGCATCCCGGAAGAGTCCGCGTATGAACTCATGGCCAAGGCCCGCATCCACCGGGTCTGCGAGCGCATCCCCGACGAGGCCACCCGCCAGCTGGTGGAGCAAGAATTGGAAGGAGGGAACGACGATGAATAAAGGCATTGAAGAACAGGAGATCCTGCAAATTCGCCAGGACTTTCCCCTCTTCCGCAAGGACCCCGTGATCTACCTGGACAACTCCGCCACCACCCAGAAGCCGGACGCTGTTTTGAACGCCGTGAGTAAGTTTTACGGCCACGACAACGCCAACCCCTTCCGGGGCATCTACGACCTGTCCGAGCGGGCCACGGAGCGCTATGAGGCCGCCCGCGAGACCGTTTCCAAGTTCATCCACGCGGAAAGTCCCAGTGAGATCGTCTTCACCCGCAACGCCAGCGAGAGCCTGAACCTGGCCGCCAACTGCCTGGCCGAGCTGCTGCTCCAGCCCGGCGATGAAGTGATCGTCACCATCGTGGAGCACCACAGCAACTTTCTCCCCTGGCTCCAGGCCGCCAAGCGGCACGGCGCGACCTTGAAGTTCCTGGAATGTGACGCCAAGGGTGAGATCCCCCTGGAAGCCCTGGAGGAAGCGATCACCGACAAGACCAGGCTCGTCACCATGACCCAGATGTCCAACGTCTTCGGCCGGGAGTACGACGTGAAGGCGGCCGCCGCCCTCTGCCACAGCAAGGGGGACATCGTGGTCATCGCCGACGGCTCCCAGAGCGTCCCCCACATCAAGGTCGATGTGCAGGACCTGGGCGTGGACTTTTTGGCCTTCTCCGGCCACAAGATGCTGGCCCCCATGGGCATCGGCGTGCTCTGGGGCAAAAAAAAGTGGCTCGACGCCATGCCCCCCTTCCTCTTCGGCGGCGAGATGATCCAGTCCGTCAGCCGCGAGGGTGCGGTGTACGCCGAGGTCCCCCATAAGTTCGAGGCCGGGACCGTGAACGCCGGCGGGGCCGTAGGGCTGGAAGCCGCCATTCACTATATTGAGCAGATCGGCTTCGACCGCATCCGGCAGCGGGAAGAGTATCTCTCCACCCTCATGCTGGAGGGCATAAAAAAGATCCCCCACGTCCATCTTCTGGGCGCGGACACCCCGGAGCAGCACCACGGCATCTTTTCCTTTACCGTAGACGATGTGCATCCCCACGATGTCTCCGCCATTTTGGCCGATGCCGGCATCGCCGTCCGGGCGGGCCACCACTGCGCCCAGCCGCTCTTACAGCACCTGGGCGTGAACGCCACCACCCGCGCCAGCCTCGCCTTCTACAACACCGAGGCCGAGGTCGAGGCCTTCCTCAAAACGTTACGCGAAGTAAGGAGCCAGATGGGTTATGCAGAATAAGACCTTTTACAACGAGATCCTCACCGAGCACAACCGCAACCCCTACCACAAGCACCCCCTGAAGGCTGTGGACCTGATGCTCGAAGGCGTAAACCCCAGCTGTGGGGATGATATTTTCCTGAACCTGAAGATGAACGGCGACGTGATCGAAGACGCGTCCTTCCAGGGCAACGGCTGCGCCATCTCCCAGGCCTCGGCCGACATGATGATCGACCTGGTCCTGGGCAAGACCAAGCAGGAGGCCCTGGAGCTGGCCGACCGCTTCCTGCGCATGATCCGCGGGGAAGCCACCGAGGCGGAAAAAGAGTCCTTGGACGAAGCCGCCATCCTCGAAGACGTCTCCCACATGCCCGCCCGCGTCAAATGCGCTACCCTAGGCTGGCACACCATCCAGGAGATGCTGAAGGACAAGGAAGCCTGAGGCGCTCTCACCACAAAAAAACACGCCGCGAAACGGAAGCTTTTCTCGTTTCGCGGCGTTTGTTGTTTGCGTAGGATATTCACACCAACCCATGCCGCCGGAAATACTCCTCGGTGGTGGGAAGGTGCTCGACCTGGCGGCAGGTGACCCCGATGTGCTGCGCAAAGTCGTTGAAGAGGCCGAAGGTCTCGTCCCTGGCGACATAGAGGGTCTCCGGGCGGCCGTGCTGCTGGATGAGGGCCTCCCACTGGTGAAAGGCGCACTCGATGAGCTCATCCGGGTGGCAGCGGTAGGTCAGGAGTGGGTTGCCCGTCTTGTGGTCGGTGAAGACGGTGATCATGGGGAAATAGCGAGGCTCCTCCATCTTTTTCCGGTCGGAGTCATCCAGCCAGCCGAAGTCAAAGTCCACCTGCTGCAGGGTCTGGCTCCGGGGCAGGTCCAGCAGGGGCTGGGTCACGTGGGCGCTGTCCTGGTTGAGCTGGAGGAACGGCGGGTCCTTGGGGGGCAGGTTGTAGGGCATGGCGGCGTTGACCCACATGCCCTGGTCCGGGGAGTAGAAGCGCACGCACATCTCCCCCTTGGTAAAGTCCACGCTGCCGGGCTTGGCCTCCACCGCCCGCAGCTGCATGAACAGGTTGCCCAGGGCGTTTTCCAAAAGCAGCAGGTGGCGGCCCTGGGGCAGGGCCTCGTCATAGCCCCAGCGTTTATGGGTGACAAAAGGCCAAAGGCCGTCCCCATGGTCCACCCCCAGCTCCCGGTAGACTGAGCGCAGGGCGGCGGGGATGTCCTCCGCCTTGGTCTGGTAGATCTCAAAATAAGAGGACTCGATGAAGTTTCGGGTGCTTTCCCGGTAGGTCTGGGGCGTCTCCAGGGACTTGCGGTAGGACAGCAGGCTAGGATAGACCGTCAAGACCACTTCGTTGGGTGCAGCGGGCACCCAGCGGAAAAAGATCCATCGGTTTTCCGCCTTTGGCAGATACAAAAACGTATCTTCCGGCCCCAAGAAGGTCCAGGGCTCCAGGTTCTGAATGGCACGCAGCTCCTCCATCACCGTTCGCCAAACGCGCAGGTCTTTCTGTTGTTGGAAATCAATGGTCTTCCCCATGGCACTGCCCTCTCTTTTTTGCGCAGATACACACCCGTCAACACAGCCCTTATTATAGGCTGACATACTAGAAAAAGCAAGAGAAACCTTCCTGTTTTGTTGCCTTTTAAACAAAGTGTCGCAGGGCTTGCCAACCCCTCTGGTTGGGGCTATACTACGGGTTAGGATACGTGATACACCCAGAACGAAACACCGCACACCGCACAAGGAGGTCATCTACTATTACTATGCCGACGGCCATGGCGAGGCCAAGCGCCGCCGCCGGGACGAGCTGTTCCAGCAGCTCTGGACCATTCTGAAAGACAACTGATCCCAAAACCAACCAAGGAGGGCACTGCCCATGCACCCACTGACCAAACTCATCCACGACGACATGATCCCCGCCCTGGGGGTGACGGAACCGGGGGCCATCGCCTTCGCCGCCGCCCGCGCCCGGAGCCTGACGAAGGGCCCCATCCAGTCCGTGGCCGTAGCCATGAACTCCGGCCTGTATAAAAATGCCTTTACCTGCGGCATCCCCAACTCCCACGCCGTCGGCAACGTCTTCTCTGCCGCCCTGGGCGTAGTGGCCGGGAACTGGGAGAAGGGCCTGGAAGCTCTGGCCGACGTCACCGAGGCCGACAACGCCGCCGCCCAGGCCCTGGTGGACCAAGGGAAGATCAAAGTGACTCTCTCCGGCATCGACTCGACCATCTTCCTGGCAGCCACGGTCACCACCGAGACGGACACCTGCACCGTCACCATCCGGGGCAGCCACACGAACATCGTCTCCATCGTTCACAACGGGGCAACCGTCTTTGAGAAAACCGAGGACCACGCCGCCGAACCCGGCGAGGAGCCTACGCCCCTCATCCACACCTACACCCTGGCCCAGCTGGCCGAGTATGCTCAGACTGTCCCCGTGGAAGAAATCGCATTTATCCAGTCTGCTTATGACGTCAACCTGGCCCTCTATCAGGAGGGCATCGACAGCCCCCGGACCACCTTCGCCCCCTGTCTGCTCCGGGCCAACGGCGGCAAGCCGGTCTCCGAAGACGTGATCGCCACCGCCCAGCTCCTGGCCGCCGGGGCCGTGGAGGCCCGCGTGCTGGGCCTGGATCAGCCCGCCATGAGCATCACCGGCTCCGGGGCCCACGGCATTTTGGCCACGCTCCCCCTCTACGCCGCCCAGCAGGTCTTGGGACTCAGTGAGGAATGTCTCTGGCGGGCCACGGCCTTGAGCTATCTCGTGTGCATGTACATCAAGGAATACTCCGGCCGTCTCTCCGCCTTCTGCGGCTGTGCCATCGCCGCCGGCACCGGCGCGGCCTGCGGCCTGGTCCTGATGCAGGGCGGCGACCCGGACGCCCTGGCCCGCACCATCCGCAACATGGCCTCCAGCATCACCGGCATGATCTGTGACGGCGGCAACCAGGGGTGCGTGATGAAGGGCGTCACCGCCGTGGACGCTGCCTTCCGCGCCGCCACCTTTGCCCGTTCCGGTGTGGCCATCGACCCGGTCCACGGCATCAACGCCCCGGACCCGGAGACCACCATGCGCTACATGGGCCGCATCGCCTCCCCCGGCATGGTGGGGACGGAGAAGACCATCGTGGAGATCTTCGAGGAAAAAATGGGATAACACGCGCCCCCTGTTCGCCCCATCCCGCGCAAAAAAACTGCCAGCCGTGATGCAGCTGGCAGTTTTTTGCGTTTTCTGGGTGATGCGCGTTCGCTCAGTTTGGCCAAAGCGCTGCTGTCATGCCGGGTCCTCAGCGCACCCCGCCCCGCAGGACTCTCCGTCTGGGAGCCGACGGCGCAGGCAGGTCATGGCCCTCTAAATGGAGCAAAAAGCGCTTGCGTTCCAAGCCCCCGGAATAGCCGCCCAGCGTCCCGTTGGCGGCAATGACCCGGTGACATGGAATCAGGATGGGCAGGGGGTTGTGGCCGTTGGCCTGGCCCACGGCCTGGAAGGCGCGAGGCGCCCCCACCCGCGTGGCCAGCTCCCGGTAAGAGATCACCTGGCCGTAGGGGATGCGGCAGAGGACCTGCCACACTTTTTTCTGAAACTCTGTCCCCTCCGGGCGCAGGGGAAGATGGAAGGTCTGGCGCTGGCCGTCAAAATACTCGTCCAGCTGGCGGCGGGCCTCCCGGAACAGGGGGATATCATCGTAGCCTCCATAGTCACCATAGACCAGGGCGGTCAAGAAATCATCTTCCGCGAACAAGGTCAAAGGGCCTACGGGGGAATAGATCACGGCTTGCTCCATGGTGTGCTCACTTTCTTGGCGGGAACGCGCTGCCTGTGATGTTCAGGCTCCGCGTCCAATGGCGAAGGTGCTTACACGTCAAGTTTACCAAATTCCTCCGCAAAAGTCCAGCATTTCCTAGCTTTTCGACAGTTTTCTATTTTTGTATACGAATTGATACCACCGCCGGATGAGATGTGTTCCCCGCTGGGTCCACCGCCACGTAGGTAAAGTGGTCCCGCCCGGTCTTGTTTTCATAGGGCGTGTAGGTGAAGCGGGCGCTCCCCTCCTCGGCCAGCGTCACGGCACCCCGCGCCGGGCGCTTCGTGATGCGAAACTCCAGCACCTCCCCCTCCGGGTCCACCCCGGAAAGCTCTGCGCTGATGGCCACGTCCCGCTCGGTCACCAACGAAAAGTTCTCCGCCGTGGGCAGCGAGAGGTCGTTCTTCACCCCGTCGTCCCACCGAAACAACGCCAGCGCCGGTACCGCCAGCCCCACCGCCAAACTCAACGAGAGCAAGCAAAACATCCCCCGCCAGATCAAACGCCGCTGTTCCATGCAAAGCCCCTCCTTGATCGAATCAAATCTTGAGGGTAGTTTGCCCATCGTTGCAAAATCTATGTCTTTTTTCTGTCTCTTGACTTATAGTACTATATATGATACTATATTTAACAGGAGGCGATGCCAGTGGAAATCAAACTGAAAAAGCAGCCCCAAAAATATCTTGCCAGCGTGGATGAAGCAACACGAAAAAAACTTTACCGTGCCTTGGATCAGCTGTCTCGGCTGGAAGGTGATATCGTTCCACTGGCAGGAAAGAAACATCTCTACCGCTATAAGATCGCACATTATCGCATAACCTTTGAATGGAGAAAAGGAGAACTCATCATCACAGTGATTGAGATCAACACCAGAACAAACATCAAATACTAAATATAATCAAAATATTAAAGGAGGTCTTTTCTATGAAACCAGAGCTGACACCCGAAGAGATCGCCCGTCGTTTTGCGGACATTGATTCCCGTCCCCCCGAAACCCTTACGCCCGGAGAAGAAGCCAGCCTTGCTATGGCTATGGAAGATGAAAGCGCTCCTGTTTCTCTCGATGCGTTTCGCCAGGACTTAGAAGAGTACAGCGGCAAACTGGTCCTGCGCATTCCCCGCAGTCTCCATAAAGCCTTAAAGGAAGCCGCTGAGATAGAAGGCGTGAGTCTGAACCAATATATGCTCTATAAACTTTCCCGCTGACCCAGCAGCCACCCCAAAACGGTGGCTGTTTTTTCATCCCTTAATTTTTGAAATTTCTTCTGTTACCGCCGTTTCAGCGCCCCCAGCACCCCCACGGCCCCGAAGGAGGCCACGAGCGATGAGCCGCCGTAGCTAAAAAACGGCAGCGTCACCCCCACCACCGGGGCGGCGTAGAGACACATGGCCACGTTCAAGATCGTCTGGGTGGCAAACATCGCCGCCGTTCCCGACGCCACGGCGGTGAAAAAGGGGTCCCGGCTGGTCTTGGCCAACCAGATACAGCGGAAAACGATGGCACTCAACAGGCCCAGGATGAGCAGGCAACCAACCAGGCCCAGCTCTTCCCCGGCGGCGGCGAAGAGAAAATCGGTATGCCGCGCGGGGAGGGCGGCGGGGGAGGTGCTTTGCGTCTGGATGCCCTGGAGGTAGCCTTGTCCCGTGAGCTTCCCGGAGCCGAGGGCCAGGAGACTTCTCCCCTGCTGAAAGCCCTTGCCCAAGGGATCCAGGTCGTGGTCCAGGACCACTTGAACGCGCAGGCGGATATACTCCGGCAGGCGAGGCCAGAGGAGGACAAGGCCGCCGACCCCAACGGCCACCTCTCCCCCCAGCCACAGGGGATGGACCCCCGCCCCCCAGAGCATCCCGAAATACAGGCCCAGGTAAATGGCCGCCATCCCCAGGTCACCGGAGACAAGATACAGAAGGCTGCATAACCCCCCCACGTGGGCCAGCAGGGCCAGAACAGACCGCGGGCGATTCAGGCCGCCCGCTTCCCCCAGGCGGGTCAGCTGGAGGGCCAGGAGGAGCAGGAAGAGCAGCTTACCAAACTCCGCAGGCTGGAGGTTAAAATGCCCGCCGGGCAAGGCGATCCAGCTCTTGTTCCCCGTCCCGTCCTCGTTGCCGAAGGGGAGGAGGAGAAGCAGAAGGCCGAGATTGCCCACCGCCAGCAGCCACCAAGCCCGCTCGACCAGCTCCCGCAAATGGATCTGCCACAGGAGCAGGCACAGCACGACCCCCACCCCCAAGGCCGCCGCCTGCTTCCAGACCAAACTATGGAGGGCTTCGTCGTAGTGGGTGGCGCTGTAAATGAGGGCCAAGCCCAGCAGGGACGCCGTGAGACCCAGGAAAAACAGCGTCCGCTCTCCCCTCTCGTTTCCCATCGCCCAGCACCCCCTCTCCGGTCTTTCCCCCAGAATACCCCGCCCCGGGCCAAAAAATTTGTCACAGAGGGGTGCAACCGCCGTGATTTTATGATAGAATACATTGAATATACACCCGGCGGCCCCCTGGCGCGGCCACGGGCAGGAAGGAGTGACGCCATGGAGCGATATTCCGCCAGCGAACAGGACACCGAAGCCCTGGGCCGGGCGCTGGTCCAGCGCTTGCAGCCCGGCGCCGTCGTGGCCTTCACCGGGGACCTGGGGGCGGGCAAGACCGCCTTTGTCCGGGGCATGGCCCAGGGCCTGGGCATCCCCCAGCGGGTCACCAGCCCCACCTTTACCATCGTGAACGAATACGAGGGGGGACGGCTGCCCCTGTTCCACTTTGATATGTACCGCCTGCGAGACGCCGACGATCTCTTCGACATCGGCTGGGAGGACTTCCTGCGCCGGGGCGGCATCTGCGCCGTAGAGTGGAGTGAAAACATCCGGGACGCTTTGGACGAGGACACCCTCTGGGTGGACATCCGCCGGGGCGTGACCGACGGCCAGCGAATCATCACCCTCCACGGCCCCGGCCTGGACGGCTGGGACCCGGACAAGCCCGAACCGCCGGAAGGGAGGACGCCATGAAGATCTTAGCCTTAGAATCCTCCGCCGTCGCGGCCTCGGCCGCCCTGTGTGAGGACGAAATGTTACTGGGCCAGACCTACCTGCACACGGGCCTGACCCACAGCCAGACCCTGCTGCCCATGGCGGCGGGCCTGCTGGAACAGTGCGGTCTCAAGCCGCAGGACCTGGACCTCATCGCCGTGGCCGCCGGGCCGGGGTCCTTTACCGGCCTGCGCATCGGCGTGGCCGCCGCCAAGGGCCTGGCCTGGGCCGCGGAGCTGCCCTGCGCGGGCTGCTCGACCCTGGAAGCCATGGCCTGGAGCCTGGCCGGGTTCCAGGGGGAGGTCTGCGCCGCCATGGACGCCCGGCGGCACCAGGTCTACAACGCCCGCTTCCAAGTGAACGGCACTGCCCCCCACCGCCTGACCCCCGACCGGGCCATCGCCCTGGCCGACCTGGTCAAGGAGTTGGAGGGGACGAGCGTCCCCCAGATCGTCGTAGGCGACGGGGCGCAGCTCTGCTGCGACGCCCTGACCGCCGCCGGCATCCCCGCCGTCTTAGCCCCCCCGAATCTGCGGATGCAGAGCGCCTGGGGTGTGGCCCGGATGGGGCTGGATCTGGCGCGGACCGGCCAGACCGTCTCCCCCGACGAGCTGGTGCCGATCTACCACCGCCTCTCCCAGGCCGAGCGGGAGCGCCTGGAACGGGAAGAAGCCGCAAAAAAACAAACCACCTAAGACCGACTGAGAAAAAGGAGAACGATACAAATGGAAATGGTACACGTATTGGACCACCCCCTGCTGCAACATAAGCTGTCCATCCTGCGGGATGAGACCACCGGCGTGAGAGACTTCCGGGAGATCGTGGGCGAGATCGCCACCCTCATGTGCTACGACGCCACCCGGAACCTTCCTCTGGAGCCGGTGGAGGTCCAGACCCCTGTGGCAAAGGCCGTGACCTACCAGCTGGCCGGCAAGAAGCTGGCCATCGTCCCCGTCCTGCGGGCGGGCCTGGGCATGGTCGAGGGCATCCTCACCCTGATCCCCTCCGCCAAGGTCGGTCACATCGGCCTCTTCCGGGACCCTGAGACCCTGGAGCCGGTGAAGTATTACTGCAAGATGCCCACCGACATCGCCGAGCGGGACGTCATCATCCTCGACCCCATGCTGGCCACCGGCGGCTCCGCCTCCGCCGCCATCACCTTTGTCAAGGAATACGGCGTGAAGAACATCAAGCTCATGAATATCCTCGCCGCCCCCGAGGGCATCGAGCGCGTCCGCGCCGACCACCCCGACGTGGAGATCTACGTCGCCGCCGTGGATGAAAAGCTCAACGAGCACGGCTACATCGTCCCCGGCCTGGGCGACGCCGGCGACCGGATCTTCGGCACGAAGTAAAATATTCTCAGGCACTGTGGTTTCCCACTCCGTCCCCTGCGGGCGGGGTGGGAAACTTTTTTGAAATTTCTTTGAAAAAGTCGAAAAAAACGCTTGACTTTTTCAAAAGGCGATGGTATTATAAGTCCTGCACTGAGCGGAACGCGAGCTTCCGAAACAAAGTGAGCGGCGCTAAAAAGTGAATATGTGCGCGAGTGGTGGAATTGGCAGACTCGCTAGATTCAGGTTCTAGTGTGCAATACGCACGTGCGGGTTCAAGTCCCGCCTCGCGCACCAAAAGGAACGAGTCCAGATTGGGCTCGTTCCTTTTTCATTTCTTTTTTTCATGTTGCAAAACGTCGGCTACCTGCGCTCGCTCACCTGCTCCAGGGCGCTGTCCAGGAGCAGGGCCAGTTCCAAGGCGCTGCGGAAGCGTTCCTCCTGGCCGCCCTCGGACCAGAGGACGGTGCCCTGCCAGCTGGCGTTCTGCCGGAAGAGGATGCGGACATAAAAGGTGGCCAGCTTCCCCGACGCGCTCTGCTCCACCTCGCCATGGGTCTTCTCCGGCTTCACCACCGGGCCAAAGCGCCGCATGGTGGTAAAAGCCTGGGGCGGCAGCTGCTCGTCCAGGAGATGCTCCACTTGCTTGAAAAAATCCATCAGGCTGATGAACGGCATCTCTCCCACCCAAGCAGCGCTTTGCAGGCGGCCCTGCAGCACGCGGTTTGGATAGGCGTCCACACAGACATGGATCGCATCGCCGGGCATTCGTTCCATCTTTTGCATGGGGTCATCCCTTTCTAGGTTCAGTTTGAATCAAGGGAAATTATACAGGAGATCCGTTAGAAAACCGGGTATAAATCCTCTTTTTCACCGCAGCTTAAAACAACAAAAGTACAACTTCCGGAATATTGATGCACTGGAACGCTCTATTTTGTTTGTAATTGTTTGCATTTTATGGTATCCTATTAGAGACAAGAGAATTCAGGATACACAGCAACAAAATGCCTTCAAAAACAGGAAATGGAACGATCGAGGTGCGGCAGCATGCAGGAAGTCATGGAACCTATTTTACAAATACAAGTTCTGGGAAAATTCACCCTTCGCTATGGGGAAACCGTCATCTCGGATGAGGACGACCGCTCCCGAAAGGTGTGGGCGGTCCTGGCGTATCTGATCTACCACCGGGAAAAAATCATCTCCCAGCAGGAGCTGGTGGACCTGTGCTGGGGGGAGGACACCCGCTCGTCGGACCCGCACAACGCGCTCAAGTCGGTGATCCACCGCATCCGCGCCACCCTGGACAAGCTCCAGGAGGGCCTGGGGCGGACGCTGCTGCGCCGAAAGGCCGGCTGTTACATCTGGAACACAGACGTTCCTCTGGAGGTGGACGCAGAGGTCTTTGACACCCTCTGCAGCCGCGGGGCCGCGCTAGAGGGCGACGAGCGGCTGGACGCCTATCAGCAGGCGCTGGCGCTCTACTCCAACGACATATTGCCCAAGCTGTCCAGTGAACTGTGGCTGGTGCCCATCACGACCTATTACCACCAGCGGTACGTCCAGACCGCCGAGGAGAGCATCCAGCTTTTGGAGGAGCAGGACCGCTTGCAGGAAGCCATTCTCCTGGCCCGGCAGGCCGTACGCATCGAGCCCTATCAGGAGAGACTATACGCCCAGCTCATCCGCACGCTGCTCAAGATGGGGAACCAAAAGGGGGCCATCGCCGTGTATGAGGAGATGAGCGAGCTGTTTTTCTCCAACTTCGGCGTCATGCCCTCGGACGAGCTGCGGGCCCTCTACCGCAAGGCCACCCGCACCGTCAACAACCATGCCCTGTCCGTGGAGGACCTGCGGGATCAGCTGAAAGAGGAGCACGTCGTCGGCGGAGCCATGCTCTGCACCTATGACTTTTTCAAGATCCTCTACCGGTCCGAGACCCGGACCATGGCCCGCACGGGAAATACCGCGCATCTGTGCCTGCTTACCGTCGCCGCCAAGGACGGCAGTGAGCTGCCCAAGCGCAGCCTGGATCGGGCCATGGAAAACCTCCAGGAGCTCATCCGCCAGAACCTGCGAAAGGGGGACGTCGCCTCCCAGTGCAGCGTCTCGCAATATGTGATCCTCTTGCCCAGGGCCAACTATGAAAACAGCCACATGGTCGCCAACCGGCTCATGACGGCTTTCTACCGCCGTTACCCCCACTCCCCTGCGCGTCTGCGGTGCGTGGTGCAGCCCTTGGAACCGGTGGAGTGAGCTACCTCTTTCCAATGGGTGGATCCGACCAAATACCTTGACCTATGCCAGTTCCCGGAACTCTTTGCCGCGCAAAGGGTTCCGGGAACTGATGTTTTTTCGTGTCTATTTTTGGCCGCATGGTGCCATTTATAACAATCGATCCCCCAGCTGCGTCTCCTGGCAGACGGAAATGCGCGGCAGATGATAGCGGCCCTCCAGGGTCCCGATTTCCCCTCTTCCTGTGATGACCGTCATGGGGAACAGGCGCCGCAGGTAGGCCTCTGCGTCCGGTTCCGTCTCTCCGTAGGGGTAGGCAAACAGTTGAGGCGCGGTACCAAGCTCTCGCTGTAAGATATCCCGGCTCTTTTTCAGGTCTGTCAAGACCCGCATCTGAAACTGCCAGCTCGACTCCCCTGTCTTGCGCTGGATGCCGTTGACTCCCTTTGCAAAATAGTCGCCGTTTTGCTCCAGGTTGTGCAGGGCGTAGGTATGGGAAGCGATCTCCACCAGCCCGCTGGCCTGCATCTCCCGGCACATATCCCAGGTCAGGTGTCCATGCCCCTCTGGGTCTTCGTCCGTCAAAGAGACGATGAGGCAGATCGCCGCCTTCATCTGGTATTTTTGCAGGAGCGGAAATAAGAGGCGGTAATTGCTGACATACCCATCATCAAAGGTAATCATCACGGGTTTCTCCGGCAGCGGCTCTCCCGCTGTCAGCTCCTGGGGAAGGATCGTATGATAGCCATTTTCCTTCAGCCAGCACAAGTCCCCCTCCAGCTTTTCCGTCGTCACCACCATTGGGTTGTCGCTGGTCGGTTCCTCGGTCACATCATGGTACATCAAGATCGGCAGCGGGCCGGTCTGTTCCAGCTCCGAGGGATCCTCCGTGAACACAAAAATACAGCAGATCACAACGCTCAGCATCAGTGCCAGCGTAAGAATGCGGTTCAGCATCGTCGCTTTCTCCTTTCTCCTTTGGGAGGCGCATGTCAAATACCTCCCTCTATTATAATAAAGAGTGTCCTGTCGGAAAAACGCAACCAAATTTTCAAAAAAATTCGTCTTACAGAAGAGTATAGCAGAGACTGGAAGGAAAAGATACTCTGCACAGGCGAAAAGTTTTTAGACTCCATGCATCTTTACTCCATTCAGAGGCAGATATACTTCTTGCTTGTCACCTCAACTGTTTCATGGTATCATAAAATCAAACTTGGAACTCTGGAAGGAGGGTGCAGACATGACGGATCTCAAGATCCCAGTCGGCATTTCCGATTTCGCCAAGATTCGGAATTACGATTACTATTATGTGGACAAGACGGGGCTGATCGAGGATCTGTTGGAAAACGAGACGGCGGAAGTTACCCTGATCACCCGCCCACGCCGTTTCGGGAAAACCATGGGCATGAGCATGCTGGCCAACTTTTTTGACATTCGCAAAGACAGCAAGGCGATGTTTGCGGGATTGCAGATCTCCAAGAACGCAGCGCTCTGTAAAGAGTGGATGAACCAGTGGCCGGTCGTGTTTCTCTCCTTTAAAAATATTGACGGCGACAAGTTTTCTCTTGCTTATCAGCAAATGGTTTATGAAATCGGCTTGCTCTACGATAGCTACAGTGAGCTGCTGACCAGCAACAAGCTCAGCGAGGACGATAAAACTCTATTTTTACAGCTGAAAAGACGGACTGCAAACGAAATCGACGTGCTCCGTTCCATCCAATTCCTGCTGTCGTTGCTGTACAAGCACTATGGAAAGACCGTGATCTTGCTGTTGGATGAATACGATGTTCCTTTGGCAAAGTCTAGCGCTCATGGGTATTATCCTGACATGCTGAACGTCATCAAGAGTATGATGACAACGTCTTTGAAGGATAACAACACCCTCCGTTTCGCTGTGATCACAGGCTGTCTGCGCATCGCCAAGGAAAGCATCTTCACCGGCACCAACAACTTTGTCTCCGATACGATCTCGTCCTCTCATTTGAACGAATATTTTGGCTTCACCCAAGCAGATGTAGACCAGATCCTCAAAGACGCAGACTGCATGGAACATGCGGATGATATCAAAAACTGGTACGACGGGTATCACTTCGGGAACTTGGACGTCTACTGTCCCTGGGACGTGATGAACTACCTGAGAGACCTCCAGCGGAACCCCAAAGCGAAACCCGCCAGCTATTGGAAGAACACCAGCGACAATTCTATCATCCGGTCGTTTATCGACTATGCAGGCCACAGCATCTCTCGTAAGTTGGAAATTCTGTTATCTGGTGGCTATATCCTCCAGCGAATCGAGGAAAATTTGACCTATGATTATCTACATTCCTCAGAAGAGAACCTGTGGAGCATCCTATATCTGACTGGCTACCTGACGCAAGCGCGAGAGGAAGACCTTCCGGAGCCGTTGCCGGAGGGAAGCTCTGCTCTCATGATCCCCAATGCAGAGGTTCGGGAAATTTTTGAGACGACCATCCAAAAGTGGTTTGACGAGAGTGCTCAAACCTGGAATCGAAAAGCGCTGTTCGATGCTGTTTGGTCCGGTGATACAGAGACTCTGACCAAAGAGATGAACAAACTCCTCCGCAAAACCATCAGCTACCACGATTACCGAGAAGACTTTTACCATGCGTTTCTGGCCGGTATTTTTGCCGGAGCAGGGTATGAGGTGGACTCCAATAAGGAGCATGGCGAGGGCCGCAGTGATGTGGTGGTCCTTGACCCGGAGGGAGATCGCGTTGCTATTTTTGAGGCAAAGTATTCCCGCACACAGGACGCAATGCCCAGGGACTGCGCAGCGGCGCTGCAACAGATCGAAGACCGGCAGTATGACAAAGAGTTTGAGGAGGACTATGACTCCATTCTCTGCTATGGCATTGCATTTTATAAAAAGCGCTGCTTGGTCCAAACAAAATAATCTCGTTTTATACTTCGCAAGTTCAACAGAGCAGAGTGAATATTCACTCTGCTCTGCATTTTTGTTCACCGCTCCTACCCCCAAACGATCCCGTACTCTCCCGTCCGCAGGATCCCCTCTTGAAACAGCGGGGTGGCGTAGGACAGCGGCAAGTAAAACGCTTGGTTCCAGAGAAACGGCCGTGCCGGATCCTCTTCCGGCATCCAGGCTCTGTCGTTCCACAGCACCGGGGATTCCCCCGCAAAATACGTAACATCTTGTCCCAGCAGCAGGACCCGTGCCGTCGTTCCATCCACCAGACAAACGCCGCCCAGGGCCGAGATCACGTCCTCCAGCGGAAGATAAAAGACATCGTCCAGCACCCTGGGCACGGAAGAAAGCACGATTTTCTCCCTCACCACCGTCTGTCCGTTGGCCAATGTGCCGCTCAAGTACGCCGTCTGTTCCCCTGCCTGCATGGAAAAGGCATAGTTTGTCGTGACCGGCGAAAACAGGTGTCTCTGCTGGAGCCGCTGCCTGCTGGAACACCCTGCTTTCTCGCTCAGGCGGAACACCCCGGTAAACCATTGTTCCGTGGAAAAACACCCGTCCCTTTCTGCTGCGCTGGCCGGCAGCGTCAGGAGCGGAAGCAGCAGTACACCGCACACCAGCACCAAAACCTTTTGTTTCATTCTGTCCCCTCCCACATCGTCTCGCCGGGAGAATCTTTTCCCCCTTGCAATAGAATAAAGACTCCGCAGGCGGAAAAACGCAACCAACTTTTCCAAAAAATTTCGCCCTGCAACGACTTTTTTAGCTTGCTCATTTCCCAGACTGCCGCGATCTCCGTCACAGTGGCAATTTTTCTGCTATTTTTTCTAAGGTATTTGCAGAAAGTCCCTCTGAATCCATATAGATGATTTCATTTTTATTCGTCACGGGAATTACAATACAGTTCCATCCTTCCTTCTCAATAACCGTCGCTTTATAACTTTGAATTGTAGTAGATGTAACTGTGGCGTCTTCGCTGTCAACGGAAAGTGGACTCCCAGAAAGTACCCCTTTGGAAATAAAAACCGTGTTATCCTCTTCATCCTGAAAAGTTTTATACACTGTGGTATAAGTTTCACCCTCATCAGACAGTTTGAATCCATCCGGCAACCAGCCTGGTTCAATCGTAAAGTCCGCAGATGAGTATTCATCTGAAAACTGCTCTGCATAATTAAATTCCGTGTGGTCCTCATACTCACGGATGATGAGATTATACAGATTGGCCCGCACCTCCGGGAACGCGGCAAAGGTCCCTGCTGTCAACACAGCTGCGGCAAACACGGCGATCGCAATACGCTGCGCGACCTTGACGGTGAAATGTTTCATAGATTCCCGGTTTTTGGCGGCGAAGGCTTTTCGGATGGTCTTTTCTGCCTTTCTCTGCACCCCCTCTGGTACTTGCGCGGAAGGGTCATGCTCCAACTCTTCCATCAACTGAAAGCCCCTTTTGCCCTCTTGTTCGGCAACCGCGTCCATCAAGATGGCAAACACGGCATCCTCATACTGTTCCCAGAGTTGTTCTTTCTGTGTCATGCTGAAACCCCTTTCTATTTTAATAGACGCTGACCTGGCTGATTTGTTACATGCTTTTACATATTTTTTTGATTTCTCCCTGGGTTTGCTAGTTTCTCCGCACGTTGTTTCATGGCCCCTTCGTTATCATAAAATTCCAAAACCCAAAAAGTGCAACATGATTTCTCCTGTGAAAAGCAAAAGATTTCCGCAGGAGAAATTTTTTTCGCAAATTTTGAAAAAATCGGTTGCACTTTTTCCGATTTTGTATTTTTATAGTTGAAAGGGGTTAAAAAGCCCCCGAAAAGGAGGAAGTAATTTATGAAAGCCTTAAAGAAACTCTGCTGTACCTTGTTAGTCTCTCTGATATGTACCCCCAATACTATGTGTCAAGTATTGGGGGTACATATCAAAACAAAATAGCCTCATTTCATTTTTCGCAAATTCAACAGAGCAGAGTGAACATTCCCTGAATATTCACTCTGCTCTGAATTTTTATTGCGAAACTAGGTCCCCGCATTTGAATTTAGGTCAGGTCCGCTCTGGTGTAGGTCTGCTTTCCCGTTGCCACATCCAGCGTCACGGTGTAGACGCCCTTGGCAAACAGGAGCTTGCCATAGGTCCCGTCCGGGTTGTAGGGGTAGACATCATTCTCCAAGGTGCTTTGGAAATAGACTTTACTGCCGTCCTCAGACACCCAGAGCTTCTGGATCCCGGCATCCCCCATGGCGTTTTCATCCTGGCCGAAGAACGTGTTGTGCTCATACTTGATGATATTGCGGTATTCTTTCGCGTTCAAGTCCTTGTCCAGCACCAGAATATAGGCCCGCTGCGGACCCATCGACCCGGCAAAGGCTCCGCCGTGTGCCACGGCCAGCGTCCCGCCCTGCTCGGCGGAAGTGACGTAGTACAATCCAGCTGTCCACGCTTTTCCCATGGCTTGCTCCCGCTCGGTCATCACAAACGGGTTTGTCTGGTCCGGCGTTTTCCCCTGGCAAGTGGCTTCATACAGGCGCACCAGCGTGACCAAGCACTGCTCCACGCTATAAGAACTCTTGGGGGCAAACTGATTCTCTCCCACGCCGTTCATGATTCCCAGATGGGTCATCAGCTGTACGTCAGTCATGGCCCAGTCTGCAATTTCACCCTTGTCTGCGTAGGTCAGCGGCTCTGCGTCATCGTGAATCTCTCCAGAATACAACCGATAGGCCCGCGCCAGCATGACCGCCGCCTCCTGCCGGGTGATGGTCCCGAACTGGTCCAAGTCGCCATTCCCACGACCCTGTAAAATACCCAGCTGCGTATAGATCGGTGTCTGCGTTTTCCCGGCCATCGCATCCCTGAGAGACACAAAATTCCAATACATATCCAGGTCCGCACCAAAGGCCAGGGCCACCAGCTTCGCAGCACTCATCCCGAAGTTTCCTCGTTCGATCGGTTGACGGTAGTCGCCGCTCTTCGGCCCACTCAGCAGGCCCAGCTCCAAGGCTTTCGCCACGTCTTTCTGCGCCCAAGCGGAGACCTGGTAGGTTCCTCCGTCCCCTGTCGGCACCTCTACCGCGCTGGCAACGGAGAGAAGCATCACCAGCGCCAAGACAAAGGCAAGTCCTCGTTTCAACATGATCTTGTTCCTCCTATGTAATAGATTGCGTGGGGATTCCTTCCAAAATCTCCCCTCTTATACTATTAAGACTACATCTCCCGAAAAACGCAACCGAATTTTCAAAGTTTTTATCACACTTCATCTTTTCATCATTGTAATCATTCTTGTCATCTTCTAATCATCAGGTGAAAAGTAATGCGGAGACCTGCAAAAACAGGTCTCCGCACTTGAATTTAGGTCAGATCTGCTCTGGTGTAAGTTTGCTTTCCCGTTGCCACATCCAGCGTCACGGTGTAGACGCCCTTGGCAAAGAGCAGCTTGCCATACGTCCCGTTGGGGTAATAGGGATAAACATCTTCTTTCACAGTGCTCTGATAATAGACCTTGCTTCCGTCGTCAGAAAGCCAGATCTTTTCAATATGAGCGTCAGACTGTCCGTTCTCCCCTTCTCCCCAGTAGATATTGTAGGAGTCTTTGATCGCATTGCGGTATCCTTTGCACGTTCCCTTGGCGTCCACGACGAACACCTTGACATCGATGGGTCCTCTGTGTCCTGTTCCCATGTTATAGGCGATCGCAAAGGTCTGATCATTTTCTGCCGAGCAGAGATAATTGGTCGGCATATACGCCTGGGAGACCGCAACCTGTCGCGGGGTGAGCGCAAAGAAGTCGTTCTTGACCGTGGGCTTGCCCTTACAGGTGTTGTTGTACAGCCGAACCAGCGTCACCAGGCACTGCTCCAATGTATAAGAACCTTGGGGATCAAACTTGTTCTCCCCTACCCCATTCATAATGCCCAAGTGGGTCATGAGCTGCACGTCCGTCTTAGCCCAGTCCGCGATTTTTCCATTGTCTGCGTAAGACAGTGGCTCTGCATCGTCATGGATCTCGTCGCAGTAGGAGCGATAGGCCCGTGCCAGAACCACGGCAGCCTCCTGGCGCGTAATGGCGGTGTCGTAGTCCATGTTTCCGTCTTCACGGCCCTTGAGCAAGCCAAGCTCTTCGGCCACCGTTTTCCCGCACGGTTGGTCCTTGATCTGGCACTGGATCTCTTTGTAATTGATGTAGGCGTCGTAGTCCCCGCCAAAGGCCAGCGCCACCAGCCGGGAAGCATCCGCGCCAAACAGGCCTCTGGGGACCGGTTTCCGATAGTCCGTGTAGGTATTCGACTTGTGTAAACCTATCTTCCATGCTTCCGCTACGTCCTTCTGCGCCCAGGCGGAGACGTCGTAGCGCTCGCCCTCCGGCGTGGTCGCCTGCACCGCACTGGCCACCGATGTCAGCATCACCAGCGCTAGGAGCAGGGCAAGTCCTCGTTTCAACATGATCTTGTTCCTCCTATGTAATAGATTGAGGGGACCTTCCAAAATCTTTCCCCTCTATACTATTAAGACTACATCCCCGGAAAAGCGCAACCGAATTTTCAAAGTTTTTTTCAAAACTTAGGTCAGATCTGCTCTGGTGTAGGTCTGTTTTCCCGTCGCCACATCCAGTGTCACGGTATAGACACCCTTGGCAAAGAGCAGCTTGCCACGGTTGCCGTTGTTATCGTAGAAATAGACATCGTCCTTCAGCGTACTCTGAAAATAGACCTTACTGCCGTCCTCAGCCAGCCAGAGCTTGTCGATCCCAGCTTCTCCTGTTCCCCGATAGGCGTTGGAGGACTTCTTGATGATATTCTGGTAACGATGACACGTTCCGTTCCGGTCCACTACCCAAATATAAACAGAAGTGGGGGCCATGTATCCAGTATCTCCATTGTAGGCAATGGTAAAGGTCGCGTCATTTTCTGCCGATGTGATATAAGGTCCGCTGCTGTACGCCTGCGCGATCTGCTTCTGGCGGGGCGTCAGGGCAAAAATATCCGGCTGATCCGGCTTCTTGCCTACGCAGGTGTTCTGATAGAGTCGATATAAACCCACCAAGCTATCCTCCACGCTGTATGGCCCTTCTGGGTCGAATCGGCCATCGCCTACGTCAGTCATCACGCCTAAGTGGGTCATGAGCTGCACGTCAGCCTTGGCATTGTCGGCAATGTCTGCCTTGTCGGTGTAGGCCAGCGGCTCCATGTCATTGTGGATCTCTCCGGAGTAGAGCCGATAGGCCCGCGCCATCATCCCGGCAGCCTCCTGGCGGGTGATCTCGCCGGTAGAGTAGGCATAGTAATTTTCGCTGTCCATCCCTGCCGGGTAGGAATAGATGCCCAGATCCACCGTCAAATCAGACGGTTCCTTATTTGCGATCTTATTCTGAATACTCCGATACTGACTGTACTGGGTCACATTCTCCCCGAAGGCCAATCCTGCGATCTCCAGTGCATTTCTGCCGAACTTTGCCCGCTGAACCGGCTTGCGGTAATTTTTATCGAAGGCATCCCCTGTCAGTCCCAGGGCCAAGGCGCTCTCTACGTCCTGCTTGGCCTCGGCAGAGACGGTGAACTTGCTGCCGTCCGGGGCGGTCCCCTCGGTGGTTTCGGGCAGGTCTGCGCGGGTGTAGGTCTGCTCCCCCTTCGCCACGTCAATGGTCACAGTATAGCGGCCCTTGGGGAACTGGACTTTTCCTGTCTTGTCCACGGCGTCCGTCTCTAGGGTGCTCTGGTAGATGACCTTGCTACCGTCTGCGGAGAGGGTCAGTCGTTCCAAAAAGGCATCGGACACATAGTCATTGCTGCTGTACTCCCGCTTGATGGCATTGCGATAGACCTTCCCCTTGTTGTTCTGGTCAATGACCGTAATGTACCACCGGGTAGACTGTCCGCCGCCGTCGTTGGCGGCAATGACCGTCACGCCCGCTTTTTCCTCATAGCGATAGAGCTTCGAGCCTTCCCATGTCTGGCCGATGACCGTCTCCCGCTGGCCTAGCTGGAGGGGGTAGGTCCCCACCGGTGTCTTGCCCTGGGCGGTCTTTTCATAGAGACGCACCAACGTCACCAGGCACTGCTCCACGGTGTACTGCCCCTTTGGGTCAAACTTTCCCTTGGCCACGCCGTTCATCACGCCCAGTTGCGTCATGAGCGCCACGTCGTCCTTGGCCCAGTCTGCCACGTCTTTCGCGTCTTGGTAGGTCAGGGGTGCTTTCGTCTGCGGTTCTTCCGCGTAAAGACGATACACCCGCGCCAACACAACGGCGGCCTCCTGCCGGGTGATGGGGGTGTTGGGGTCTACGTAATAGCCGTTGCCCCGGCCTTTCAAGATACCCATCTCTCGCCAAACGTCTTTTTTCTCTGCCTTGTTCAGCAAGACTTGCAGCTCGTTGTAGCGCTCATAGGTCCGAATGTCTTGGCCATAGGCCAGACCGACCAGCGCGGCGGCATCCTCGGCGAAATCCACGCGGGCGATGCTCATCTGCACGTTTTCTCCGGTGTAGGCCACATCCAGGTTGAGCTTGATCGCCTTCTCGATATCGGCCTTGGACCAGTCTGCGACAGAGACGTATTTATGGTACCCGTCCACCTTGACCTCAGACCAAGCGGCTCCGGCCACGGACACCGATGTCAGCATCACCAGCGCAAGAAGCAGGGCAAGTCCTCGTTTCAACATGATCTTATTCCTCCTATGTGATAGATTGAGGGGACCTTCCAAAGTCTCTCCCCTCTATACTATTAAGACTACATTCCCGGAAAAGCGCAACCAAATTTTCAAAGTTTTTTCAAAACTTTTGTCGCAACTTCTCCAAGATCTTATCCCGCCAATACAAAACCGTCCGGTGGTAGACTCCAAGGCGTCTGGCATACTCACGGGCCGAGACGCCCTCCCAGTATAGCGCTTGGATCATTTGCCACTCTTCTTCCGTTAAGCTAGAAAGCGCTTCTGACAGCTGGCTCAACAGTTGCTCCTGCTGTTGCCATGCTTCGTTTTGAAGGACAATATCCTCTGCACTGGGACTCTTCTCCATTCCCAGTTTCTCTAAGGGCACGCCGCTCTTCAACAACCTGTCCAAAGACAGCTTCTTGTCCGTCTCCACTTCCTCCATCAGATAGCGTTCCCGCCGGTCGAGCTGCGTATAGGCCAGGTAGACCTCGTCGCTCACTTCCACGTCGATCCCATCCACCGTGATGATGTTGGACCGCACGTTCCCCGCTTCATCTCGGACGTGCTGATAATTTCGTTTCTCTTGCCAGTGCTTCATATTTTTCCTCCAGTCTCAGAATTTTTTGAAGTTCTGAGGCCGGTCTAGGGATACTTGGCCAGGTAGGGCAGCCACTGGAACACGCTCATCTGACCCCTTTCCAGAACCAAATGAGCAAAAAAGAGCCGCCTGCTTGACCGGCGAATACGATCGTCAGTCAAGCAGGCGGCTCCGCAGCACATTCCTGTTAGCAGATTCACTTGTTTGGTTCTACATGATGCTTACGGAAGTTCTTCTTATTCGAGAGAGGAGAGCTGCGAAAATTTCGCAACTCTCCTTTCGTCTCTCCGTCAACGCAGAGGATATTCACTTAGGCCCAGTGGTCAATGGTGAAGGACTCACCCACGGCCCACTTGCTGATCAGCTTGCACTTGGGTTCGTTCATGATCCAGGCCAGGGGGACCTGGGTCGTGGTGATGCCCCAGTTGGCGCTGCCGATCTTCAGGGTGGCAAAGCCGCCGTTCACCATGTAGGTGCTGTCCGTCATGGTAGCAGTTTCATCGGGGCTAACCAGAGAGGCAAAGCGACAGAAGTTATCCCACTGGTAATAGTCTTTCAGTATGATCTCCTGGTTAAAGTGGTCCGCCTCCGGGATGATATTGCCCTTAGAATCAAGCCATGTCACAGAGAATTTGACACTTTTCCCGTTAGCATTGGGAACAAGCTCAAATTTTGCCTGTCTAGCAGAAGTCGGAGCAATGTGCTTTTTCTGCACTGGGAAATTCTGATTCGCCATACCATCGAAGTAGTAACCTTGATCTGCATCAAGTTCGATGCAATACGGATGCCAACCATACCCTGTGTCTGTTGCTTCTTTGCCGGACTTATGATCCTTGGCTCCACGGTTCCTAAGGCCAATATCAATACCCCGCTTACCGTTCTTCGCTGTAACGCCCAGAGAAATGAATGCATTTCTCCCTTCCCCAGTGCCTACCAGTCGGACTTTCTCAGGCAGAGTAATTACACCAGAGATCTTGCCGTATTTACTTACAGCACCGTTACCAGGACCATATGCGTAATAAAACGCACTTTTCGTATCGTTTTTGCCGAAGGAAGGCTCTTTTCCCTTCAGCATGGTGTAAGTTCCAATCGGCATATTGGATCTTCCTTTCTAGTTTTCAAAATTTCTAAGAGATGTATTGAGGCCCTCAATTTCTTAGATGACTAGAAAGACACCTTTTCCGCAAAAATGTAAACGTGCTCCCCTAAAATTTTCAAAAAAATAGTGCGGAGACCTGAAAAAACAGGTCTCCGCATTTGAAGTGACATTATGTCAGGTCAGGTCCGCTCTGGTATAGGTCTGCTTTCCCGTTGCCACATCCAGCGTCACGGTATAGACGCCCTTGGCAAAGAGCAACTCTCCATCTCCTTCTTTCGTGGAATCATAGACAAAAACATCTTCTTTCAAGATGCTCTGGTAAGAGAGCTTGCTGCCGTCCTCTGTCACCGTCAGGGAGTCTTTTTCAATATAGTTATCCCAACCGCCCATGTCCACAACATACTGTTTTTGGATCAGGTTGTGATACACAGCTCCCTTCAGGTTCTTATCGACCACACAGATGTAATAGTTGGAGGCACGCAGGGACTGATTATCACCCGCCAGCGTGATGGCGACAATATTGTCGTTCTCCACATAGTCGATCACTTTCACGCCCCGCCAGGTGCATCCAATGACCTTTTCCCGCTCGGTCAGCGGGAAGGGGTTCTCCCCCACCGGCGTCTTGCCCTGGGCGGTCTTTTCATACAGCCGGACCAGCGTCACAAAGCACTGCTCCAGCGTATACACACCCTTGGGATCAAACTTGTTCTCCCCGATGCCGTTCATCACGCCCAAGTGGGTAATGAGGGCCACGTCCTCCTTGGCCCAATCTGCGATGTCGTTTTTGTCTGCATAAGCCAACGGCTCCATGTCGTCGTGGATCTCATCGCAGTAGATACGATACGCACGGGCCAGCATCACCGCCGCCTCCTGGCGGGTGATGTTGCCGAAGAAATCCATATCACCGTTCCCACGGCCCCGCAGAATATCCAGCGTCTCGTAAGCGTATTTCTGGTTGTCGCCTGTGCCCCGCATCAGCTGTAACACACGGAATCCTTCATACGCTGCCAAGTCAGAGCCATACGCCAGCGCCACCACAGCAGCGGCGTCCTCCGCAAAGTAGCAGCGAGAGATCGACGTTTTGGCGTCCCCGCGGCTGGGCCAGTAGGCCACACCCAGGTCAATAGCCTTTTCAACGCCGTCCTTGGCCCATGCAGAAACCTCCGTATACCATTGGCCATTCTTTTCAATTTCCATGCCAGTGGCTCCAGCCACGGACACTGACGCCAGCATCACCAGCGCCAGAGCAAAGGCGAGTCCTCGTTTTAACATGATGTACTTCCTCCTTATGATAATATGTGTAGGGGGTCTTCCTTCCAAAATCTCCCCTCTCATACTATTAAGACTACATCCATGGAAAAACGCAACCAACTTTTCAAAAAAATTCGCCCTGCAATGACTTTTTCAGCTTCCCCAACCCACGCCGCTTGATCTGGTTGACGTTCTGCTTGCTCGTCCCCCAGGCTGCCGCGATCTCCGTGGCGCTGTACCCAGCGTAATAGATCAGCGTCAAAACCTCCTTTTCTTTCTCGGTTAGTTCAGAGCAACCCTCAAAAAGGGTAAAAAAATAGCGGTCCTTCCCAGCGGTGTTCCAACCGTCCTGGGCAAGGACCGCTTCTCGTTCTTGCTCTTCGGTGTTGTCGATCGAAAAGGCGACCGACGGTTGCTTGATGCTCTCTTCTACCTTGTGACAGTAGGCATGACGCAAGGCGTTTTTGAAATACGAGACGATCACGCCATCCTCCCGGCTTCGCAGCTTTTCCAAGTTCATGCTTTCCAAAATCTCCAGAAATGCCAGCGTCATCTCTTCCTTGCCGTCTTCCCGGTTCAGCTTCCAGGCATTCGCCCGGATCGTCGGCTGAAATCTCTCCACCAACTCCAGCTTCGCCTCTTCGCTGCCCTTCTGGGCTTCCCGTACCGTTTCAAATAACATCGCTGTGTACCTTCCCATCTTTGTAAGATGGGAGGGAAAGAGGGAAATTTAAGCGCAAAGTAAACGCGCCACGAAAAATTTTTTCTCTCTTTTTTACACAGGGAACTAAGACCTAGAAAAGGGAAGTCACTTAATATAACTTCGTTCCTCAAAAAGTGCAACAAAAAAACGCCCGAAATGTCGAAAAAACATTTTCAGGCGTTTTTAGGGAATATGTACTTAGGTTCTTATAGACTCTGATACTTTTGTTGCCGTCTCTACCAGCTTTCCATTGGAATCATATATCATAGCCACGGTTTGAAGGCGATAGGTTCGTCCTCCTACAACAGCTACCGTTTTATTGAGTAGTAAAGTTTTGCCTGAGTTGTTCCACGATGCTACTGGTACCCAAGACTTATTGTTCTGATATTGACAGCTCCACGTAACTTTCGCTGTATAACCAGCTTTAGTTGTAACCCTGTCAGAACATACTACCGTGCCGTTTGAAGCTAATGTTATTACTGGTTTTATCGATGACACTCCAACGTAATTGGGTCGAATCATTCCGTTTTCTGCTGCTAGAGCAGATGTTGTTGTTCCTAACACTAGAATCACAGCTAATACCGCATATACTATACGTTTCAAAAGATTCACTTCTTTCATAGTGGTAAATTTTCAGCGACTTTTATTACCTCATCCAGTGAAACTCCATTTGATTCTAGATAGACAATTTCATCAATCTCGGGCATAGGGATTACAAGGGCTGTCCACGGTCCTTTTTCAAACAAAGTTGCTTCATGGCCTTGAATATCAGCTGTGCTCTTCTTTGCATTTTCACTATCAATCGCAAGAGAACCACCTGACATAATGCTTTTTGTAATAGATATGTCCTTGCTATCGTTTTCTTTATATGTTTTGTAAATTAAAGTATATGTTTCACCCTCATCAGATAAGGTAAAGCCATCTGGCAACCAACCCGGTTCAATCGTAAAGTCCGCAGATGAGTATTCATCTGAAAACTGCTGCGTATAATCAAATTCCGTGTGATCTTCGTACTCACGGATGATGAGATTATACAGATTGGCCCGCACTTCCGGAAAAGCCGCAAACGCACAGGCTGTTGTGATAACAACTACCAGCACAGCCACAGCGATCCGCTGCACAACCTTGAAGGTAAAACGCTTCACAGGTTCCCGGTTTTTGGCGGCGAAGGCTTTTCGGATGGTCTTTTCTGCCCTTCTTTGCACCTCCTCTGGTACTTGTGCGGAAGGGTCATGCTCCAACTCTTCCATCAACTGTAAGCCCTTTTCGCCCTCTTGCTCGGCAACAGCGTCCATCAAGATGGCAAACACGGCATCTTCATAGTTTTCCCAGAGTTGTTCTTTCTGTGTCATGGTGAAACCCCCTCCTTTTGTTGCATCAGTTCTTTGGCGTAGCGTCTGGCCCGCGTGAGCCGCATCCTGACCGTGCTTTCCCCGCAGCCAAGCTCTCTGGCTAAGTGCGAGGTCTTATAGCCCAGTAAATAATAGCCGGACAATAGATACTGCATATCCTCCGGCAGATCGTCCCATACTTTGGCCAGAGCTTCCACATTTTCCATTCGGATCATTCTTTCCTCTATCGTGGGCGCATCGTCCGGTAGATCGACAGAGTTCAAAGAGATGAATCGTTCTTGCTCCTTTGCCTCCTTTTTCGCTAAGATGTAGGTGGTGTTGCGGGTCGTGACTAAAATATAGCCCGCCAGTTTTTCTTCCGGCAAACTCCGCAATCTGGGGACACACGCCAGCAGGCGGACCAGGCTCTCTTGGATGATCTCTTCCCACAAAGTCTCTTTTCGGCAATATTTTTTCGCGGTGTGCCACATGAGAGGGTGAAACGTATGGAAGAGCCAGTCCATATACTCCTGGTTGTCCATGTCTATCTTTTGTTGTAATTGCAAAGCCACCATCTCCTTTCTATTTCAATAGACGCTGGCCTGGCTGATTTGTTACATGCTTTTGCAAATTTTTTCGATTTTTTCCTGGGTTTGCTATTTTCTCCGCACTATGTTATACTAAATTCACATCATTTCCCCTATGGAACGGAGAGAACACTATGCTTCCATTGATGATCGCCACGATCGACGATGACGCCGACCGTGCCTTTATGACGCGGATCTATTATCGTTACAGACGGTACATGTATAAAACCATCGGCACCTTCGTCTCTGACCCCTGGGACGCCGATGATATTTTTCAGACCACGCTTCCCAACCTCATCGACCATCTGGACACGCTGAAAAGCTTGCCAAAAAATAAGCTGACCGCCTACATCCATGCTGTCTGCAAAAACACAGCCATCAATTTTCTCCGAAAAAAAGGCCGCATGAAAGAGCTATCCTTTGAGGACTTTGAGGAAACGTTGTTCTCCCAAGAGGACCCTTACCAGCTCCAGTTCAGCGAGAGCGACGATGTGGAGGCGTTCCGTCGGGCCTGGTTGAAGTTGGACACTCGAAGTCAATATCTGTTAGAAGCACGGTATATCTTGAACAAGCCCTATGACGAGATCGCTTTGGAATTGAACATCAAACCCAGCAGCGTCCGTGTCGCCATGACCCGCACCAAAGAAAAAGCAAAGCGCCTGATCCTAGCGGAGAAATCTTCTGCTCAGGTTAAGGAAACTGTTTAATTCCCCCTTCATTATCATAAGATAGAAAAACCCAAAAAGTGCAACACGGTTTCTCCTGTGTACAAAAAAGTTCCGCACAAATGTACGGAACTTTTTATATGTTTTAATATGCAATATAATTTATACGATGTCACTAAGATTATCCCAGTCGATCTCACTATCCGCAATAAAACCACTTTCCTCAGCGGCCTGGATACTCTGTGCTTCTTCTGGTGTTACTTTTGTGAAGTCTGGGTCCCACGCTTTTACTAGCTTTTTGATAAACTCATAGGCAAACTTTTTATCTTCTTCTGGCAATATATCCATCAGTCTGGCAGCGTCGATAGCCATATTAGACATAAATATTCCCCCTTATTTATAGATGTCTCCACGATTTCCAATATCAATAATAAACAGGATGTCAATTTCTTGGTCAACGCCATATTTATAGATGATGCGCCACGAACCAACCCTAAGACGTTTTCTCCCATCATTATATCCCTGCATGACCTTAATATCCCCTTTGGGTGGCGTTAAAGTCAAGTCCTGAACTGCCGCTCTGATTCGAGAAACAGACTTTTTATCCAACTTACTCAGGAATTTCAGTGAATCTCTGGAATACTTGATCACCATCTAACAGATCCCTCCGGGAGTCGTTTTTTATTTTTTATTTTATCAAATCACAGTCTATGATGCAACGATTTTTCCGCAAAAGTGCAACTTGCTATTGCATTTTACGAAAATAAATGGATGCTTTTCCCTCGCATGATCTCATCCTCCTGGATATGAAAAATTCCGCACAAACGTGCGGAATTTTTCATATGGTGACCCGTCGGGGATTCGAACCCCGGACACCCTGCTTAAAAGGCAGGTGCTCTGCCAACTGAGCTAACGGGTCAAAAAATGGCTGGGGTGGCCGGACTCGAACCAGCGAATGCGGGAGTCAAAGTCCCGTGCCTTACCACTTGGCGACACCCCAATGTGTACGGGAGCGGGTTGGGTGAACGGAGAAGAGAGCCGGAGCCGATGCTCCGACTCTCCCTCGAGCTGGGGTGGGTAAAGGGACTCGAACCCTCGACACCCGGAACCACAATCCGGTGCTCTAACCAACTGAGCTACACCCACCACATATTCTGTATCCGTGCGATATTTGCTGCTTTGCTGAGGGACGCCTTGTAAATGGTACGCCAGGAGGGATTCGAACCCCCGGCCTACTGCTTAGAAGGCAGTTGCTCTATCCGGCTGAGCTACTGGCGCATATCAATTCCGACAAACCCATTCGAAGAAAATGGAGCGGGTGATGGGAATCGAACCCACGTGTTCAGCTTGGAAGGCTGACATTCTACCATTGAACTACACCCGCGGGTCTTTCTGACGCTCATTTAGTATATCAATAAAACCCCATAATGTCAACATCTTTTTTCAAATTTTTTTGAAAAACTTTTTTTCGACCAAATTTGCAAAGAACATCAAAAGGGCAGACGGTCATGCTATACTGTAATCAAAGGAGGGAGAGAGCATGAAAGCAACGATCTTACTGGCCGAGGATGAGCAGGCCATGCGTGAGGTGCTGACCGACTACTTCACCGCGAAGAGCGGCGGCGATTTTACGGTCGTGGCTGCGCCGGACGGCGACACGGCGCTGCACCTGATCGAAACCCGGCGATTCGACCTGCTGCTGCTCGATATCATGCTGCCGGGCACGGACGGCTTCGCGCTGTGCCGCGCGGCACGCGAGCAGGGAGACGCGCCCATTCTGTTCGTCACGGCGCGCGAGGACGAGCAGGACAAGCTGCACGGCTACGGCCTCGGCGCGGACGATTATGTGGTCAAGCCGTTCTCGCTGGCGGTGTTGTACGCCAAGGCACTGGCGCTCCTGCGGCGAGCGCGGGGCCTCAATGCCGGGAATACGCTGACAGCGGGTACCCTGTCACTCGACCCGGAACGGGGGATTGTCATAGCGGACGGCAGGCGCATCGACCTGCCGCCCAAGGAATTTGCTTTGCTGCGGGCGCTGATGGAGCGCAAAAACCGCGTGCTGACGCGGGACGAGCTGCTTAATCTTGCGTGGGGCTGGGATTTTGATGGCACGGACCGCGTGATCGACGGGCACATCAAAAAGCTGCGCCGGGCACTCGGTCCGCACGCGGACTGCATTAAAACCGTGGTGAAGCGCGGCTATAAGCTGGAGGTGGACGGAGATGAAAACCAAACGTAGAACCTTTTGGAGCTTTTTCACACGAATCGGCGCGGGATTCCTTGCATTCTGGCTGGCAGTGATGGCGGTGTTCACCGTCCTGCTGTCGCAGCAGCGTGCAAAGCTCATGCTGGCGGAAATGGAAAGCAAATCGGACAAGTTGATGGGAGAGGATACCGATTTTTTGCTTGATCCCTCGAGCTATGACACGACGGACGAGACGGAACTGCGCAGACGATTGAGCAAGCCGGTATTCATGGCGGACAGCGCAGACCCGCCCAATCTGCAGATCATCGAGACCGCTATCACCGACCTGAACTCCGGCAAAGTTCTGCAAAGCAACCGCTGGTGGCTTGAGTTGATCGAGGGAGTCAACCTGTACCGCGTGGATATGAGCGGTCAGCCGCGCGAGGTGTGCGAGGCGGTTCTTGCGGGTGCGGGCACAGGCGAGTCGAAAATAGAATCGCTGCCGAAGATGACCTTTGAGGCGTGGGCGGACAGCGTGCCCGGATACCGCGATGACGCCTATCTGAAATCCATCACGATCGAGCCGACCAAGAGCGGCACTTGGGAGCCGACCGGAGAGGTGCGCACGATTGAATGCGCATATGACGCGGAGCAGGTGAAAGGTCTGACGCTGAAAACCATGAGTCGGAGTCGCTTGGTGTGCCCCGGACCGAACGGCGCCACGACCGAACAGATTGCGGAATCCCTGTCCTCGCCCGCGCGGCAGGCGCTGCGGGAATGGGCAGAATACCCGAGCCGCACAAACAGCAGCCAAACGGTCGAGAAGCTGTGGCTCGTGCGAACGTACCGGCGGACGATCAGATATTGTCCGTTTGCGGAAAGCGGCGCTGTGCTGGTGTCCTATGCGGCGGAAGGATATCCGCTCAAAGCCTTGCTGCCGGTACTGATTCCCGTATGGGCGTTCAGTCTGGTGCTGGCGCTATTCTGCGCGGCAGTGCTGTCCGGTGCGCAGCTGCGCGTCTGGCGCAAACAGGAGCGCGTAGAGCGGGTACGCC
>OFMO01000170.1_pt1 | contig 62228 bp, 72 predicted proteins | sample 1541821 | NCBI WGS metagenome assembly OFMO01 (sample SAMN04209253, study PRJEB22552) | human gut metagenome | biome: gut; material: feces | host: Homo sapiens | place: USA: Oklahoma | reverse complement strand
GAAGCTGGTTATTGCTATAACCTCCAAATTGAGCAAAATGTGTCCTCAGAATCCGCCCCAACGCTTCTTCAGCCTCGTCCAGGTCAACAAAGCTATCAACATGAACATATCGGTTACCAGGCATGGCAATAATGTTCACGCTACCGTCCAAGGCAGAAGCAGTGGACGAAACCGCCGCATCAGGCTGAACAGCCTTTATCAGTTCTTTTACTGTTGCACCCTGTAGTCCAACAGACCGGAGGTATGCCTCAGATTTTTCTATTGATACGCCATATCCTTTTGCGGTCAGAGTTTCATCCTTCTTTTCAGCAGGCGTAGTTTTGGCCTTTCGACCTGATGCAGATGCCTTAGCCTCACCATAGAGAACAATCTGCTCCTCGGTATATCCGCACCTTACACACAGTGCCCGTATCATTTCCATGAGGCGTGGAATGTTATAGTTAATACATACCCAATACCCATTTGAAAGCTGGGCGCAATGAAGGCCATCAAGCCGCTCCTCCAACAGGTAGGGGCGGTCTTTTTTTGCTGCAATTAGCGACTCTTTATAAAGTCCATCCATTGCTGCATTATGCCTAGCAAGCTCCTGCTCGGTGATTCCGACGAGAATCCGAGTCCAATTCTTCCCCTCGATAGGTACTCCAGCTATTGCGCAATAAATAGGAGCGGTACGCTCAAAACTCTGAGCATTTGTAAAGTCATATTTAATCCAGCTAGGCTGAATTTCAACCGTTTGTTGTGATGCTTCTGTTTCAACAGGAGCTTTTTCTTTTTCACGAAGATAGACAATATAAGCCGCAAGGAGCTGTACAGCCGTATTGCGAAGGCGCTTATTGACAAATGTCTTTTTCGTGCGCCGCAAAGCAGATTCCACTTCGTCTGTGGAAGTGACACTCGTTAGCGTCTGAGGCAATGCCCGCGCTTTGATGAGGAGAGCGTTTATTTGTGCATATGCTTTCTGGATATCTTTTAATACAGATGGCGTAACAGCATTAGGAAGCCACTGGAAAAACTCTTGTTCAGCAGGATTGCTAATTTCTGCCATGTTCATTTCCCTCCGTTCTTCCTTTGCTGTTGCCTTGCCATGAGCGGCACGCTGCTCACCAGAATTCTGACCATCTTGAGATGCAACGCTCTTCTCCGTGCTTAGGATTCCTTCATAACGAGCTCTGTTGTTTTTGTAGAGCGAGGCCACCTCAGAAAACATAGGTGTTCCCGGAGCAGATTTTGATTCCTGCCCCTCGTACAGACCTCCTAGACTGCGGAGCCGGTTTACCAATCCACCTGCACTGCGATAACTGTCACTGATTACATATCCATTTCTCTTTGCGAGGTTACGCAGACGCACGGATGCTTTCTCAGCAGCCTTCGTAATAGACGTCCCATTCTTTACCATGTCGAGATACACATCCAACAATACGACTGCTTCCTGTAGGTCAAATGGGCGTTTATTCACAGGTGTTCTGGAATCCTTACGTGCTTGCATCTCTTCTTTTTCCCCCAGACTGCCATAAGACACGCGGCAATGCTTATTTTTCAGTATTACCTTTTTCCGATGGCTGTCCGGAGAAAAAACCGTAGACTGGTCTCTCAGCATTTTCCGGTATCATATAGGTCGTTCCGTGCGTTAGCACTCCGGGTATCCGGTTCATTTTACAGTGGTTTTGCACTTGCCTTTGTGTGATGTCCCATTTTTCAGCAGCTTCTTTTGTAGTCATATAGCCGTTCATAGAATCAACCTCCTGTAGCATCAAAGCGCACAACAAGCTATAATATTTTACCATGCTTTCGGCGAAATGTCAATGCGCGAAGACGAAATCTAGAGTTCGTTTTGGCGAAATCGAAGGCTCAACATCTCGCTCAAATTCTTCCTGAAGGAACGCATCAAGCGAGGAGAAGATTCCCTTCTGCCGCCCCCGGCCTCTCTGTCTTGTAGTCTCGGTTGGTGGTTTTCTAAAAACTATTTTCATGTTTTTGAAAAACATCGTGTTTTCCTCTTGACAAAACGCAGCTTGCGTGTATAATGAAAACATAAGATGTTTTTGACAAACAAGGAGGACGTTTTATGGCAACATTAGGCTGTATTCAAGCTAAGATGGGTAGGACAACCTACTACATCTGCAAAATGGCCGCTGGGGAGCTTATCGACAAGGTAGGCATCGCCAAGGAGCTCCCAGAATGGCCAGATATGACCGCAGAAGAAAAGATGCAACGAGAATGCGACATCAAACGAATCGTTGAAGAGATTGTTCCGTATGTCACGGATGACCCAGACCGCTTCTTCTCTAGCCTCATCGTGGATATCTACTCCGGCTTTGATGAAATCCGTTTTGAGCCACTCTCAAAAGTCGTAGGCAACATTCCAGACGCCTATGCCGTTCCTATGGCAGACATGGGCTTCATAACCCTCCCCGGCAAAGAGCGACTCATTGCTCTGGACGGGCAGCACCGCCTTCTGAGTTTGAAAATCGCCATCAGAGGTATCATGGGAGTTCCGGGTGGTACAAAGACCTTTGCTGCTATGAATAAGCTCCAGCCCCACCCTGAGCTTGCGAATGAAGAGCTCTGCATCATCCTTGTGGAGCACACTGACACAGCAAAAATCCGGAAAATCTTCAACAAGATTAACAAGTACGCCAAACAGACCAGTCGTAGCGACAATATCATCACGAGTGACGATGACACGTTTGCTGTTATTGCCCGTCGCCTCTTCAAAGAGGGTGGCCCACTAGCTCCGATTAATGGTATCGACCTTGTTAACTGGAAGAGCAACACCCTATCCCAACGCAGCAAGAACCTCACGACATTGAGTGCCCTGTATACGATTGCAGAGACAATCCTGAAGGACAAAAAATACTCTTCCAAGATGTTGCCAGATAACGCAGCGCTTGAAGAAGCATACCAGACTATCGCTTCCTTCTGGCGTATCACTCTCGATGGTGTGCAGGCATACCAGCAGTACCTTGAACTTACCCGCAACAACAAACCCGTCTCCAATCTGCGTGAGGAAAACCTCCTGCTGAAGCCGGTGACTCAGATGGCGCTTGCGCATGTCGCTCTTATGGCCCAACGTAAGGAAATTAGCTGGGACTCCGTCGTTGGAAAGCTCAACCAAATCGACTGGTCTTTTAACAATGAATTGTGGTTCAACATCCTCGTGATAGGCAGCGCCAACAAGAAGATGATTACCGGCAAGGACTCTATCCGCAGTGCTGGTATGGTGATTGCTTACATGGTCATGGGCAACCAGATGACACGAAGTGAGGTAGATGACGTCCGTCAAATCATCCGCAATGCACGGAACGATGACAGCGCCACTCTCCCTCGTATGATTCCTTAACTGCAGGAGGTGCTGATGACAGATATGACAACAGCCCCCCATTCCGTTGAGTATAAATGTCCGCATGAAGGTTCCCGTTGTAAGCTAGGCAAACACTGTCATGTCCTTGAAACCGCCGACAGGCTCCCCTGCAGAATCACTGCGTTTGTTAAGTGCCCAATCTACAAGAAAAAGATTCCTGTTGAAATTGGTGCACAGCCGAACTAAATAGGAGTTACTCACAGGAAAGCCGCTTAGACGCGCTAAGCTGTAGGACTCAATCAACATGATTGATTTTCTATGGTGAAGTGTATCTAAGCGGCTTTTTTCATTGAAAGGAGGTGAGACCCGGCACCATCTACAGAGACATCCGCAACAGCAAGGGCCGCCTGCTGTGCAAAGCGAATGACCAGAGTGGCATGGTTGAAACTGAAGGCCCCCACAAGTCGAGCTGTAAGTTCAACGTCCCAATTGGCGGCTCATTCACAGTTACCCGTGAAAACATTATCTCGCGGGTAACCCGCACCAAGACCACATTCATTGTGGAAGACACTGTCGCTGCCTAACGCAGCAAAAATCAAACCGAATCCGCAGAGCTGCATTGACGGCCATGGATTGTAGTTGTTCCTCACAGGAGAACTATATCCACGGCCGCCTTTTCTGTTCTACGGACAAAAAATCGGCTCCTGCGGATTCCGCATCCAAAGGAGTCGATTTTTATGAAAAGCAACGCAAAAGAAAACCATCCCTTTATCTACGACCGCACCACCGGCGAGAAGATTCCGGTCAGCAAGGAAGTCCGCGACGAATACTACAGGGAGGCAGCCCGCATCCGGATGAAGGAGCAGGCTCATGGACGCTGCGTCTGTCCTCAGAGCAAAGTCTGGGCCTGTGACGGAGACTGCCTTATCTGTGAGTACCGTCGTTCCGGCGACCTGGCTTCTCTGGACGTCCCCGTCGGTGAAGATGGCGAGGACACCCTGATGGACATGCTTCCGTCTGAGGCTCCTGCCATCGAGAGAATCATTGCAGACCGCGACCTGCTTGACCGCCTCTTCGCCCGTCTCCGGGAGCTTGACCCCGATGCGGACACCATCATCACCATGTGGATAGACGACGGCAACGTCTCCGACCGCGCCATTGCCAAGGCCCTCGGTCGGCCCCAGCGCACCTTCGCCGACCAGATGAAGAAGTATCGGACGGAGCTCCGGCGCATCCGGGGCTATTAATCCCCAGCACTCCCGGCCCTCTGACCATCGGTTCTCCCGGTGGCCGGAGGGCCTTTTTTGTTTTTTGAAAATTCCTCCGCTCAAAACGGCTCCTCACCTTCAGTGGGAGGTGGAAGGCAACAAACGACACCAGCCTTCAGGGAGGTGAAGACCGTGTACGACAACAACTACAGGAACAGCAGCCTCGCAGCCGAGGAGATTCAGGTGCTCAAAGCTATCTCCTGCGTCTCCGCACGTCTGGCGCAAAAGCTCGCTGCCCTCGACAACCAGAGGCAAACCAAGGAAGGAGGAAATCACAATGTCAAAGCTGGCGGATATGGCTATGGCCATCCAAGAATTGCACGATGCTGCTGCCGCTATTGATGATGTAGCCAACTGGCTGACTCGTCAGTTCAGCAGCCCCGCGCCCAAGGAGCCGGAGCCCAAGCCCGCGCCCACGTTGGAGCAGGTACGGGCGGTGTTGGCGGAGAAATCCCGCGCCGGTCACACGGCGGCAATCCGGGAGCTCCTCCGGAAGTATGGGGCCGAAAAGCTCTCACTGGTCGACCCGCAGCACTATGAGGCCCTGCTCAAGGATGTGGAGGGACTTGCCGATGCCACCTAATGGACATGCGCTTCTCTCGGCATCTGCCTCAGACCGCTGGCTCCACTGCCCGCCATCTGCGAGGCTGTGTGAGCTCTACGAGGATAAGGGCTCCGATTATGCCGCTGAGGGCACAGATGCCCATACGCTCTGTGAGTATAAGCTCCGGAGGGCGCTGGGCATGGAGGCCGCCGACCCCACAGAGAACCTGACCTGGTTCAACCAGGAAATGGACGAGTGCGCCAATGACTATGTCGCCTACATCCTTGAACTGGTGGAGGCAGCCAAAGAGACCTGTTCAGACCCGGTGGTGCTCATCGAGCAGCGGGTGGACTTCTCTCGCTGGGTGGAACAGGGCTTCGGCACTTCCGACGCCATCCTTATCGCGGACGGCACCATACACGTGATTGATTACAAACATGGGCTTGGGATACTCGTCTCCGCAGTGGAAAATCCTCAGCTGAAATGCTACGGGCTCGGTGCTTTGGAGCTGTTTGATGGCATTTACGACATCGACAACGTGTGCGTTCACGTCGTACAGCCCAGACGCCAGAACATCAGCACGTTCGAGATTTCCAAGGACGACCTGTACCGCTGGGCGGACGAGGTTCTGAAGCCAACGGCAGAACTGGCCTTTGCCGGGGACGGCAACTTCCTCTGCGGTGAGTGGTGCGGATTCTGCAAGGCCAAGAATCAATGCCGCGCCCGTGCCGAGGCCAATCTGGAGCTGGCCCGCTACGATTTCAAGCTGCCGCCACTCCTCACAGACGAGGACATCGAGGACATCCTGTCCCGCGTGGACGCGCTGGTATCGTGGGCCTCCGACATCAAGGAGTATGCGCTCCAGCAGGCGGTCAGCGGGAAGGAATGGCACGGCTGGAAACTGGTCGAGGGCCGCTCCAATCGCAGATATACCAATGAAGCTGCCGTTATCCAGACGGTCAGCGATGCGGGCTTTGACCCGTATGAGCGGAAGCTGCTGGGCATCACTGCAATGCAAAAGCTGCTCGACAAGGCCCGCTTTGGCGAACTCCTGACGGCCTACATTGAAAAGCCACAGGGAAAACCCACGCTCGTACCGGAAAGTGATAAGCGTCCGGCTATGAACACAGCAAAAAATGATTTTATGGAGGAAAACATCGATGAATAAGAACACCAAATTTACCAATCCCATGAAGGTCATCACCGGCCCCGATACCCGCTGGTCTTACGCCAACGTCTGGGAGCCCAAGAGCATCAACGGAGGCGCTCCGAAGTACTCGGTCAGCCTCATCATCCCGAAGTCCGACACCAAGACCGTCTCCAAGATTCAGGCGGCCATCGAAGCGGCCTACCGTGAGGGTGAGGCCAAGCTCAAGGGCAACGGCAAGTCTGTCCCGACCCTCAGCGCCATCAAGACCCCGCTGCGCGATGGCAATACCGAGCGTCCGGATGACCCCGCCTATGCCGGTGCTTACTTCGTCAACGCCAACGCCACCAGCGCTCCCGGTATCGTGGATGCCGACCGCAATCCCATCCTGACCCGCTCTGAGGTCTACTCCGGTGTGTATGGTCGCGCCAGCATCACGTTTTACGCGTTCAACAGCTCCGGCAATCGCGGCATCGCCTGCGGCCTGAACAATCTGCAGAAGATTCGTGACGGTGAGCCTCTGGGCGGCAAGGCCAGTGCCGAGTCCGACTTCGCCACCGACGAAGATGACGATTTCCTTGACTGAGGGAGGTGACCACGATGAACGCTACGACCATTCTCTGCATTCTTCTGCTCTCCCTCTATCTGCTCCTGGCAGTGTTCTGGATTGTCCGGTCTATCATCGACACCATCGACGACCACAAGCGTGACAAACGCAATGCAGCGTGGGAGGCCGAACGCCAGCAGCTTGAAAAGGAGCGTGCCCTGCGCGAGGTGGAATATCACGAGGCTCGTATGAAGGAGCTCTACAAATCGTAATCCTCATCCAGCGGGTGGTGGGAGCAATCCCGCCACCCATATTCCACTGCTCCGAAAGGATGTGCCTATGAAAACACTCAGTATCGATATCGAGACCTACAGCGACATCCCGCTCCAGAAGACCGGAGTTTATCGTTACTGTGAGTCTCCCAATTTTGAAATCCTGCTGTTCGGCTACAGCATCGACTCCGGGCCGGTGCAGGTGGTCGACCTCGCTTGTGGGGAGCATATCCCCAAGGCGGTGCTGGCCGCGCTGGAGGACGATTCCGTCATCAAGTGGGCCTTCAATGCTGCCTTCGAGCGGGTATGCCTCTCCCGGTATCTCGGTTATCCCACCGGTGAATATCTCGACCCGGAGAGCTGGCATTGTTCCATGGTCTGGGCGGCTACGATGGGCCTGCCGCTTTCCTTGGAGGGTGTCGGTGCCGTTCTCGGTCTGGAGAAGCAGAAGCTCACCGAGGGCAAGGAGCTCATCAAATATTTCTGCCAGCCCTGTCTTCCCACCAAGGCGAATGGCCAGCGCACCCGAAACCGGCCCTTCCATGCGCCGGACAAGTGGGAGCTGTTCAAACGCTACAATGCCCGTGACGTAGAGGCCGAGATGGGCATCCAGCAGAAGCTCTCCAAGTTCCCGGTACCGCCACAGGTCTGGGAGGAATATGACATCGACCAAGAAATCAACGACCGTGGCGTCCGCATCGACATGGAGCTCGTGGAGCAGGCCATCCAGATGGATGCCCGTTCCCGGCAGGAGCTGACCGACTCCATGAAGCGCATGACGGCATTGGAGAACCCAAACTCCGTCCAGCAGATGAAGCAATGGCTCTCCGACAACGGCATGGAGACCGACAGCCTCGGAAAGAAGGTCGTAGCAGAGCTTCTGAAAACGGCACCGCCTGAGCTGGCGGAGGTGCTCACGCTCCGGCAGCAGCTGGCCAAGTCCTCCGTCCGGAAATACCAGGCGATGGAGAAAACCGTCTGCAGCGACAATCGCGCCCGTGGGATGTTCATGTTCTATGGGGCAAACCGAACCGGGCGCTTCTCCGGTAGAAACATTCAATTGCAAAACCTGCCCCAGAACCACCTTCCCGACTTGGCGGAGGCCCGTGCTCTGGTGCGCTCCGGCGACTTCGATGCTGTGGAGCTGCTGTATGAGGATGTGCCAGACACACTCTCTCAGCTTATCCGTACAGCTTTTATCCCCAGAGACGGTGCCCAATTTCTCGTAGCCGACTTCAGTGCGATTGAGGCCCGTGTCATCGCGTGGTTTGCTGGGGAGACATGGCGGCAGGAGGTCTTCGAGAAAGGTGGCGATATCTACTGTGCCAGTGCATCGCAGATGTTCAAGGTTCCTGTAGAAAAACATGGCATCAACGGGCACCTGCGCCAGAATGGTAAGATTGCAGAATTGGCCCTCGGTTATGGCGGCTCCGTTGGTGCGCTCAAGGCGATGGGCGCTCTGGAGATGGGGCTGACCGAGGAGGAGCTCCCACAGCTGGTGGATGCATGGCGGCAGTCCAATCCGAACATCGTGAAATTCTGGTGGGCTGTGGACAGAGCTGTCATGGAGGCAGTCCGCTACAAGCACACCACCACCGACTATGGTCTGACCTTTTCCTGCCGGAGCGGGATGTTGTTCATCACCCTGCCATCCGGGAGGAAGGTGGCCTATGTGAAGCCCAAGGTGGGAACGAACAAGTTCGGCGGCGAATGCATCACCTATGAAGGCATCGGCTCCACGAAGAAGTGGGAACGGCTGGATTCCTACGGCCCCAAGTTCGTGGAGAACATCGTACAGGCCACAGCCCGTGACATCCTCTGCTATGCCATGCGAACACTCCGGTGCTGCTCCATCGTGATGCATATCCACGATGAGCTGGTCATCGAGGCCGACCCACACATGTCCTTGGATGCTGTCTGTGAGCAGATGGGCCGGACACCACCGTGGGCAAAGGGGCTGCTGCTCCGTGCAGACGGCTATGCCACTCCGTTTTACAAAAAAGATTGATAATCATCCGCTCAAATCGGGCGTTCACCTTCAGTGGGAAGCAGAGGTGGACGCCTTTTTCTATGTCCGCCCGGAAAGGAGGAACCGCAGCATGAGTGTCGATATGCGCAACAGCGAAGGCTACCTTGACCTGACGGCATACGAGGCCATCAAGAAAGTCGAACAGGAACAGCGATCCGGTCGTGCGTTCCGGCCCATCGTCTACATCTGCTCTCCCTACGCTGGGGACATTGCGGGAAACGTAGATGCCGCCAGACGCTACAGCCGGTTTGCCGTGGACAAGGGCTATATTCCCGTCGCGCCACATTTGCTCTTTCCGCAGTTTCTGGACGATGCCGACCCGGACGAGCGAAAGCTTGGGATATTCTTTGGCAACGCCATCATGAGCAAGTGCTCTGAGGTGTGGGTGTTCGGCAGCCGAATCTCTGCGGGTATGCAGGCAGAAATCAGACGCGCCAAGTGGAAGAACTACCGCTTGCGCTACTTCACCGAAGATTGTCAGGAGGTTTGAGACCATGTACGAAATCAAAGAAAACAGCCGCATCCTGAAGGATGGCACCGAGCTCACTACCTATACCCGCGATGTGGTCAGCGCCAACATCCTCGAAGTCGAGGCTGGCACCACCGGCTATCAGGGCGGCGACAGCGGCCACGGCGGTCGCACCTACTTCCGCATCGAGGATGCAGCCAGCACGGATATGGAAGTCCGCAGCTATGTCAACAAGTATGGCTGCCCTGGTTTTGAGGTCGTCCTCGGCGGCGACTGTGAGCTGGAGACTATGATTCGGGCGCTGAAGTTCATCACGAAGGTGCTGGAGGAGGAAGCGGCGGAGGTGTATGACTGATGTTCACGATTTATAGCGCCGACGTCACCGGCAATCCCGGCAACTGCTCCTATCCGCACAAGCATGTTGTGCTGGACGAAGCCTCTTTGAAGGCAGCCGTCTGCCACGATTATGTCTGCGCCGAGTACCAGAACAGCTACCGCAATGGCGACAACTTCATCGGGAGCGACTGCCTCCCGGTGGACTGTGATAACGACCACTCAGAGAATCCGGAAGACTGGATTACCCCGGAGGACGTTCTCCAGCAGTTTCCGGGCGTCACCTTTGCCGTCCACTTCAGCCGCTTCAATATGCGGGAGAAAAACGGTAAAGCGGCACGACCCAAGTTCCACGTTCTCTTTCCCATCGACTATGTGACCGACCCGACGCTCTACAGCGATATGAAGAAGCTGGTCAATTCCATTTTCCCATACTTCGACACCAATGCACTCGACGCGGCCCGGTTCTTCTTCGGCACCACCGCAGCAGAGGTCGCCTTGTATCCGGGCCGGATGAACCTGACCGACTTTCTGGAGGAGGACGATTTCGATACCGAGCTGCCGGACGGCGGTTTTGGTCAGAGTACCGTTATCCCGGAGGGCAGCCGAAACGCCACCATATCCCGCTTCGCCGGTCGCGTCATCAAAAAGTACGGTGATACCGACGAGGTGTATCAGGCGTTCCTGGACGAGGCCACTAAGTGTGTGCCTCCGCTGGAGAACAGTGAACTGAACACCATCTGGCACAGCGCCCAGCGCTTCTTCTCCCGCATCCGGGAGCAGGCCGGGTACGTCCCTCCGGAAGCCTATAACGACCCCAGCAGCTATAAGCCGGAGGATTATTCGGACGTCGGACAGGCTGAGGTCATGGCCCGCTACTTTTCCGGGGAGCTCCGCTATTCTCCGGCCACCCACTTCATCCGTTACAGTGACCACTACTGGCAGGAATCCGAACCCGGCGCACAGGCCGTGGCCCATGAACTGACCCGTCGTCAGATGAAGGAAGCCAACCGCGACCTGATGAATGCGCTGGTAAAGATGAAGAACAACGGAGCCCAGACCATTCTGGACGGCACCTCCAAGGCCAAGGCCGAACAGCTCATGAGCGATGAGCAGCTGCAGGCGTTTCAGGAATTTCTGCAGGCGAAGGCGTATCAGACGTTCGTCATCAAGCGCCGGGACTCCAAGTACATCACGTCGGCGCTGAAGGAATCCCATCCCATGCTGGAGATTTCGCCCAGAGACCTGGATGCGGACTGTTTTGCCCTCAACACCCCAGAGGCCGCCTACGACCTGCGCAAGGGAATGGCCGGAGCGCGGGAGCACTCGCCGGAGGATTTCATCACAAAAATCACCTCCGTCACACCCGGCCAGAAGGGGCAGAAAATCTGGCAGGACTGCCTCGACCTCATTTTCCAGCACAATCAGGAGCTCATCGACTATGTCCAGATGATTTGCGGTCTGGCCGCTATCGGAAAGGTCTATGTGGAGGCCCTCATCATTGCCTACGGAGATGGCCGGAACGGAAAGAGTACCTTCTGGAATGCGGTGTCCCGCGTGCTGGGGCTGTACAGCGGCAACATCTCCGCCGACACCCTGACTGTGGGCTGCCGGAGGAATATCAAGCCGGAGATGGCCGAGGTCAAGGGCAAGCGTCTCCTCATCGCTGCCGAAATGCAGGAAGGTGCCCGTCTGAACGATTCTACGGTCAAGCAGCTCTGCTCCACGGATGATGTATTCGCGGAGAAGAAGTACAAAGACCCGTTTTCCTTCAAGCCCTGCCACACGCTGGTGCTGTACACCAATCATCTGCCTCGTGTCAGCGCATCCGACGATGGTATCTGGCGTAGGCTCATCGTCATCCCGTTCAACGCCAAGATTACCGGCAAAAGCGACATCAAGAACTACGGCGAGTACCTCTATGACAATGCCGGAGAGAGCATTCTGGCGTGGGTCATCGAGGGTGCCAAAAAGGTCATCGACCTGGACTACCAGATTCCTGTCCCGGCCTGCGTGAAGGCGGCAATCGACGAATACCGGAGCCAGAACGACTGGTTCGGTCACTTCATGGAGGACAAGTGCGAGACCGGCGACGGTTTCCGGGAGAGCTCCTCTTCGCTCTATCAGGCGTATCGGAACTACTGCATCGATACCAAGGAGTATGTGCGCAGTACGGCAGACTTCTATTTCGCTTTGGAGAGCGCCGGATTTGAGCGTGTGACCCTGAATAGGAAGCGTTATTTCAAGGGTGTGAGGCTGAGGACGGACGTGGATGATGCCGGAGACGATTTCCTGACCTGAGAGCCCTAATGACAAGGTGTATCAATGTGTTTTACAGACTTTTTCTAAGGGCTATAAAACTCAGAATAAGAAAAAGTCTTGTATTGGCATTGATACACCTTGCACGACCAGAGAAAAGGAGCGTTATATGCGAGAAAAGGACATCGAGAAAAAATTATCCCTGATGGTTAAGAAGGCCGGTGGCATCGCCGTAAAGTTCGTGTCTCCGAGTTTCGACGGGATGCCCGACCGCCTTGTCTTACTACCGGATGGCGTTATTGCCTTTGTAGAACTGAAAGCACTGGGTAAAGCCCCGCGCCCGCTCCAGTTGGCACGGCACCGCTTGCTGCGGTCTCTGGGCTTCCGGGTGTATGTGATTGACAGCACTGAGCAGATTGGAGGGATGCTGGATGAACTTCGAGCCACATGATTATCAGGCTTATGCCATCGACTACATCGAAACCCATCCTGTGGCAGCTGTCCTGCTCGATATGGGACTTGGCAAGACGGTCATCTCCCTGACGGCCATCGCCGACCTTCTGTTCGACAGCTTTGAGGCCCATCGTGTTCTGGTGGTCGCGCCCCTCCGTGTGGCCCGCGATACCTGGCCTGTGGAAATCGAAAAATGGGCGCACCTGCGAGACCTGACCTATACCGTTGCTGTGGACAGCGCCAGAGATCGGAAAGCCGCATTGATGGTCAGTGCGGACATCACCATCATCAACCGGGAGAACCTGAGCTGGCTCATCGAGAGCAGCGGCTTCCCGTTTGACTACGATACCGTGGTCATCGATGAACTGTCGTCTTTCAAAAATCACCAGTCCAAGCGCTTCAAAGCCCTGCTGCGCGTCCGGCCCAAGGTCAAGCGTATCATTGGGCTGACCGGCACCCCTTCGTCCAATGGCCTCATGGATTTGTGGGCAGAGTTCCGGCTGCTGGATATGGGCCATCGTCTTGGACGCTTCATCACGCAGTACCGGAACACCTTCTTCATTCCGGACAAACGCAACGGGCAAATCATCTATTCCTACAAACCCATGCCGGGAGCGGAGGAAGCCATATACAGCCGGATTTCCGATATTACGTTTTCTATGAAATCCACCGACCATCTGAAGATGCCGGAGCTGGTTTCCACCCGCTATGAGGTCTATCTCTCCGATGCGGAGGCCGACAGGTACGAGGAGCTCAAGCAGGCGCTCATCCTGCAGTTCCCGGACGGCGAGGTGACTGCTGCTAACGCAGCGGCCCTGACCGGAAAGCTGGCCCAGCTTTCCAACGGCGCTATCTATGCCGACACCGGCGACACGATAGAGTTCCACGACCGGAAACTGGACGCTCTGGAGGATATCATCGAATCCGCCAATGGCAAGCCGATTCTGGTGGCCTACTGGTTCCGTCACGACCTGCAGCGTATCAAAAAGCGCTTTGATGTCCGGGAGCTGAAGTCCAGCAAAGACATCGCCGACTGGAACAACGGCAAAATCCCGGTGGCCGTCATCCATCCGGCCTCAGCCGGTCACGGGCTCAACCTGCAGGCCGGTGGTTCCACTCTCATCTGGTTCGGTCTGACGTGGTCTCTGGAACTCTACCAGCAGACCAATGCCAGACTGTGGCGGCAAGGCCAGAGCTCCGGAACAGTGGTGATACAGCATATCATCACCAAGGGCACCATCGACGAGAGAATCCTGAAGGCGCTGGAGGCCAAGGACAGAACACAGGCCGCACTTATCGATGCGGTCAAAGTGGCACTGGAGGTATGACGCCTGTGGATGACGCTTATACCCGGCTGGCCCACGCCATCGTGGTGCTGGCAGCAAAGGATTACGATGCGGAGCTCGACTGGTTTCAACAAAATCCGCCACGGGATGAGGAAGACAAGCAGCACGAAACCTATCTCAAGCACCAAACCGAGCTCCAGAGGCTTGAGCGATTCTTCCGCTCCGGATGGTTTGAACTGCTCTCCGGTCTGGATGGTGAGGCGCTCATGAAGAAAATACAGGAAGGAGGAATCGCCAGATGACGGCAAAGCAATATCTCTCCCAAGCCTACCGGCTGAACGAACGCATCAATTCCGATTTGTCCGAGCTGGACAGACTGCGCGACCTGGCTACCAGCCTGAGCGGAGTGAATTATGACGGCATTCGGGTCTCCAAGATGAGGAGCACGGAAGCGCCCTTTGAGAAGACCATCTGCAAAATCATCGACGCGGAGAGAAAGATAAACGAGGAGATAGACCGGCTGGTAGATTTGAAAGCCGAAATCAGTGACGCTATCTCTCAGCTGGCTAATGTGGATGAGCAGCTTCTTCTCCGCTTCCGGTACATCAATAATTACGGTTGGGAGAAGATTGTGGTGCTGATGAGTGTGTCCATGCGGACGGTTCATCGCATCCATGCCTCGGCCCTGAGAAATTTCCAGCCGCCAGCATAAAGTTGGCACACTTTGGCACGGAATGGCACATTGATAAGTGATATTATGGTAGTGTAAAAAATAGGGTCAAGCCTTCGTGGGAGCAATCCTGCGGAGGCTTTTTCTATCCCCGGAGGTGATTGAGAAATGCCGATGAAACCAAAACGGCCCTGCTCTTTTCCCGGATGCCCCAACCTGACAGACAGGCGCTTCTGCCCGGAGCACGAAAAGCTGGAAGCCCAGCGCTACGAACGGTACGACCGTGACCCAGCCACCAAGCGCCGGTACGGACGGGCATGGAAGCGCATCCGGGACAGCTATGCTGCGGAGCACCCACTGTGTGAAGTCTGCCTTGCGAAAGGTGTGTACACGCCAACCGAGGAGATTCACCACAAGCTCCCTCTCTCACAAGGAGGAACCCACGACCGCAGCAATTTGATAGCCCTTTGCAAAGAGTGCCATGCCCGGATTCATGCCGAACGCGGTGATCGCTGGCATAATCGGGAGAACCAGTAGGGGCGGTCAAAATCTCTACGGCCTCTTCCCCGTGGAACGGGCGTGGGCCTTCGCGCACAAAAACGCGATTTCAAACGGGGAATATACCCCGGCAACTGGAGGTGAATCGAAATGGCAAAGGACGGTACCAACCGTGGCGGTGCCCGTATTGGAGCCGGAGCCAAGAAAAAGCCCTTAGCAGACAAGATTGCAGAGGGCAATCCCGGCAAACGGGCGCTTACGGTCATCAGCTTCGATGACCGCGCTGCCGAGCTGGAGGGTCAGGCGATGCCGAAGCCGTCCAAAATGCTCTCCGCTGTTCAAAAGGATGGCAAGGCGCTGGTCGCCGAGGACATCTACAAGGAGACCTGGGAGTGGCTGGCCGAGCGAGGCTGCGCCTCTCTGGTATCTCCACAGATTCTGGAGCGCTACGCCATGAGTGTGGCCCGCTGGATACAGTGCGAGGAGGCCGTGACAGAGTTCGGCTTTCTGGCCAAGCATCCCACCACCGGCAGCGCGATACAGTCGCCCTATGTGGCGATGAGTCAGAACTTTATGAGCCAGACCAACCGGCTCTGGATGGAGATATATCAAATCGTAAAAGAAAACTGCGCGACCGAGTACACCTGTGTCACTCCGATGGATGATACGATGGAACGACTGCTCCGGGCGCGGAAAGGAAGCTGACTATGTATGAAAAAGTGAATCCGGCCCATCCGGATAAAATCGCAGACCGCATCGCCGGAGCCCTGGTCGACCTTGCCTATTCGCAGGAGCCCGACCCGCGCATCGCAGTTGAAGTCCTGCTCGGTCATCATGTTTGCCACATCATCGCAGAGACATCTACGCATCTGTCCGCTGAGGACATCGAAGGCATCGTCCACCGCATTGCCGGTAACCTCGCACTTGATTACACCGAGGTCGCTCAGGATGTGCATCTCTCCAACAACCAGCGTGACGGTTTTCGCTGCGGCGACAACGGTATCTTCAAAGGAATGTGTATCACACCTGAGCAGCAGGAGCTCTCCGGCATCGCTCGCTCCATCTACGAGAGATACCCCACTGATGGGAAGTATATTCTGGATGGTGACCGGCTCATCCTCTGTCAGAGCAACGCTCCCTCGGACGAGCTTCGGGAGCTGTATCCCGGTGCCGAGGTCAATCCGCTGGGCGATTGGACGGGCGGCACAGATGTGGATTCCGGCGCGACCAACCGCAAGCTGGGCCCCGATATGGCGGACGGCATCACTGGCGGCGGCCTGCATGGGAAAGACCTCTCGAAAGCGGATGTATCCGTGAACGTCTATGCCTTCCTCAAAGCGCAGGAGACCGGCCAGCCCGTGGAGTTCTGCTGCGTCATCGGGGACGATACGGTGGACGGCAGGCCATATTCGGAAATCATCGAAATCTGTCGAAACTCTATCCGTTCTGTCGGCGGTTTTGAGAAGTTCGCGGAATGGGGGCTCGTATGAAAACAACGACTGATATGCAGCTGGTGCCCATCAGCAAACTGGTGCCCTATGTCAACAATGCTCGGACGCACTCGCCGGAGCAGGTCATGAAGCTCCGCTCTTCGCTGCGGGAATTCGGCTTTATCAACCCTATCATCATAGACCGTGACTATGGCATCATCGCCGGTCACGGTCGTCTGCTTGCCGCCAAGGAGGAAGGCATCACCGAGGTGCCCTGTGTCTTTGTGGATTACCTGACCGAGGCGCAGAAAAAAGCCTACATCCTCGCCGATAACCGCATGGCGATGGACGCAGGCTGGGACGAAGAACTCCTCCGGGTGGAAATCGAGGCGCTGCAGGGCGAGGCTTTTGACGTCTCCCTTACCGGCTTTGACGAGAAAGAACTGGCTGACCTGTTCAAGAACGGGAGCGATTCTGACGCGGAAGATGATGATTACGACCTGAGTGCCGCGCTGGAGAAGGCCGCCTTTGTGGAGCGCGGCGATATATGGACGGTCGGCAGACACCGGCTCATGTGCGGTGACGCCACCAGCGCCGAGGATGTGGCAGCGCTCATGGATGGCCGGAAAGCGAATCTCATCCTGACCGACCCGCCCTATGGCATTTCCTTTAAAAGCTCCAGCGGCTTGACCATTCAGAATGACTCCATGAAGGACGAGGAATTCTACCATTTCCTGCTCGACTCCTTCAAGAACATGGCCGACCACCTCGAAAAAGGTGGTGCCGCCTACGTTTTTCACGCAGATACCGAGGGCCTTAACTTCCGCAGGGCTTTCATCGACGCTGGTTTCCATCTCGCCGGATGCTGTATCTGGGTGAAGGATTCGCTGGTTCTGGGGCGCTCGGATTACCAGTGGCAGCATGAGCCGGTGCTTTATGGCTTCATGCAGAACGGAAAGCACCCGTGGTACTCCGACCGGAAGCAGACTACCATCTGGAGTTTTGCCAAGCCCAAGCGGAACGCAAACCACCCGACCAGCAAGCCGCTCGACCTGCTGGGCTATCCTATCGGGAACTCCACACAGGAAAACGCCATCGTCATCGACACCTTCGGCGGCAGCGGTTCTACGCTCATGGCTTGTGAGCAGATGAACCGCACCTGCTGCACGATGGAGCTCGACGAAAAGTACGCCTCTGTCATCCTTCGCAGATATGTAGATGACACCGGAGATGCTGATGGCGTCTACGTCATCCGCGACGGCAAAAAGCTGCCCTACAAGGCGCTGGTGAAGGCCGTCGAGCCAGCCTCCTGATTGTCACTATTACGCACGTTCTGAGGCACATCTTTGTCAGATTTATGCTCCAGAATTGACTTGCTATTCTGTGCCTGTAGAGCGAATATGTGACTACCCTGAACGGGGAAAACATACACAGGAGGATTTCACCATGAAAATCAGGTACAACGTAACCGGCGACCGGCGCAAGGAGCTGGTCAAAGCCATCTCCGGCATCACTGGAGCCAAGGCAGTCTACAAATTCATGCCCACCTGCAATTATGAAATCGACTACTTCACCGTTACCAAGGACGGCACCCTGCTTTTTGACGACCGCGCCGACAGCGAGGAGGTCGAGCGGGTGCTGGAGGGCATCGCGGCTGCGGGCTTCGCTCGCGAGGTACCGGTGGAAACGACCGAGGAGCCGGAGGAAGCGGCCCAGGAGGAAAACGTGGGCCTCACGATTGCGGTTCCGCTCGACAAGGTTCAGGTCAGGAACCTGACCAAGCTGCTGGACGCCAAGGGCAGCCTCATCAAGAAGGCGCTCGGCATCGACGACCTGCGCTTTGAGCTTCAGGAAGACCGCGTCGCCTTCCCATGGTTCGCCGAGCCGCAGCCGGAGGAAGCCACCGCCTACACCCACTTCATTGCCGCGCTCTGCCGGATATCCAAGGATGCCAAGCGCATCACTGCCAAGGAAAAGCCGGTAGACAATGAGAAGTACGCTTTCCGCTGCTTCTTGCTCCGGCTGGGCTTCATCGGGGATGCGTACAAGACCGACCGGAAAATCCTGCTCCGGAACCTCTCCGGCTCCAGCGCCTTCAAATCCGGGAAAGCTGGTGTGGAGGAATGATTAGTGAATATACGGATGGCTACTTTGGTATGATGCACGATATTGGTATCGGATACCAGATTGCCAGAGAACAGCGTGTAAGAGAGCGGGAAAGGCTGCTTCGACAAAAGGATAGCGAGGCAGCTCTCATCGAATGGGAGAAACGAGAACAGCATTTCCCATTTCCGTTTTCACGCGGGCAGACTACAGCTTACAACGCTTGGAAGGAAAGCAAGGCTAATGGGCTGGAAATCGTCGAATGCAGAGACTTGCCGTGGGAGAAAGATTTTCCAGATTTCATAGAAACCCTCCGCGAGGCAAGAATTGAAGCAATCCTAGTCACCGACTCAGCTTTTAGCAACAAAAGATACACCTACCTCTTTGAAGAAGCTGGGTGCATAATAGTCGGGCATCAGATGTTCGTTCGTCATGAAAAACGCTCGACCGGAATTGAAAACGTAGATGCCACAGGAATTCTTGTCGTTATTGATGGAGAAAGTGTAAAGGCGGTGGATTCCGATGACTGAGACCATCCGGGAACAGATTCTAGCCATTCGGGACACCGGCCTGACCAACATGTTCGATATCCCGATGGTGCAGCGCCTCGCCTTTGACCGGGACTTCCACGAGCTGGTCTACTACTTGGAGGAGCACCGCAAAGAGTACGTTCACTTCATCCTGTACGGCGAAGAGTAAGCCCTGCCGCCAAGAGAGCCGGAAGGCTCTTTTGGTCGTATAGTACACAATATTTCTCCACAACATTTATTCAGTATATTATCGATAATTGACTTGCTATTATGTGCTTTTAGAGCGAATATACAGTCACCGAAAGGGAAAACACCACAAATACGGAGGACACGAACATGAAAAACCTTTACCAGATGAGAAACGCCTTCAGCCTGCGGGAGTACAACACCGCGATTACCAGAGCCGATTTCGAGGCGCACTTCATCAAGACCCGCGAGAGCGTCCGGTTCACCTTCAACGGCTGGGACGGCAAGAGCTACGACGGCGAGAGCCGCAGCGCGAGGGTCTACCGCACCGACCTCGAAGGCTACGAAGATGCCCGATTCGTTAAGGTCGGCAAGCACTTGCACTACATCGACGAGGACAGCAGCGTTCTGGAGAAGACCACCGGCGAGTACCACAAGGAAGCCGAATGGCTGGTGGACGTCCTCAAGGCTGAGAACTGAGGAGGGCTGAACCATGTGGAGCGAAGGAACCATCAGAATCCCGGACGCGAAGGACAAGGGTAAAAACACAGTTTGCCATTACTGGGTCAAGCACTACGAGGAGCCCAGCGAGACCTACGGCATCAACGGTGGCAGAATCAGCAAGCTCATGATTAAGGTGGACGGTGTCATCACCGCCAACTACGACAGGGGCTGGGATGTTGAGCCCGCCGAGGACGATATGCCGACCCGGATGGCCTACTGCATCCTTCTGGAAAACTACAACTGAGTCGGGAATACCCGAAGAGCGGAGCCGCAAGGCTCTGTCTCTCGTATAGAACGATAGGACGGCTTGCCTGATGGCAGGTCATTTTTTATGCCCATCGGAGGTGATGACTTGCGAAAGCTGAAGAAATATAAGCCCACGGCATTCAAAGCCAAGGACTCCGTTTACGATAAGGACGCTGCGGATTATGCTGTGAATTTCATCGAGTGTCTGTGCCACACCAAAGGCACCTGGTCGAGAAAGCCCTTCGAGCTTATTGACTGGCAGGAGCAGATCATCCGGGACATTTTCGGTGTTCTCAAGCCAAACGGCTATCGGCAGTTCAACACTGCGTACATCGAAATCCCGAAAAAGCAGGGCAAATCGGAGCTTGCCGCTGCGGTGGCTCTGCTGCTCACCTGCGGTGATGGAGAGGAACGCGCCGAGGTGTACGGCTGCGCCGCCGACCGTCAGCAGGCATCCATCGTTTTCAATGTGGCGGCGGATATGGTGCGGATGTGTCCGGCACTCTCCAAGCGGGTCAAGATACTGGATTCCCAGAAGCGGCTCATTTATCAGCCAACGGGCAGTATCTACCAGGTGCTTTCCGCCGATGTTGGCAACAAACACGGTTTCAATACCCACGGCGTGGTGTTCGACGAACTGCACACGCAGCCCAACCGCAAGCTCTTTGATGTCATGACCAAAGGCTCCGGTGACGCCCGTATGCAGCCGCTGTATTTCCTCATCACCACGGCCGGCAACGATACGAAGTCCATCTGCTATGAGATCCACCAGAAGGCCAAGGACATCATCGAGGGTCGCAAAATCGACCACACCTTCTATCCCGTCATCTACGGTGCGGAGGAATCGGACGATTGGACGGACCCGAAGGTCTGGAAGAAAGCCAATCCCTCTCTCGGCATCACGGTTGGCATCGACAAGGTCAAAGACGCTTGCGAGTCGGCAAAGCAGAACCCCGGCGAGGAGAACTCCTTCCGACAGCTGAGACTCAACCAGTGGGTCAAACAGGCTGTGCGCTGGATGCCGATGGATAAGTGGGATAAATGTGAGTTCTCCGTCAGCGAGGACGATCTGGAAGGCCGTGTCTGCTACGGTGGTCTGGACTTGTCCTCCACAACGGATATTACAGCATTCGTCCTGGTGTTCCCGCCAGAGGACGAAACTGATAAATACATCATCCTGCCGTACTTCTGGATTCCGGAGGACAACCTCGATCTGCGTGTCCGGCGTGACCATGTGCCATACGATGTATGGGAACGCCAGGACTTTTTGCTGACCACCGAGGGCAATGTCGTTCACTACGGTTACATTGAGAAGTTCATCGAGAGTCTTGGGGAACGCTTCAATATCCGGGAGATTGCCTTTGACCGCTGGGGTGCTGTGCAGATGGTGCAGAACCTTGAGGGCATGGGCTTCACGGTCGTTCCCTTCGGACAGGGGTTCAAGGATATGTCCCCACCCACCAAGGAACTGATGAAACTGGTGTTGGAGCAGAAAATCGCCCACGGCGGACATTCCGTCCTCCGCTGGATGATGGATAACATCTTCATCCGCACCGATCCGGCCGGGAACATCAAGCCAGACAAAGAGAAATCCACAGAGAAAATCGACGGCGCCGTGGCGACGATTATGGCACTCGACCGCGCTATCCGCTGTGGTAACGATAACGGGGTTTCGGTCTATGATAGCCGCGGGCTGTTGTTTATTTAGCGCTGCAAAAGCAGTCGAAAATCAAAAGTTTTTGCACTGATTTGCATTTACTTGATTTTCTCGCCGATTTGTGCTATAGTAATAGCGCAGGAGGTGTAAAGACATGATAGATTCCCATGAACTTAAGAGGCGTGACAGTTATTTGAATAAACTGATCGGCTTTCAGGATACCGAGCCCGTCAAGGTAATCACCGGTATTCGCCGCTGCGGCAAGTCCAGCCTGTTAAAGCTGATGGTTCAGCATTTGAAGGATACCGGTATTCAGCCGGAGCAGATCATCGAGATGAACTTTGAATCCTTTGATTTCCGCAGAATGAATGCAGATGATATTTACCGCTATGTAAAAGAATGCATCGTCCCCGGAAAGCGAATGTATCTTTTCTTTGATGAGCTACAGCGGATCGAGGCGTGGGAGGACGCGATTAACGCCTTCCGTGTGGATTTTGACTGTGATATCTATGTCACCGGATCAAATGCCTATCTTCTTTCTTCGGAGTATTCCACCTATCTTTCCGGACGATGCGTGGAAATCAAAATGCTGCCGCTCTCTTTCCGTGAGTTCCTCGATTTTCACGGTTTCGAGGTTCGCGAAACGCAAAGTGCCCTTGGTGGACTTCGCAAGCAGGTATTCGATAAAAACAGTGAGCGCTATGAGCTGCGAGAAGTTTTCGATGCCTATATGCGCTTCGGCGGCATGCCCGGCATCGCTGATGTCGGACTGGAGCAAGAAAAAGCACTGTCGCTTCTCGACGGTATCTATTCCACAGTCGTGGTTCGCGACATTCTGGAACGGGAAAAGCGCAGAGGTCAAAAGCAGATCACAGACCCTACGCTGCTGCGCAAGATCATTCTGTTTCTTGCGGATAATATTGGCTCCAGTGTTTCTATTGCCTCCATCGGCAACACACTGGTCAACGAAGGACTTCTAGACGATGGCAAACGCAAAGGCGCACCCAGCGCCCATACCGTCCAGGCATATGTGAATGCGCTGCTGGAGAGCTACTTCTTCTACGAGATCAAGCGCTTTGACATCAAGGGAAAAGCCTATCTCCGCACGCTCGGAAAGTATTATATCGTCGACATCGGACTTCGCAATTATCTGCTGGGTTTCCGCAATCGTGACAGCGGTCATGCCATTGAGAATGTCGTTTACTTTGAACTGCTTCGCCGCGGCTATGATGTAGCGATCGGCAAAATCGGTAATGCGGAGGTTGACTTCATTGCAACGACCGCCGATGAGAAAAAGTATATCCAGGTAACGGAGTCAATGATGAGCGAAGATGTACGCAAGCGGGAACTTGCACCGCTGCAAAGCATCCGTGACAACTACGAAAAAATCGTGTTGTCTCTTGAACCGGGTCTTGATATTTCGTATGACGGAATCAAATCCGAGAACCTCATAGACTGGCTGCTCAGTGAATAAGCACTGCATTTTCAGAGCGAAATCAAAAGTTTTTGCAGTTCAAGTCAGAAACTTTCTAAAACAGAACGCTTTCAGACTTGCAAATAGATACAATTGAAGATTCAAAGCATCTGTCTACGGGCAGGTGCTTTTCTTATGCCCATTTTGAAGGAGAGTGATTTAAGTGGGTATCTTTTCAGGGCTGTTCAAATCCAGGGACAAACCTCAAGACCGCACGATGGGCAGCAACTACGCCTTTTTCTTCGGTGGCACAACCTCCGGTAAAGCGGTAACGGAGCGCTCTGCCATGCAAATGACCGCTGTGTATTCCTGCGTCCGCATCCTGTCGGAAGCTGTCGCGGGACTGCCGCTGCACCTATACAAATACACGGACAGCGGAGGAAAGGCAATGGCACTCGACCATCCGCTTTACCGTCTGCTCCACGATGAGCCGAACCCGGAGATGAGTTCCTTTGTGTTCCGAGAAACACTCATGACGCACCTGCTCCTCTGGGGCAACGCCTACGCACAGATCATCCGCAACGGTAAGAATGAGATCGTGGCTCTGTATCCGCTTATGCCCAACAAGATGTCGGTGGACAGAGACGAGAGCGGGCGGCTGTACTACACCTATTACCGAGGGTCGGACGAAGCCATCAAGGATAAAGAATTCGCCGTAACGCTTCAGCCCACGGATGTGCTGCATATCCCCGGTCTGGGCTTTGACGGGCTGGTAGGATACAGTCCCATCGCTATGGCGAAGAATGCCATCGGTATGGCGATTGCCTGCGAGGAGTACGGAGCCAAGTTCTTTGCAAACGGTGCGGCGCCCGGTGGTGTGTTGGAACACCCCGGCACCATCAAAGATCCGCAGCGTGTGCGTGAAAGTTGGCAGTCCACCTTCGGTGGCAGCGGAAACGCAAATAAGATCGCTGTTCTTGAGGAAGGTATGAAATACACGCCTATCGGCATCTCGCCGGAGCAGGCGCAGTTCCTTGAGACCCGCAAATTCCAAATCAATGAAATTGCTCGAATTTTCCGAGTCCCGCCACACATGGTCGGTGATCTGGAAAAGTCGAGCTTTTCTAATATTGAGCAGCAGTCCCTTGAGTTTGTGAAATACACGCTTGACCCCTGGGTCATCCGTTGGGAGCAGTCCATCATGCGTTCTTTGTTTTCCGAGGACGAGAAAAAAGAGTATTTCGTGAAGTTCAATCTGGAAGGTTTGCTCCGCGGCGATTACCAGAGCCGCATGAATGGGTACGCCATCGGCCGCCAGAACGGTTGGATGTCCGCCAACGACATCCGTGAGCTGGAAAACCTCGACCGCATCCCGGCAGAGGATGGCGGCAACCTGTACCTCATTAACGGCAATATGCTCCCGCTAAAAAATGCCGGGGCTTTTGCAAATACACCTAACGATAGCGGAAAGGAGGAAAATCCCGATGAAGAAGTTCTGGAAGTGGAAGAACCAGGCACAGACGGAGACGGCTCCGGCGGAGAGGACTCTGTATCTCAACGGCACCATCGCAGAGGAAAGTTGGTTTGACGATGACGTTACTCCACAGCTTTTCAAGGATGAGTTGATGGCAGGCTCCGGCGACATCACCGTGTGGATCAACAGCCCCGGTGGTGACTGCGTGGCGGCTGCCCAAATCTACAATATGCTGATGGACTACAAGGGCAATGTCACGGTCAAGATTGACGGCATCGCTGCCTCCGCAGCATCCGTTATCGCTATGGCTGGTACAAAAGTACTGGTATCTCCCGTGTCCATGCTCATGATCCACAACCCCATGACGGCGGCATTCGGCAATTCGGAGGAAATGCAGAAAGCCATCGAAATGCTCTCAAGCGTGAAAGATTCCATCATCAACGCTTATGAGATCAAAACCGGATTATCTCGTGCAAAACTGTCTCATCTCATGGATGCCGAAACATGGATGGATGCAAACAAGGCTGTGGAACTCGGCTTTGCGGATGAAATCATGAGCCGTGCCGATGAGACTGTGGACATGGCCGCACCCACCGTTTCCATGCTGTATTCCAAGGCGAACGTGGTGAACTCTCTCATGGAGAAGATCGCCGCAAAATGCGCCATTGCCCCGAAACCCGCCGTGCCGGAGCGCACGGGACGCTCTGTGGATGAACTCAGAGCCAAGCTGAACACCATCAAAAACTACATTTAACATGGAGGTATTTCAATATGACGATCATTGAACTACGTGAAAAGCGTGCCAAGCTATGGGACACGATGGAGGGCTTCCTCGACACCCACCGCAATGACAAGGGTGTTCTGTCCGCCGAGGACGATGCCGTTTACACCAATATGGAGAAGGAGCTGAACGATCTCACCAATGAGGTCAGACGCATGGAGCGCCGCGACGCCATTGCCGCAGAGCTTGCAAAGCCTGTATCCTCTCCTATCACCGAGCAGCCCCAGAAAGCGACCGGCGAAGCCAAGACCGGCAGAGCATCCAAAGCCTACTGCGAGGACTTCGGTCTGCATCTGCGCGGCAAGCGGATGCTCCACAATGTGCTCTCCGAGGGCGTGGACGCCAACGGCGGCTATCTCATCCCCACTGAATTTGAGAAGTTCATCGTGGACACGCTCAAGGAGGAAAATGTGATGCGCCGTCTGTGCAAGGTCATCACCACCGATAATGAGCGCAAGATCCCCGTTGCGGCAACCCATTCCACCGCTGCATGGACGGCTGAGAACGCTGCTTACACCGAGAGCAACCCTACCTTTGCCCAGAAGACCATCGATGCTTACAAGCTGACCGACCTTGTGAAGGTGAGCATTGAGCTTCTGGACGACAGTGCCTTCGATCTGGAAGAGTACATTGCCCGCGAGTTTGCCTATGCCTTCGGTGCTGCCGAGGAGCAGGCATTCTGCGTCGGCACCGGCACGGGTCAGCCCACCGGTCTGTTCACCGCAAACGGCGGCACGGTCGGTGTTACCGCAGCCAGTGCGACCACTGTTACCACCGATGAGGTAATCTCCCTCATCTATGCGCTGAAAGCACCTTACCGCAAGAATGCCAAGTTCTTGATGAACGACGCCACCGTTTCCTCACTGCGTAAGCTGAAGGATTCCAACGGTCAGTATCTGTGGCAGCCCTCCCTGCAGGCAGGCCAGCCGGACCGGCTGCTCGGTTACGAGATCTACACAAGCCCGTATGCTCCCACGCTGGCGGCAGGTGCGCTCTCTATCGCTTTCGGTGATTTCCAGAGCTACTGGATTGCCGACCGCACCGGCAGGACTGTTCAGCGTCTGAACGAGCTGTATTCTACCAACGGGCAGGTCGGTTTTGTTGCCACCGAGCGTGTGGACGGCAAGATCATCCTGACGGAGGGCATTCAGCTTCTGAAAATGAAGGCGTCCTGATGGAGACGTTACTTGAAAAGGTCAAGGCAAATCTCATCCTCAATCATTCTGAAGATAATGATTTGCTTTTGACCTACATCTCCGCTGCTGTTTCTTATGCCGAAAGCTACCAGCACATCCCGGAGGGGTTCTATAAGGAGAACCCCATGCCGCCTACCACAGAGCAAGCCGTCATTATGCTGTCATCCCACTTCTATGAAAGCCGGGACGGCAGCACGGGCGGCTTCTTTGCGGATAACACCGGAGCGGCACAGCAAGTGTGGAATACCGTCAATCTACTGCTCCGGTTGGATAGGCGGTGGCAGGTATGAGTTTCGGGAAAATGAACGGCTTTGCCGACATTGTGGAAACAAGGCAGGTAAAGGACAGCAAGGGCTTCGCCCATTCCGAGGATAAAGTTCTCGCTTCCGTCCGTGTGTACCGGGAAGGTCGGCACGGCAGTCAGCGGTGGGCAAACCTCGCTGTATTCAGTGAAGCCACCGACCTGTTCCGCTTTCGGTGTATTCCAGGGCTGACGGTCACGACCGACCAATTCCTCATTTGTGATGGCTGCCGCTACGACATTGTGTCCGTGGAAGATGTCAAAGGTCGCGGGATGTACATCGAGGTACTGGCGAAGAAGGTGGTAAGCAGCAATGGCTAAGATGACGCTTAAGCTGCCGGACGATTTGGTAGACCGCCTTTCCGATCTTCAAAAACGCAGCGATACACTGGTAGAAAAGGCTCTGGAGGAAGGCGGCAAGGTGGTGTTGAAACAGGCGCAGTCTAACCTGAACAGCGTGGTTGGCAAAGGTACAAAATATGATTCCCGCGCCACGGGCGAACTGGAGCGTTCCCTCGGTCTGTCTCCGGTCAAGGAAATCAGCGTAGGACGGGATATCAAAGTCGGCTTTTCCGAGCCGCATTCCGGCGGTGTCAGCAACGCTATGCTGGCGGCACTTTTGGAATACGGCAAGCACGGACAGGCGGCAAAGCCGTTTATGACCCCGGCAAAACGCTCCGCGCAAAAGCCCTGCATCGAAGCAATGCGAAAAGTCTTTGAGGAAGGAGTGGACAGCCTTTGAATGCGTTATCCGAGATCGGTGAGATTCTCACTGCGATAAAGGTCCCGTGGCAGACCGGAGCCTATACCGAGCCTGCACCGGACCAATATGTCGTGCTCGTTCCTCTGAGCGATACCTTTGAGCGATACCTTTGATATAATGGCGGACAACCGGCCGCAGTTTGATGTGCAGGCGGTGCGGCTGTCCATCTTTTCTAAGGGGAACTACAATCTGATCAAAAATCAACTGGTTCGTATCCTGCTGGATGCGGACTTTTTCCTGTCCGACAGACGGTATCTGGAATATGACAATGAAACCGGATACCACCAGTATGTACTGGATGTCGAGAAACATTACGAAATGGAGTGATCTATCATGGCAACGATCGGTTTAAGCAAACCCTTTTACGCCCTTTATTCCGCAAACGGCGAAACTGTCAGCTATACGAATGGCGGCGTTCTCGGCAAAGCGGTGGAACTGTCCATGGAGTTGGAAGGCGGAGACGCCAACATTCTGTATGCGGACAACGGCCCCGCAGAATCCGCCACTACCTTCGGCGGCGGTACGCTGACCATCACAACGGACGATCTTCTGCCGGAGCCTGCCGCCGCGGTTCTGGGTCTGACCCTGCAGGCAGTCAGTGAAAAGACGGATGTCAAGGAACTCGTATTTGGCGAGGGGCAGTCCATCCCTTATGTGGGCTTTGGTGTCGTGGTCAAGAAACAGCAGTCCGGTGCTTCCAAATGGATGGGGCTGGTCTATCCCAAGGTGCAGTTCCAGAATCCCGGCATCTCCGCCACCACCCAGGGCGAGAGCATCGAATGGCAGACCAAGGAACTGACCGCTACCATCCTGCGGGACGATACCGCAGAGCATAACTGGTGCCGCTACGCCATCTTCGACACAGAGACGGACGCCGTGTCGTACATCAAGAGCCTGCTGTCCATCACGGGAGGTGTATCCGCATGAGGACTTCCACTCTGACGATCCGTGGAACAGAATACCCATGCTGCTTCTCCACCCGTGTGCTTCTGGCGCTGGAGGAGCGAGGCAAACGGGAAAAGCCCGTAAAGTCCGCAACTGAGATGCTCTCCTCCATCATGGAGAATGAAGCTCTGTCGGACGCCTTCTGGCTGCTCCATCAGCTTATGGTGGCGGGCAATCGCTATGCGAAGCTGGAAGGTCTGGACGCACCGGAAGTATTCTCTCTGGACGATATGATCGATCTGGTGGGCGTAGAGGATTATCCCGCCATGTTTGCAGCCATCGGCAAGGCCGTGACGGACGGGCAGTCACAGACCGTAGAGGCGGAGTTCTCAAAAAACGCAGACACCACGCAGGCAGACCTGTCAGACTGACTGCAGCGTGGTTTTTATGGTACGGGCTTCATCTTGGCTTATGCCGGGAAGAAGCCCTTTCCGTTCCGCTTTCGGAGCTGCTCGACCTCATCGCCGTGGAGCAGATCAAGTCCGAGGGCGCACGGCAAAAGCTGACGCAGGAAGAAGAACAGGATGAGTTTATGAGATTACTGGATCGGAGATGACGAGAGTGGCAAATGATATCGGCATCCGCATTGGCGTGGATGGGGAAAAGGAATTCAAGACCGCTTTGTCGGCGATCAATGCACAGCTCAAGAACCTCTCCTCGGAGATGAAAGCCACCGTCACCTCCATGACGGGTATGGACTCGGCAGAGAGCCGTTCGGCGAAGAAGGCAGATATTCTCGGCCGTTCCATCGAAGCAACGAAGCAGAAGATGGACATGATCCGCGCCGCCTATGACCGGGCAAAAGAAAAGCTGGACAGTCTGGGCAGTGCGTTGGAACAGGCAAAACAGGATTTCGGAGAAAACAGCGCCGAGGCACTGAAAGCCCAGAACGCCTATAACCGGCAGGCTGCTGCGGTCAATCACCTTGGCACACAGCTCAACAACGCGCAGAGCGACTTGAATCGCATGGAATCGGAGCTTCAGGATGTGGAGGACGCTGCGGACGATACCACAGACGCCTTTGAGGACGCCGGGGACTCGGCGCTCACCTTCGGCGATGTCCTGAAAGCCAACGTACTGGGACAGGCCATCATCGAGGGTGTAAAACAGCTGGCGTCCGCCGTCAAAAGCATGGCGGGAGAATTCATCGAATCCGCAGCGGCAGTCAAGGCGGAGAGCAGTCAGTTCGAGCAGACCTTCGGAGACATGGGCAGTACCGCTTCCGCCGCCATTGAGCGCGTGGCTTCCTCCAGCGGTATCCTGGATACTCGTTTGAATACGCTCGGCGCTCAGATCTATGCCTTCGCCCGTTCCTCCGGTGGTGACGCAACGGAGAGCATGGATCTGATGGAAACGGCATTGCAGGCAACAGCGGACGCTGCCGCGTACTATGACCGCAGTCTGGAGGATACCGCTGAGAGCCTGCAGTCCTTTCTGAAAGGCAACTATGCCAATGACGCCGCATTGGGGTTATCCTGTACTGAAACTACCCGGAACGCCGCTGCAACGGAACTGTTCGGTAAGAAATTTTCCGAACTGACCGAGATCCAGAAACAGCAGACCCTACTCAAAATGGTGACAGACTCTCAGAAGCTGTCCGGTGCCATGGGACAGGCTGCCCGTGAAGCGGACGGCTGGGAAAATGTCCAGGGCAACCTGAATGAAGCCTGGCGGCAATTCATGGCGGCGGCAGGCACACCTTTTCTGGATAACCTTGTCCCTATCGTGCAGCAGCTGACCGGAAAGCTGCAGGAAATGACGCAGAGCATCGATTGGGAAGCCTTCTCCGCTGCCGTCACCGGAGCCTTCCAATGGCTGATCGACAACGGTGAGACGATCCTCTCCGTGGCCGTTGGCATTGGCGCGGCCTTCGTCACCTGGAATGTGGCAAATATGATCACCGGTCTTGTTGGTGCATGGAACGCCTACAAGGTTGCCACCGAGGGCGCTACCGTGGCGCAGTGGCTGCTGAACGCAGCGCAGAACGCAAATCCGGTCGGCATCGTCATTGCGGCAGTGGCCGGACTGGTGGCGGCGCTGGTCACGCTCTGGCACACCAATGAGGGATTCCGCAATGCGGTCATCGGCATCTGGGAAAACATCAAGCAGGCGTTTTCCTCTGCCTGGACGACCATCAAGGGCGTGTGGGACCAGGTAAAGCCGTTCTTTAGTGGTATTTGGAATGGAATCAAGACGGTATTCTCCGCCGTGAAACCCTATCTATCTGCTGCATTCTCCGGCGCATGGTCTGCGATCAAGGCGGTCTGGAGCACGGTGACCGGCTTCTTCTCCATGATCTGGAACACGATCAAGGGCATCTTCTCCGCCGTAAAAGCCGTCCTCTCCGGGGACTTTGAAGGTGCGTGGAACGCCATCAAGAGCGTATGGAGCGGTGTGACCTCCTTCTTTTCCGGCATCTGGCAGCAGATCAAGGGGGTATTTTCCGGTGCGTTCTCCGCTTTCCTGGATATTGGCAGGAATATCGTAAACGGCATCAAGCAGGGTTTCTCCAATGCCTGGGGTGCCTTTGCCAGCTGGGTCAAAAGTAAGTTTGACAGTCTGGTCAGCAGTGTGAAGGGATTGCTTGGCATCCACTCTCCCTCCCGTGTGTTCCGAGACCAGATCGGTAAGATGCTGATGCTCGGTCTGGCCGAGGGTATTCAAAATGGCATCGGTACGGTTGAAAACGCATTGCAGGATACACAGACTGCCGTCCTCAAAATTGCCGATGAACTGAACCGCCGACTGGTTGAGAAGGAATCGGAACTGTCCGATGCCATCAAGGCCGAAGGACTGGACGAAGTGACGAAGGCAGCTTTGGAAGAGCAGCTGCAGGCCGTGCAGGTCTTCCGCAGCGAGTATGAGCAGGCACTCAGCGACCTGCAGAGCAAGCAGGACAGCATGGCAGAAAAACTGAAAAGCTACGGTGACCTATTCACGACCGTGCAGAGCGAGTCCGGCTCTTTTCTGGAACTGAGCGATCTGCAAAGCGATATCGACGCCATCGGCCGCTACGGCGAAGCGCTGGAGCAGCTGAAGCAGCGCGGTGTATCTGACACGCTGATGGCCGAGATCATCGGCATGGATGTTGACAACGCCACCGCCTATACGGAGAAACTCCTTGCAATGACGGACGAACAGTACAGTGAATACATGGCGCTGTGGGAGCAGAAACAGAAAGCTGCGGCAGATGTGGCACAGCGCTTCTACTCCGATGAGATGACTTCTCTGGTGAATGAGTATGTCAGCAAGGTTCCGGACGCACTTGGCATCATGAAGGATGATCTCTATCAGGTCGGTCAGCTGGCGGCAAAGGGACTGGCGCAGGGCATTCTCAGCCAGAAGTCCGCCGTGGTATCCGCAGCGAGAGCCGTTGCCGCAGCCGCCCGCGCAGCCCTGCGCTCGGCAGAGGGCATTCACTCTCCGGCAAAGAAGTGGGCGGTTCTCGGTGACTACATGGCGCAAGGTATCGGTGTCGGCTTTACCCGGCGTATGGACAGCATCTCCCGTGAGATCACAGCATCCATCCCCTCGGTCGATGCTTTGACTGCGCGGGAGCGTGCTTCTGCCGGGATGGTCAACGGCATCGTCAGCGGACTGTCGGCGGTAATGGGCAGCGGGAGCACACAGCCTATCACTCTGCAGGTCAATATGGACGGCAAGACCATCGCTCAGACGATTTTTGACCCACTCAAAGATGTATCCAGACAGAGAGGTGTTTCCCTTGGATAAGATCACGATCTACAGCGCAGATAAAAGCCGCAGCATCACCTTGCCCCGTGTGCGGGATATCGAGGTCGGCGCGGAGGAAGAATCCAAAACCGTGACGATGGCGTCCGGCAAGACGGTCAAGGACATCCTGGGCTATCGGACAAACATCACCGCCGTATGGGACTGGATACCGGCAGACCTGGTAACACAACTGCTTCGGTTGCTGAAAAGCGGCGCGTTTCTGTGGGTGGAATATCCTGCTCCCGGTGGAAATGGCGCAGGCTTCTTCTCCATCGAGTATCCGACCCTGTCGGTGTTCTGCTACCGTAGCGGCATCCCGGTCTGGCATGACATGACGCTGTCCATGACCGCTCAGGAGGTGACAATAACATGATCCCTATGCCGGAAACTTATCTGCCCTATGCGGATATTCGCCGCTGCGGTCTGCAGGTCACCTTTGAGATGGTGGATGTAGACGCTGCCGAAACGGCAGAGGCCGCAGTGAGCGACGCCTGCGAGATGGCGCAGATCACGCAGACCCACGACCGCACCGAGCATCCGTCCTGTCGATATGCTTCTCTGGAACAGGACTACTGGCGTCTGGACGGCAGCTTTCTTCTCCCGGAGCAAGAAAAACTGCCCTCGCAGCAGACCGGGTGGTGGAGCGATAGGATGTCTGGGGCAGACGGTGTTTTTGATACGCCGCCCATCCTTCGATTTTCCTGGAATGCGGATCAATTCAGCGTGGGCTTCACGGTCTGCTTTGATGATGCCGGAGAACAGTATGCCTCTCGCTTTCGCCTTCGTGCTTATGATGCCAACGGTGTGCTTTTGAAAGATGTGCTGGTAGAAAACATCGCAGACCGTTGTGAACTGGACGTACCTGTGGAGCATTACCGTACCATTACCCTGGAGTTTCTTCAGACCCATGCGCCGTTTCGCCGGGTGCGGGTCACGGAGGTTATTTTCGGTCTCATCAAACGCTTTTCACAGGAAAATACGGTGTCCGCCACATTGGATTACAGCTTTTCTCCTATCGGCGAAAGTTTCCCCACCAATGAACTGACGCTGACGGTAGACAATTCGGACGCCTCCTGGAATATGGCTAATCCCAAAGGTGTGTATGCCTATCTGCAACAGACCCAGCCGCTGGATGTATCGCTCACGATTGGCGAGGACAGCGTCTATATGGGACGCTTCTACTTTACTACTGCCAGCGCCGAGGATAATGCGATGACGGCGAAGATCACGGCGAATGACAGGGTCTACTGGCTGGACAGCATAAAATGCCGTTTGGGTTCGACCGGGACCTGGACATTGGAACAGGCTGCCCGCACGGTTCTGGAAACCGCCGGAATGGATATCCCAATCTCCGTATCGGAGGAGCTTGGTGCGCGTGTCATTCGCTGCGCCCTGCCAAAAGACTGCTCCTGCCGGGATGCTCTCCGTCTACTGGCGCAGGCGGCGCAGTGTACCTGCCGCATGGATCGAAACGGTACACTGGTATTTTTCGATGCGCTACAGCTAGGTACGATATCCGGTTTTCTGGACTTAAACCGCATGGAAGAGCCGCCGCGCATGAAGGTAGCGTCGGAGGTCAACACCGTGGAGCTGACTGTCCCCAATGAGTATGAGGAGGACACCGATGAAACGGTGTATACGGCATCCGACCGTAGAGAGGGTGAGCCCATCCAGACAGCAGAATACGAAAACGCTGCTGCGGCAGATGGAAGTTTGGCGGAATGGCTGCTGCGGTTTCACAAGCGCAGATTGTCCTATGCCATCACGGAACGAGGTGACCCGGCCGGAGAACCTGCCGATATTCGTCTGGTTTCCGACTCCTACGGCGGACAACGCAATGTGCTGATCACCCGGCAGAAATTCACCTTTGACGGTGGACTGTGCTGTGAAACGGAAGGATGTGGTCTTTGATGGAACCTTTGCAATATGAGCGCACCACAGCGGTGTTCTGGAATGCCGCTGACCTCAACCGCATTGAGAAATGGACGGAATATCTCGCCGGACTTCTGGACTCTCTCGGCTACCAGACGCTGGTACGAACCCGGCGCTGGACACCGGCAGATATTCCGTGGAAGCCGGAGATCGACCGTATCCGTAACAATATTCAAAAGCTATATGACGCATATCACCATCTGCCGGACTTCCGGGAGATCACCATCACGAACAGCATGGATTTTGATCAGGTCAATGTCCTGGAATGGGATCTGCACGCCATCTATATCTGGCTTGAGCGCATGATGGAGAGTTTCTGGCATTCCGGCTCATTTTCTCTCAACGAAGGAGGGTTTGCATGATTGAAGTAAAAGACCACATTCCAACGAAGCCCCACCGCATCCGTATCGTGCCGGAAAACGGCGCTCCGTTCTATGCCACCTGGGAACGGGCAGACGAGCCGATCGAGGAAGGAACGCCGGTCAATAAATATCTCTTTGACAGCATTGATGAAGGCGGGCATTTTTCAAACGCCCTGGACGATATTGAGATGGATGCCCAGCGCGTTACACTGACCGCAGGCTGGACAACGGTGCCCTTTCAGCGGCCGCTGTCCGGTGTGCCGCGCGTGTTCGTCTCTGCTGCGGATACCGCTGTGGTGGCGGTCAGGAACATCACACGAACCTCCTGCCAGATCGCCGTGCGGCTGGGCACGCTGCAGGAGGGCTATATTGCCGCAAGCAGTGGCGGCACACCGTCCACAAAGGTCACGCTGCTGTCCTGCCCCGAATTTTCTGCGGTCACGGTCGATGTACTGGCCGTTTACGATGGAGGTGTTTGCATATGATCCCGCTTTTGCAGAATGACTATTACAAATACAGCCAGATGTTCCGAGGGAATTTCCTCAAGGGAGCAGCGCTCTTCCGCTCTTTTCTGAACGATCCCGTCGCCAAGGAGCATATTCTCTCCAGCGTTCCGGCGCTGTCCGCCGTCTTTACCGACTGCACCAAAACGGAAGCAAATCGCCTCTGCTATGACATTCTCATGGAAAAGGACTGCTTTCAGGAAGCACTCATGACCCATCTGCAGGGGATCGAAGCAACTGCACACACCGATGTTTCCGCGCTGTTTCAGGACACGGGCAATGTGTTATCTCTTTTGCGGAACGAAGAACTGGAGCCGATCCTGGCTCATAACCCTTCGCTTTTCCGGCAGATGCTTCAGGTGGAAAGCACTTATCACGCCATCAGCGAATCGGCAAACCACGATGTCACGCTGATGGACGATGTGTTGGATGCTTATTCCTCCATTGCGCAGCCCACGGGGGTGAACCTCTACACTGCGTTCAGCACCTATTGGAGTTCGATCTATTACCAGACTACAGCTTTTGAAAGCAGTGAAGTTTATTACAGCTACACCGCCTACTATGAATGGATGGTCGTAAACGAAAAAGCCGGAAAAGTCTTTCTCCCGGTTTCCCTGCAGACAAGAGTCAGTTCGGCATCTACTTACTACTATTACCCGGCGGTGTTCAGCTACGACATTGCGCTTCAGCAGTGGGAACTGCTGTATGTCGCGTCCACGGACAAAAAACAGACCAATTACAATTACTATTCCCGGCAGGCCTATCTCTGCTATGACCAGTCGAAAGACCAGCTATATGTCTTTTACAGACCGCTGAATACCTCTGCCCAGGTCCTGTGCGACATCGTAACGGGTTCTACCGGAACGGCAGTCATGACAGAGATCGAGTTGGCATCCGTTGGCTCCTACAGCTATATGGAACCGTACTGGTGCGTCTTTGACGAGGAGCAAGGTCTTGCCCGCTTCGTCTGGGTGACCGGCACGATCTCCGACAGTTCCTCCAGTACGCCGGGATGGCTCTACGGCGCGTCCGTTCGTTCCAATGGACTGGTCTGGGCTGGTGTGGTTTGTCATCCGCGGGCGCAGTACAGTCCCTGCTATTCCAGCTATATGCAGGTCATGAGTTACCGACCGTACCTCAGAAGTCCTGCTGGTGCCGTAGTCGGCGCTTTTCAGGAGAGTTCCAAAACCGCGTCTTCTGCGGCGGTGCTGATGGTCCTCACACCGGACGGTGAACAGATCAAGACCAATTATATCCGGCTTCCGGTCGGCACGAACTATGGAACGGTGTGTTCGCCGAACTACTACTCTTTAACCGATACCGGCATTCTGGTGCTCTGCTGGAATTCCATCCAGTGGAGCGGAACGCAGTATTCCGTCTGTGCGGTCTTTGACATCAGGACCGGCACGCTTCTTCAGAGTTTTGTGCGGGAAACAGGGACTCCGTATGTACTGTACAACGCACCGTTCTTTCGGGTGTTTTTCTTGTCCGCCAACACCAGTCCGGTGGCAACCTATCTTACTTTTGCCAAACAGAATGGTCAGCTCTTGTCCTTAAGCAAAAGCCGAACCTTTGGTCTGTTTGCAACATTGCCGATTCAGGAGCGCGGATCGCATCGTTACAAGCTGTATGCCACAAACAGCAGTAACTGGCTGCTGTATGATTACGAAGGGAGTCTGTTGACATGAAATTAAACACGATCCAATGCAGTAATTACAGCGCCAGAGAGCATTTTTTCGCTGTGCTGCAAAACAGTAATGTATGGAAAGCCGGCGTTTACGGCGGGGATGAAAAGGAGTGATTTATATGAAAGAGTTTTGGAATATGGTACAAATGGTTTTTGCGGCCATCGGCGGTTGGCTGGGATATTTTCTCGGCGGCTGCGATGGTCTTCTTTATGCGCTCATCGCCTTCGTGGTCATTGACTACATCACAGGCGTTATGTGCGCCGTGGCGGATAAGAAATTATCCAGCACTGTGGGATTCAAAGGCATCTGCCGAAAGATGCTGATTTTTCTTCTGGTTGGTATCGCCAACATCCTCGATGTGCAGGTCATCGGAAGCGGCTCCGTCCTGCGCACAGCAGTCATCTTTTTCTACATCTCGAATGAAGGCGTCTCTCTCGTGGAGAATGCCGCGCACCTCGGCCTGCCCGTACCGGACAAGCTGAAAGATGTGCTGGAGCAGCTCCACGACCGTGACGGAAAGGAGGGCCAGTAACATGGCATATACAAACAGTTCGCTCGTATCATTCACCCAGCTCAGTCCGAATCACTCCGGCCAGCGCACTCACGCCATTGACCGTATCACGCCTCACTGCGTGGTTGGCCAGTGCAGCGTAGAGACCCTGGGCCGGATTTTTTTGCCCACATTCCGGCAGGCAAGCTGCAATTATGGCATTGGTGTAGATGGCCGTGTCGGAATGTATGTCGAGGAGAAGAACCGCTCGTGGTGCTCCTCCTCCAACGCCAACGACCAGCGGGCAGTCACCATCGAGTGCGCTTCCGACACCACGGCTCCTTACGCCTTCAAGGATGTGGTCTACCAGAAGCTCATCACTCTCTGCATCGACATCTGTAAGCGGAACTGCAAGAAGAAGCTCCTGTGGCTCGGAGACAACGATAAGACGCTGAACTACAGCCCTGCAGCCGATGAGATGGTGCTGACCGTCCACCGATGGTTTGCAAACAAATCCTGTCCCGGCGACTGGATGTATGCACGGATGGGCGACCTTGCCTCGAAGGTCACGGCGGCCCTTAGTGGCACGGTCACTACACAGAAGCAGCTCTATCGCGTCCGCAAGACGTGGTCGGATTCCAAATCGCAGAAGGGCGCTTATAAAATCCTTGCCAACGCGAAAGCGTGTGCTGATAAGAATCCGGGATACTCCGTCTTCGATACTGACGGGAATGCCGTCTATACATCCGAGACAGGCTCTGTCGGTGTTACCGGTGACGCAACCTTCAAGGTTCGAGTATCTGTGCCTGACCTGAACATCCGCTCCGGGCCGGGGACAAACTACGCAGCCACCGGTCGATTTACCGGTGCCGGGGTCTTCACCATCACCGCCGTGCAGTCCGGGCAGGGCTCCAGTAACGGCTGGGGCAAGCTCAAGTCCGGCGCGGGCTGGATTGCGCTGGACTACGCCAAGCGCATATAATCGCATAAACCATTCTGGGCCTATGGGAGAAATTCTGTAGGCCCTTTTTCTATTTTTGATACAAATATCCGCTCAAAGCGGCCTCCCACCTTCAGTGGGAACTGAAGGATAAGCCTTCGGATTGGAGGTCGCTATGACAAACGAACAGAAATACCAAATCGCGGAGCTCCGCCAGTTCGGGTACGGATATGCCAGCATTGCTGATGCGCTCGGCCTGACCAAGAATCAGGTTTCTGCCTACTGCCGCAGGGCAGGGCTCACCGGCACCAAAGCCACTGTGGGCACGACCGATGTTCCTGCTTCAAACTGCTGCCGTAACTGTGGCAAGCCACTGATGCAGGTCGCCGGGAGGAAGCCTGTCAAGTTCTGCTCGGACGCCTGCCGCATCCACTGGTGGAATACGCATCCGGATGCAGTGGATAAAAAGGCATTCTACGATTTCACATGCGCCTGCTGCGGGAAGCCCTTCCGTGCCTATGGCAATTCCCAACGGAAATACTGCTGCCATGCCTGCTATGTTCAAGCCCGGTTTCAAGGTGGTGACGGCCATGACTGAGGAGCAATTCGACCGAGAGAAACGGTATCAGGCCAGCATGAGTATGTTCCGGACGATGCTGAAAAACGGCCTCATCACCGAGGAGCAATACGCCATAATTGATACAAAAATGCTGGGAAAATACCGCCCATTATTGGGAACGTTATTCTCAGAATCTACTTGCTATTCCGGGCTTTCAGAGCGATGTATAGTACCGGAAAGGAGCTGATTTTATGCGAAAAGTAAGCAAAATCGAGCCGATTTCTCCATCGCTCCCGACCCGAAAGAAGGTCTCTGCATACGCCAGAGTTTCGATGGAGTCCGAACGGCTCAACCACTCCCTGTCAGCGCAGGTCAGCTATTACAGCAAGCTGATTCAGAGCAATCCGGAATGGGAATACGCTGGCGTCTATGCGGACAATGCGGTCACCGGCACAAAGTCCTCCAGCCGTGAGGAATTCCAGCGGATGCTGGAGGACTGTGAATCTGGGAAAATCGATATCATCCTCACAAAAAGCATCTCAAGATTCGCCCGGAACACAGTTGACCTGCTGGAGACTGTCCGCCACCTGAAGGAGCTGGGCATCGAGGTTCGGTTTGAAAAGGAGCACATCAATTCTCTGAGCGGTGACGGCGAGGTCATGCTCACCCTGCTGGCATCCTTTGCGCAGGAGGAGGTCAGGAGCCTCTCGGAAAACGTGAAATGGGGCACCCGGAAGCGCTTTGAGCAGGGCATCCCAAACGGACGGTTCTTAATTTACGGCTACCGTTGGGAGGGCGACCATCTGGTCGTTGAGCCGGAAGAGGCCAAAATCGTCCGGCTCATCTATGACAATTTCCTGAAGGGCCTCTCGGCAGAGGCAACGGAAAAACAGCTGGAGGAGATGGGTGTCAAGTCCATGAAGGGGATGCATTTTCCCAACAGCTCTATTCGGGCCATCCTCAAAAACATCACCTACACCGGGAACCTGCTCTTTCAGAAGGAATATACCCTTGACCCTATCAGCAAAAAGACCCGCAAGAACCACGGAGAGCTTCCGCAGTATTTCGTGGAGAATACCCACGAGGCCATCATCCCGATGAAGACCTATCAGGCGGTGCAGGCTGAGATTGCGCGGCGGCGGGAGCTCGGCGCTCTGGCAAACTGGGGCATCAACACCAGCTGCTTCACCTCGAAAATCAAATGCGGTCTTTGTGGTGCCAGTTTTGTACGCAACACCCGGAAGAACCGGGCCAAGACCAGTCAGCTTGGGGAGCGTTACACTTTCTACGGCTGCGGCACAAACAAGCGTAAGGGAGAACATTGTTCCTCCGGCACGATACGTGAGGATGTTCTGAAAGAGGAATGCGCCAAGGTGCTCGGCCTGCCGGAATTTGACGAGGAGACATTCTCGGAACGGGTGGAGAAGATTACGATTCCAGCCACCGGCACGATGCTCTTCGAGTTTACCGATGGAACCTCCATTGAGCATCATTGGAGCCGGAATGCAAAAAAGGAGAGCTGGACAGCAGAACGGCGCAAGGCGGTCAGTGAGTACCGGCGAGACCGGGATACCGGATGGAAATGCTATCACACCTTCACCCACTTCATCAAATGCGGTCGCTGCGGAGCGAACTATCGCTGCCAGACGCACAAGCGTGTGGATGGGACGGTAGTACGCTCCTGGTACTGTTCGTCGCCGACAGCGGTGGGTTGCTCCAAGGTCGGCATCCGGGAGGACACGCTAAAGGCGCTCATCGCGGACGTGATGGGCTTGCCGGAGTTTGACGAGGAGCTTTTCAATCAGCAGCTAGCTTACGCGACGGTGCCCGCAGACAATCAGATTGTCTTTCACTTCCGGGACGGGCACGAGGCTTCCAGAACCTTCGTCCAGAAGCGTCAGATGCCGCGCCAGACTGAGGAGCGGAAGAAACACATGAGCGAGGTCATGAAAGCGAAATGGAGGGAACGCCATGCCGAAAACGACTAAGAAGATTACCACCATCCCAGCCACGCTGACCCGCTTCACAGCTACGCCTATCACGGAGCAGAAAAAGCGCCGGGTCGCCGGTTATGCGCGTGTTTCCACTGACCACGACGACCAGTTCACCAGCTATGAGGCCCAGATTGATTACTACACGAATTACATCAAAAGCCGGGACGATTGGGAGTTCGTCGATGTCTATACGGACGCAGGCATCACGGGCACCAGCACCAAGCACCGCGAGGGCTTCAAACGCATGGTCGCGGATGCGCTGGCCGGGAAAATCGACCTCATCGTGACCAAGAGCGTCAGCCGGTTTGCCCGGAACACGGTGGACAGTCTGACTACCATCCGCCAGCTCAAGGAAAACGGCATCGAGTGCTATTTTGAGAAAGAGAATATCTGGACGTTCGACGGGAAGGGCGAGCTGCTCCTGACCATCATGTCCTCGCTGGCGCAGGAGGAAAGCCGGAGCATTTCTGAAAACTGCACCTGGGGCCAGCGGAAGCGCTTTGCTGACGGCAAGGTCACGGTTCCGTTTAACCGGTTCCTCGGCTACGACCGTGGGCCGGACGGCAATCTGGTGGTCAATCGGGAGCAGGCAGCCATTGTTCAGCGCATCTACGCCATGTTCCTTCAGGGCATGACATACAACGGCATCGCCCAGCAGCTCACGGATGACGGCATCCTGTCTCCCGGAGGAAAGCCCAAGTGGAATACATCAGCGGTCAAAAGCATCCTGTCGAATGAGAAATACAAGGGCTGCGCTCTCCTGCAAAAAACCTACACCGTCGATTACCTGACGAAGAAAAAGAAGGTCAATGAGGGCGAAATCCCGCAATACTATGTGGAGGACAACCACGAGGCTATCATCGACCCGGACACCTTCGAGATGGTGCAGCGTGAGATGGAGAAGCGCGGCAAGGGCCGGAAATACCATAGTGGCGTCCACACCTTCTCCAGTAAAATCCGCTGCGGTGAGTGCGGCAGCTGGTACGGCTCAAAGGTATGGCACTCCAACAGCAAGTACCGGAAGGTCATCTGGCAGTGCAATCACAAATTCGACGGCGACAAGCATTGCAGCACTCCGCACCTGACCGATGACATCATCCAGCAGGCTTTCCTGTTAGCGGCAAATAAGCTCCTGGCCACCAAGGATACAGTCATCGCGGATGGCCGGGAAATGATGGCCCTGCTCTTTGACACCACCGACTTGGAGCGAGAGCAGGAAGAACTCCAGCAGGAGACGCAGGTGGTCTCCGATATGGTTCAGCAGTGCATCTACGAAAACGCACACGTTGCCCTCAACCAGACCGAGTACCAGAAACGCTATGACGGACTGACCGAGCGTTTTGAAAAGGCCAAAGCCCAACTGGATGCGGTCACGGCAAAAATCCATCAGATGCAGACCCAGCGGGCCAGCATTGAGGATTTCCTGAAAGTCTTTGCCGCCATGCCGGATGAGCTGAGCGAATTCACGCTGGATAGCTGGCACGGGCTGGTGGACTACGGCACCGTCTACGCTGACGATGACATCCGCTTCACCTTCAAAAACGGGCAGGGAGTTAAAGCTTGACCCCAGAAACGAAAACGGCTCCCTGCCGCTGGAGGTTATCTCCGGTAGCAGGGAGCTTCGCATTGTTCAGCGTCAGTATGGGTATTGCGGGGGAAGAGTGTGTCAATCAGGCGGATAAGCACATCCTTAATCGAGTGAATTATCTCGATTTTCACTTCGTCGCTAAGAACCATAGGGGCGTGATTCTCGTTCATTGTCCGTCCTCCTTGTCTTCTGAGATATACATACCAGCGGTGATTTCATCAACCCTTCTCGCAAACTCCAGCAAAGCGGGAGCAATCTTCAAAACTCTCCCATCCCGCTTGCTCTCTGGCTGTTCTTCATTGACAGGCATCTCCTCACGCGGTGTTTCTGAATCAGCCAGCTCGTCGGCACAGAGCCAGTCAATTGAAGCACCAAGTAGCTTAGCGAGGTCAATTAGGTTTTGCGTTTCCGGCTTCTTGACGTCTCTCTCCCAGTCAGATACTGCCTGACGGGAAACCCCAAGGCGGTCGGCGAGGTCTTCCTGCGTCATGCCGTTTTCTTTTCGCTTAATGAAGATGTTGTTACCAAGGCTCAAGTTTATCACCTCCTGACGCTGCTATTGTACATCTTCTGGGCGGTTTTGCACACCAACTACAGCTTGCTTTCGCGCAACTTGAAGTTGCGTTTTGTCTGTTTAAAAAGCCGGTTCCTGAAAACCGACACCCCTAATCACACCGACACCCCTTTGACCCCTGCGACACCCCTTTTGTCAGGCGGCTGTGCTTTGTATCAAATTTTGCGTTTTAATTTCGATGTAGATGCACTTGACGCGGCCTTCGTAACGGGGCAGCAGGGCTTTCAAGGCTTCCAGATTATCGCCCCGGATGATCATGTTTTCGCTGCCGTTGTCCTCTTCGTGCTGGCCGCTTTCATCAAAGCTGTACTTGCGCTCCAACACCCGGAACGGCACTTCTTGATGGTGGTTGATCACCTTGTCTTTTCCGATCCATTCAAGGGTTGGCATCTTCTTCTCCTCCATGTGATAGCGTTTCCGGCACCCGCAAAATATCGTTCGCCACGGGGGTGTAGAAGTATCTCGTCACCTCCGCCGGGTCCTTCGTCTGGGCCAAGGCCCACATGAGCTTGGCCACGGCCATCTCCAGGGTCATGTCATAGGTCTCCATCACGCCCAAGTCTGCTTTCAAGCTGTGGCCCACCTGGTAAATGCCCAGGTCACTGCCCTCGTTCTGGACCTGGGTGGTGAGGACCACGGTCTTGCCCTGGGCCTCCGCCCGTCGGATGAGGTCATAATAGCCCCCCGCCTCCCCATCGGGGACGCCGCCCACACCGAAGCTTTCGATGAGCACGCCCCGGCTGTGTTCCAGGGCAAAGGCCAGGTAGTCCGGGGAGAGACCGGGGATGAGCTTCACAAGGGAGACATTGGTCTCCAAATCATGGTAAAACGCAAGCTGCGTCTCCGCCTGGGGACAGAGATACGGGAGCAAACGCCCCTCCTGCACCACCCCTAAAACAGGGTAGTTGATGCTGGAAAACGCCCCGTAGCTCTTGGAGTAGGTCTTTCTGGCCCGTGTCCCCGCGATGACCGCCCCGCCGAACACCACCGTCACGCCGGGGATGCGCCCGTCGCAGGCCACGGCGAAGCTGTCCAGTAAGTTGGTCTTTGAGTCGGTGATCTCCATCTGGATGGGCTTTTGGCTGCCCGTCAAAACAATGGGCTTGGAGCTGCCCTGGATGAGACAGCTCAGGGCAGCCGCGGTGTAAGCCATGGTGTCCGTGCCGTGGCTGATGACAAAGCCATCATAGGCGTCGTAATGTTTCTCCACCGCCTGGGCCAGCTGCATCCAGCGGCGAGGCGTCATGTTGGTGGAGTCGATGTTGCACACTTGCAGGCAGTCCACCTGACACAGGTCCTTGATGGCCGGGACATAGCGCAGGAAATCCGCCCCATCCATGCCGGGGGTCAGGCCGTCTCCGGCGTCGGCCGAGGCAATGGTGCCGCCGGTGCCCAATAACAAGATTTTTTTCATCTTATCTTCCCCCTTGTCAGTACTTCAGCAGCTCCACCGCCGTAAAGAGCGTGTAGAGGATCTGCGCGGTCTGCCCGCGGGTGGCGGGGGCCTTGGGGTCGATGCTGTCCGAGGACGCATAGAGCATGGAGAGGGGCTGGCCCAGAATATTCTTCTGGCTTTTTTCCAGCAGCCACACCCAGGGCTGCGCCCAGGTGCTGTACTTGCTGCTGATGCCCGTATCCTCCGGAACGGCGTTCGAGGCCCCCAGGAAATTGAGGTTCAGGTCCGCCGCGAGCCGGCCCAGCACCGTCATCATCTGCTCCTGCGTCACCTTGCCCTGGGGGTCGAATCTCCCGTTGCCCACGCCGCTGACATAGCCCGCGGCCTGGGCGGCCTGGATGTAAGGAGCGTACCAGCTGTCCTTTGCAACATCGGAGAAGGTCGCCCCCGTCTCCGGCAGGTGCAGGCGCATCGTCTGGGTCAGCAGGGCGCACAGCTCGGCGCGGGTCAGGCCGCTCTCGGGCCGGAAGGTCCCGTCGGCGTAGCCCCGGAGCATGCCGTAGGTGCAGAGGGTGTTTGCCGCCAGCTCATACTTCGTCCCTGCCACGTCGGAAAAGACGCGGGGGGCGTAGCCTTTGACCTGGGTGTCGGCCGCGATCTGGGCGGGGGTGGACTTCACCCAGCCCTCACCATCGCCTACAAAAATATCCACCGCCGGAGGCAGGGCGGAGAGCATCTCGGCAAAATACGGTTCCATCTCCTCCCCCATGGCTTTGGAGAGGTCGATGTACCACCGCCAGCCCCCCAGATGCACCCGGAGCCACCCCTCGGTGCTCTGCCAGGGTTCGTTGACAGAGAAGAGGGAGGCGATCTCGTCGGCGTGGTTCGTATCGACCAAAAGGTCCGGAATGACCCCGATGTTCTGGGCCGTGTTGCCGCTCACGCCATAATACTGGTAGGCCGTGATGCGTAAGGCGTCCCCGTCGGTCAGAGCCTCCGGCTCCTGCGCCCCGGTCAGGACGACCTGGGCCACGCCCTTGCCGAAGGTGTTGGAGCCGATGACCATGCCGCCGTTTTTATCCTTCATCGCCAGGGAGAAGATCTCCGCCGAGGAGGCGGTGCCCCCGCTCGTCAGAACGATGGTGGGATAGAGCGTCGTGCGGTCCTGCTGGGAGACGTAGCGGAAGTAAGCCCCCTCGCCGTCCCGCAGGTAGACCATGGTCCCCTCCCCCAGGAACACGCCCAGGGTCTGGGTCACGGCGTAGACGTCACCGCCGCCGTTCTGCCGCAGATCGACGACCCAGAGGTTGGCGTCGTCATAGGCTTGGGTGCCCTCGGTGAAGTGCCCCAGGGTCTCGGCCCCGAAGGTGTTGCAGACGATGTAGCCGGTGGTGCCGTCCTCCAGCATCTCGGTCGTGGTGGAGGGGATGATGACCTTGGCGCGGGTGGCGGTGTACGTCTCTTCTGTTCCGTCGGCGTGGCGAACGACGAAGGTGACCTTGCTTCCCGCCTCGCCCTTGAGCCAGCCGGTGATGACCTCCGCCGTCTGCCCGGCGGCGCTCCGGCCTTCGACGGAAATGATGGTGTCGCCGCCAACCAAGCCCAGCTTCTGGGCCGGGGCGCCGTCGTACACGCCCACGATAGAAAGGCCGTCGTCACAGGCCACGGCGCTGATGCCGATGCCCACCACCTCCTGGTCGGACATGCTGGCCTGGAAGGCGACGTATTCTTCTGGCGTGAGGTACATGGTGTAGGGGTCGCCCAGGGCCTGGATGACCTCTTCGATGGTCTCCGCGTCCAGGGCCGCCTGGGGGATGTCGTTGATGTAATATTTGCCCAGCAGGTCCTTCAGCTGGTCGGTGGTCAGCGCCTGGGCCGCCGGGGCCAGGCACAGGGCCGCGACGAGCATCACGGCCAGGATGCGCTTCCAAAGTCGTTTCACGAACAGGGTTCCTCCTTACAATGGGGTCATTGGGGTCAGAAAACCAGAGAACACAGGCCGCCCGTTTGTCGGGCGGCCCGGTGATCTTGTCAGAGCAGCGGCTCTGGTCAGGCTTTGAATTTTTCGGTCAGGGTGCGAATCTGGGCAGCCATCTTCTTCAGATCCTTGTTGCTGCTGCCCTTGCTGGCGCGGATGATGGAGAAGAGGTCCATCGCCGCCAGCTCCACCTCGTGGTAAGCGCTGGCGGGGTGGCCGTTGGAGGCATAGCTGGTCTTCTTCGGCAGCAGCTCCACGCCGGCGGCCAGCATCACGTTCTTGCTCAGGTCGAAGACCTCTTCGTAGAGCGGTGCGTGGGCGGGCAGGCCCTTCTCCCGCAGGGTGTTGGCAAAGATCTCCGTCACGGGCGCGTCGCCGTGGACGACGAAGATCTGCTGGGGGGTAGGCTCCTTGATATGCTCGATCCACTCGATCAGGTGATCCCGGTCGGCGTGGGAAGAAAGGCCCTTGAAGTTATAGATGGAGGCGTTCACGGCGATGTCCTCGCCGAACAGACGGACCTGCTTGGCCCCCTCCAGCAGGTGGCGGCCCAAGGTCCCCTCGCCCTGGTAGCCCACGAAAACGATGGCGCACTCCTCGCGCCACAGGTTGTGCTTCAGGTGGTGGCGGATCCGCCCGGCATCGCACATACCGGAGGCGGAGATGATGACCTTGGAGCTTTTGTCCATGTTCAGCATCTTGGACTCCTCGCTGCTCTCGGTCATGGTGAGGCCGGGGAAGGTGAAGAGGCGCTCGCCGTCCTTCACCACTTCCAGCGCATCGTCGTCCAGATAGCCCCGCAGGTCGCCGGAGAAGATCTTCGTGGCCTCGTTGGCCAGGGGGGAGTCGACGCAGACGGTGAAGTCAGGGTTGCTCTTCACAAGCCCCTCCTTCTTCATCTCCCGCATAAAATACAAAAGCTCTTGGGTCCGGCCCACGGCAAAGGACGGGATGATGACGTTGCCGCCCTTGGAGAAGGTGTCGTCGATGATCTTGGCCAGCTCCGCCGTGTAGGAGACCACAGGGTCGTGGTTCCGGTCGCCGTAGGTGCTCTCCATGACCACGTAATCTGCCCCGTCGATCAGGCTGGGGTCCCGGATGATGGGCTGGTTGTGGTTGCCGATGTCACCGGAGAAGACGATCTTTTTCTCCACGCCGTCCTCTTCCAGCCACATCTCCACGCTGGCCGAGCCGAGCAGGTGGCCTGCGTCCACAAAGCGAATTTTTACGCCCTCGCACAGCTCAATGATCTGGCCGTACTCCACCGTCACCAGGTGTTCCGGGACCTGCGCGGCGTCTGCCACGGTGTACAGCGGCTCCACCGGGGGCCGGCCGGCCCGCTTGCCCTTCTGGTTCTTCCACTGGGCGTCCATCTCCTGGATGTGGGCCGAGTCCTGGAGCATGATGGACATCAGCTCCCCCGTGAGGCGGGTGGCAAAGATCTGCCCCTGAAAGCCCTGCTTGATGAGCAGGGGGATGCGGCCGGAGTGGTCGATGTGCGCGTGGGTGACGATCACATAGTCGATGTAATTGGGCGCAAAGTCCAGCACGGTGTTGTCTCGCTCGTCCTTGCCCTGCTGCAAGCCGCAGTCGATAAGGATCTTCTTGCCGCGGACTTCCACGCAGTGGCAGCTGCCCGTGACGGCCTTGGCCGCCCCGAAAAAGGTGAGTTTCATGTGGGGTTCCCTCCGTCGTTTTTTCAGTTTCTGGTTGTATGGCGTACCGCCGGGCAGTCCCCGGCGGCGTTTGTTTTGTATAAAGTAATTCTATCATACCCCATTTTCTCGGATTTGCCTAGAGGGTTTGGACAAGTTGGCGAAAATTCTCCCGTTGTCCCTCCCCCGCAGCTGTGCTAAAATGGAAGCAAACAGGAAAACAGGAGGTAAATTCCTATGACCACCATCGACCACACCTGCATCCGCGTGCTGGACCTGGACCGGAGCGCCGCCTTCTACCGGGACGCCCTGGGCCTCACGCCCGTCCGCTCCCTGGACATGCCCGACCGGGGCTGGCAGCTCCTCTTCCTGGGGGACGGCACCACCGACTTCCAGCTGGAGCTGTGCCGGGAAACGAACCGCACCGAGCCGTATCACCTCGGCGACGACACCCCCCACCTCGCCCTCCGCGCCCTGGACTTTGACGCTCTGAAAGCCAAGCACCGGGCGCTGGGCCTCATCTTCGACGAGCTGAACGGCGGCATCTACTTTATCAAGGACCCCGACGGGCACATTCTGGAGATCCTGCCGCCCAAGCAGTAAGCTTCAAAAATTTTTTCATTTTTTTCGCAACCCCTGCAACATTTCGTCCTGCCCAGGTGTATTTAAGACAGAACGACAAGCCAGCCGTTTTCAAAACACACCTTCTCACAAAGAGAACAGAAAGGACGAAGAACGATGAAAAAATCTATGACTGCTTTTGCTTCCCTGATGCTGGTGGGCCTCATGTCCGTGCCCGCCCTGGCCGTCAACTGCCCTGTTGGCGACAGCGACGAGCCTATGGTTATCTCCCCCGCCCCCACCACGGGCTATCAGCAGACCATCCAGGTGGACGGCCAGAAGACCAACGTGAGCAGCACCGTCATGGTCCCCCTCCGCGCCCTGGGCGAGAAGCTGGGCTTTACCGTCACCTGGGCCGACGGCGAGGCCAAGCTGGAGAACAAGGACATCTTCACCGTGGTCACCCCTGGGGAGGACGTCTACTTCATCTGCACCAACCACAAGGACATGGAGGGCATGAGCGCCCCCATCCCCTATGCCGCTGCCCCCTATCTCTTCCACGACACCATGTATGTCTCGTTGGATTTCTTCCAGACGCTGATGGACTACCAGAACGGCAGCATCACCCTGGACGGCAGCACCATCCGGATCACCACCGGCCAATGAACTGCTGACAAAGTGAGAGGAGGTATCCCATCGTGTCTGTCCTTTGCTGTCCCCGCGCCGGAACGGGACCCCAGCTTCTCCGGCGGCTGACGCAGGCGCTGGGTCGGCTGTTCTTCTCTGCGGACGAGACGACCCCGCCCCTTCAGCCCAGCCGGGCCAGGGTCAACCAGCAGGCGGAGGCGCTGCTGGACCGGCACGGCGAGAGCATCCTGCGCCTGGCCTACTCCTACCTACACAACCAGAGCGACGCCGAGGACATCTTGCAGGACACGCTCATTCAATACCTCCGCACCTCCCCCACCCTGGAAAGCCCAGCCCACGAAAAAGCCTGGCTCCTCCGGGTGGCGGGGAACCTCAGCAAGAATTTGCTCCGCGCCCAGGGCTACCGCCAGGCCGACCAGCTGGAGGAGACTCTGTTGGCCCAAGAGCGGGAGGACCTCTCCTACGTCTGGGACGCCGTGAAAGCCCTCCCCGTCCCCTACCGCGAGACCATCCACCTGTTTTACTACGAGGGCTACTCCACCACCCAGATCGCCCAGATCCTGGACCAGAAAGAGTCTACGGTACGCTCCCGCCTCAAGCGGGGGCGGGAAAAGCTCAGGCCCTTATTGGAGGAGGTGGGTGCTCTTGGATAAATCGGAGAAGAACCCCTATCGTGAACTCATGGAACAAGTGAACCTCACTCCGGAAGCCCGTGAGCGTATCCTGACGAATGTCCAGCAAGCCGACCTCTCCCCCCAGCCGGAGCAGAAAATCGTGCCCTTCCGCCCCCAAAAGCAGACCTGGCGGCGCTGGGCTTCCCTGGCCGCCTGTCTGGTGGTGGTCGTGGTCGCCGTTCTCGCCGTGCCCCAATTCCGGGGTAGCGACAACGATACCACGCCGCCCCAGCTCACCGGCACGCCCTTCCATCAGGTGGACACTCTGGCGGCTTTGTCGGATGCCGTCGGCTTCCCGGTGACAGAACCAGCTGCCCTCCCCTTCGACCTTGTCAACACAACCTACACCGCGTATGACGAAGGCACGGCAGAGATCACCTACACCGGCCCCAATGACCAGACCGCCACCTACCGCCAGTCTCTTGGCACAGCGGACAACTCCGGCGATTATACCCTCTACAAAGACACGCAAGTGATCCCGGAAAACAACGCCACCCTGAAAGGCCAGGACCAGCGCTACACCCTGGCTCTCTGGACCGACGGCACCTATACCTATTCTCTCCGCCTCAGCAGCGGCCTCTCCGCCGACGCCTGGCAGGCTCTGCTGGACGGTCCTGCCCCATAACAACCCCATTCTGACCCCATAACAAATGTAAAACAGCAGCGCTTTCCCGTCTCGTTTGGGAAAGCGCTGCTTTCTTGCTCATGTCTTGATTTAGAAAAACTGCATCGGGTTCACCCGGCTGCTGGAGCTGCTGCCGGTCCACGTCTCAAAATGCAGGTGGTTGCCGGTGGAGCTGCCGGTGGAGCCGACCAAACCCACGGTCTGCCCCTGGCGCACGGTGTCTCCGGCTGAGACGTTTCGCTGGGACATGTGGGCGTACAGCGTCCGGGTGCCGTCCGGGTGGGAGATCACCACATAGTTGCCGTAGGACGAACCATACTGCGAAATCACCACCACCCCGGCCTTCGAGGCCATGATCGGCGTGCCGTTGGGCGCGGCAATGTCGATGCCCCCGTGGAGATGCTGCCGCCCGGTGATGGGGTGGGTCCGCCAGCCGAAGGGAGACGTGACCCGGTGGGAGCTGGCGATGGGCCAGAGGAACCCGGAAGCACTCGCCGTTGTCTGGCTGCTCTGGCTGCCGGAGGAACTGCTGCTGCCGGAGGCAGAAGAACCGCTGCTTTGCTGCTTCTGCTGCTGGGCTGCTTTCTGCGCGGCTGCCTGGGCCGCTTTGGCCGCCTGCTCTGCGGCAGCTTTCTCGGCAGCCAGCTGCTTTTGATAGATGGCTTCGGCCTCGGCGATCTGCTGGGCCACGTCATCCTGGGTGGCCTCCAGCTTCTCGATCTGCTTGGCGTACACATCGCCCTGGGTGGCGATCTCCTGGATGAGCTGATCCACCTCCGCCTGCTGCGCCTGAAGCTGGGCCTGCTGGCTCTGCTGCTGGGCCAGCGTCTCCTGCTGCCCCTGGCGGCTGGCCTCCAGATCGGCCTTGGCCTGGAGCACGGCCTGCCGCGCTTCGGCCAGCTGGTCCAAGACCTGATCGTCGGCGTCCATGATCTCCCCGATCATGTCGATCCGGTCCAGCAGATCCGAAAAATCGCTGGCCTGGAACAGGACAGACCAATAGGACACGTTGCCCCGCTCCTCCATGGCCCGCACCCGCTGCTCAAACTCTGCCTGGTACTCGGCTTCCTTGGCCTTGGCTTGCTCCAGCTCGGCCTCCTTCTCCGTGATCTGCCGGGCATACTGGGCCAGCAGGTTTTCAGAGACCTGGATCTGTTGCTTCAGCACATTCAGCTGCTGCTCCACCAGATTCTTCTTGTTCAGGGCCTGGCCCTGGGAAGAGCGAATGCCGTCCAGCTTCTTTTGCAGCTCTTCCTTTTGCACGGTCAAGCTGGCCTGCTGGCTTTGCAGGGACTCGATGGCGCTGCGGCTGGCCGCCTGCGCACGGGGAAGGCACCCCAGCGCCAGAGCGCAGACCAGAAGCAACGCGAAGCATCTCTTATGAAATTGTCTGGTATCCATAAAACCTCCGAACGTCAACTGATTTGGATTTTTTGGTAGCACAAGAGCGCCCAGGGCCTCTGCCCTGCGCGTTTGCCGCACTGGTTTTTCAATCCGTCAGTTTTACGTTCAGAGAGACCAAGGTTTTCTTCTCCCGCTGCTGTTTCCGAGGCCGGAGGAGCAACACCAGAAAGGCCGTACTCAGCAGCAGAAGTCTAACCGCCTGATCCGGGCCGCCATGATGCAGCGTCTGCACCGCCTGCTCCGTCAGCAGACAGATCACGCAGTGTTCCCCGGTATGGTGGTGGTTCGGATAGACCTCCAACACCGCGAAGGAACCCGCATGCGCTGCGAGCATCGCCGCCAGCATCGCAAACACCAGCAATCGTTTCTTCCAGCTTGTCCGCATGATGGTCCCTCCTCTCAGGTCTCTCCGATGATCTGGTCTTATTATAACAAACCTGTCAAGTAGCACTCACAGACAAACCCCCGCTGGCGAGAACCAGCGGGGGCATTTTGCGTTTTGGTCAAATTCTCAGGAGTTCTCCCGGCAGGCCCGCAGGAACGACAGTGGCGGTGCATAGCACGGCAGCTGGATCTGAAACTTCATCTGCGGGTGTCTTGGTGCGGGGAGGGGGTAGCCGTTCTCGTCCATCATGAGCGGGGCCTGGAAGGCCACCGGGCGGGTGTCTGGGCCGACCAGCTCGATCTCGTCCCCCATGGAAAATTTATTCCGCAGGGAGGCCGTGGCAAGGCCGGTTTCGGTGCAGGACTCGACCACTGCCACCACCTGCCAGTCCCGGATATACCGGGCGTCGGAAGTGAACTGACCGGGCTGGCCATAGAAAAAGCCGGTGGAATAGTGCCGGTGGCTGACCTTCTCCACCTCGTTGCGCCAGATGGGGTCCAGGGGCTTGCCCGCCTGCACGGCGTCGATGCAGTGGCGGTAGGCCCCGGTGACGATGGCGGCGTAATAGGCGGACTTGGCCCGGCCCTCGATCTTGATGGAATCCACGCCCGCCCGGATGAGATCGGGCAGGTGGTCGATCATGCACATGTCGCGGGAGTTCATGATGTACGTCCCCTTCTCGTCCTCGTAGACGGGGAAGTATTCTCCCGGTCGCTTTTCCTCGACCAGGGCGTATTGATACCGGCAGGGCTGGGCGCAGGCGCCCCGGTTGGCGTCCCGGCCCGTCATATAGTTGGAGAGCAGACAGCGGCCGGAGTAGGACACGCACATGGCCCCGTGGCCAAAGGTCTCGATCTCCAGGTCTTTCGGGGTCTTGGCGCGGATCTCTGCGATCTCGTCCAAGCTCAGCTCGCGGGCTAAGATCACCCGGTCCGCCCCCAAATCATGCCAGGCCGTGGCCGTCTGGTAATTGACGATGCTGGCCTGGGTGCTGATGTGGATCTTGACGGAGGGGGCGTAGCGCTTGGCCAAGGCCAGCACGCCCACGTCGGCCAGAATGACCGCCGTCACCCCGGCCTCCTCCAGCAGCTCCAACCACTGGGGCAGGCGGGCCATCTCGTCGTTGCGGGGCATGGTGTTGCACGTCACGTGCAGGTCCACCCCTCGCTCCCGGCAGAGCTTCGCCGCCCGGCGCAGCTCCTCCGGGGAAAAGTTCCCCGCAAAGGAGCGCATGCCAAACGTGTTGCCCGCCAGGTACACGGCGTCGGCCCCATAGGCCAGCGCCATCTCCAAGCGTTCCCAGTCCCCGGCGGGGGCCAGGAGTTCTAATTTTTTCTGCTGCATGTCTCGTCCACCTCTCAGCTGTTCAGGAAGGCCTGATGCTCGGCGTAGCTGGAGAAGAAGTGGTGCAGGTGATCGTCGCCCAGGGCATAGTAATAGTAGTTGGTGCTCTGGGGATTCAGCGCGGCAGTGATGGACTCCATACCGGGGTTGGCGATGGGTCCGGGGGGCAGGCCCTTGTTCTTATAGGTGTTGTAGGGGCTGTCCACGCCCTGGTAGTCGCTCTCCTGGACGATCTTGCCCTCCGGCAGGACGTACTGGATGGTGGCGTCGATCTGCAAGTAGCCCGCAGTGGATGCGCCGGGGTTGTTCAGACGGTTGTAGATGACAGAGGCGATGGTGGTCCGGTCGGTGCCGTCGGTCTCCTTTTCGATCATGGAGGCGATGGTCAGGATCTCCCGGATGGAGTAGCCGGACTCACTGATCTTCTGGCGGACGGTGTCGTCGACCTTGCTGTCGAAGTTCACCAGCATCTTGTTGATGACGTACTTGGCGTCTTCGCCCATATAGAAGTTATAGGTATCGGGGAAGAGGTACCCCTCCAGGCGGGTGGGATCCCCCAGGGGGATGTCCTGCAGGAAGGAGAAGGCATAGTCGTGGTTGGCGGCCACGTCCTCCAGCTTTTCCACGGTGGACACGCCCTCTTTTTCCAGCAGCTCAAAGATCTGCTTCACCGTCTGGCCTTCCGTGATGGTCACGGAAATTTCTTTCCGGCTGGCGGAGTTGCTGGACATGCTGTTGAGCAGGGCCCGGTAGTCCATGTCCGAGTTGACCACATAGGTCCCCTGGGCAATCTTGTCCTTGCCGCCGGTAAGGGAGGCGAAGAGCTTAAAGAGTCCCTTGTGTTTGATGATGTCGTTGCCCTTGAGCTGGTCGGCCACGCTGCCGAAGTCGTTCTCGTCGTTGACGGTGATGGTGGCGCTGGTGCTCTCCTTGTTCAGGGCCAGCACGTCGTTGCCCAAAGACCAGCACACAGCGGCCAGCACCACGGACACAGCGCACACCAGCACGATATACATCATCGAGCTGGAGACCGGGGAGCGTTTGTTCTTTCTCCGGCGGGGGGGATAGCGGTCCGGCTCCTCCCGCCGTCTTCTGGTGTCTCGTTCCATATATTACCTCCTGGGGACCCGGCCCGTTTGAGAGCCGGGGAGCGTTGTGAGCGTCCTGGGGTCAGTCCAGGGGCTGGGTCATGGGCCAGACCTGGCCCTCCTCCGTCAGCACCACCCGGACAAAGGCATCCAGCGGCTCCCGCGGCAGGTTGATCTGGAAGAAATCCTCCCGGCACAGGCCGATGGTGTTCCCGTCAAAGTCCTCCAGATAGCGGTCGTAATAGCCGCCGCCCTGGCCCAGACGATTGCCCTTGCTGTCAAAGCACAGGCCGGGGACCAAGATCAGGTCGATCTTCTCCCGCTCCAGCACGGGGCAGGCGTCCTTCGGGGCGGGGATGCCGTAGGCGTCCGGCTCCAGCTCGTCCAGGCTCTGAATGATCCGGGCCTCCATCTGGTGCTCCGGCAGACATTTGGGCAGGCAGACGGTCTTGCCCTGGTCCAGCAGGGTCTGGATGAGGTCTGCCGTCGCGATCTCCTGGCCCACGCCATAATAGAGCATCACGGTGTTGGCCTCGTCCAGCTTGGGGTGGGCCAGGAAGGCAGAGACCAACTCTTGGTCGGACCAGGCTTTCTCCTGCTCCGTCATCTCCGCCATGGCTTCGCGCATCTGCTGGCGTAAGATCTTTTTCACTTCAGAAACTTGTGTTCCCATCGTTTTCTCCTTCTTGGGTCAGCAGGGGCAGCGCCGCCTGCCAAAGTGCTTCGTGGATGGTGTCGATGTCCCGCAGCCGGCCGTGCTCGTCCAGGCAGGGGATAGTGTGCCAGCCGTACAGGTCCGCCGCCTGGCGGGCGGCCTGGCGGCAGGCGGCCAGATAGGCCCCGTCCGTCTCGTGGATGTCCCCCTTGGTGTGGGTGGCGGCCTCCCGCTGGCGCAGCATGGTCATGGCCTGGTCGGTCGGCATGTCCAGATAGAGCACGAGGTCCGGCTCCGGCAGGCCCAGCCGGCGGTATTCAAAGTCCGCCAGCCAGCGGAAAAAGGGGCCCTTTTCCTCGTCGGGCAGCTTGCTGCCCTGGTGGACGGCGTTGGAGGTGGTGTATCGGTCCGTCAGCACCAGGCCCCCGCGCTCATACCAGCGCTGCCAGACTTTTTTCCAGGACGCATAGCGGTCCACGGCGTAAAAGCTGGAGGCGGCGTAGGCGTTCACGTCCTCCGGGTGCTTGCCGAACTCGCCCCCCAGATACATCCGCACCAGTGCCGAAGATTCCTCCTGGTACTGGGGAAAAACCAGGCGCTGGAACGGGATGCCCGCCGCCTCTGCCCGTTGGCAGAGCTGGGCAAACTGGGTGGACTTCCCGGACCCGTCGGTCCCCTCGATGACGATGAGTCTTCCTTTTGGCATGGCTCAGCCCTTCTTTCGTTTTTCCCGTGCCGCCTCCACCAGGAACAGGGGCAGCTTCGCCATGCGGCCGATCCGGCTGGGCTGATGCAGGAGCCGATAGCACCACTCCAGCCCCAGCTTCTGCCACACGGCCGGGGCACGCTTCACGTTCCCGGCGTAGACGTCCAAGACGCCCCCCAGGCCCACCAGCAGATGGGCCCCGGTGGCCGGACCGTACTCGGCCATCCACCGCTCCTGCTTGGGGGCACCCAGGCAGACAAACACCACGTCCGCCTGCGCGGCTTTCACAGCCTCTACCACGGGGGCAGCGTCCTGGAAATACCCGTTGTGGGTGCCGCAGACGATCAGGTTCGGGTGGGTCTGTTTTAAGTTCTCGGCGGCCTGCTCGGCGACCCCCGGCTTGGCCCCCAGCAGATACAGCCGCAGGCCCGTCTCGGCCATGCGGGCCACAAGCCCGGTGGCAAAGTCGATGCCGGGCACCCGCCCCTGCAAGGGGGTGCCTAAAATTTTGGCCGCGTGGACCACGCCGATGCCGTCGGGCAGGACCAGGCCCGCCCCGTTCAGAATGGCCCCATACGCCGGGTCCTGGCGGGCCATGTTTACGATCTCAGGGTTTGGGGTCACCACATAGGCACACCCCGGCCCTTTGGCCAGTTCTTCCCCGGCGGCAATGGCCTGGGGGAGGGTCACGTCGTCAAAGGACACGCCCATGATTTCTTTTCGCACAGTTTCGCATCTCCATTGGGCAGGCCCTTCTCCCGCAAGGGGCGCAGCCTGCATATAATCCGTGTTATTTTACCACGAATCCCACCGTTTGTCCACCAGGCGCTTGAAAAGGTGCTGTCTTTTCCCTCAAGATAATATCTTTGGATACAGGAAGAGCCTGCCGCAGCATATTTCTTCCTGCAACAGGCCCTTCTTGTTATATTAGAAAACCGCTTGTCAAAGCATCTTACTCCACATAGAATTCTTCCCCTGTATCCAGACAAATTGCTCCGAGCCTCCCGCCAAAGCCACAACCACAATCAATGGCAATATGATGATTCCCTCTGTATATGTAACCAGGTTTCGGGTTTTCAGAAATCAGACTGGTAGGCGTGTGTCCTGTGACAAGGATCTTATCTTGAAAAAGTGCTTTCGAGTAGTCTGTGCGGGAGAACGCCAACTCTTCCAGTGAATAGTCTTCCAGCCTTTTTTCAGGGGAGAAATTTCCCAATCCAGCATGAGCAAGAATGTAATGCTTGCCGCCTGCACAAACTTCCGCATACAATTCAAACTCATTTAAATAATCTAAAATATCATCTTTCTGTTCTTGGGAAAGGCGGGAGAAGTCTTTCATGGTTGCCTCTCCGCCATCGTTCAGCCACTCTAAAATGACTTCAAGCGTGTTGCTATCAAAATTTTCCAGCGATTCGTTTGTGATTTCTTTCGACAACTGACCCAGGCAAAGCGCCCCTATGAAATCATGATTTCCGACGAGATGAATGATATTTTCATGCTGCATCATGTCAAACAGGACGGAAGAAAAGTTTGTTCCGCGATCAAGCGTATCGCCTAGCACATACAACGTATCATCGACAGAAAATTCAATTTTTTGTAGGAGTTTCTTGTACTTGGTAAACTCCCCGTGAATATCTGAAACGCAATAGATCATTGTGATGCCTCTTTTCGTCAATCGCTTAATACTCTAGTTTCGCCCAAATGATGTCATGGTCGGATAAACTGTCAGCCGATTCCCGTTCACATTGCTTTATATTTTCAAATCCACGCACAAATATATGATCATTCGGGATATATCCTCTCCATGACGGTATACCACGATTGGTATCTCCGATATCTGCCATCGTAAATCCAATTCCATCAAATGCATCTTTAATAATATTTAAATTGTACCCGCTCTGGGCATATCCTTGATAGTCTTCGAGATTGAATCTTTTCGTCAAGTCTCCCAAGCATCGAGCATTATTAAAGTCCCCACACACAATATACATATCATTTGGCGGTTCTATTTTAGGGAAAAGAACCTGATCGAGTGCTTTCCTCTCCGCATCATATTGCGCTTTTAAAGAAACTTTCGAAGCTTCTGTTGTTCCAGTTTCCATTCTGACACCCATGAGTGTCAGAGTTTTGTTTTGAAATACAGGAAGTGTTACTCGTAAAATATTGCAATCATCCGTATTAGATAAAATTGTGTTTCCTTGATACAAACTATGGACGAGTTTTTTCTTGTCCACCAGATGTTTTTTTATGAAAATGAGTATCCCATTTTTCCCAGTCCTGTTTGTCATAAACCAAATATAGTCATTATCTTCAAGTCGCTCTTGAAAATAATCCCACCCTTTTGAAATGACTAGTTCCGTCAAAACAGCAACATCCGCCTTTTGGTCGAAAATTTTATCGACAAGTTCTTTTTTAATCTCATATGACTTATTCCATGACAGTACGGCAGCCCCTTGTATATTCCAAGTCATAACTTTCAATTCCATTGTCTTTCTCCATTTCATTGTCGATAATTGTATTATTTTACCACGATTCTACCCGTTTGTCCACCGGGCGCTTGAAAAAGCGGGGCTTCGGTGCTAAAATCAGAAAAAATCATTCCCCAAGAGAGGAGCCGTTTCCCATGTTCCGCAAAGCCGTCCCCGGTGACCTGGACCAGATCGCCGCCATCTACGACGCCATCCACACCGAAGAAGAGACCGGCCGCGCCGCCATCGGCTGGATCCGCGCCATCTACCCAACCCGCCAGACCGCTGTCGACGCGCTCCAGGCCGACAGCCTGTACGTCGCCGAGGAGGAGGGGCGCATCGTCGCCGCCGCCAAGATCGACCAGACGCAGGTCCCCGAATACGCCGACGCCCCCTGGAGCCGGGACGACGCCCCGGAACACGTCCTCGTCCTGCACACGCTGGTCGTAGACCCCAGTTACAAGGGCCGGGGCTGCGCCACCCGCTTCGTGCACTTCTACGAGGACCTGGGCCGCAAACGAAACTGCACCGCCCTGCGCATGGACACCAACGAGCGCAACGCCGCCGCCCGCTCCCTCTACGCCGGTCTGGGCTACCAAGAGGTGGGCATCGTCTCCTGCGACTTCAACGGCATCCCCGGCGTCCGGCTGGTCTGCCTGGAAAAATTATTGTAAGCTGCCCAACGGAAACAAGGCAAAAAAATCGGCCCCCGAACGAGTGGTTCGGGGGCCTTGTGCTGTTGTCAGGGTTTCATTATCCGTAGCAGAAGTAGCTCGTGCTGGAATACCAGCCGCTGTTGAAGCTCACGGACTTCCAGACGCCCTTGCCCTGGGAGAAGTTGGCCTGATAGAGGACGTTGGAGGGCATATTCACCTGGCCCATCATGGCGGTCTTCACGGCGTTCTCGCACATGGCGTAGTAGTAAGTACCGTTGGCCGCGTCCTTGCTCTTCACGGACTGGGTGGTGGAGGCATCGGCGTACTTGGTGGCGTACTGGCCGGGCTGAGTGATGACGGCCTTCACCGTGCTGGGGAAGCGGCTGTCCTTCACCCGGTTGAGCACCACCTGGGCGACATACTGCCGCAGCTGCTCGGTGGTGTGGCCGGCCTCGTGGAAGACGGTGGTGGTCAGGATGCGGATGTCTTCGTCGGTGTATTTGGCCAGCTTCTGGTAGCCCTGGATGGCGGCCTGGGCCTCGTTCCAGGTGCTCTTGGCGGCCTGGACATAGGCGCTGCTGTCTTTATAGCCCTTCTTCCGCAGGGTGGTGGCGGTCTTGTGGGCCTGGGCCTGGATGGTCTTCTGCTCCTGGATGGCCGCCATACATTGGGCATAGTTGGTGTCGGCGGCGGCAGCGGCGGGGGCCATGGTGGCCACCAGGGCCATGCACAGCATCGCCACGATCAAGATTTTTTTCATGTGGAACTCCTGTCATCGGGAAGGCTCTGCTCCGCTGTCCCACCTGCAAACGCCCGAAAGGGACAGGCGAGCACGGCCTTCTTGGCTTCTCGTCGGGCCGGGGAACGTCTCTCTGTTTCGCCCCGGCGGCGCTTGCTGGGGGCATTATACACGAAGCCCGCCCCCCTTGGCAAATCGCCCTCCCGGCGGAAAACCGGCCGAATTCTGCGGCCGGTTTGTGAGAATTTCCTAAAATCTTGTTTCGGTTTGTTGCTGTTTTTTATCCGATTCGTTATCAATTCATTCCGTTTTGTAACCAATTTGTTAATAGTTTGCCACAATTTCGTTACCATTGCACAAAAATACAGGCTGATTTTCTACAAATCAGCCTGCAAAACACCCGCAAACCCTTGGGGCGCAAGGGTTTATCAATTTGTCATCTTTTTTCCGAGCGCTTAAAAATCCGTAAATTCCGGCCTCCGGCGCTCCAAAAAGGCCGTCATGCCCTCCTGTTTGTCGTGGGTGGCAAAGGCCAGACCCAGCAGGTCGGCCTCCCGGCGCAGGCCGTTTTTCAGGTCCGTGTCGCCGCTGGCGTTGATTGCTTCCTTGGCCAGGGAGACGGCGTAACCGGCGTTCTGGGCGATGGTCTTGGCCAGGCTCCGGCAGGTGTCCATGAGGTCGTCGTGGGGCACGACGCGGTTGACCAGCCCGATGCGGTCGGCCTCCTTCGCGTCGATCACGCCGCCGGTGAAGATCAGTTCTTTTGCCCTCGCCACCCCGATCAGCCGGGGCAGGCGCTGGGTGCCGCCGCCCCCCGGAATGATGCCCAGGGTGACCTCCGGCAGACCAAACTTGGCCCGGTCGCTGGCGATGCGCAGGTCGCAGGCCAGGGTCAGCTCACAGCCGCCGCCCAGGGCGTAGCCGTTCACCGCGGCAATGGTCACCTGCCGCATGGTCTCCAGCAGCTCCGCCGCCTCGTGACACAGGGCAGACAGCCGCCGCCCGGACTGGGGAGACTCCTGCACCATCTGGGCGATGTCCGCCCCGGCGGCAAAGGCCTTGTCTCCCGCCCCGGTGAGCAGGACCACGCGCACGTCCTCCCGGTCCCGCACGTCTTGCAGGGCGGCGATGATCTCCCGGTAGACCTGGCTGTTGAGGGCATTGCGGCACGCCGGCCGGTGGATGGTCACCACCGCAATGGGGCCTTCTACTGTCAGTCTGATGTATTCCATAGGGGGTGCCTCCTTATTATTATGTTGTCACGATGATGTTGTCCTGCGCGAAGCGGCAGTTATCCCCGGAAGGCCTCGTACACCGCCCGGCGGGTGTAGGTCGTGCAGGAAGCGAAGAACTCGCTGGGCAAACTGGTCACAGCCCCGTCCGGGTCCATGGCGTATTTCAGAATGCCCTGCTCGGCGCACCAGTCCATCGCCCCCCAGTTGGCGTGCTGGGCGGTGCCGGTCTCCCGGATGCGCTGGATGCGGCGCTGGATGCTCTCGCCCCTGGGGGCCAGGAGCATGGCCAGCTCGCCCCAGGTCATGGGGGCGTCCAAGCGCAGGCGGTTGTCGGAGTAGACGATGCCCCGCGTTTTTTGCAGCTGGGCCAGCTTGGCAAACAGAGGCTCGTCCTGGCCCACGTCGGCAAAGGGACTGTATGCATCCAGCAGCTGCTGCACGGTCACGACCCGATAGCCGTAGTCCTTCAGCAGCTTCAGCTGCCGGGCCAGGCCAAAGGCCACGGGGGTGCGGCGGGCCATGTTATAGCCGTCCTTCTGGAAGATGATCTGCCCGGCCAACGCGTCCGGGTCCTGGGCCAGCAGGTGGCGCATGGGGGCCACCATGGCCTCCGCCTCCGCCTGCAGGCTCTCCTGGGCCGAGCCGTGGTGCAGGGGCAGCCAACCAGCCCCGTCAAAGGAGGCAGCCATGTAGAGGTATCCCATCTGGTCGTAGGCGTCGTAGCTGGAAAAGCCCCCTTCGATCCGGTCCACGTAATGGGGCGGGCGGCTCATGGTCATGGTGTAGCCATACGTTTTCTGCATCAGGCTGTGCAGACGGCTCAGGTCCGCCACCACCTCGTCCAGGCCGTGGAAGTGGTCCCGCTTGCCGTAGACAAAGGGCTTCTTGCCAAAGAGCACATGGCGGTAGCTGTGGTTGGTGATCTGGTGCCCCTCGTCCAGGATCCGCCGGACCAGGCGGGGGTTATGCACCACGCCGCCCCGGTCGTCCTGGTTGATGTCGGGGTAGTGGTCATACTTTACGCCGCCCCAGTCGGCCTGGCC
>OFMO01000149.1_pt1 | contig 67228 bp, 61 predicted proteins | sample 1541821 | NCBI WGS metagenome assembly OFMO01 (sample SAMN04209253, study PRJEB22552) | human gut metagenome | biome: gut; material: feces | host: Homo sapiens | place: USA: Oklahoma | reverse complement strand
TGTTCGAGAAGCAATGTATCCAGAGAAGATGACCACAGAACAGCTGGCAGAGGCATTGGATGAGATCGCAGAAGCTTTTGATCCGTATGAGTATCGAGATAATGTGGAGCCGGGAGAAAATACGGTACAAGAGGTGATGTTGGATTTGCAGAGTGGCAATACACATTCTTATATTTCTTATCTGAAAGATATTGTGGACGAAGAATGCGACCTGTCTGTTCGTGCAGGTGTATTGATGGAAAGACTGAAAGCCTATAAACTGGAGCTTCCAAAAGATATGGAGCCGATGGTGTATGTGAATTATTGTGAGAAAAGTGAGTTGGGGAATTCAAGATGCCAGAAGTTATCTGATTTGGATTCAAAAACAGTAGAACAGGACAAAGCCTGGTATGCTGATCGTGATCCAAACACTAACGAACCAAAAACGAAAGCGCAGATGTTTTTTACAGTATATTATGCTGAGAAGGGTGATAAGATGCTGCATCATTTTCAAGGTAAGATAGATATTGGTACCGGAAATGGCGGTATCATCAGTCAGTTAAAGATGCAGAATGAAATGAAATTGACGGATGAAAGTTGGATCAGCTACCAGCAAGGAAAAGGCAATGAAGAGTATCAGAAGTATATGGAAGATCTGACGGATATGCAGAACCATATACTGCCGTATCTGCAGAGCTTTTGCAGTCTGGAAGAAAAAGGCGTGAAGGAGAGACGAGAACAGCAGGTGGCAGAAAAAAATGAGAGCAGAGAAGCTGTGCCAAGAGCTGGCGTTGAAGAAAATATAGTGGTTAAGGATGCAGGGAAAGCAGAAAGAAAGGCAGTGGCACAGAAAAAGACAATGACAGGAAAAGAGAAGAAACCATCGATCCATGAACGCTTGGAAATCAATAAGAGAATCATCCAGGAAAAACAGGGAAAAGATAAGCCGGAGAGAGGAGCTGATTTTGGTGTAAGAACAGTGTAGAATACGCAAAAGAAGCCGGAGGTCGCAGATAACATGGTGACTTCCGGCTTTTTTTGCGTGAGCAGTTACTGTGAAAGAAAAGTAACAAACTTCAATGTGTAAGGCATTGGATGTAAATTGACTTTGTTCGCACTTGGGATTATAATTTAAAGATAGAAATATGATTAATCGTGAACTCACTATAATATGGAGATGAAAGCATGGAATATCTTTCAATCAGTCAAACAGCTGAAAAATGGGGACTGTCGAAACGACGAGTGCAGGTACTTTGCTCTGAAAATAGAATTCCTGGAGTAATGCGTGTCGGCAGTTATTGGGCAATTCCGGCAGATGCTGAGAAGCCAAAGGATGCAAGAATCCGTAGTGGAAAATATGTAAAGAATACAAAAAACAAATAAAAGTTACAGTGATTAAAAGTGGGAATAGTAGCAGAACATACTTATCAACTTCCGATAATATTTGTTATCAGGAACTATCTACAGAAGAGGGAGGCTGTATTCATGACGATAATATCTAAAAAGCAAATGTCCGAAGAAGATATAAAGCTTCAATATATTACACCAGCGATTACGGCAAAATGGGATATCAAGAAAATAACGATGGAAACCAATATAACAGATGGAAAAATTAATCTGAGGGGGAATTTTGTTACCAGAGAAAAGCCGAAACGTGCGGATTATGTTCTATATTTGAATTCTAACAATCCGATAGCGATTGTAGAAGCAAAAGACAATAAACATAGTATTTCACATGGTTTACAGCAGGCGATGGCTTATGCCAGTATGTTGGATATTCCGTTTGCTTATAGTTCAAATGGAGATGGATTTTTTGAACATGATTTTCTGACTGGGAAAGAGCGTGAATTAGGACTTGATGAATTTCCAACAGAAGAAGAGTTATATTGCAGATACAAAAATGGAGCAAATAACGGAGAGGGTTTGTCAGAGAATCAGGAAAAAATGATTCAACAGCCATATTATAGTAGTCAGAAGACATACCCACCTCGTTATTATCAGCGTATTGCAATTAACCGAACAGTTGATGCAATTTCCAGGGGTAAGGATCGCCTGCTATTGGTTATGGCAACCGGAACTGGAAAAACATATACAGCGTTTCAAATAGTATACAGGTTATTAAAAAGTGGTATGAAAAGCAAAATACTTTATCTTGCTGACCGTAATAATCTCGTGGATCAGTCAATTCAACAGGACTTTGCACCATTAGAAAAAGTAATACATAAAGTTAATTTTTCAAAGGATGATCCGAGTACGATTACGTCATATCAGGTTTATTTTTCATTGTATCAACAGTTGGCAGGTGGAAATGATGACCAGGAAGAAGATATTAATAATACAATTCTTAAACTGAAACAGTTATTTAGACCTGATTTTTTTGATCTAATCATCGTAGACGAGTGTCATAGAGGTTCAGCCAAGAAAGAAAGTAACTGGAGGAAAATTCTGGAATATTTTGCATCAGCAACACAGATCGGTATGACTGCTACACCAAAAGAAACAAAATACATATCCAACATTGATTATTTTGGTGAACCAATTTACACATACAGCTTAAAAGAAGGCATAGAGGATGGATTCCTTGCTCCATTTAAGGTAATCAATGTTATGACAGATATTGGAGAAGGGTGGAGACCTCGCAAAGGACAATGTGATATTTACGGAAATGAAATTGAAGATCGAATTTATACCAATAGTGATTATGATTACAATATTATTATAGAAGACCGTATCCAACAGGTTGCAGCAGAAATTACAAACTATCTAAAAAGCACAGATCGTATGGCGAAAACAATTGTATTTTGTGCAACAGAAGATGCAGCAGAAAGAATGAGGGTAGCATTAGTAAATCAGAATTCAGATATGGTACAAAAAAATCCTGATTATGTAGTTCGGATTACCGGTAGTGATACATATGGAAAAAGCAAGTTAGACTATTTTATATCTGTCAGAGAAAAATATCCGGTAATTGCCACAACTTCAAAATTATTATCCACAGGATCAGACTGCAAAATGACAAAATTGATTGTGCTGGATGAAATGATTGGTTCCATGACAGAGTTTAAGCAAATTATTGGTCGAGGAACACGTTTACGAGAAAAAGAAGGAAAAACACATTTTGTTGTTATGGATTTTAGAAATGTCAGTAGATTATTTGCCGATCCAGATTGGGATGGTCCAATTGAGATGGACGAAGATTTTAATCCTAAGTCCGGGTCAGGGAAAAATACAAAACCCCCTGTAGGATCAGGACCTGATCCTGTAGAACCAAAGCAGCCGAAGCCAATTGTGAATCGGGATGGATGTCAGGTGAAAATTGTCTATAAGACTGTATCCGTTTATGACGCAAATGGAAAATTGCTTCGTCAAGAAAGCATTATCGACTACACGAAGGAGAATATTCTGGGAGCATATGCTTCTTTGGAGAATTTTATCCGAAAATGGTCAGCAGAAGAAAAGAAAGAAAAAATCAGGCGACTTTTGCGTGAACAGGGGATTGATCTTGAAACATTGAAGGAAGATCAGGGAATGTCAGATGTTGATGATTTTGATTTTATATGTCATGTTGCATTTGATAAGAAACCATTGACACGCAAAGAACGTGCTGAAAATGTTAAGAAAAGAGATTTCCTGAATAAATATAGTGGTGCTGCCAGAGAAGTGTTGGAGGCATTATTGGACAAATATATGAATACGGGAATATATGAAATAGAAAAGGCAGAAATATTGAAACTGGATCCTTTTATGAGAATGGGAAAGCCACAGAAGATAGCTTCTTATTTTGGCGGTAAGGATGGATATTTGAAAGCAGTAAAAGAACTGGAAAATGCAATTTATGATGGAGGAGCAGCATAAGAATGGGAAATATGTCAAATTTTGTAAAAAGAGTAAGAGATATCATGCGTAATGACGCGGGTATCAATGGCGATGCACAGCGTATTGAGCAGATAGCATGGATACTCTTTTTGAAAGTATATGATGCAAAAGAACAGGATTGGGAATGGGATGAAGAAGACTATCAGTCCATTATTCCAGAAAAATGTCGTTGGAGGAACTGGGGACATGATGAAGATGGAAAAGGTATGACAGGAGACATTCTCTTGGATTTTATAAATAATACATTGTTTCCAACGTTGAAAAATCTTCCGGTCAATGCAGATACTCCAATAAAAAAGGCTATTGTCCAGACAACATTTGCTGATGCGAATAACTATATGAAAGATGGTGTTCTTCTCCGTCAGGTTATTAGTGTAATTGATGAGTTGGATTTGACAGATTATGAAGAAAGTCATGCTTTTGGAGAAATTTATGAAACAATCCTGAAAGAATTGCAGAGTGCAGGATCTTCAGGAGAATTTTACACACCTCGTGCAGTGACAGATTTTATGGCACAGATGATAAAACCACAGATAGGCGAAAAAATGGCAGATTTTGCTTGTGGTACAGGTGGATTTATCACAAGCTGGTTAAAAGAGTTAAAGAAAAAGGTTAAGACAACCGAGGACGAAGAAATGTATGCAAACTCTATATATGGAATTGAAAAGAAGCAATTTCCGTATATGCTTTGTATCACAAATATGTTATTACATGATTTAGATGTTCCGCAGGTTTTTCATGACAATACATTGTTGAGAGATGTTCTTGATTACACAGAAGATGATCAGGTGGATGTTATCCTTATGAATCCACCCTATGGAGGCTCAGAGAAAACAGAAGTCAAAAATCATTTCCCATCCGATCTTGCGAGCAGTGAGACGGCCGATCTTTTTATGTCAGTTATCATGTATCGTTTGAAAGAAAATGGTAGAGCAGCGGTAATTTTACCAGATGGATTTTTATTTGGAACAGACAATGCAAAAGTAGCCATTAAAACAAAACTGTTTTCTGAGTTTAATGTACACACAATTGTTCGTATGCCTGGAAGTGTTTTTTCTCCGTATACATCAATCACAACCAATATTTTGTTCTTTGATAGAAATGGTACTACAAAAGAAACATGGTTTTACCGTCTGGATATGCCAGAAGGATACAAGCATTTCAGTAAGACAAAACCTATGAAATTAGAGCATTTTGCACCGGCAGTCGAATGGTGGGAAAACCGCCAGGAAATACAGGAAGAGGGATTTGATAAGGCAAAGAAATACAGCATTGATAAAATCAAAGAGAAGAACTATAACATAGACCTTTGCGGATATCCTCATGAGGAAGAAGAAATTTTACCACCAAAGGAATTGATTCAGCAGTATCAGGAAAAAAGAGCCAGTTTAAATGCTGATATTGATAGAATTCTGGCGCAGATAACTGATATTTTGGGAATAAATCTGGAGGAGAACTAATGACTGGACAGCAATTAAAAAATTCAATATTACAAATGGCCGTGCAGGGAAAACTGGTTCCGCAGGATCCAAATGATGAGCCAGCATCTGTTCTCTTGAAACGTATTAGAGCCGAGAAAGAACAGTTGATAAAAGAAGGAAAAATCAAGAAAGAAAAGAATCCTTCTTTAATCTTTCGGGGGGCCGATAATTTGCCTTATGAGAAGATTGGAAAGAATGAGCCGGTATGTATTGCGGATGAAGTGCCGTTTGAGATACCGGAGAGTTGGGAATGGGTGAGACTTGGTAAAATTGTTTACAATAGAGGGCAAATGAAACCGATAGATGATTTTTGTTATATAGATATTGGATCTATTGATAACAAAAATCAAAAACTTAATGATAAAGAATTTATTATCACTGCAGATAAAGCACCATCAAGGGCAAGAAAAATTGTTGCTATTGGTGATATTCTTTATTCTACTGTGCGTCCATATCTGCATAATATGTGCATTGTTAATCGAACCTTTAGCCATCAACCTATTGCTAGTACTGGCTTTGCTGCGCTTACTTGTCACACTGGTTTTTACAATAAATTCCTGTTTTATTATTTGATGTCACCAGATTTCGATGCATACGCAAATAGCACTGACAATGCCAAAGGCGTTGCCTATCCTGCAATTAATGATGCTAAACTATATCGAGCACTTATACCAGTTCCACCTGAAGAGGAGCAAAAACGTATTATTAAAAGGCTCAAAAAAGTATTGCCTTATGTTGATACTTACAGTACTACATATTCTGAAACAGAATCTCTAAACAATGCTTTCCCTGATAGAATAAAAAAATCTATCTTACAGGAGGCAGTTCAAGGAAAACTTGTTCCACAGAATCCATCAGATGAACCAGCATCTGTTCTCCTGGAACGTATTCGTGCAGAAAAGCAAAAGTTAATAGCTGAAGGAAAAATAAAAAAAGACAAGCACGAATCCGTTATTTTCAGAAGGGATAATTCTCATTATGAAAAGCGTGGTTCAGAGGAAGTTTGCATTGATGATGAAATTCCTTTTGAAATACCGGAAAACTGGACATGGACTCGTCTGAAAAATATATGTAGCTTGATTGGAGATATTGATCACAATATGCCGAAATCTGTATCTTCTGACGTAGGTGTACTTTTTCTGTCTGCAAAAGATTTGTTGGATGATGGAACAATAAACTACACTCAAAATGTCAAATATATTTCAAGAGCAGATTTTGAAAGGTTGTCCAGAAAGGCTTTACCGAAGAAACATGATATTATTTACTCTAGAATTGGTGCCGCATTAGGAAAAGCAAGATTGGTAGAAATAGACAGAGAATTCTTAGTGTCATACTCATGTTGCGTTGTTCGTCCACTTTTGGTTTATGCTCCATATATTCGTTATTATTTGGAAAGTCCTCAGATACTACTCCATTCAATAAAGGCAAGACAATCCATTGGTGTTCCTGATTTGGGTATGGGTGAAATTAAAAAATATTTAGTAGCATTACCTCCATATAATGAACAGGTACGCATTGTTGAGCAATTAGAAGTCCTATTGGACAGATGTAATTTCAAAAAGTAGCACACCATGATTCTCATTATGAGAAGTTGGACGGAATTGAGCGTTGTATTGACGATGAAATACCGTTTGAGATTCCGGAAAGTTGGGAGTGGACGAGGTTAGGACAGATTATTTCGCTGCTTTCCGGAACTGATTTTAAGCCTGAAGAATATAACGATAAATGCAATGGAATTCCATATATTACAGGAGCCAGTAGTTTATCGGAAAATGGCGTTTTAATAAATCGTTGGACGGAAATGCCTAAAATAATTGTAAATTATGGTGATATTTTGTTGGTATGCAAAGGTTCTGGATATGGAAAAACTGTGATTTGCGATATTGAAAAAGCACATATTGCAAGGCAAATTATGGCAATAAAAAAATTTTCAACACTTGATATGCTTTATATCCGTTTATTCTTACAAGCAAATTTTAATCAGATAAAGTCTAAGGGGCAAGGAGTTATCCCTGGAATAGACCGAAACAGTGTTATGAATATGTTATTCCCTATTCCACCGTTAGCAGAACAGAAACGTATCGTGGAAAAGCAGAGAGAATTATTTGATAAAATCTCTTTGATTTAATCCTTGATTGTATAATATCTGACGAAAGGAGGTCTTTCGTCATGATAGAAAACGAAAAATTTGAAAGACACTTGAGAGAAAGCAATCTCTCAGAAAACACGATATCATCGTATATGTTTGCTATTAAACAGTACGGACAACAATACGATGATATCACGCAGAAAAAGCTACGAGAATACAAGGTATGGCTTATAGAAAATTATAAGCCAAAGACCGTAAATCTCAGACTGCGTGCACTGAACTGTTATCTGGAATCTATTGGGAAAGAAAAATTGAAGTTACCGTTTGTACGAGTGCAGCAGAAAAGTTATCTGGAAAATGTAATTAGTGAAGCGGACTATGAATACTTCAAATCATGTCTGAAAAAAGATGATGAAATGTTTTGGTATTTCGTAATTCGTTTCCTTGCCGCCACGGGAGCAAGAGTCAGTGAATTGATTCAGATCAAAGCTGAACATGTTAAATTGGGACATCTTGATTTATACTCCAAAGGCGGAAAGTTACGTAGAATTTATATCCCCAAAGAATTGCAAAATGAAGCCCTTTCTTGGTTGGCTGAAAAGCAACAAGAAAGTGGCTTCATTTTTTTGAACAAGTATGGCGAGCGTATTACTACTCGTGGCATTTCTGGACAGCTAAAAAAATTAGCGGTGAGATATAATATCAATCCTGCAGTGGTATATCCACATTCATTCCGGCACCGATTTGCAAAAAGTTTCTTGGAACGCTGCAATGATATAGCGTTTCTTGCTGACCTTATGGGACATGAAAGCATTGAAACTACCCGTATTTATCTCAGAAAAACATCCACTGAACAGCGTGAAATCGTAGATACAATCATAAATTGGTAACGGGAAAGGCATGCACTCCAGAAGTTTGAAGTGTATGCCTGATTTTACAAAATATCACAAGATTTTATTAAAACATTTACTTTTTCTACAATTCTTTTTTGCTCATTTACCGGTGGAAGTGGTACTAAATAATTAAAAATAAAGTCTTTCCCCACACGTTGTTGTCCAGCTGTTCCACTAAAATTTTTCATGCCGTTTTGGATAAAATCATGAGTTTTGCAAATCATTAAAAAGTAAGGTATATATAACATTTTTGTGTAATCACGAAGAACATGAAGCTCTGTAGTTCCTGCACCATAGCCACTTGGAAGGTCGTGAATCACAGCAGATTTTCTATTTTGAAAACAGGGTGTGATTTTGGCGATTACAACATCATTATTTGCAAAATGTGTAAAACCAGATTTTACATCTTTCCATAGCTTTGTTTCATAGGTATGACCGCTGTGAAATCCATCTTTTAATAGTGGCATTGGCATAAATCCGACAACCGTATCGTCAGCTATATTGTTTCTCGGATTGATAGTAAATAACGATCCTAGCCTAATCCATTCCCATGTTTCCGGAATCTCAAACGGTATTTCATCGTCAATACAATGCTCAATTCCGTCCAACTTCTCATAATGAGAATTATCCCTTCTGAAAATGATGGATTCGTGCTTGTCTTTTTTTATTTTTCCTTCCCTGATAAGCCTTTGTTTTTCCGAACGAATTCGATCCAGAAGGATAGAAGCAGGTTCGTCATTTGGATCCTGTGAAACCAATTTACCGTGGATCGCTTCTTGCAAAATTGATTTCTTAAGAAGTTCTGGAAATTCCTGATTTAATTTTGCAACTTGTACATAAGCCTCAGTATAGTTATCCGCAAGTGGTTCTACTTCGCATAACTTTTTGATAATCCTCTTTTGTTCAGAAAGTGGAGGGAGTGGTACCAATAGTTCAGTCATTGTTTTTGTTCCAACTCTTGGCATTTTCACACCATAGGTAACAGAATTTATAACAGTATTCACATACGGACATTTTAAAAAGGCAACAATATAATCTGGAACAATGTTTCCAAATACCTTAAATGGAACAATTTCAGGTGTACAAATTCCACAATCTGGAGCAACAAGTATTTTCAATAAGTATGGACGAAGCTTGCTATAAAGAATATCACCACTGTCGAAAATGGTTTTGTCACCAACCGCTTTACGTTCATCAACAGTCTTTTGATCTAAAAGTCTTCCTCCTTTTTCTATATCTTCCAGATCAAGTCCCCACATTTTAGGATCAGCGTTTTGTGCATTGATTTTCTTTTTTGTGTATGAATAGGTTGAAATCATTCCAAATCTTACCCATTCCCAACTCTGCGGAATATCAAATGGTACTTCATCCGCAATACATACCGGCTCATTCCTTCCAATCTTCTCATAAGGCAAATTATTGATACTTAATAAAGCAATATATGCTATACTGAGAATAGTTGTAATTAGATGGAAAGGGAAGAGGCACCGTTACATAGGTACCTCTTCTTTTTAAAGAGTTGGCTCTTTTCCTGATACAGGAATTTGTATCTCCGGAGCATTGAGCAGTGCTGTGAAATTCTGCTGAATGATTTCCAGAGTTTTCAGCTTTTTCTGTAATTCTTGTTTTTCCCGAACAGTAGCAGTCTGTTCAGATTCAAGATTTTCTATCCGCTTCTGAATTTTATTAAAGCTTGGGATTTTGGTAACGCCGAGATCCTGAAGCTCTTTTTTTAGTGAATCGTGGAGCTGGTATTCTGCCTGATGTTTGGTGCGGTATACTTTTGGGTTTTTGGCAGATTTGCAATCTTCAATCACTTTACGGCAGAGTCGGTAAGAATCGCAGTGCTTTTGAATGATTTTCTGTGTGCTTAGCTCACTGTTAATTTGTATTATTCTCTGTTCAGCCGCTTTAACAGAAGCATCAACGTCAGAAATATGCTGTTGGAAATCTTCATAATTCAGCAGGTTATTTTCGGAAAGATAGTTGAAGGTGCGGGCTGCTTCTTTTAGATTATTTAGTTTTGCCCAACGTTCAAATCCTTCTCGATTGCCGGTTGTAACATACGTGCCGTGACATTTCTATTAAGATCAGGAGTAATCTTGAGATTAAGAGGGAAAAAGGGGAATGCGTGACTCCGTTTGTAGCATTTGGATACAGGAAGACAAAGACAGATAAGCATAAATTAGAGATTGACCCATCTGCAGGCAGTGTAGTACAGGATATTTTTAAGATGAAGCTACGGGGAATGAGTCAGGATGCGATCGCTAATCGTTTAAATGAACTGGGTATTCTTTCACCATTTGAATATAAAATCAGCAGTGGCAGTCATTATGAAACTGGCTTCCGGCAGAAAGAGCAGGCACTTTGGAGTTCTGTTACAGTCCGTAGGATACTGGAAAACGAGGTTTATATCGGAAATCTTGTGCAGGGAAAAAGGACAACACCGAACCATAAAGTGAAGCAGACTTATGTGAAACCGGAAGATGACTGGATCCGGATTGAGAAAAATCATGAGCCACTGGTGAGTGACCGTGATTTTGAAATTGTTCAGAGACTTCTGGGCATGGATACACGTACTTCACCTGACCAAAAGCAGGTATATCTGTTATCCGGAATTGCTGTATGTGCGGATTGTGGTGCACCTATGACAAGAAAGGTTTCCACTGTGGCAGGAAAAAAATATGCTTATTATCTATGTTTCACAAATATTGTAGGAGATGGAACTCCAGGGGATATCTTTGGAGATATTCAACTATTACAAGATGTTAAAATGGATATTCCGCCGGTGGTTGAATTGGGGATGAGATTAAAAAGAAGAGGAATCGAATTAGATACACCGATTCTCAGAGAGCAGGACATGATAGAAGCTATAGAAAAATTATACAGAATGAAATGTGGAGGCAGTGAAGATGCTGAAAGGTAAAAATATCACATTTTCTTATTCGGATTCTGCAAAGGGGAAAATACAAATATTAAAGGATATTTCATTTCATATCAATAAAGGGGATTTCATTGGATTAATTGGTGCATCGGGGTCTGGAAAAACAACTTTTATCAAACATTTAAATGGTTTATTAAAGGCAGATTGTGGAGAAATTTTTTTTGAAGGGCAAAATATATATGAAAAAAAATATCCGTTGTCACAGCTTAGAAAAGAAGTAGGGCTCGTTTTTCAGTATCCGGAGCAGCAATTATTTGGAAGAACAGTTTTGAAAGATACGATGTATGGTCCGCTAAATCTGGGGATGAGCGAACAGGACGCAAAAAAGTCCGCAATTGATAGTTTAGAGCTGGTTGGAATAACAGAAGAATATTATCAGATGAGTCCGATTGAATTGTCTGGTGGTCAGAAACGTTGCGTGGCAATTGCAGGGGTACTTGCAATGCAACCGAAAATATTAGTTCTTGATGAACCGGCTGCAGGACTTGACCCTGAAACAAAATGTGATATTTTTGAAATATTACAGAAAATACGTAAACAACGAAACGCGGCAATTGTATTAGTATCCCATCATATGGAAAAATAGGACCTTTCGCATGAACGAATGGTCCTATTTCTTTTAGGGACTTATTTCACAGCCTCTTTTCCTATTTTTTACAAATTATTTCATATTGCTCATAGCTAAGGAGGTTTATTAATTGGAATATGCTAAGAAAAATACAGAGGATCCAAAACTTCTTTTATCAGTAAAAGAAGCCTGCAAGTTAACAGGAGTGTCCGAAAAAACAATGCGTTCTTTAACTTATGAGCAAAAAATGATGGTGCGAATAGGAAAAAGAACTTTAATTCACAAAAAAAAATTAGAAAAATGGATTGACCATCAAGTGCGGCATTGAGTATTTTATCCTATAGTACCCAAAAAGAGCTTCTTGAAAAGCTCATTAAAATTTGATACTATTAAACGGATGAAGTACCTGTCCATGGGTCAAGAAAAGACAGGTGATCGTCATGGGAAAAGATCTAACAGGCAAAGAATTAGGAAAAGGGTTTACCCAACGAAAAGATGGGCGTTATCAAACACGCATATCACTTGGAGGAGGAAAGAAACCGATATGCCTATATGGTCATACTTTAAAAGAAGTTAAAAAGAAAAGGGAAAAATTATTAGAAAAAACAAAATACGGATTAGATATAGACACACACAAAATAACTCTAAATCAGTGGTTTGAAAAATGGATGGAACTCTATATCGTAAATAGGATAAAAAAAACAACAATTCGGAATTATATCGATTCGTATAATCGGTGTATAAAATATATAGGCTATATGAAATTAGCAGATATTCAAATCACGCATGTTCAAAATATGGTTATTGAACTAGCTAACAAAGGCTATAAAAAATCCACTATCCGTTCTACTGTTTCTGTCGTATCCAGCTGTCTTGAAAGAGCTGTAATCGGAAAAATGCTTTTATTCAATCCATGCAGAGGGATTGTTTATCCGGAAATAACGAATAAAAACTTCAAACCGGTCAAAATGGCAGGACAGAATTTGAAACGCATGACAAACGACGAAATCATAAGGTTTTTTGATGTAGCAAGAGATACTCGATATTACGAATTATATATACTGCTTCTTTTTACAGGAATGCGGATTGGAGAGGCGTGTGCATTGGAATGGAAAGATGTTGACTTTCAAAACAACTATCTCCATGTGTATAAAACAATCAATATTGTCCCTGTTTATTACGATGACAACGGGAACAAACTAGATAGACCTTATTACATCAAGCAAATTACATCTCCAAAAAGAACCGCAAGTATAAGAAAAATCCCTCTATTCAAGGCGGCAGTTGATGCGTTATATAGTTGGCGCGAAAAACAGCTTGCTGACAAAAGAAAGTACAAAAAAAGTGGGGGATTAAAAATTTGTTATTAAATGATTATCCTCAATTGATTTTTACGACACAAGAGGGAAATTGTTTTATGCCGACACAGGCAGAAAAAGAGTGCCGACGGATAACTTCCATAATGAATAATCATGAAAAACAACAGGCACTAACAGAAAATAGGGAATATCATATTTCCAATATTCATCCTCATTTATTCCGCCATACGTTTATTACATTGTGTTATGAATCTCATATGGATCCAGCGTCTATAATGCTTATTTCCGGACATAATGATATTGATATGATGAAACATTATACACATCCGGACTCCGTATTTATTAACAGCGAGTTTAATAAATATACAGGTTATATGCATAATTATTCATTCCGTTCAAATGCAACAATTGATCAGGATTTACAAATTTGGTCAAAAGATGGTCAAATTAGCATACCACAAACGCTGAAACCCTTATAAAATAAGGAGATTTTGATATGAGTAATGAATTAACACCGATGATGAAGCAATATATGCAGACAAAAGAGGAATACAAGGATTGTATCCTTTTTTACCGCTTAGGAGATTTTTATGAAATGTTCTTCGACGATGCTCTCACAGCATCAAAAGAGCTGGAAATTACTCTGACTGGAAAGAATTGCGGACTGGAAGAACGGGCACCGATGTGCGGAATCCCGTACCATGCAGTTGACAGTTATCTGAACCGTCTGGTATCAAAAGGCTATAAGGTAGCAATCTGTGAGCAGGTAGAAGATCCGAAAACAGCAAAAGGAATTGTAAAACGGGAAGTTATCCGTGTAGTAACACCTGGAACCAACCTGGATACTCAGGGACTGGATGAAACAAAGAACAATTACATTATGTGTATTGTCTATATGGCAGACCGGTACGGACTTTCGGTTGCGGATGTTACAACCGGGGAATATCTGGTGACAGAACTGGATTCCCAGACAAAACTGATGGATGAGCTTTACAAATTTATGCCGTCTGAGATTGTCTGCAATGAAGCATTTTACATGAGTGGACTGGATTTGGATGATCTGAAAAACCGTCTGCATATGGCAATTTATTCACTGGAAGCATGGTATTTTGATGATGCACTCTGCCGGGAAACTTTGCAGGAACATTTTAAGGTGGCTTCTCTTGAAGGGATTGGACTTTCGGACTATGAATGTGGGATGATCGCGTCCGGTGCGCTTTTAAAGTATCTGGAAGAGACGCAGAAAAATTCCCTGTCTCATATGAGCCGTCTGACACGTTATGCAACGGGTAATTATATGGTTCTGGACAGTGCTACAAGGCGTAATCTGGAGTTGGTTGAGACTTTACGTGAAAAGCAGAAAAGAGGATCCCTTCTGTGGGTACTGGATAAGACAAAGACGGCAATGGGGGCGAGAACCCTTCGGAAATATGTAGAACAGCCGTTGATCGACAAGAAATCCATTGTCAAAAGGCTGGATGCGGTTGCGGAATTGAAGGACAATGCTATTTGCAGAGAAGAAATCCGGGAATATTTGAATCCGGTGTACGATCTGGAGCGTCTGGTCGGGAAAATCACCTATCAGTCAGCAAATCCAAGAGACCTGATTGCATTTCAGAGTTCCCTTTCCATGCTCCCGTCGGTAAAATGCATATTAAAGGATATGGAGAGTGACCTTTTAAAAGAAATTTATGAAGAACTGGATCCGCTGGAAGAACTTTGTGATCTGGTCGGACGGGCGATTCAGGAAGAACCGCCGCTTGCCATGAAAGAAGGCGGAATCATCAAAGACGGTTATAATGAAGAAGTGGATCGTCTTCGAAAAGCAAAATCCGAAGGAAAGAACTGGCTTGCTGATCTGGAGACCAAGGAACGGGAAAAGACCGGGATTAAAAACCTGCGGATCCGTTATAATAAAGTATTCGGTTATTATCTGGAAGTTACCAATTCGTTCAAAGATCTGGTTCCGGATTATTATACAAGAAAGCAGACCCTTGCCAATGCGGAGCGTTATATCATTCCAGAACTGAAAGAGCTGGAAGATACGATTCTGGGAGCAGAGGATAAACTCTGTGCACTGGAATATGAGCTTTACTGTGAGGTGAGAAATACTATCGCAGCAGAGTTGACCAGGATACAGAGAACAGCAAAGGCAGTTGCAAAGCTGGATGTGATAGCTTCGCTTGCACTGGTTGCCGAGCGCAACAACTATGTACGGCCAAAGATCAATGAAAAGGGCGTGATCGACATTCGTGATGGGCGACATCCGGTGGTGGAAAAGATGATCCCGAATGATATGTTTATTGCCAACGATACTTATCTGGATGATAAAAAACAGCGCATTTCCATCATTACCGGACCAAACATGGCTGGAAAATCCACTTATATGCGTCAGGCTGCGCTGATCGTACTGATGGCACAGCTGGGATCCTTTGTGCCGGCGTCTTCAGCAAATATTGGACTTGTGGACCGCATTTTTACCCGTGTGGGAGCGTCAGATGACCTGGCAAGCGGACAGAGCACTTTCATGGTGGAAATGAACGAAGTGGCAAATATTCTGCGAAATGCGACAAGCAAGAGCCTTCTGATCCTGGATGAGATCGGAAGAGGAACCAGTACCTTTGATGGATTGAGTATTGCTTGGGCGGTTGTCGAGTATATCAGCAACAGCAAGCTTCTTGGGGCAAAGACCTTATTTGCAACCCACTATCATGAGCTTACCGAGCTGGAAGGCAAGATTAGCAATGTCAACAACTATTGTATTGCGGTCAAGGAAAAAGGTGATGATATCGTATTCCTGCGTAAGATCGTAAAGGGTGGAGCGGACAAGAGTTATGGTATCCAGGTCGCAAAGCTTGCAGGAGTGCCGGATCCGGTCATTAACCGCGCCAAAGAGATCGTAGAAGAGCTGGTGACAGCGGATATTACCGGAAAAGTAAAGGATATTGCGGTACAGGGAAGTGAGACGAAGAAAAAAACGCAGAAGAAGCTGGATGAGGTGGATCTGACACAGTTTTCTCTGTTTGATACCGTAAAAGATGATGATGTGTTAAATGAGTTAAAGGAACTGGATATCAGCCATATGACGCCAATGGATGCCATGAACAAACTGTATCAGCTGCAGAATAAGCTGCGGAACAGATGGTAGGCTGATCCATAAGAGAAAGGAAAGAAGAATCGAATGCCGCATATAGAATTGCTGGATCAGATTACAATTGATAAGATAGCAGCCGGGGAAGTGATTGAACGCCCGGCTTCTGTTGTGAAAGAGCTGGTGGAAAATGCGATTGATGCAGGATCTACAGCGGTGACTGTGGAGATTGAAGAGGGCGGGATTTCTCTGATACGAATTACGGATAATGGTTGTGGGATTGCGAAACAGGACGTGGAAAATGCATTTCTGCGCCATTCGACCAGCAAAATCCGCAGTGCAGAGGATCTGACACATTTGTCTTCTCTTGGGTTCCGCGGAGAAGCGTTGTCGAGTATTTCGGCAGTTGCAAGAGTGGAACTGATCACAAAGACAAGAGAAGATGTATTTGGGACAAAATATATCATAGAAGGCGGAAAAGGAAGAACGCCAGAGGAGACCGGAGCGCCGGATGGGACGACCTTTCTGGTGCGTCAGCTGTTTTTCAATACACCTGCCAGGCGCAAATTCCTGAAGACGCCGATGACAGAGGCAAGCCATATCAGTGATCTGCTGACTAGACTTGCCCTTTCCCATCCGGATATTTCCTTCCGGTTTATCAACAATGGACAGGTAAAGCTGCATACTTCCGGGAACGGGAAGATGAAAGATGTCATTTACCACATTTACGGACGGGAAATTGCGAACAATCTGATCCCACTGGAATTTGAAAAAGATGGTGTAAGGCTGTCCGGATATCTGGGAAAGCCAGTGATTAACCGTGGAAATCGAAATTTTGAAAATTATTTTGTCAACGGGCGTTATGTAAGGAACAGTATTCTTGCAAAAGCGATTGAAGATGGATACAAAGATTTTACGATGCAGCATCGTTATCCGTTTGTTGCATTCCAGATTGAGATCAATCCGGAAAAAATTGATGTAAATGTGCATCCATCCAAGATGGAACTTAGGTTCAGTAACCAGCAGGGGATTTACAATCTGCTTTATGAGGCGATCAGTAAAGGATTGCATGAGCCGGAGTTGATTCCGGAAGTGGAAATGTCTGAGATCAAAGTACCGGGAATGTCTGAAAAAAGACAGGAAAAGAAAACTGTTATAAGAGATGCGGGAAATCCATATCGGACAGATGGCACTTCACCCAAGATGCGAAAGAGTTCCGTTCAGGAGGGGGCAGAGCGAGCGGAATCCTGGTCGCAGTCAGAGATGCCGTCAGCAGAACTTCAGACACAGATAAGTACAGAAAAGACAGTCTCAACCGGTGACGAAAAGCTGGATTATTTTATGCAGAAGATGAGGGAGCGGGTTTATGCCAGTCATCTTGCAGAAGCAAAAGAAGAGCAAGAGAAGAATATCGGTGCTAAAGAGTCAAAGATGGCTGCATTAGATGAAAATCCGGCTGTAGATATCCAGAATAAAGGAACAGAAAACAGAGCGTATTCTGATAAAAGTAGAGAAAAAACAGAGCGTGATCCAGAAAAAACAGAGTCAAATCTGTTTTTGAAGGATTTGAAAGCAAAAAAAGTAAAACAGTTAGATTTGTTTGAAGAGCAGATTTTAAAGAAAGAGGCAAGACAGGAATACCGGATCATCGGACAGGTCTTTGAAACCTACTGGCTGATCCAGTATCGTGACAGCCTCTATATTATAGACCAGCATGCTGCACATGAAAGAGTCCTTTATGAAAGGGCCCTTGCAGGAATGAAGAAGAGAGAGTATACTTCACAATACTTGAGCCCACCGATCATCCTGAGCCTTTCTATGCAGGAGATTGATGTGCTGGAGACATTTAAAGACCGCTTTACGGCAATCGGGTTTGAAATTGAGCCATTTGGTGGTGACGAGTACGCAGTTCGCGCAATTCCGGATAATCTGTTTGGAATCGCCAAAAAGGAACTGCTTCTTGAAATGTTGGATTCCCTGTCGGATGGGTTATCGACCAGTCTGGAACCAGAGCTGATTGATGAGAAGATTGCGTCCATGTCCTGCAAGGCGGCTGTCAAAGGAAATATGAAGCTGTCCTATGCAGAAATGGATGAACTGATCAATGAACTGTTGTCCCTGGATAATCCATATCATTGTCCGCATGGCAGACCAACGATCATTGCGATGACAAAGCGGGAACTGGAAAAGAAATTTAAGCGTATTGTGTAGGAGAAGAACATGACACAGATGACAGAGAAGAAAAAGCCACTGATCATATTGACAGGCCCGACTGCTGTCGGAAAGACGGCTGCGTCGATTAGCCTTGCAAAAGCAATTGGAGGAGAGATCATTTCGGCGGATTCGATGCAGGTATACCGGCACATGGATATTGGTTCCGCAAAGATTTTGCCGGAAGAGATGAAGGGTGTGAAACATTATCTGATCGATGTGCTTAATCCGGAAGAGGAATTTAATGTAGCTGTTTTTCAGAAGATGGCAAAAGATGCAATGGTAGAGATCTATAAGAGAGGACGTATTCCGATTGTTGTAGGTGGCACGGGATTTTATATCCAGGCGCTTTTGTATGACATTGATTTTGAAAAGGGAGAAGAAAACACTGCCTATCGAAAGAAGCTGGAAACGTATGCAAAGGAGCATGGTGCGCAGGCACTCCATGACAGGCTGCGGGAAGCGGATCCAAAATCGGCAGATGCAATTCATGCAAATAATGTAAAACGGGTGATTCGTGCTCTGGAATATTATCATGAGACAGGAACAAAGATTTCCGAACATAATGAAGCAGAACGGGAGAAGGATTCCCCGTATCAGTTTGCGTATTTTGTTCTGAATGATGTGCGTAGCCGTTTGTATGAGCGGATTGATCGTCGTGTGGATCTGATGGTGGAGCAGGGGCTTGTAGATGAGGTGACTGCTTTAAAGACCAGAGGATGCACAAGGGAAATGGTTTCAATGCAGGGACTTGGATATAAGGAAATTCTGGATTATCTGGATGGAAAGAATTCACTTGAAGAAGCGGTAACGATCCTGAAAAGGGATACCCGTCATTTTGCAAAACGCCAGTTGACCTGGTTCCGCAGAGAGCGGGATGTGAACTGGATCCAGAAAGAGGAATTTGGATACGATGAAGAGAAGATTTTGCAGGCAATGCTTGCGATACTGAAAGAAAAGGAGATTATAGACTAATGGATATCAGTCAGAAAATACAGAAATTATATGAACAGACCGGAATTTCACCGGAAGTTCATGACTTTGGAGAAAAAATTGAAAAATCACTGAAAGAACGTTTTGATAAGATCGATAAGATGGCAGAGTTGAACCAGCTGAAGGTCATTCATGCCATGCAGGAAGCAAGGGTGAATGCAGAATGCTTTAACTATGCATCTGGCTATGGATACAATGATTTCGGAAGAGATACGCTGGAAAAGGTGTATGCAAATGTCTTTCATACCGAAGATGCGCTGGTAAGACCACAGATTACCTGTGGAACCCATGCACTTGCTTTAACACTTTCTGCAAATTTAAGACCTGGTGATGAACTGCTTTCCATCGCAGGAAAGCCTTATGACACACTGGAAGAGGTCATTGGAATCCGCCCATCCACAGGTTCCCTTGCAGAATATGGAGTAATCTATAACCAGGTGGACCTGCTGCCGGACGGAAGCTTTGACTTTGATTCGATTGAAAAAGCGATTGGCGAGAAAACAAAGCTGATCACGATTCAGCGTTCCAAAGGATATCAGACAAGACCGAGTTTTTCTGTGGATCAAATTGGGGAAGCAATTGCATTTGTCAAGAAGATCAAACCGGAAGTCATCTGTATGGTGGATAACTGCTATGGTGAATTCGTAGAAGAAAAGGAGCCAAGTGATGTGGGTGCGGATCTGGTTGTCGGTTCCCTGATTAAGAATCCGGGCGGCGGACTTGCCCCGATCGGTGGCTATGTGGCTGGAAGAAAGGATCTGATCGAGCAGTGTGCTTACCGCCTTACTTCTCCTGGACTTGGAAAAGAAGTGGGTGCTTCACTTGGTGTGATGCAGTCGTTTTATCAGGGACTTTTCCTTGCACCGACTGTTGTTGCAGGTGCGTTAAAAGGTGCTATTTTTGCGGCGAATGTATATGAAAAGCTTGGTTATGCAGTTGTACCGGACGGAAAAGAGGAACGCCACGATATCATTCAGGCGGTAACACTTGGAAGTGCGGAAGGTGTAATCGCATTCTGTCAGGGAATCCAGGCGGCAGCACCGGTTGACAGTTATGTAACACCGGAACCGTGGGCAATGCCGGGATATGACAGTGATGTGATTATGGCGGCAGGGGCATTTGTACAGGGATCGTCCATCGAACTGAGTGCAGATGGACCGATCAAAGAACCGTATGCAGTATATTTTCAGGGAGGTCTCACCTGGGCGCATGCAAAACTTGGTATTTTAATGTCTCTTCAGAAGTTATATGAAAAAGGAATTGTAAAGGAATTATAGAATGAAAAAAAGAGTCATCATCATCGGCGGCGGAGCAGCTGGCAGTATGGCTGCACTTACGGCGGCGCAGAACGGCGCAGATGTACTGCTTCTGGAACAGAATGAAATAATTGGCAGAAAAATACTGTCGACGGGTAATGGCAGATGTAACTTTACCAATCGTTTTCAGGATCCAACCTGCTATCGAAGCGACAATAGCGGATTTGCATGGAAATCAATCGGAAAATTTTCTGAGCCTGAGACAACGTCTTTTTTTAAAAATCTTGGAATTTATCCGAAGGATAAAAATGGCTATCTGTATCCCTGGTCCGAGCAAGCCTCGGCAGTGAGGGAAGCGCTGGAGTCTGCGCTGAAACTGGCAAAGATCCGGATTCATACCGGAGTTCGCGTATTTGGGATCATACCAAAGAAAAATGGTTTTCAGATCAGTTTTTCAAAAGATGGGAAAAAAGGAATGATTTCCGGTGAGGCTGTGATCCTTGCGGCCGGATCAAAGGCAGCTGCAAAGCTAGGGAGTGACGGAAGTGGATATGACCTGGCAAAAATGCTGGGACATAAGCTGGTTCCGGTTGTCCCGGCTCTGGTACAGCTCCGGTGCAGGGAAAAGCTGTACCGGCAAGTCGCAGGCGTTCGTACTCATGGAAAAGTAACGGTTTTTATCGATGGGACAGAAACGGCTTCTGATATCGGCGAGCTGCAGCTTACGGATTATGGTATTTCCGGGATTCCGGTCTTTCAGATCAGCCGTTATGCAGCGAGAGGTCTGTATGAAAAGAAAGAAGTTTTTGCAGAACTGGATTTTATGCCGGATTTTGGAGATGTAGAATTTTTGCAGATGTTAAAGGAACGGAAGATAAGGCTGGATGGTCTTGTGATGGAACAGTATTTTAATGGGTTATTCCACAAAAAGCTTGCCGGTGCGTTGCTTAAGAGAATTGGAATTTCAGGAACAATGCCGGTGCATGACCTTAGTGAAGAGAATCTGGAAAGACTTTGCCGGATCTGTAAGCATTTCCGTACTTATATTGATAAGACAAATCCGTTTGAACAGGCGCAGATCTGTGCGGGTGGTGTAGATACAAGCGAAATTGATCCGGACACGATGGAGTCGAAGCTTGTAAAAGGACTTTATTTTGCAGGAGAAATTCTGGATGTAGATGGAATCTGCGGAGGTTACAATCTGCAGTGGGCATGGACCAGTGGTTATCTGGCAGGGAAAGGAGCGGCAAATGCTTAGAATCAGTCAGCTGAAGCTTCCGGTTACGCATACGGAAGAGGATTTGAAGAAAAAGATTGTGCACACACTGATGTGCAGGACAGAAGCGGTACAGAGCTATGAGATTATCAAGCAGTCTCTGGATGCCAGAAAGAAGCCGGAGCTGTTCTATGTCTATACTGTGGATGTAAAAGCGGACAATGAAAAACAGCTTTTGAAGATGCTTACCCGAAAAAAGCGTGCAGGCAATGTGCAACTCCATGAAGCAATGCCATATGTTTTTCCGGCAGGAGGCAACGAAAAATTGAAGTCACGTCCGGTAGTTGTCGGATGCGGTCCTGCCGGACTTTTCTGTGCATATTTTCTTGCAGAATATGGGTATCAGCCGGTTCTTCTGGAACAGGGGGCACCGGTGGAAGAACGACAGAAAGATGTTGAGGAGTTCTGGAAGACGGGGGTGCTGAAACCGGATTCTAATGTGCAGTTTGGAGAAGGCGGAGCAGGGACGTTTTCAGACGGAAAACTAAATACACTGATCAAGGATCCAGTGGGGCGCAATCGTAAGGTGCTGGAGATTTTTGTGGAAAACGGAGCACCAAAAGACATTCTTTATGTGAATAAACCACACATTGGAACGGATATTCTACGGACTGTGATCAGAAATATGCGGGAGAAAATCCTTGTGTGGGGTGGTGAAATCCATTTCCATACACAGATGACAGAGGTCCTTTTTACAGAAAATACAAGGCGGATCAGAGGGATTATATATGAAGATCTTCTGAAAAAAGAAAAAGAAGAAATACAGACGGAGACGCTGGTTCTGGCACCGGGACACAGTGCGCGGGAGACCTTTGCGATGCTCTTCGAGAAAAAGGTTCCGATGGAGGCAAAATCCTTTGCGGTTGGTGTACGTGCAGAACACCCGCAGGAGCTGATCAATCATTCCCAGTATGGGGATGCAAAGGCATCTCTTCCGGCAGCAGCCTATAAGCTGACTGCAAAACTGCCGGATGGAAGAGGTGTATATTCGTTCTGTATGTGTCCGGGAGGCTATGTGGTTAATGCGTCTTCGGAGGAGGGATATCTTGCGGTCAACGGAATGAGCTATCATGCCCGCGACAGCCGCAATGCCAACAGCGCAATCGTTGTGACGGTTACACCGGAGGATTTTGAAAGCGACCATCCGCTTGCCGGAATTGCATTCCAGAGAAAACTGGAAAAGGCAGCTTACAAAGCAGGAAAAGGGAAAATTCCGGTACAGAGATACGGGGATTTTTACCGGAGTGTGACCGGAAAAGAAAAGGAAAAGACCGAAGCAGAAGTCTGGTATCAGGGACATGAGCCATGTATGAAGGGTGCGTATGAAGAGACAGACCTGGCGGGGATTTTTCCGGCAAAGATCAGTAGCGCGCTGGTGGATGGGATGGAAGATTTTAACAAGAAAATTCGAGGTTTTTCGCATCCTTTTTCCATTCTTTCCGGAGTGGAGAGCAGAACCTCTTCGCCGGTACGGATCGTAAGAGATAATCATTCGCTGGAAAGCGTGATTGGAGGACTTTATCCTTGCGGAGAGGGCGCAGGATATGCCGGCGGGATTACGTCGGCGGCAGCAGACGGTATTAAAATCGCAGAAAAAATTCGACAAAAATATGCACCGTTTTTATAGAAAACAGCTGTGTTAAGAAAAAAATAATATTTAAAAAGTCTATACACGTTTTTTAAAATATGCTAAAATGATACCAGTTTGTGATTCAAAAGAGGAGGAGTACAGATGAGAGGAGCCGGAAGTAAGAATGCCTGGGCGTTGTTTCTGCTGATTTTGGCAGGAATTGTTCTGGGTGGCTTTATCGGTGTGCTTGCAGAAGGGGTTCCAGCACTTAGCTGGCTTTCTTATGGACAGACTTTCGGGGTAGAGACACCGATTGTTTTGAACCTCGGACTTGTCGTTATTACGTTTGGTCTTACGATTAAGATCACGATCGCAAGCATTATTGGAGTGATTATCTCCATATTCATTTATCGTTTCTTATAGGATGTATAAAGCATCCCATATACAAGGGTGGAGAGTCTGGTGTGAATCAACAAATCCTGCAAAAGGATGAATCAAAAAAATACCATTCGAGAAATGTTATCAGAAGAGCGGCCATATGAAAAATGTGAACGCTTTGGGGCGGGCAGTTTAACAGATATTGAATTGCTCGCTGTTTTGTTAAGGACTGGAACAAAGGGAGAGAGTGCACTGGATCTTGCCAGGAAGCTTTTTTATCCCGGAGAAGGTACACAGCCACAAGCCAAAGCCCATCTTCAAAGCTGGACAAAAGAAGAACTGCTGAAAATCAGTGGAATCGGAAGAGTAAAGGCTATTCAGATCTTATGCCTTTGTGAACTTTCCAAGAGAATGTCCCAGCTTTCAGCCAGAGAAGATCTGGATTTTTCAAGACCGGATACAATTGCAGCATATTATATGGAAGATATGCGCTATTACAGGCAGGAGCATTTGAAACTGCTGATGCTGAATACGCGTTCCAGACTGATCGGAGAAAGCGAAATTTCGAGAGGGACAGTAAATATGTCCGTAATTTCCCCGAGAGAGCTTTTTATAGAGGCATTGCAAAAGAACGCAGTCTATATTATATTGTTGCACAATCATCCAAGTGGTGATCCGATGCCGAGCAGGGAAGATATTCTTGTGACACAGCGAATCCGGGAGGGCGGAAGCCTTCTTGGAATTGAACTTCTGGATCATATCATTATTGGTGATAACTGCTATGTATCACTCGCAGAGCAGAAGCTGCTTAAGGAAAAGTAGTATGGAAAGGAACTTTAGATTATGGCGCGAAATATTTACGGTCTTGATCTCGGGACTTATGAGATCAAGGTGTATGATAAAAAGCAGGACAGTACGTGGAAAGAGAAGAATGTAATTGCTATTGTGGACGGAAAAGAGATCTTGGCTGTCGGCGATGAAGCATATGCGATGTTCGAGAGAACACCGGGAAATATTGAAGTGGTGTTTCCGATGAAAGAAGGTGTAATCAGCAGATTTACGGATATGCAGTATCTTCTTCAGAATCTGCTGAAGAAAGAGCGCCGTTTTACAAGAGGATCAGAATATCTGATCGCAGTACCTACGGATGTCACAGAAGTTGAAAAACGGGCGTTTTTTGATCTGGTTGTTCATTCAACGGCGAAAGCAAAAGAAGTGAGTATTGTAGAACGCGGTGTTGCGCAGTGTATCGGAATGGGAATTGATGTCCGGAAGACAAAAGGGATGCTGATCGTTGATTTTGGTGCGGCTACAACCGAATTATCTGTAGTAGGTTCAGGTGGCATGGTACTTAATAAAATGCTTAAGATTGGTGGTATGACATTTGATGTGGCAGTTCAGAATATGGTCCGCCGGAATTATGATTTTCTGATCGGAAGACAGACAGCCGAGGCTCTCAGAAAACGTTTTGGAGTGCTTGGCGGAAACGGAAAAGCTTCCATGGTGGTTGCCGGACGTAATCTGGTTGTTGGTGTACCAAGATACCAGGAAATCCCAAGCAGTGCGGTACGGGCTGCGATGAAAGAATCTCTGGAAACCTGTACTTCGCAGATTGGTCAGTTGATTGAACGGACCCCACCGGAGGTAGCCCGTTCAATCAGAAAGAATGGAATCTGTCTGACGGGTGGTGTTTCCAGGCTACCGGGGCTTGACCGGTACATAGAAGCTGTGACTGGATATCCGGTGCATGTGGCTGCTAAGCCGGATCTGTGTGCAGTAGAAGGGCTGCGACGGATGATCAATTCAAAAGAACTTAAAAAACTTTCGTACTCAATGTTGGATGAAAATTATAGGTGGATAAGATAGATGAAAAGAAAGAATCAATTTTCAACATCAAATAAATACTGGTTGCTGATCCTTGCTATCATATGTATTGTATTGATGGGACTTTCCGGATTTGCAGAGTCCGGGAAAGGACCGCTTTCCTGGGCAGCAGGTTACACGATCGTGCCGATGCAGAAAGGAATCAACCGTGTCGGGATGTGGATCGGCGATGTTTCAGAGAATTTTGCAACACTTCAGGAAATAAAAAAAGAAAACAAAGAACTGAAATCCCGCCTGGAAGAGATGACGACTGAGAATAACCGATTGCAGCAGAATTCAGCAACGCTGGAAAGATATAAAGAACTATATAAGATGGATCAGAATACAGCGGATTATCCGAAAGTTGCTGCGAATGTAATCGCCAGCGAGAATAGCAACTGGTTTTCGAAATTTACGATTGATAAGGGAAGCAATGATGGGATCAGGGAAGATATGAATGTCCTATCTGGAACCGGACTGGTTGGGATCGTCACAGAAGTCGGACCGAACTGGGCAACAGTAAGTTCGATTATCGATGATAAAAATGTAAGTGCCATGATCCTGACAACCTTTGACAAATGTATTGTAAGCGGAGATCTGCAGACGGTGCAGGACGGACTTTTAAAATTTGAACAGCTTGCCAATAATGAAAATGAAGTGGCGGTCGGAGAACAGGTTGTAACATCGAATATCAGCAGCAAATATTTGCAGGGACTTCTGGTTGGATATATTTCAGAGGTAAATGTAGATTCCAATAACCTGACAAGATCCGGATATATCATTCCTGCTACGGATTTTAAGGAATTACAGGAAGTTCTTGTTATTACAACAACAAAGCAGGATCTGATCGATGGAAAAGGTGAAAGTGGAAGCGATAACGGAGGCGAATAGACATGAAAAAGATTAAAAGGATCCTGATCTGTGCTGTGTTGATCACTGTCTGTTTTCTTCTGGAGACAACGGTGTTTCAAAAGCTGGCGTTTGCCTCGATTATTCCGAATCTCCTGATTATCGTGACGTCCTCATTTGGATTTATGAGGGGACAAAAAGAAGGAATGATCATCGGCTTTTTCTGTGGACTTTTAAAAGATATACTAGGTGGAAATCTGCTTGGATTTTATGCGCTGATCTATATGCTGATCGGATATGGCAACGGATTTTTCCAGAGAGTATTTTATGACGAAGACATCAAACTCCCGTTGGCACTTATTGCCGGCAGCGAGTTTCTATATGGTATGGTGATTTATGTCCTTTTATTCATGTTAAAAAGTGATTTCCATTTTTTGCATTATCTGAGACATGTGATCATGCCGGAACTGGTTTACACGATTCTGGTTACACTTGTTCTGTATCAGATCATTCTGCATATTAACCGAAGACTTGAAGAAGAAGAAAAAAGGAGTGCTAGCAGATTTGTTTGATTTATTGGATCGTCTGAAAAGATGGTTTATCGACTTGGTAAAATCTAGAGTGTTTGTGCTGATGCTTGTGTTTATTGTGCTTTCTACAATTTTGATACAGCGTGTGTTTGTTTTACAGATCGTAAACGGACAGGTATATCTGGATGACTATAAGCTTCAGATCCAGAAAACAAAAGAGGTACAGGGAACCAGAGGTCGTATCCTGGACCGGAACGGAGTGGTTCTGGCAGATAACAAGCTCGCATATTCCGTCACGATTGAAGACAACGGTGACTATGATACGGTCAAAGAGAAAAATAAAATCATCAATGCGACAATTGAGAAAGTGATCAGTATTGTTGAATCGAATGGAGATTCTATTGTCAATGATTTCAAAATTATTCTCAATGATAATGGAGAATATGCTTATTCCATGACAAGCGAGGTGCAGCGTCTGCGGTTCCTTGCGGATGTGTTTGGAAAAGCAACCATTGATAAGCTCAGTAACAAGCAGAAGGCATACAGTGCGGCAGATCTGATGCATTATCTCTGTACAGATGAGACCTACGGTTATGGGCTGGACGAACAGAAGCTGTCCAAAGAAGAAATCCTGAAGTTGGTAACAATCCGGTATTCCATGGGACTGAATCGCTATCAGAAGTATGTGGCTACAACGATTGCAAGTGATGTCAGTGAAAGTACAACAGCTGCTATTATGGAGAACCTGGATACTCTTCAGGGAGTTAATATTGAAGAGGATTCAATCCGTTATTACCCGGACAGCAAATATTTTGCGTCTCTTCTTGGTTATACGGGCGTGATTTCACAAGATGAATATGATGCGTTGGATGAAAAGGAGTCGGACTCGTATTCTCTTACGGATGTGGTTGGAAAAGCAGGGCTGGAGCAGACACTGGATAAAACACTTCAAGGTGAAAAAGGTGAAATCAAACTTTATGTTAACAGTGTGGGAAAGGTCATTGAGTCTAAGCAGGGGAAAAAGGCAAAGGCAGGAAATGATGTCTATCTTTCTATTGATGCCAATCTGCAAAAGGCAGCTTATGATCTCCTGGAAGAAAAGCTTGCCGGAATCATCCTTTCCAATCTGACTACGTCTCTGACCTATGACCGTACACAGGCAGAAGAGGGAAGTGATGTGAAGATACCGATTGGTGATGTTTACAATGCATTTATTTCCAATGAGATTCTGAATGTGGGACATTTTGAAACTGCGGATGCCGGGGAGACTGAGAAAAGTGTGTATGCGTCATTTTCTTCCAAAAAGGAGGCAGTGCTTGCAGATGTGATGGCACAGCTGAGTGATTCAGGTGCGTCGGCATATAAAGACTGTGATGAGGATATGCAGGCATATCTCAGTTATATTATCAGTACTGTACTTACCCAGAATGCAGCAATCATTCAGAAAGATTCGATTGATACCAATGATTCTACATATATTGCGTGGGAAAATGATGAGAGCATCAGTCTCTATACTTATCTGAATTATGCGATCTCCAAGAACTGGATCGATACATCAAAACTGACTGATTATATGAACAGTGACAGTGAGTATTCGGATCAGAATGAAGTATATCAGGGGATTCTGGCGTATATCAGTGCAAATCTTCCTAAGGATTCCGGATTTGACAAACTGATCTACAAATATATGATACGCAATGAAGAAATCACAGGAAGCCAGATTGGTATGATGCTTTATGAGCAGGGAATTCTGGATTATGATGCAGATGTTTATAATAAGCTTGCGGATGGTACAATGACCGCCTATGATTTCATGTATTCCAAGATTGAAGATCTGGAAATCACACCGGGACAGCTTGGACTGGAACCATCTACCGGATCGGTTGTAGTAACTGACACGAAGACCGGACAGCTTCTTGCCTGTGTATCCTATCCGGGATATGATAATAACCGGCTTGCAAATACCATGGATTCAGGCTATTATACAAAGCTTTTAAATGATCAGTCAGCACCGTTATATAATAATGCGACGCAGGAGAAGACGGCACCGGGATCTACTTACAAACCACTGGTTGCTGTTGCCGGACTGACAGAAGATGTCATTGATACCAGTACGTATATCAGCTGCGGCGGACTCTATGAGAAAATTTCACCGAGTCCACGATGCTGGATTTATCCGGGGTCGCATGGAAGTCTGAATGTGACGAGTGCGATCCAGCATTCCTGTAATATGTTCTTCTATGAAGTTGGATACCGTCTGGGACTTACAAACCAGATGCTCAGTAATGCAAAGAGCAGCGAGTCGGGATATTCTTCTGACCAGGGATGTGAGACGCTTCTGAAATATGCGACTATGTTTGGACTGAACCAGACAACAGGAATCGAAATTCCGGAATCGTCACCTCAGGTATCTGATCAGGACTCTGTACGTTCTGCAATCGGTCAGGGTACTAATAACTATACGACAACTCAGCTTGCAAGATATGTTACAGCAATTGCAAACAGAGGAACTGTTTATAATCTTTCCCTTCTGGATCATGTGGAAAATAAGGATGGTAAGGTAACAAAAACTTACGAACCGAATGTGCTGAACCAGATAGAGGGTGTTTCCGGAAATACATGGGATGCTGTTCAGTCGGGAATGCGGGCAGTTGTTACCAGCAACAGTACATATTCTTCGCTGGGAAATATTACAATGTCAGGTAAAACCGGTACGGCGCAGCAGAGTACTACACATCCGGATCACGGTCTGTTTGTTGGCTATGCGCCAAGTGACGACCCGGAAGTCGCATTTGCGATCCGTATCAAAAATGGTTATGAATCTTTATATCCGTCAGAGATTGGAAGAGACCTGATGCGCTATTATTATGGAGAGACAAGCCGTGATGAGCTGATCACAGGGCATGCATCGGCAGCAGGTTCATCATCGACACATGGAGACTAGATTGAGGGGGATCACAGGTATGAAACAGAAAGTCATCATTAAAAGTAATAAATACGGTCTGATTGTTCATATGGATCCTGATGCAGAGTATACAGAGATTCTGAAGGAATTGAGAGAAAAATTTACCGAATCTGCCCGCTTTTTCAAAGATGCGACCATGGCGGTTACGTTTGAAGGGCGGATTCTTACAAAACCACAGGAAGAAGAGGTCATTGGTCTGATCACTGATGTCGCTCATATCCATATTGTCTGTATTTTTGATGCTAATGAAAATACAGAAAGATTATACAAAAAAGTAGTAGAAGACTCTCTTAACAGTTTAACCAGAAAAGAAGGTCAGTTCTACAAAGGTACGCTCAGACAAAGGCAGGTACTGGAGACAGAACAGAGTATTATTATACTTGGCGATGTAGAGTTTGGTGCAACCGTAGTATCCAAGGGCAATATTGTTGTGCTGGGTGCGGTAAGGGGAACGGTACATGCCGGGGCAACAGGAGATCGGAATGCGTTTATTACGGCGTTGTCGATGAGACCGCATGTAATGAAGATTGCAGATATTGTATCAACACATACATATCTTCAGGACGAAACCGTAAGACCAAGTATCGCCCGTCTTGACGGCAAGCGCATTTATATCGATCCACTGGAGAATTTAGAGTGGTAGGAGGATCTGAAAAATGGGTGAAATTATTGTAGTGACATCGGGAAAAGGCGGTGTCGGAAAAACAACAACGACAGCAAATATAGGTGCCGGACTTTCAAGGCTCGGGAAAAAGGTACTGGTGATCGATACGGATCTAGGTCTTCGGAATCTGGATGTTGTCATGGGACTTGAAAACCGGATCGTATATAATCTGGTCGACGTGATCGAAGGTGGCTGCCGTTTGAAGCAGGCGATGATCAGTGATAAGCGTCATGAAAATCTGTATCTGCTGCCATCGGCACAGACAAAGGATAAGTCAGCGATCACACCGGAGCAGATGATCAAGCTTACAAATGAGCTTCGAGATGAATTTGATTACGTTTTACTGGATTGTCCGGCAGGGATTGAGCAGGGATTCCAGAATGCGATTGCCGGAGCTGACAGAGCATTTGTTGTGACAACGCCAGAAGTATCCTCCATTCGTGATGCTGACCGCATCATTGGGCTGCTGGAGCAGAATCATATGAAAAAACTGAATCTTATTATTAACCGTATCAGGATGGATATGGTGAAAAGAGGAGAGATGATGTCAGTAGAAGATGTGACAGAGATTCTTCCTATCGATCTGATCGGAGCAATTCCGGATGATGAACAGGTCGTGATCGGAACGAACCAGGGAGAGGCGGTTGTAGATATGGATTCGCTGGCAGGAAAAGCATATACTAATATCTGCCGGCGTATAACCGGTGAAGAAGTGCCATTTCTCGATCTGGATAAACAGGAAAGTTTGTTTTACAAACTTTCCCATATGTTTAAAAGAAATTAGGAGGATATATCATGCATGTATTTGAAAGAGGTATGCACCATTCATCTGTCCGCATTGCAAAAGAACGTTTGAAAAGCCTTCTTGTTTCGGACCGGGTGCAGTGTCAGCCAGATACTTATGAACTTTTGTGCGGAGAATTATACCACACAATCGGAAAATACATGAAGATAACCGAAGATAATTTTAAAGTGGAAATAACACGTTCACAGATTAGAATCAACTTGACAGGAGAAAAATCGTGAGATTACCAAAAAAGACAAAACCTTATCATTTAAAAGATGTGAAATTCGGTCTGGTCATTTCTGTTATTGCTATATCGATTATCGGAGTTATGGTAATCGGAAGTGCAAAGCAGGCAGTACAGGGAAGACAGATCATAGGACTTGTCGCCGGAGTGATCCTGATGATCATTCTTTCGATGATAGACTATGTATGGCTTCTGAACTTTTACTGGATTTTATACGGGATCAATATCATTGCACTGGTATGTGTAAAGCTGTTTGGAACCAATGTAAATGGTGCACAGCGGTGGATCGATATCGGAGTGACGAATTTTCAGCCATCAGAGCTCAGCAAAATACTGGTTGTCGTATTCTTTGCAAAATTTCTGATGAATCATGAGGATGATCTGAACAGTGCTGCAACCATCCTGAAAGCAGTAGGACTGATTGCACCAACACTGATCCTGATCGTTCTTCAGCCAGACCTTTCAACAACCTTATCCATAGCGCTTGTCTTTTGTGCTATGATGTATCTGGCGGGACTGAGTTATCGATTTATCGGAACCCTGATTGCGATTCTGGTTCCGGTTACGATTATTTTTATCAGTATTGTTGTACAGCCAAATCAGCCTTTTCTGCACGATTATCAGCAAAAGCGTATTTTGGCATGGCTGGAACCGCAGAAATATGCAAGTGATGAAGCTTACCAGCAGAATAATGCAATTATGGCGATTGGTTCCGGACAGCTTACCGGTAAAGGACTGAATAATAATACAACCACATCCGTGAAGAATGGAAATTTTATTTCTGAGCCACAGACAGACTTTATTTTTGCAATTGTAGGTGAAGAATTAGGTTTTGTGGGTTGCTGTATCGTGATTGGTCTGTTATTATTGATTGTAGTACAATGCATATTGATAGGACTCAGGGCACAAGATCTGGCGGGGCGGATTATTTGCTGCGGTGTAGCCGCGCAGATAGGATTTCAGTCGTTTATCAATATCGGCGTGGCAACAGGGATCTTACCAAATACAGGAATTCCCCTTCCGTTTGTTAGTTACGGACTGACTTCGCTTATCAGCTTATATATGGGAATTGGCATTGTATTAAATATAGGGCTTCAGCCTAAAAAATATCAGTAAAAGGAGCTGAGAAAATGAATATCGGACTTATTGCGCATGACTCTAAGAAAACACTGATGCAGAATTTCTGTATTGCATATCGTGGGATTTTGAGCAAGCATGAGTTGTATGCGACCGGTACAACCGGCCGGCTGATCGAAGAAGTTACTAATCTTTCTATTCACAAATATCTTGCGGGACCGCTGGGCGGCAAACAACAGCTCGGTGCGCAGATTGCACAGAATGGAATTGATGCTCTGATCTTTCTTCGGGATCCACAGAATCCAAAGCCACATGAACCGGATGTAAATGATGTCATTCGTCTTTGTGACATGCACAACATCCCGATGGCTACCAATCTTGCAACGGCAGAAATCATTATACTTGCATTAGACAGAGGAGACTTGGATTGGCGTGAGATGTATAAGTAGAGCAAAAAGTGCCGCACTGGTATGTGTGGCATCGATAAGTCTGTTTACAGGTGGTTGCATCGGAGGAAAAGGAGCAACACCTGTGACAGCATATGAACTTAAAAATTATAATCAGGATTTATACCAGGGAAAGCTTTATGCAGAGGAGCTGTGTGTAGCACAAAATGATGTGGCGTTAGAGGGATATACAGAAGATAATGAATTGCACAGTGCTGCATTATTTGATCTTACAGGAGAACGTGTATTATATTCTTATAAAGCGCATGAACGACTGTATCCTGCCAGTACAACCAAGATCATGACGGCACTTCTCGCTATTGAGAATGCAAATTTGGATGACCAGGTGACGATCAGTGGAAACGCAGATGCATCCAGTTTTTCGGCGGATGCGCAGGTGTGCGGCCTTGCGAAAGGAGAAATCTGGACACTCAGGGATCTTTTGGGAGCTCTTCTTTTGTATTCTGGAAATGATGCAGCAACTGCAATCGCGGAATATGTAGGTGGATCAGAAGAAGCGTTTGTTAATATGATGAACCGCAGAGCCCAGGAATTGATGGCGAACGGGACTCATTTTATGAATCCGCACGGACTGCATGATGACAATCATTATACAACAGCGTATGACCTTTATCTGATATTTAATGAGTGCATAAAGCATGAAGATTTTGTAAATATCATACAGAGTGAAGCATATACCGCATATTATACAGATGTGGACGGTAACAGCCAGGAGGCGTTGTTTACACCGACCAATCTCTATGCGCAGGGAGAGGTGGATGTGCCGGAGAATGTTACGATTGTAGGCGGGAAGACCGGGACAACGGATGAAGCAGGATATTGTCTGATTCTGATGGAAAAAGATTCCAGTGACAATCCATACATATCGATTGTTATGGGAGCCTCAGAAAAACCGGTTCTGTATGAGGATATGACATCATTGATTGAGGCAATCCCGTCTGGTCAGCAGTAAATGTGGTGTGTGAATCTTATCGTATACACAAAAAGGGGCATCTCTTGTCTGGGAGCCCCTTTCTTTTTTTCAAGCATGTAGAAAATACACCGAGATGGTATCAGGTACATTACCTGGGCGTATTAAGATTCGGACATGGATCCGATTCTACCAAAAAGACTGATCAGGTAGAGTCCACACAGTCCGACGATCGTGTAGACGATACGTGAGAACCATGACATGTTTCCAAAAAGCCAGGCAATAAGATCCAGACGGAATATACCGATCAGAAGCCAGTTCACAGCACCGATGATCACGATGGTGAGTGCTGTATTATCAAACCATTTCATGTAAATATCCTCCTTATACGATTCTATACGGTTAGTATGTGTTAAAACTTTGTGATTATTCATAAATGAGAGGAAAAATATGTTATATTATAAATATTCGGATTACCTGAAAAACAAATATGGTGAAAAAGTATACAAGCTTCCGGTGAACCTTCCGGTCACATGTCCAAACCGTCTTGACGGAGATGGATGTGCATTCTGTGCCGGTGCAGGAACCGGATTTGAGGCAATGGCGGCTACAGTTTCTGTCACAGAACAGTTGACACGGACCAGACAGATGATCACGAGAAAATACCATGCCAACAAATATATTGCATATTTTCAGAATTATACCAATACCTTTCTTCATCCGGACAGATTTCGCAGTTATCTGATGGAGGCTACCAGGATTCCGGGTGTCGTGGAGATATCTGTTTCCACAAGACCGGATTGTGTTTCGGCTGAGTATCTTGATATTATGAGAGATATCCGCGCGATGACCGGAATTCAGATGAATGTAGAACTTGGATTACAGACAGCAAATTATCATACACTGCAGATGATCGACAGGGGACATGGTCTTGCAGAATTTATCGATGCAGTACTGCGGATTAAAAGATATACTGGTATTTCAATCTGTACCCATGTGATTCTTAATCTTCCGGGAGATACGGCAGCGGATGCAAAAGAGACTGCAAGAATCCTTACTGCGCTTGGTGTGGATATTGTGAAACTGCATTCGCTTTATATTGCCAGAAATACACGGTTGTGCGATTGGTATGAAAATGGTAAAATAACGGTATGTTCAAAGGAAGAATATTTTGAAAGAGTGATTACGTTTCTTGAACAAATTCCGGAAACCGTGGCAGTAGAACGAATGTTTTCAAGAATTCCTGAGAAAGATGCGGTGTTCTGTAACTGGGGATGCAGCTGGTGGAGGCTGAGGGACGAACTGCTGCAGAAGATGGAAGAGGAAGGCAGGTATCAGGGCAGGTGCTGTGATTATCTGAATGGTGCGGCACTGTGCCTGTTAAAATCCGAATAGATTTGGAGGCTTGATTTTTGGCTGGGAAAAAGAAGAATACGGAGGTCGTCAGCCTCCAGAAATATAAACGAAAAGGACATTTAAATATTGGTACGATTCTGTTTGGAATTATTTTTGTGTATCTTGTTTTTACCGTTCTGATCTATTTTACAAAAGACAGAGTGAGTGTATATGAGGTACGGGAAGGAAGCATTTTAAAAGACAGGAATCTTACCGGAATGGTTCTCAGAAAAGAAACGGTGGTGAATGCTGAAAAAAGCGGATATGTCAATTATTTTGTAGACGATGCACAGAAGGTTGCACTTGGAACCAATATTTACACCATTACGTCTTCCAAGCTCGAGACACAGAAGGATCAGGACAGCAATGAAGAAGTTTCCCTGAATGCAGATGAATGGAACAGTATTCTGCTGAAGGCACAGGGATTTAATGAATCCTATTCACCGGAGGAGTTTAAGACGGCATCAAATCTGAAAAGTGAAGTAACAGCGATCTTACAGAACAATACGACACAGAGCAGGGTTGCACAGCTGAATTCTATTCTGCAGTCCGGAAATGTAGATGCATTTCAAAGCCCGGATGACGGAATCGTGGAGCTTTCGGTAGATGGCTATGAAAATCTGACGACAGATAATATCACGGATGAGATGTTTGATAAGGCAAATTACAGTGTCACAGAGCTTTCAGGCAACCAGAAGATTGATGCAGGGCAGCCGGTATATCGCCTGGTCACAGATGAAGAGTGGACGGTAACGGTACGCCTGACCTCTGATCTGGCACAAACCTTCCAGAAAAAAATGAACGGGGAAGATTCACTTTCTGTTGAGGTCAGATTCCTGAAGGATAATAAGGACCTGTGGGGAACTATGCGACTTACGGAAAAGAAAAATGATATTTATGCCAATATTACTTTTAAGGATTCCATGATCCGGTATGCAGATGAACGGTTCGTGAATATTGAACTGATCCTGGAAGACGAGTCCGGGCTTAAGATTCCGAAAACCTCAGTAACGGAGAAAGACTGTTATGCTGTTCCGATAGATTATATCACGAGCGGCGGAGCTTCTCAGAACGAAGGTGTCTACAGGCAGACGACCAAAAAAGGAAAGACGACAACGGAATTTATTCCGGTGACGATCATTAACGAGGATACGGAATCGGGTATTGCATATCTGGATACAGAGAATCTGAAAAAAGGAGATACTCTTTTGTTGCCGGAATCTTCCGATACGATGGATCTTTTGAAAACCGAAAGCATCAAAGGAGTTTATAATGTCAATAAAGGCTATGCTGTATTCAAGCAGGTTCAGATCCTGAGTGAGAGTGATGAATACTATATTATTGCAGAAGGAAACAGCTACAGTCTATCCAATTATGATCATATTGCCCTGAACGGAGATTCTGTTCGGGATAATCAGATAGTAAGTCAATAAGAAATGGAGTGAAAGAAATGATCACAGAAAACTTAAAAGATGTGGAAGCACGTGTATGCGCTGCATGCGAACGCTCCGGCAGAAAACGGGAGGATGTAACACTGATTGCTGTCAGCAAGACCAAACCGGTAGAAATGCTGGAAGAAGCGTATGCTTACGGTTGCCGTTATTTTGGTGAAAATAAAGTGCAGGAACTGGATGAAAAATATGACATAATGCCGAAGGATATTCACTGGCAGATGATTGGTCATCTGCAGCGCAACAAAGTAAAATATATCATCGATAAGGCAGAGCTGATCCATTCTGTTGATTCTATTCGTCTTGCGGAAACAATTGATAAAGAAGCAGCGAAAAAAGGTATTGTTGTAAATGTGCTTCTCGAAGTAAACATGGCAAAAGAAGATACAAAATTCGGTCTGATGCCAGAGGAAGTTATGGATTTTATTCATGAAATTGTCAGATTTCAACACATAAAAGTACAAGGATTGATGACAATTGCTCCGTTTGTAGAAAACCCGGAAGAAAATCGTATACATTTTGCAAACTTACGAAAATTATCTGTTGACATTGCAAAGGAAAAAGTTGATAATGTTAACATGAGTATTCTTTCAATGGGGATGACCAATGATTTTGAAGTTGCTATAGAAGAGGGAGCCACCATGGTTCGGATAGGGACAGCAATTTTTGGCGAGCGAAATTATGCTCATCAGATTTAGATACCACAGATAGGAGTGTATAAGAAAAATGGGAGTATTAGATAAGTTTTTAGACGTTATGAAATTAAACGGCGACGATGATGAGTATGATGATGATTTCTACGATGAAGATGACGATTTTGAAGATGAGTCATATGAAGAAGAGAAGCCAAAAAAGAATATTTTTGGAAAGAAAGATAAACCGGCTGCTTACGAAGAAGAAGAGGAAGATTATCAGCTTAAAAAATCAGGTCGTTCAAATAAAGTCACCCCGATGCGCCAGCCTTCTACACGCAGAAATGCTCCTGCAATGGAAGTTTGTGTAATCAAACCAAACGCAATGGATGATACACGTGAGATTACAGAGACTCTTCTCGCGGGAAGAACTGTTATTTTGAATCTGGAAGGTATGGATCTTGAGATCGCGCAGAGAATTATTGATTTCACATCAGGATCTGCTTTTGCAATTGATGGTAATCTTCAGAAGATTTCAAGTTATATTTTTCTGGTAACACCGGCAAATGTTGATATTTCCGGCGATATGCAGGATCTTCTGAATACTTCGTTCGATGTGCCGATCCAGAACCGTTACTAGAAGAAAGAAGACAGGGTATGGAAAAAGAAGAGACTTTACTTCGTAAACGTCTGATTGAGCTGTCTAACAATGCTTATCAGAGAGGAATCATTATGTATTCCGATTTCCTGAACCTGAATGAACTGAATATATTACATACTACGCCGAAGGATTCTTTCCCTGTTCCATACAGGACCTTTGGCGGGTATGATCCGTCAGAGCGTCAGATGGCAGCATTTCTACCTGATGCTTTTTATATGTATATGGATGAGGAAAGTATCCGCAGTACATATCCGATCCGCATTCTGAAGATCAGTCCGCTGCAGCCGAAATTTGCTGAGGAATTATCACACAGAGATTATCTGGGTGCACTTCTGAACCTTGGGATCACACGGGCAAAGACGGGAGATATTCTGATTCACGATAAGGAAGCTTATGTGTTTGTACATCAGGAACTGACGGAGTTTCTTGTAAAAGAACTGACCAGGGTACGTCATACAACTGTTCGTGCCGTAGAAGTAGAAAATGCAGATTTTAAATGGGAGCCAAAGTACGAAGAGATTAAGGGGACTGTTGCATCAGTACGCCTGGATTCCCTTCTTTCACTGGCTTTTTCTTCGTCCAGAAGTAAACTTACTGCATTGATTGAGGCTGGGCGTGTATACGTAAACGGAAAGCTGATTACCAGTAATGGATATCATGTAAAGGACAACGATATCATTTCCGTAAGACAGATGGGACGTTTTCAGTACGAAGGAGTTCTTTCCGAGACAAAAAAAGGACGTTATTATGTTACAATCCGAAAGTATATCTAATGGCATTAGCAGTAAAGGAGAGCATATGAAGAACAGACCAGGGTTAAAACAATATATTTTTGCAGCACTTGGAGTCGTAATCCTGGTGCTTCTGGATCAGTATACAAAGCTTCTGGCAATTGCACATTTGAAGGATCAGTCTGCATTTGTGTTGTGGAATAATGTTTTTGAATTGCATTATCTTGAAAACAGAGGAGCTGCATTTGGGATTTTTCAGAACCAGCGATGGTTCTTTGTCATCATGACCGTTGTGATCCTTGTTATTGTGAGCTGGTTTTATGGCAGAACTCCGGTAGAAAAAAGATATCTGCCACTCAGAATCTGTATGATCATTCTGACAGCCGGAGCAATCGGGAATTTTATTGACCGTCTGACCAGAGGATATGTGGTTGACTTTTTTTATTTTTCACTGATTGATTTTCCGATTTTCAATGTGGCGGATATTTATGTGACTGTGACGTTTATCGTTCTGGTTCTGCTGATCTTTTTTTATTATAAGGACGAAGATTTTTCTATTTATTCGCGCAGACAGGAGCAGAAACATGCAGATTAAAGAATTTCAGAGTGAAGAAAATGCAGGGGAGAGAATCGACAAATTTCTCACAGAGAAAGTGCCGGAGCTTTCCCGTTCTTATATTCAAAAACTGATAAAAGAAAAAAATGTAAAGGTAAATTCCACAGTAATCAAATCTAACTATAAGGTTGCAAAAGGAGATCAAATTCAGATTACGATACCGGATTTGACGGAACCGGATATCCTGCCGGAAAATATACCATTGGATATTCTCTATGAGGATGATGATATCCTGGTGGTTAATAAGCCGAAAGGTATGGTAGTGCACCCGGCAGCAGGTCATTATACCGGAACCCTGGTCAATGCGATCATGTATCATTGCAAAGACCGGCTTTCAGGAATCAACGGTGTAATGCGTCCGGGAATCGTACACCGGATCGATATGGATACTACCGGTTCTCTTCTGGTATGTAAAAATGATACCGCACACCAGATCCTTGCAGAACAGTTAAAAGAGCACAGCATTAAGCGGATTTATCATGCGATTGTACACGGTAATATCAAAGAGGATTCCGGTACTGTGAATGCGCCGATCGGACGCCATCCGATTGACCGGAAGAAAATGAGTATCAATGAGAAAAATGGCAGAAATGCAGTGACACACTACCGGGTCCTGGAGCGTTTTGGCGATTATACTTATATTGCCTGTGAGCTCGAAACCGGTCGCACACATCAGATCCGTGTGCATATGGCGAGTATCCATCATCCGTTGCTTGGAGACTGTGTATATGGTCCGGCAAAATGTCCGTGGACACTACAGGGGCAGACACTTCATGCGAAAATTCTTGGAATTATCCATCCGAGAACCGGAAAATATATGGAATTTGATGCCCCACTTCCGGAATATTTTGAAAATTTATTGAAAAAACTACACAAAATGTCATGAAAATCTATACATTTATTATGAATTGTTATATAATATGTATAGGATAATCATGGAATAATGACCTGCAAAGGAGCGTGACGTTTATGAGTAAAACACATACAATTATAACAATAGGTCGTCAGTTTGGAAGCGGAGGACGCGAGATTGGAAAACGTCTGGCAGATGAACTGGGAATTGAGTTTTATGATAAAGAATTGTTGTCACGGGCAGCAAAGGACAGTAAGATATGCAAAGAGCTTTTTGAGACACATGATGAAAAACCGACGAACAGTTTTCTCTATTCATTGGTAATGGATACATATTCTATGGGATTTGCATCCGGTTCTGTCAATGAAATGCCACTAAATCACAAGATTTTCCTTGCGCAGTTTGATGCGATCAAAAAGATTGCGGAGGAGGGACCGTGTGTACTGGTAGGAAGATGTGCGGATTATGCACTGGAAGAGCGGGATGATGTACTAAGTGTATTCATTCATGCAGATCTGGAAGACAGGATTAAAAATGTAGCAAAGCTGAATGAACTGACAGATAGCAAAGCAAAAGATCTGATACATAAGACAGATAAACGCAGGGCAAGCTATTACAATTATTATACCAACAAAAAATGGGGCGATGCCGAAAGTTATGATATTTGTATAAACAGTTCCAAGTTTGGTGTTGACGGATGTGTGAAAGCTATCAAAGATTTTCTTGAATTAGAGGCAAGCTTGGAAGAGTAAGAACAGCGATTATAATGTTATAAGACGGGGGAAATAAAAATCCCCCGTTTTTTAGACCTGTAGCAAAATACTTATGTTCTGATAATTTCGGAACACAGGCATTATAGTGTCAAATAAAGAGAAGAAAGAGGAGACAAGAAAACATGAAATTTGTAATTCAGAGAGTAACACATGCCGAGGTTGCGGTAGAAGGAGAAGTGATCGGAAAGATTGGAAAAGGATTTATGGTGCTGATCGGAGTGGCACAGGATGATACCAGGGTGATTGCAGACAAAATGGTAAAGAAGTTGACAGGACTTCGCATTTTTGAAGATGAGAACGGAAAGACCAATCTTGCCCTAAAGGATGTGGATGGAGAACTTCTTCTGATTTCCCAGTTTACCTTATATGCAAACTGTAAAAAAGGATTCCGCCCAAGTTTTATTGAGGCAGGTGCACCGGATATGGCAAATGAATTGTATGAATATATTATTGAAGAATGTAAGAAAGTGATCCCGGTTGTGGAAAGAGGAAACTTTGGCGCGGATATGAAGGTATCTCTTTTAAATGACGGTCCATTTACGATCGTGCTGGATTCGGAGCAGATTTGTTAAATTATTATTTGGTTTCTAAAGATGTATCGTGTATAATAGAATACAGATGGAATACACAAGAAAGTGGGGAATGTAATAATGAGTTATGAAGCATTAAACAGCAGGATTATGGAGATGAAGGATGAAATTCTTGCTGGAATCCAACAGAACATGAGAATTGAAAGCGTGCGTGGTGAGGCACAGCCAGACGCGCCATATGGTCCGGGACCGAAGGCTGCTCTGGAAGATGCCCTTGAACTTGGCCGCAAGCTTGGCTTCAAGGTTGGGCAGGCAGACAATCGTATAGGCTGGGTAGAATATGGAGAAGGAAAAGAGATGGTAGGCGTTCTTGGTCATGTAGACGTTGTACCGGCTGGCGATACCGGTTGGACTTATCCTGCCTATGGTGCCGAGATCCACGATGGAATTCTTTGGGGAAGAGGATGTCTGGATGATAAGGGACCGATCATTGGATCAATTTACGCATTGAAGGCGATCCGTGACCTGAATCTTCCAATTGACCGTAGAATCCGTGTTATTTTTGGATCTGATGAAGAATGTGGCTCTTCATGTGCGGCGTATTACGTAGAGAACGGATATGAGATGCCGACGATCGGATTTACTCCGGATGCAGATTTTCCTGTTATTTTCTGTGAAAAAGGAACGACCGGCATCAAAGGCGGTTCTAAGGTTTATGACAAAGGTCATATCGAAGTGGAATATTTTGGTGGTGGAATTGCTGACAATGTCGTGATTCCAACTTGTAAACTGATCGTAAAAGGAGACATTAAGGTAGCAGAGACAGAGGGAATCACTGTGACGCATGAAAACGGAAAAACAATCGTTGAAGCGGTGGGAAGAAGTGCACATGGAAGTACCCCGCATCTTGGTGTAAATGCAGCAATTCTTCTTTTGAATGCAGTGAAAGAGAATGAATTTGGTGGAGAATTCCAGCAACTGATGGAATTTCTTCTGAAAGAGATCGGAACGGAGACAAATGGAGAATCACTGGGAGTACATTATGTGGATGAAGAAACTGGTGAGACAACCGTAAACCTTGGTATTGTTTATTATGATGGAGAAGAGACCTATTTTACATTAGATGTCCGTTATCCAAAAAATGCAGATCCGAAAGTTGTTGATGATACACTGATTAATCATATCAACAGTTACACATTCGATGTGCTCCGGAAAAATAACCACAAAATTCTCTATGTACCAAAAGACTCTGAACTGGTGACAAAGCTCGTTCATGTATACGAAGAAGAGACTGGCGAGTACCTGGAACCACTTGCAATCGGTGGTGGAACTTACGCAAAGAAATTCCCGAACATGGTTGCATTCGGACCGGTATTTCCAGGTGAGGCAGACGTGATCCATCAGCCAGATGAACATGTGGAAGTAGAAAAGCTTCTCCGTGCACTGCAGATTACGGCAGCAGCAATGTATGAACTTGCAAAAAAATAGTAGAAAACAGTACTGACTGAATCATCTGAATATGTCATATATAGATACGAGCATCGAAGGGTGAGTTGTTCAATGGAACAAAAGCCGGATAAGATGACAGGTTGAGAATACCTGTACATCTTATCCGGCTTTTTTGATGTATTTGAAAAAATATTTATGATAGTAAGAAAAAAAGGGATATGGAGAAGAACATATATAAAAAACAGGTGATTACTTGCAAAAAGCACTTCTATCTGAGATGCTTCTGCAAGTAATCACCTGTTTTTTTAAAATTAACGGAAGAAGCGCATAACAGCAGCAACTTTCCCTAAAATCGTAACATCTTCAAGGATAAATGGTTCCATTGCATCATTCTCCGGCTGAAGACGGATCACACCTTCTTCTCGGTAAAACGTCTTTACCGTTGCACCGTCATCAATCAGAGCAACAACCATGTCACCGTTCTCTGCAGTTGCCTGCTTTTCCACAATGACATAATCTCCATCCAGTATACCGGCATTTATCATACTTTCACCCTGAACTTTCAGCATAAAGAGTTCTTTATTTGATGAAATATATTCAGTAGGAACAGGATAGTAATCTTCAATATTCTCCTGTGCAAGAACCGGTTCTCCTGCAGCTACATGACCTACGATCGGAATCTGAACCATCTCACGTCTTGTAAGATTAAATGAATCATCCAGAATCTCGATTGCACGTGGTTTGGTTGGGTCACGTCGTATGTATCCGTTCTTCTCAAGAGTCTCGAGATGAGAGTGTACAGAAGAAGTTGACTTCAGATTCACAGCATCACAGATCTCACGTACAGCCGGTGGAAAACCACGTTGCAGGATCTGGGACTTAATATATTCAAGTATCTCTTCCTGTTTCTTGCTAATATTACCTTTACTCATAAAAGACCTCCTAAATCTGTATCTATATCAATTTGAAGTATTATCTGAACTATTAAAATTATCATATCATACAGAAGAAAAAATAGCAAACAAATGTTTAGAAAATACGTTCGATTTGCATATTGACAAACGTATGTTCTTGCTGTATATTAGTAGCAGAACAGTTGTTCGGGAACATGCTTTCTGGTATATAGGAGAACTGAAAAGATTACAGAAGAAAAGGGAGGAATTTATCATGCAATCAGAGAAAAGAAAAGATATGTATGCAGATCGATATCATGCAGGAGCAAAAGGACAGAAGCACTGTCATTATGCAAAGCACCGTAAGACGAATTCTATCAGACGGTTTGTGACAGGGATTGCGGCTCTGGTGATGGTTATGTCACTGAGTTTTGGATTTGGAAGCTTTTTCTCCAGTGCGCACGATAGCAAAGCTGAAGAACCTTCCGGAGAGAGATATTATAAAAGTGTCCAGCTTGAAAAAGGGGATTCACTCTGGAGCATTGCACAAAGATACAGACGAACAGAAGATTCCATATATGAATATATGGATGAGCTGGCAGAAGCAAATCATTTAAGTTTAAAAGACAGGAATAATCTCCAGGAAGGAGACTATCTGGTTGTTTCGTATTATGGAGATGATTCTGTTTATTAAAGACCGTCTGTGCTGTCAGGTAGCAGCGAATAATCTGCCTGACAGCACATTATATACACTCTATTTTTTATAAAAGTCTAAAAGACTAAGACATTCTTAAGGTCTCTAACCAAGATCCCATCGCTCACCCCGTCTTAGTCTTTCCGGACTTTTTAATTTTATACTAAGAAATTATTTTTAATATAAAACAGCAGACAGAGATTTATTTCACAATCAGAAAGTAGTATAATCAAAAAGAGAGTGCAATAATGGATGCGAAGAAGATTAATTATAAGACAAAACTTATTTTATATTTTTAAGGCTATACTTGATTTTACTAGTGACTTTAAAGGATTATCATGATAAAATCAAATGAGTGTATTTAATTTTAGAATAAAAGAGGAGATTTTGTTATGGATAATCATAAAAAAAGGAGTACATTTTCTGGTAAATTAGGATATGTACTGTCAGCAGCAGGAGCTTCTGTAGGTCTTGGAAATATCTGGAGGTTTCCTTATCTTGCGGCAAAATATGGCGGAGGAATTTTTCTGCTTATCTATATTCTGTTAGCCCTTACTTTCGGTTATACGATGATAATTGCTGAATCAGCAATTGGCCGTATGACAAGAAAAAGTCCGGTAGGTGCGTTCAAATCTTTTGGAAAGTCAAAATGGATTTCTTTTGGTGGATGGATTAATGCGATTATTCCGGTTCTGATTGTACCATATTATTCTGTAATTGGAGGATGGGTTATCAAGTACCTTTTGGAATATGTAAAAGGGAACAGCAGTAGTCTGGCTCAAGATGGATATTTTTCAGAGTTTATTTCAAATGGATTTTCTACAGAAATCTGTTTTATCATATTCTGTCTGATTACATTGATTATTATTTATGCAGGTGTTCGGAATGGAATTGAGCGTGTTTCAAAGTTTATGATGCCGATTTTGATCGTGCTTTCGCTGATCATTACCATTTACTCAGTAACACGACCAGGTGCAATGGAAGGCGTGAAGTATTTTCTGGTGCCAAATCCAAAGAATTTCTCATGGATGTCTGTGGTAGCTGCTATGGGACAGATGTTTTATTCCTTATCGATCGCTATGGGGATTTTGGTCACATTTGGTTCTTATATGAAGAAAGATATTTCGATTGAAGATTCTACAAGAAATGTAGAAGTATTTGATACAGCGATTGCAATTATGGCAGGACTTATGATCATCCCAGCCGTATTTGCGTTTTCAGGTGGAAATCCGGATACGTTACAGGCAGGGCCGGCACTGATGTTTATTACAATACCAAAGGTGTTTGAGAATATGGGATTGGGAACAGCAATTGGAATTTTGTTCTTTCTGCTTGTTCTTTTTGCTGCGCTGACAAGCTCAATCGCATTGACAGAGAGTGCAGTATCTACATTTGAAGATGAAATCGGCTGGAGTCGTAAAAAGTCTACTGTGCTTGTTGGTGTGATCATGATAGTATTAGGAAGTTTATCTTCACTTGGATATGGACCACTTGCATTTGTGAAAATTATTGGTATGCAGTTCCTGGATTTCTTTGATTTCCTGACTAATTCGGTAATGATGCCGATCGCGGCACTGATGACAAGTCTTTTGGTAGCCAGAGTTGTTGGGGTAAAGAAGATAGAAGAAGAGATTATTCATGGAGAAAATGCATTCCGCAGAAAGAAGATTTTTGCTGTTATGATTAAATATCTGTGTCCAATCTTTGTTCTGATTATTTTGATCAGTTCTGTGGCGAATGCATTTGGATGGATTTCCATGTAGAATAATATGTGAAAAAAGGAGTGTAAAGAAATGGAACAGATGAAAGTTGGAATTATCGGTGCTGGGCGAATTGCAGCAAATATGGCGAAAACACTGGACGGTATGGACGATGCGGCTGCATATGCCATTGCTGCAAGAAATCTTGACAGAGCGCAGAAATTTGCCAAAGAATGGGGATTTGAAAAGGCATATGGCTCATACGAAGAACTGGTAAGTGATCCGGAAGTAGAGTTGATTTATATCGCGACACCACATCCGTTTCATATAGAACATGCCAAACTTTGTATCAATCATGGAAAACCGGTACTTTGTGAAAAACCATTTACTGTAAATGCTGTTGGAGCAAAAGAAGTATTTGCTCTCGCAAAGGAAAAAGAAGTCTTTATTACGGAGGCAATTTGGACAAGATACCTTCCATCCCGTAAAATAATCGATGATATTATTGCAAGTGGTGAAATCGGAGAAATAAAGGGGATTTCAGCAAATCTCGGATATGATATGCATACAAAAGAACGTCTGATCGATCCGAAGCTTGCCGGTGGAGCGCTATTAGATGTAGGTATTTACCCACTGAATTTTGCAAGCATGGTTTTAGGCGATGATGTTGAAGAAACGCTTTCTTCCTGCGTAAAATTTGACAGTGGAGTGGATGCACAGAATTCCATTATTTTGAAATACAAAAATGGATCGATGGCTTCTATACAAAGCAGTGCACTTACCGGTACAGAACAATATGGTATGATATATGGGACCAAGGGGTATCTGATTGCGGAAAATATTAATGATATTACGGCGGTAAAAGTATATACACCGGATCGGGAATTTGTAAGGGAAATTACAATGCCAGAACAGATCACTGGGTTTGAATATGAAGTACGCGCTTCTATGAAGGCTATCCGTGAAGGAAAACTTGAATGTACGGAAATGCCGCATGAAGAAAGTATTCGCATCATGGAACAGATGGATGGACTTAGAAAAGACTGGGGGATTGAATATCCATTTGAAAAAGGAAACAGACCGTGCTAGTAATTATAATCAGCTGTCCCTGGCAAAAAGTTGTCTTGGGACAGCAGTATTTTGAATAACCAATCTATACGACAAATACCGATTTTTCCAAAAGATATAGACAAATCTTCCGAAACCATGCTATAATCATACCTATATCGGGGAAATTTATGGAATTTAGGAGGTTCTTAGGATCATGCCATCTGATACAAAAACATACCAGGAAGAAACTTATATTGATAATACTATTCGTCTTCGTGGTGTTTTAAACACCATGCCTGACTTTGCACGTGATTATTTTCGTGCCATTGAACCAACCACATCACCAAAGACACGAATATCGTATGCATATGACATCCGTTTGTTCTTTCAGTTTTTAATTGAAGAAAATCCTGTTTATAAACATCACTCAATTAAGGACTTTCAGGTACAGGATCTGGAAGCTATTCAGCCGGTTGATATTGAGGAATATTTGGAATATCTGAAGGTCTATGATACTACAGATGTTCATACCAAAGAAACCAAACAGGTTACAAACTCTGAACGCGGCTTATTTCGCAAAATGTCTGCATTACGCAGCTTTTATAATTATTTCTTTAAAAGACAGATAATTCAGAAAAATCCGACCTTATTTGTAGATATGCCGAAGTTACATGACAAGGCGATCATACGTTTGGATACCGATGAGGTTGCAAAGCTTTTGGATTATGTGGAATCCTGTGGTTCCAAATTAACCGGTCAGGCACTCTCCTATTATAATAAGACGAAAGAACGTGATATTGCGATCATTACTCTTCTACTTGGAACAGGTATTCGAGTATCGGAGTTAGTTGGACTGGACCTGTCAGATGTGGATTTCAACAATAATGGGGTCATGGTGACACGAAAAGGTGGAAGCCAGATGGTTGTTTATTTTGGTGAAGAGGTGGAAAAAGCACTTCGCAATTATCTGGAGACATACCGTAAAGCGGTAACGCCCATTGCTGGCTATGAAAATGCTCTGTTTTTATCAACCCAAAGACGCCGGATCGGTGTGCAGGCGGTTGAAAATATGGTTAAAAAGTATGCCAGTCAGATTACAAATAAAAGAATCACGCCACATAAGCTCAGAAGTACCTATGGTACTGCCCTTTATAAGGAAACGGGGGATATTTATCTGGTAGCGGATGTTCTGGGGCACAAAGATGTCAATACAACGAAAAAGCACTACGCTGCAATCGATGAAGACAGACGACGTAGTGCTGCAAATGTGGTAAAATTGCGGGAACCGTAAATTGTCAAAGCTCGGTAAAACTTATTATTTCTTTACTCTTAATGTCCTTAAATAGATCTTCTGTTCCGGCGTGATCCGGTAGCTTTCAATTGCTTTCTGAATCGTCTTATTATGTGTCCAGATGTCCAGCCTTTTCTCTTCCAGATAAGGAATGATCTGGTCATACTGCTTTGCAAGAGCGGTAGCAAAATACCAGGCACGCATCATGTTTACATAATATTCGTCTGATTTAACTTCGGCTACCTTTTTGGGATATTCCGGTTTAAACTGTTCATCCAGATAATACCGCATCAGCATTCCAATTCCAAAACGGACGATATAAGGGTGATCCGATGCTATCCAGCGGCAGACTTCCTGGATAAATATGTCCAGATGTTTTTTTACTGTCGGGAGCGCGATCATATCACAGGTTGCCCAGTTATCTATATACGGGAGAAAACGGTCCAGTGCGGCAATACAGGATGGGTACGCTTTAATCTGTTCAATCAGCAGTCCATGAAGGTTGTTTTCTTCATAATATTTATGTGGAAGCACTTCAAGAAATGCAGAAACATTGTCTGTTTTACCGAATTTTTTTGCGTATGCGCGCAAAGAAGGAGTCCGCACACCGATGACGGTTTCCTTATTGACTGTCGGCATCAGTTTTGCCTGAAAATCCCGATAAGCAAGATCCTGTATTGCAAAGAGATCTGCTTGTACATTTTCTATTACTTCTCTACTGCTCATTTGTCATTTCCTCCTGAAATATTGTAGATTTATAATTCGGTATAACGAAATTTGCTACAGCTTGACAGTGGTTTACGCATTTATAAGATCGTGCCTGTCTCATAGAGAGCATTCTTCCGCTCCATACGCTTTAATTCCGGCAATACGGTAAGTAACATGGTGATGAAGCATAATCCTCCACCAATGACGTTAGAAACCGGCTCAGCGAGAAATACGCCGTCTGTTCCCATATGCAAGGCATACGGCATTAGATATGTCAGAGGCACGACGATAAATACCTTCCGAAGTAGTGAGAAAAAGATTGCTTGCTTCTTCTTATTCAGGGATTTAAAGACCGTTTGGCCAATGTATTGCATATCCATGCAGATAAACGCTGCAAAATACTGCTTCAGGGCAGGAACTGCATCTTTCATCAACGTAGCATCCGAACTGAAAATTCCGATCAGGGTTTTCGGCGCGATGATGATAATACTCCACATCACGGCTGTGTATCCGAGAATCATAAGTGCCATCATGGCACCGGCTTTTCTTACACGGCATGGGCGTCTTGCACCATAATTGTAACTCAGGATTGGCGAAGTCCCTTCGTTGATTGCATAAATCGGAGTTTCTACAAGCTGTCTGACACTGGATACGATGGTCATAACAGAAATGTAGATATCTCCGCCTGTGACGGAAAGTACATTGTTGCAGACAATCGTTACCAGACTGTTTGTCAACTGCATGATAAATCCGGCAGTTCCCAGGCTTACAATGTTTTTTGCATAAGCTGTACAGCTGGCAAGTTCCTCTTTTTTGAGGAGCCTCACTTTCAGTTCTGCTTTCTTTGTAAGAAAGAAAAAGACAAATGCAGCAGAAAGTGTCTGAGAAATGACCGTTGCAATTGCGGCACCGCGCACGCCAAGCCCGAACACAAAAATAAACAACGGGTCAAGCAGCAGGTTCGTTACTGCCCCTATGGTAACTGAAAGCATGCCGATGGTTGAATATCCCTGTGCATTGATAAACGGGTTCATACCGGTTGCAATCATAGAAGGCAGAGTTCCGATCAGGTAAAGCATCAGGTACGGATATGCATAGATTAGAGCGTCTTTTGAGGCACCAAACAGTACCAGGACCGGGCGGGCAAATAAAAAGCCAATTACCATGAGTACAATGGCACAGATACAGACCATGGAAAAAGAAATATTCATAATTTTTTTCGCTTCCTGTGGTTCATTTTTGCCGCGCTCAATCGAAAATAATGGTGCACCGCCGCTTCCGAATAGATTGCTGAATGCGGTAATGATGACAATTACCGGGAAACAAAGACCGACTGCACCAAGTGCTGCAGTTCCGATGTGCGGGATACGTGCAATATAAATCCGGTCTACAATGTTATAAAGTAAGCTTAAAATCTGGGCAACTAGCATCGGGAGCGATGCTCCAAGGATATTACTGGTTATCGTTCCATTTTCAAAATCGACTCGTTTCATTTGTAAATTCATTCCTTTTTATTTTTCTTGCTTTTTAATTCTAACATGATGTAATATATATGTAAATTATTGTTTTTATATGATAATTCAATAAAAATCATATGGATAATATATTTTCATTTTTAAATAATCAGGAGATGAAGATGCTGGAGGAAGAATTACAGGTATCACTCTTTTTGCGAGGCACAAAGAAAATTGCGCTTACAGATGCCGGAAAGACGCTTTATGAGCAGACCGGTAATCTTTATCATTTGGTAAGTATTTTTTAAATAGGATAAATAGAATTACCAGCTTGATTTCTGCTCATCTATAACTTCCAAAGCCTTTGGATTTACCAGATAGAAATCAACCAGTTCTGTCTCATATCCACCATCCGGATATACCTTTTCCAGAACCAATTCTTCGAAAGTATTATTATTTTCATCTGTCTTAGAACCGTTATCATACAGACAGTAATTGACATTTACTGTTGTGCCATCCTTCTCTTCTGTTGTCTCAGAGAGGATCGCGTAATTTTCTCCCCTTGCATTTGCCGTGTAAGTGAAACTCATATCCGGAAGGGGATTCTGTTGCTGGATATATTGATACACAGCACGCATTTCGTCCTGAAGCGGTGAAGCTTTCTGGGATTCCTGTGCCGGAGAATTTTCGGTAGAATCAGTGGTACTACTATCTTGTGTTTCCGAATCATTCGGGTCAGAATCCGGTACAGAGGATTCTGTTAAAGTGTCTGTATTCGGCAAAAACAAACCCGTTTTTTGCATATAAATCAGGTTATCAGTTCGGTACTGTGTAGCGATGCCGTAATCAGGCTGTACGGAAAGATAAATATAATGCTGATCTTGACCGGTTACGGTTTCCGTTCCTTCTACGCCAAAGCTCACAATTAAAAAGCTGTAACCAATCAGAGAAAGTAAGAAAAGAGTCAGTGCGGCATAAGAAACGGCAATTATTCGTCTGGCTGCTTTCCTATTAAGGAGACTTTTTTGCTTTTTATACAGACAGATCATGCCCCAGATCAGCAGGCAGGACAAGGTGACGGAAACGCAGATGACGGATATTTCAGCAAAATAATAGCGGATTGCATATCCTGCGCTTTTATTGATACCATACCATGCACCGTAGAAAAAGGTACTGTATGCCAGAACGATTGTAATCAGACAGGTACGCAGGATATGCTCTTTTCTTGTCGGAGTAAATTTTTTTAATGCAGAAATAAGTCTGTCCATTTCTTCTGCTTCAATCCAGGTGGTAAGTTCTGCTTCAGATGGATATTCACCGTTTGTGTCAGGAATTCCTGTATAACGGGTTAAAAACTGATTTTTTGTATCAGTATCTCCCACTTCTGCTGCCAGTAAGATCTGCATAAAATACAACTGTTTTAACTGGACTGGTGTGCATTTTCCAACAGAAATCTGTGTAATTGTCTGTGTAGCATGATCGTATTTTCCAAGCTGGATTTCAAGGTTTGCAATCAGGAGCAGCATGCGGTTATTCGTAGCAAGATCGCGGACAGATTGTATATGATACATATAAAGCGCGTACTCATAGTGTTCGTCCAGTGGCATTCTACTCGATATCTTTCTGCTCCATCCGGCTTCTACAAACTGGAGCCCGAAAGCAAGTTCGATAACGGCAAGAAGCTGGCAAAGGAAAGCCGTAAGTCCCCAGACATTGGTAGTGAGTTTCTGATAGGTCAGAAAAAAGATTGCAGCGGTAGCCAGGATAACGAACAACCATCTCAGCATGAACACGCGGCGGGCTTTCTTTTTTACGGTTGGATTCCATGGATATGTTTTTAATTCTGAATCTAGCACGGGCAAATCTCCCTTCCGTTGTCTAAATTATCGATTTTCAAAAATATAATCTTAGTATTTAAGCGCCTCCTTTATGACGAAATAAAAGGGGCGCTTAAATCACTTTTCATATTTACTATTTTACTTCTACCAGTTCGATCTGGAAGTTCAGTTCTTTTCCAGCCATCTCATGGTTGGCATCAAATGTGATGTTGGTTTCTGTCTTTTCGGTTACGGTTACCGGGAATGGCTGTCCATACTGGTTGGTCAGATATGCACGTGCACCGACTTCCAGATCTTCTGATCCAGGAAGCTGTGCGATTTCCAGCGTGAAAATGGCGCGTGGATCCGGCATGCCGTAAGCTTCTTCCGGCATCAGATGGATGTTGATGGTCTGTCCTACTTCCATTGTTGCAACGGCTTTATCGTAACCATGGATCATCTGTCCGGCTCCGCATACAAATTCCAATGGCTCTCCGCGGTCATAGGAAGAATCAAACTGGGTACCATCATCAAAGGTACCTCTGTAATGGGTACGGCAGGTCTTTCCGACATTCGGACCTTCAAAATCCGGCACATGTGCGCCACCACATCCGCTGCATCCACTACAGTGTCCGCCACAGGAATGTTCTTCTTCAGCAGAAGCTTCTTCTGTTGCTGTTTCTTCATGCTGTCCACAGCAGGAATGACCTTCTTCGTGGTGATGGTCACAATTTGTACCTGCAGATTCCAGTTCTCCTGCAAGATAGGCATTCACTGCCGCATCTACTTCTCCTGCTGCACCGGATATAACTTTGATACCGGCTTCTTTCAGCGCTTCTTGTGCACCTTCTCCGATACCGCCACAGATCAGAACATTTGCACTCTGCTCAGAAAGGAATCCTGCAAGCGCACTGTGTCCGGCGCCACCAGCATGAACAATCTGCATGGAAGTGATCTTTCCGTTTTCTACCTCATACATTTTAAAAGTTTCTGTCTTTCCGAAGTGCTGGAAAATAGATCCGCCTTCGTATGTTACTGCTATTTTCATTTGTAAAATCCTCCTTGAGATACCTTTACTCAATAGTATAACATATGGATTGCGAAACGCATAGAAAAAGTATACAATAATGAAAGAAATAATGAGACAAAACGAAAGAAAAAAGGGACTGGAAAATGAGTAGTATTTATTTGAGCAACGCAATATTTATGATGATAATACTGACGATCATCTTTTTAAGGATCCGGTATTATATTACATGGAGCCCGAGTAAAAAATATACGATGATCTTTATTGGCATGGTAGAGCTTTATGTGTTAATGGATGCATTGTTTATGAAAGAACTCTTAGGTAAGTCAGGAAACTTTTTGCAGTTTAAGCTGGTTGTGTTTTTCTTTTATCTGGTTTATGTAATCATGCCATATGTGTGGCATTTGTTTATGCAGAGTTATATGGGGATTAACCGTTCAAAGAAGCAAAGATTTGCGGAAATGATTCCGTTCATTCTCCTGGTTCTGATGGTGCTTCTCTCAGTTCCGACGGGAATTGTCTGGAGATTTTCACGGAACCGGACCTATATACGCGGTACATTTTTCGGAGTGTTTGCCGTACTCAATCTGTTTTATTACGTTTATACATTTGCACAGACATTCTTTATTTTATTCATGAACAATACAAAGGGTGTCAGATATCTCATAAAATCGGCACTGTTTTCATCAGTCCCACTGATCGGAATTCTGGCAAATACCTATATCATTCCACTTTATGGGGCATATCCGTTCCAACCGTACTGCCTGGTAATCGGAGCACTGCTCTCCTACCTGTTCATGGTGGAGCACCAGCAAGATCAGATGGAGTTTGAACACCGGAAAAGACTGTCCAAAGCATTGGAACTGGAAAAAGAATCGACACGGAAAGCGAAAGTAGCCGGTGAGGTAAAGAATGCTTTCCTTGCAAATATGTCCCATGATATCCGTACCCCGATGAATGCGATCATTGGATTTTCTGATGTCATTGCAGAACATCCGGATGATGAAGAAATTGTAAAAAATGCAATTTCCAAAATTCAGGCATCTGGTGAGATTCTTCTGAAGATCATCAATGATGTGTTGGATCTGTCTAAAATCGAAAGTGGAAAGGCAGAAATTGTGGAGATGGTAACTGACCTGAAGCAAATGGAAGAAAATCTGAAAATGATGCTCGAATACAGCATCCAAAAGGGAATGATTGATTTCAAAGTTGAGGATCAAATAGAGAATCCACTGGTATGGTGTGATGTGACAAAACTGCAGCAGGTACTGGTAAATGTACTGAATAATGCAGTTAAATTTACCCCAGCGGGAGGAACGATCACATTTAGCTGCGTCCAGAGAATGATCGCACCTGGATTTGCCGAATACAAATTCACGATAAAGGATACCGGAATCGGTATGACTGAAGAATTTCAGAAACATGCGTTTGAGGCATTTGAAAGAGAGCGAACTTCTACCGAGAGCAAGACTGAAGGAACAGGGCTTGGACTTGCGATTGTGAAGAAACTGGTAGATCTGATGCATGGTGATGTGATAATCCAAAGTAATTCCGGTCAGGGAACCAAAATACAGATTTCACTTCCCCTTCGGATTGCAACGGAAAATCAGCTTCATCAATCAGATAAAGCAAAGGAATACAAAATAGGTCTTGACGGAATGCATGTACTTTTGGTGGAAGATAACGAATTAAATGCAGAAATTGCCATGGAAGTTTTGAAAATAAAGGGATTCTTGTGAACTGGGTTCCGGATGGATGCGCCTGTGTGGAAGAAATTCAAGATAAGGAAGCAGGCACATATCAGTTTATCCTGATGGATGTACAGATGCCACGGATGAATGGATACGAAGCGACACAGAAAATCCGTCAGCTTGCAGATGTGAAGAAGGCACAGATTCCAATCATTGCCATGACTGCAAATGCATTTGAGGAAGACCGAAAACATGCGCTGGATGCCGGGATGGATGGGTTTATTATGAAACCGTTCCGGGTGGATGAGATGATGAAGGTGATTGGGGAAGTGATGGAATAAATGAATGTGGAAAGAGCAGGGAAAGAACTTTGGAAAGTTCATCCCCTGCTCGCAGTTTTGGCACTGGATTTAAATATAGATTGTGTATTCTTTTATTTTTGCAAAAATATGTTATTTTTCCATCAAAACTTTGCATTTTTTACGATTGCAGGCAATTCCATATTTCAATATAGTGCGAATATCATCTTTATAAAACACACTGATATAATCTTTAGCATTAATCTGATGGAGTGCTTTTTGGCACTCTTCTTCCAACGATTCAACTTCAGCATATTTTATTTCAATTACAATACCGATATTCAAATCATCAATCCAGATCAGAATATCACTGAAACCATTTCCGGCTTCTTTGTTTGATTTAACAATCCATTCACCTTTAAAACTTAGGATTCCTAATAAAATACCATGATAAAAGTTTTCTTTTATCGGCTTTCTGACAAAAGTATCTCGAACGCTGATGGTCTTTTTCATATATTCGGTAAACAGAGTTTCGACTATTTCTGGTTTTCCTTCTGAAAGTGCATTACAGAAAGAATCAACCATTGCGCCATCTTTTGAAACATCCGATTTGAACATTTTCATAATATGCTCAGTCATAATATTCCGAATTTCCCGGTTCGGAATGACAAGATTATAGCGGTTATCCTCAGCTTCTCCTCGCTGTGTCAGATATCCGGTCATAAAAAGTGTACTCCAGATATTTTCGATAGACGTGTATAATTCTTTATAGGTTAATTCTTCACTGATTTCTTTTTGAATAGCTTCTCCATTTACCAGACGCTCTAATTCCGCTTTTGCTGTATCCCTTCCACTATAGATATCTGTGATAAAATGTTGGATGATATCATTTCCACTTGTATTTGACCAATAGTTTCTTGGTTTTGCAGAAGGATCATCTAAATGTTCGTCGCAGTAATTAATGACATCCCAGGGACAATAGACATCTACATTTCCAAAACGGTATCCGTCATACCATTCTTTTACAGTGTTGTACAGTTCATCCTGCTGGTAATAGTGAAGCATATCTTTCACTTCAGCGTCCGTGAAGCCAAAGCATTCATCAAACATCACTTTGGTGATAGGAAATACTTTAAAATTATTCAATCCCGTAAAAATGCTTTCTTTTGCAACGCGAAGGCAACCTGTAAGAACTGCAAATTTGAGACTATCATTTGTTTTTAATGCATTTTCGAAAAGATTTCGGATGAGAAGAGTCATTTCATCGTAATATCCGTGTTCGTTTGCTTTGGCAAGTGGAACGTCGTATTCGTCAATAAGAACGATAACCTTTTGACCGTAATGTTTTTCCAGAAGCTCAGTCAGTTCTCTCAGGCTGTAAACCAGTGTATCTTCAGCTAAATTACTTTTAAGTAATTCGCGAAAAATACTTTTTTCATTTTCCGTAAGATTTTGACTTTCTTCCAGGAATCCCAGACGTCTGCATTCTTCGTTTATGACCTTGTTCAGTAATCTACATGCTCCGTCAAATGAGCTGGAATTGATACCTTTTAAACTGATCGATACAACTGGAAACTTTCCCATATACTCTTCACACAATGCTGGATTTTCAGAAATGTAAAGTCCTTCAAATAATGCAGGATCTGTTCCGATTTCAAAGAAATGACGAAGCATACTCATATTCAATGATTTCCCAAAGCGACGTGGACGGGTAAATAGATTCGCTTTTCCACATTTATTTAATAGTTGTTCGATTAACTTTGTTTTATCAACGTAATAAAAATCTTCTTTCCGAAGCTCTTCAAAGCTTTCGATGCCAATTGGCAGTTTTTTCTTTTTTACCATAAATGCTTCTGCCTTCCTGTTATAAAATGATTATCATGTTATTATAATAGTATCGCAGGTCAGATCTTTTCGCAATTACTATTTTGGGCTTCCTATTTTATGCTAATGAGACTCCTGGTTTATGTTTCCCATTTTCATATTTGAAAAAGAATTCGGAATGTGCGTAGGCGGCTGTGTCCACTTTTGCACCGGGATAAAAGATCAGGGCATCTGTTGTTCCAGGACCATCGAAAAAAGATTCCCTGATTGAAATCTTTTACCTGTATCGTGTCCGAAGTTGTCAGATCATTTTCAATGTCAACAGCATGATAATAGGTTCCGAGATAGACACCGGAACCTATTATTATGAGAACCGCAATGATCAGAATAAAAATCCGTTTTTTCTTTTTCATATGTTCCCCTTAATTTGTAAAATGGATAAGCTCATCTAATTTCATCAGTATACACTCTATGCACGAGTATGTTGTCCACGTTTTTGGTAATCTTTATCAATTCGCTTCTTCCAACTAGAATCAAGCGCTGCATTGCACCGAACAGCAGATATGGCATCATTTAATACTTCATAATTCAATGCAGTTCCTTCGCAGTCACATTGATAATTGGCAGCTTTATCTGCGTCAATTCCAAAATGACTGGCTGTTTCAATCGCATCAATATTTGCGCCGAGGAACAGAAATTCCCATCCGTATTTTTCCTGCTGACGCTGAATCATCTGCTTTACTTTATCACTGCTGTACATATGGCTTGCATTTTCCATTCCATCAGTCATGATGATAAAAATGGTATGCTCTGGTACATCTTCCGTGCGCGCATATTTGTGGACATTTCCAATGTGATGGATAGCACCGCCGATCGCATCCAGGAGAGCCGTACAGCCGTACACAGAATAATCGTCTTCTGTCATAGAGGGAATCTTCTGCACCTCTACTCTGTCATAAAGGACTTTACTGTTATTGTTAAAAAGCACGGTAGAAATCAGCGCCTGCCCTGCCTCTCTTTTCTGCTTTTCAATCATAGAATTGAAGCCGCCTATGGTGTCCTTTTCCAGTCCGCTCATGGATCCGCTGCGATCTAAAATAAATACAACTTCTGTCAGATTTTTTCTCATACTAAATTTCCTCCTAAGTAATGGCTTATTTTGTTTGTAACTATAGGATACTGCCATTTTCAGGGGAAATGGTCGCATGAAAAGCGACACTTTTTTATGGATCAGAAAATTTCTACAGAATCATATCAGGTGAACAACGCTATGTGCCAAATTGCCAAACTATTTTCTTCTTAGCCTCCAATCAGACTTTGATCAAAGGCAAAGAGTGCTTCATTGATTTCATAAATACTATAATTTTGCTTCAAGATAAAATATTCAACGATTACGTCAAATTTGCTGGAATGAGACAGGGCAAATCCTGCTTTCATCAGCATATCCTGAATTTCCGGAAGCGGAAGCTCAAGTGCCAGCGCAAATGCAAGAACGGTCGGTTTGGATGGTTTGTAGTACTTGTCATTTTTAATCTTGGAAAATAATTTCCGGTCAATATTGGCTTTCTTATAACACTGAGAATCGGTCATTCCACTTTCATCAATCTTCCGAAGCAGCATTTCAGAAAAGCTTTCATCCATTTGCTGCAAGGCATCTTCCAAAGTTGCAGCCTTACTTAACGGTACATTTGATGGCTCTGGTAAAGATATGCTTTCACAGAGATCCATTTCCTGGAACTGCTTCTGGCGCCTCATTGCTTCGGATGTTTTGTTAATGTGTGTTTCTACATAATGATCATCGATATAGGATGCAATATCAGAAAACAGTTTGCTGCTGATCCGATAAGCTGCTTTATCAAAAATGACGATGTATACCGTCATATCATTTTCCATAAGAAATGCGCTGATCGCGTCGATTGCAACCTTCAGCGCCTGAGCTTTCGGATAGCCGTAAATTCCGGAAGAAATCAGTGGAAATGCTATGGTTTCACAATGTTTTTCTTTTGCAAGTGCTAAGGAATTTTCATAGCAGGAAGTAAGCAGCTCCCGTTCATGAAACTGTCCGCCTCTCCATATAGGACCTACTGCGTGAATGACATAATTGCAAGGCAGATTATAGGCGTTTGTAATCTTTGCATCTCCGGTCTGACAGCCGCCTAATGTGCGGCATTCCGCTAAAAGCTTGGGCCCTGCTGCACGGTGAATGCAGCCATCCACTCCACCGCCGCCGAGCAAGGAGGAATTTGCGGCATTGACGATGGCGTCTACGGGCATTTTGGTGATATCATTTCTGACGATTTGTAATGGCATGGGTTGGTGTGCTCCTTTAGGTTAGTGTTTGATGATTTTACTTTTATAGTAATGATAAGCAGGTGCCTTTTTTAATTTTTCAAAACATATACAGTGCTTTTATATGCACCTTGTCGTTCCAAAATTCCCATATTGACCAGTTCTCCAAGAATTCTTCTTGCTCGACGTTGCTTTACTCCAAGTAATTCTTCTACTTGCCGAGATTTAATCGATCCTGTCTCTTTCGCAAATTGAATAATTGAATTTTGCTGTGCCGACAAACTATTTACCAGCGTTTTACCGGCATTTATCGGCATTTTATCGGCATTTATCGGCATTTTATCGGCATTATTACTTTCAATTACTTTACTGCTTCCAGCTTCTATTCCATAATCAAACGAATATGCATCATCCAATGGAACAATAATCCGGAATACATCGTCTTCCACAAACAAAGGATCTTTCCCTGAATAATATTTGCTGTATTTGAATAATTTTCTTACACCAGATCCAAGCTGGTCAGCATAACCGATATTCCTGAAAAACGATGCTATAAGAGGATTTTTTGGATTTGGTTCCAGATTATCTACTGTGATGAAACCTTCCTTTGTTGCACGATTCGCATTTTCCACATACATTCGATCTTTCTCAATCACAAACTTTGCTGTATAACTGCTTGTAAATTCACGGTGCATCAACGTATTACTGATTATTTCTCTGACAATTGTATTCCTAAGACTTTTGTTTACTGTATCTTCAAGGAAGAACTTGTCTGGCAAGTTTTTTCTTCCAAAATCAAGGAGCTGGCTATAACTTTCAATTAGGTTTGTCTTAATAATTTCCCGATCATCGTAACGATCTACATTGACTTTCCGTACAAGAGCGTCTGTCACATACGTTGGTGCAACATTTAAAATTACATCGTCTTTTCCTAACAGCATAATTGCTGCTAAATTGAAGCCTTCTTCTCCGGTGACGATATCTCGACCATATAATCCTGCGCTTTTCAAAAGTTCCTGATCATCCATAGTTGTCCAGGGATGCTGACCACCTGCATGATTCTGTGCCATAATACGAATCTTTGGCAGCAGATCTAATCTCAAATCTTCCATTTTTGCATAAGGATAGATTTTCTTTTCTGTAAAAATATTCTGCTTACGAATATACATCTGTGCAATTGCACTGGTAGATGTTATTTTTACATCCGCATCATCCACACGGTCATAGATGACTTTTTTGAAGCTGTGAACCTCTGCACTAGGCGGAATATGAACATGAATGATCGTATGACTTTCATCATATTTTATAATTTCCGGTACCAAATATATCGTTGGTGAGAACAATGTAGGATTACTAATAACCTTAATAAAGTTTTTTACCATATCAGGAGCTGCTTTTTCTGGTATTCCTACTACAGTCCCATCATCTAATATTCCCATGAAAAGGTCTCCGCCAAATCTGTTCAGAAATGAGCAAACTGTCTCATAGGTATCATTTTCAATTCCATTTCCACAGCGTTTAAATTCAACCGCTACAGTTTCACCAATTGTAAGAATGGATTGTACTTCTTTTATTTCCATTTGGTCACCTCATTCTATAATTAATGCTTAAATTTCATCTACTGATTTAAAATATATTGTTGTACTATTATCAAGTATTTTCGAAAACTAATCAAGTATATTTTTATACATATCAGGACTACATACAATATTTTCTATACGCATCCATAATTTCATTTTGGATTTTGTCCCGGAAACTTTTAGGCCCAATAATTTCACATTGATTGATGTGAGTCATTACCCATGAATGTATAACGGATGGTATTGTATTAATTTTTACTGTAATATTTTCTTTATCCTTTTTTAATACAGTTGCGTTCTTTCCGAAGATTTCCGCAATTTCCTGCCATAATTCGAAAGCACATTCTATTTCATAGGATGCTTTTGATTCTCCTTTTTGAAAGATCTTTTTCTCGGCATACTGACCTGGATTTAAACCGCCAAAGATCATATCAATGCCTCTTTCCAGTATCGTGATATCCTTCAAATGATCAATTCGAAAATGTTCTAATTCCTCAGAATATTCCCTCTATCCAAGAATATAGTAATTCCCTTCAGCCCAAATAGTAACGTATGGACTAATGATAATATTGCTATCTATGACTTCTTCTAATTCCTGATTAACTCCATATTCCAGCAGTTTTGTACTTACTTTACATCCTTGATTGATTGCTGCATTTAACGCATCGATGTTATAAAACAGCTGTTTGCTTAGAATCTTCTTTTCTGATTTTACGAAAACAGTTTTTTGTAGCATTCTGCTTTGAAAAATACTTTGTGATTCAAGAAGTTTTTTTATAATTATTTTGCTGGAAGATTCTTTTATCATATCAGAAGCAGCAACTGCATCACATAAAAGTCTTATCTCTGAAAGCTCAAATTCACGGTCAATTAGGAAATATCCTTCCCGGTTATCCTGATATCCTGCGATTTCAATTCCCATACTGCGTAATGCTTCTATATTTCGATAGATTGCTCTTCGCTCCATGTCAACATCGTAAATCGATTTTAATTTTTCACGAATTTTTTCGGCTGACAGAATATGGGATTCATCGGTATACTTTTTCAGAATCTCATATAAACATAAAATGGTTGCTTTTGGTGCTATCATAATTGTACACTCCGATTGCCTTTTCTATATTATAACTTTTTTCTCTGGTCAAAACAACTAATAGCTGTGCTATTTTTGGTACAGCTATTGGAATATAAAAGGTATTTCAGATTTGTTATACTGACCACATCTTAAAAATAAATTGGGGGTCGCTTATGAAATTACCAGTTATTCAAAATGCATTTGAAAATGTAAAAAAATTCAGCCAGGAAAAACTTGTAGAAAAATATCCAAATGGAGTGCCAGAAACTATCCAGAAACGTTATTTACAAGAGCTTACGTTTTTAGAAAACTCAGACCATATCGATGATTTTGAGATTTTCCGCTGTCTGTCAGAAGCGGCAAAAAAAGCAATACACTTATAAATATGCGCGGAACTGTTTCAGGTTCAATTTTGTGTTATCTTCTCGGAAATCATTCGTTCAATCCTCTTTCAGCACATTATTATTGTACCGAATGTGGATATTATGAAAAAGTAGATACACATTTATTTGGAATTGATCTTCCCTCCAGAAAATGTCCTTGTTGTAATACAAAAATGTGGGCAGATGGATATAATCTGTCTCTGGAAAGTGTATGGGGAATAGATGGTAAAAAATCTATTTCGTTTGAATATAACGTAAATTCTGAATTTCTGGCATTTGCACAAAGAACTTTAGAAAAAATATATCCAAATCAGGAAGTCGTGCGATGGGGAATGTTTCAGTTTAATGCAACACAGTTTGATGAGAGAATAATTGGTGTTGATCTGGTTGGTTATGCTGTTTTGCCTTCCGGAAATACAATTCAGGATTACACAGATTTGATTTCTTATCTGGAGAACGGGGATATTTGTATTACTGGCGGAATTTTGGAACTGCAGGAACATTCGATTAAATCTGTTCGATTATTAACTGTAGAAATTTTGGATGAATTAACTGAGTTACAGAGGCAAACTGGCATTTATGCTAATGAAATTGGGAATAAAGAATTAAGAGAGATTACGTGGAGCAATATATGCAACACAGCAGCTCCAAGTAGAGATTTGAAAATGCTCTTTCAGAAAGTAAAACCGAAAACGTATCGGGATATGGTGGCTTTAGAATCAGGCATTCATAGCACTTTTAGCTGGCAAAATGGGCAGCAGGGGTGTTTTGATATTGATAAATTTATTGAAATGACCTTAACAAATGACTTTAAACTGTATCCATGTTTTACGAGGGAAGATTTTTATGATTATATGATTGAAAGTGGAGTTGACCGTGTTAAAGCCTACGAAGCTTTTGAGTGTATTCGAAAAGGATATGCGGTGTCTGCGAAGCATAATGACGAATGGAAGCATTTGAAAATTTCTGAAGGAATAAAGAATGTTGCGAAAAATTACCGGTATGTATTTCCACGGGCGCATTGTATTGGATATGTACTGGGATATGCGAAGCTGGCATATTATGCGAAAGTTGATGGGAAGATGTTTGGTAGGGTTGTTTTTAGGAAGAGATAATAGATTGGAAATATCCTCTTGTTTTTCTTCAATTGAAGATCATGGAGGATATTTCCAGTTTAGTAAAGGGGCTATTCGTGGATTTAAATTTTCTTGATCTTTTCAAAAAGTCAGAATACCGCGATACTAATTTAAAATTTTTTTATGCCGTTGTTTCAACCAGCAACATTCCGGAAGTTCTTCCGACGTAGCATATACCCATTCAACTGGCAATTTATTTAAATCTATATTAATTTGTTTTTGAAACATTTCCTTATCACAATTTCCTGTTTCTGCTAGTTCATTTGCCACAATGTCAAATTCGTCTAATATATAATTATCATACTCTTTTATTATAATCATAACGCTTTCTTTGAATATTACGGTGCGGCAGAGCCGCCAGTCCGGACTAACGGAGCCACCTCAGTTTGTTTATTAAGTTACTTTGCCATTGCTGGATCCAGTCCATATACTTCTCTCATAGAGAGGTCTTTAGCTGGGTCAACACTTTCAATATCGATTTTATAGGAATCATACGAAATACGATCCATGATAGCATCGGCAAGAGTACTTTCACCATCACAGATTTGCTGGTACCATTCACTTTCACGGAACTGAGAACAAAAGATTGTTGAAGATTTTTTACGTCTTTTATGTATCAGTTCAAAAAGATTTCTGGCTTCAGCTTCGGTCAGTTTAAGAAGCAGCCACTCATCAAGGATCAGTACTATTGGCTTGGTATATTTCTTCAGGACATTCGAGAAAGTTCCATTGTCCCTGGCAGCCTGTAAGTCCAATAATAGATCAGGAAGCCGTACATACCGTACTGAGTAATAGTGCTTGCATGCTTCCATGCCAAAGGCACAGGCCATATAAGTTTTACCACTTCCGGTTGCTCCAGTAATAAAGATGTTCCGGTATTCTGTAATGTATTCACAGGTTGCCAGACGGTTGATTAGTGCTTTGTTCAGCTTTCGTCCAGAATGGTAATCGATCGCTGCGATGCTGGCATCTGGCTGTTCAAACTCAGCCTGGCGGATCAGCCTTTTCAGACGATTGTTTTTACGGTTGCTATACTCGACATCAACAAGCATACCGAAGCGATCTTCGAATGGAACTTCCTTCATTGCAGGATCATCCATCTGGATGCGGAATGCATCTGCCATAGCAGTCAGACGCATTTCAATAAGTTTATCGATTGTACTTTGATTTGTCATGATTGTTTACCTCCATAGTATTTGGCTCCTCTGGTTATGCCGTGTGGTTTTTCTACTTGAGATGATTCTGATTCGGTATCAGGTGCATCCTTTGTTGCAACCAATAGATTTTTGATACTTTTATAGCTGGGTTTACCGGAATAAGAGAGCGCCTTAGCGCAGACCTGTTCCAGCTTTTCTGGCGAATATTTTTCTGCCAGTTTCAGTAATCCCATGCAGCTTCTGTAGGATTGCTGTTCAATCCTGCCGGAGGTAAGTATTGCATCGACAACCTTACTTGTGTTAATTCCAATCGAATCAGCCCACTTACGGAACCGGTCACCGTTCCATTCCAGATATTTCTGGTGTTCCTGCGGCATATGTTCTGTCACTGTAGAATACTGACTGCTTCTTCCATAGAGTCGTCTGTGAGAGGCAATACGATTGTGATTATAAAATATTTCAACCGTTGTATCTGTTATACGCACATCAACTTTATTTTTGATATACTGATAAGGCACGGAGTAGAACATTCTGTCTACTGCGATGTGATAGTTAAACTGGACGGTGGCTTGTTTCCACTCAGCCAGTTCAAAAGGTGTAGCAGGCAACGGAGCCAGTAATGGCATTTCTTCCCCAAGAAATAAACTGAGTCTGCTACATTCCTTTTTCTGGAATTTACGGGCGTTGTAGGCATCCAGTTTTTCACGGATTGAAGCATTCAATTCTGCAAGAGAGAAAAACTGTTCATTGCGAAGGGCTGCTGTTATCCATGTGGATATCTTTCCTACCGATCCCTCTACATTCGGTTTATCTTTGGGTTTCCGGACTCTGGCCGGAAGGATGGCAAGATTGTAATGTTCTGCCATCTCATGATAAGTTGTGTTTAAGGCAGTGTTGTACCAGTCACTCTTTTTATGATTCACTGCGGTTGTGCAGTTATCAGAAACGAGCATAGGTGTGACACCGCCAAAGAAATCAAACATCTGGATATGAGCTTTGATCCAGTTGTCAGTTTTCTCATTCATATATGCTTTTACAAAAGCATACTGACTGTAAGTTAATACACCTACAAATATCCATGCATCTGTTATTTCTCCGGTGTCCGGATCAATGATGTGAGCAGGGTCACCTGCCCAGTCAACTTCAATCTGTTCACCTGGTTTTCTAGGGATATGCATGGTAGCCCTGCGTTTTTCTTCATCCTTCTGGATGTAGTAGCAGAACTGAGAATACATTAGAGGCTCTTCGCTGTTCATGCGGCACTCCTCACAGTATTCTACCCAGAGAAGCTTTTTGTTTACGCCGTTCCGCAGAAGTTCTTTGCGGATGTAGTTAAAGTTTGGCATACGTTTATTCGTTGCCGACTTATCTTTAGGAAACATCAGCTCCTCTAGTGCACTGTCGGTCATGTCAAAATCCAGCGGCCATGAAAGATTGATTTCCGCTGCTTTTTTCAAAACCTTGGCGACTGTGTTTCTGGATACACCGCAACTCTGTGCGATGTTCCTCTCACTGAATCCTAAGCTTTTCAAGCGTAGGATTTCACGATACTTGGTCATACCTTACGACCTCCTTTATCTGTATTCACACCAAGGGTGTGTCTTTACAGTATAAAGGAAATATATGTAATAGAGCCCAATAAGGTGGCTCTGAATTACCGGAATATATGGCTCTCATTCTCCGGACAGGTGGCTCTCAAAGTCCGGACAGGTGGCTCAGAGAGCCCCGGAATAATCAATTTCCTTAATGGTGCCGCCTAAAAGATCCTTGAGCGCATCCTGAATGTCTTCTG